>Ga0247842_10001035_pt1 | contig 50348 bp, 49 predicted proteins | sample LaCruzMarch2015__3_FD_192411 | JGI IMG/M metagenome (GOLD analysis project Ga0247842, IMG submission 192411) | Freshwater microbial communities from meromictic Lake La Cruz, Castile-La Mancha, Spain - LaCruzMarch2015_19m | ecosystem: Environmental > Aquatic > Freshwater > Lake | place: Spain... | reverse complement strand
GTATGGCGGCACCATTATCGAGGTCAAGGGACTCAAGGGCGGAAAGAAGACAAAGATGACCTTCTCGGGTGTGGGCAAGGGAATGACCACGACACCGCGCACGCTGATCACGGTGGCCAAGATGGTAGCCGGTGGGCAGATCAGTGTGAAAGGAGCCTATGCAGCCGAGGGCTGCATAGATCCGCTGGATTTCATGAAGGCCTTCAGTGAGGGCTTCGCTACTATTAAAACCATGCCGACCAACAAAACTGACGAATTTATTGTGGACATTGTTCCGGTGTAATTCAGCTTTGAGAGTTAAAAGGCGGGCTTTAGCGGGTTCTGCCAAATCATGGTTAGTGCATAATCAGTGGCCTATTTCCTTGATAACATATCGTACAAGTGCTTTGCTCCCAATCCAAAATGGGATTATTGCTAAGATAGTTGCGCTTATAAACGCCAACCACTTATCGTCAACTATAAATGTTACGAACATATTTATAGCAATCGTGGCTAACCATGTAAGAGCCATACACTTCCGATCATACTTGGTAAATTTTTTAATAAACCACAGTTGAGAGACACCAAACGCTAGTGAACTAGGTATACCCTTTGGTTTAATTATTTGAGGCTCATTCATATAGTTACCCTCTCAATTTTTGATTGTTAACACTCATTTGTCCAGTCTCGTTGTCTGAATAGCTACCAGTATTTTCTTTGGATTACATTTGGCGACTAGCAATATTTGCAGTTTGTTGGAGCAGCTTCGATATAACTCATATTACACACTCTATAAGTTATTATACAATACATTTTATCTACGATTGACTGTGCTGATATAATGAGATTATCGTAAGGGAGATATGATATGTGTGGAAAGAAGAAAAACAAAGTGATCGCTAAAGAACTCAGTAGCGGAATGACTCCAAGCGGAAGTCTCACAGCTGTCCATACAAGTGCTGGTGACGAATTGAAAGGAATACGCACCGAAACCAATATTATAAGTCAATCAGTAGATCATGATGGGGATAATTTGAAAGAATCTACGATTGTTCGTAAAAAGATACCGAAAAATCAAAGTGCACTTGAAAGGAATGCAGTAAGAAGATTTTTACCAAATTTTAATAAAGCTCATAATTCTAATTTTAAAATTAATAATGAAATCCTTGAAAAAGCTGATATAAAAGATGTCCTTATTGAGGATCATGGTACAAGTAAAATAATTGGAATTCAAGTGACAATTTCCGATGCAGCTGCTATAGAAAAATTAGGGAAAACAGGCACTCATTCAAGACAGGGAATTACCTATGATATATTTAGCAAATCAATAAAAGCTGCGATTGATAAGAAAGGCATACAGAAATATGACGACACTGAACGTAGCAAAACGATACTTGTGCTTGATGGATGGTATAGTGCCACACCACAGGCTTTACAGCGTTTTGCAACAGATGAGCAAGCCTTCTTGAAGAATCAAGGATACCGCGAAATCTGGTTTGCGGGAACAATAGATAAAAACGTTATCAGATTACATTGACTTGAGCAACTGCTGAAGCTCATTTTGTCTATCGAATCGGATTACCTGTAAATTAATAGATAACTGTTTTGACGATTGACCGCAGTGATATACTTATCTTCGATTAAACACGACATCAAAACGAGGTGATCTAGTGCCACGTGTACTGCCTAGCCAAGTCGTGCAAGTTATTGAAAAGCACTTTCCTCTAACTAAAATTCAGCCAAATATAAAATTTGAATTAGATAGGGGAGATCGTAATGCGTGTGTATCTATAGCTAGGTTAGTAGATCAGATACCGGCAGAATTGTTAAATCCACCAACTGTAGATAATTACGTGAGACTTATAACAAATATTGCGGTATTAAATTTCGCTCTCGATATTTGGAGATCACTCCCCAAAACTTCTAGTGATCAGTTAACTGGGAAGAGTGAGGCGAACCCGATTTCAGTAATTCACGATATATTACAGAAATGCCCTGATGAAGCCATAGCTCCCCAAACTGCAGACTTAAGCTTCATAGATGATGCGAGTCTCAGAGAGAGTCTTAGATTAGATTTGACTAGTGTTAGTAACGCACTTTCAAATGGTGAATTTAAGGCTGCTACCGTCTTGGCTGGTGCAATTACTGAAGCATTATTACTTTGGGCGATAAATAAAGAGGCTTTAATACGGCGAGATGATTTAGAAAAAGCTAGGCAGGAATACAAGATAAAGGAAATTGATCAAAATAGATGGGGACTTGAATATTACAACAAGGTTGCAAAGAAGCTCGCTATTATTCAGGATAGAACTTATACCCAAGTTGACCTAGCAAGAGATTTCCGAAACCTTATACACCCAGGCCGCGAGGAGCGGGAGAAAGCAAAATGCAACATAGCTACAGCTCATTCAGGGATGGCTGCCTTTGAACTCGTTATCGAGGACTTATCCGCAAAATATAAATGAAAACCTATGATGTTTAGACGGTAGAAATTAATAAGGAGGCGGAGGATGACTAAATGGGAATATGTTATAACTGCACGTCTTACAGAAGAAGAATTAATGCATATTTTGAACAAGCACGGCAAAGAAGGGTGGGAGTTAGCAGCACTCACAGAAGCTCATAATCCGAATATAAAAGAACCACAATTCGTAGGTATTTTGAAAAAACCTATCGAAGAAGCAGAATAGATAGGTTACTTGTTCCTGTTGGAATGACGAACTATTTTCTTCTCTTGGACTCTTTCTGTCGGGATTTCGATAGAATATCTACTCTTTGTACTATCTGCTGCAGTAGACCATTCATTTGAGTATCCATTGTCATTCTTAAATTAAATGACGGGTGTTGCGCAAATTCAGTTAGGACTATTCCTTCTGGTATAAACTTATCAATTAGCTTTCTAAAAAAAGACAATATACTCCATTGATATGATTTCAATATAAAGTCATCAGTTACTTTTGTTAACTGATTATCTGCAAAATATAATTCAATGGCATGAATGATGTTGATTAATTGTTTAAATTGACCATCGCTGTCACGTAATCTAAATATGCTGCGATTATATGTATCTAAAACATTATCCATAGCAGATGCACTCTGTGGGTCATTCACTTCATTACTTAATTGTAAGAATATAGATAATGCCTGATTAGCCTGTTCTTCATTTATTGTTTCATATACACTGGATACGCCTATCTGTTCCATCATCTCTTTCTCAATAATCTTGCTTTCATAACTACTACTTACTAACTTAGATGCAAGTGCAACATGCCGCATAATCTTATCAAACTCACTAAACGTCATAAATCTGTTGAGTCTGCGATCTGCAAATCCGAGCATCCGATTTTGCAGTTTCGTTAGAGATGATATCAGTAATTTACGAGGATTTCGTTGTTCATCCCACATTTCGACACAAGTTGAAATCAATACTACCGCTACACCAATAGATATGGGTAGAAAAATAATGATATAAGGATTGCTCGTAGCCCACGTCAGTATTGTTTGGTAGGCAGAAGGATTTAATAACATATTGAAGAACCATGCCTCCCACAAGCCTTTAGCAAACCAAAGTACGATACTGACCAAACCTGATAATATAAATCCCCTGATTGACTGTATGTTTGTAATTTTCCAAATGAAGTTTTGTATGTTAAATCCCATAATTTCTGCCCCCCCCCCACATGCGCAAGTAAGGCAATTCTATCACGAACATCAGATAAATTGACACAAAATAATTCCACCAACCAAGAGTTGGCAGAACCCCGTCGGGCCCGCCTTTATTATTTCAGGTCAGGGTCGCCCATACCGTGTTGCCGGTATTCCTGCGCCAGCTTGACATAGGCCTGGTTGCCCAGCATCATTTGTGCGAGCTTATCATCGTTCAATTCCTCTTTAACCTTTGCCGGGCTGCCCATAACCAGCGACCTGGGCGGTATCTTGCTGTTGGGTGTGACGAGTGCGCCCGCGGCAATGAAGCATTTCTCGCCGATCTCAACGCCCTGCAGCAGCACAGCATTAATGCCCACCATCGACCCGGCTCCGATGGTTTTGCAGTGTATCACAGCGCCGTGCCCGACCAGCACGTTATCACCGATAACGCAGTCCCAGGTATGAACAATGCAGTTGTCCTCGATTGCAGAGTTTTTGCCGATGTTGATGCTGCCGAAATCGCCGCGTATGACAGCGCCCGGCCAGACGCTGGCATTCTCCCCGATAGTGACGTCTCCCACAATATAAGCAGTCTCACTGATAAACGCCGTGGGGTGGACCTGCGGCGTTTTGCCTTTAAAACTCCTGATCATGTGTATCCTCCTGTGCGGCAAACGGGCATCGTTATACCGATTAGTACCAGCCTCGGTCAATAAATAATAGCAGATCATACATGTGTTTTTAATATTTCCAACCGACTGGAAATGCCGGGGTATTGGGTTGTATGATTATGGCACATCGTGATTTAATCAGGCTTGCCCTTGGATAAATGTAAATAGCGATTAGCATAGGCAAAGATTATTCGTGCAGGAGGTATAAAGTTGGCTTCAGAAAGTGCAACATTCAGGAAGGTCTGGATTACCTTGCTGGTGGTCCTGGGTATCGCACTGGTTCTCTGGCTGTGTTGGATCTCGCTGCCCGTGCTGATACCGTTTTTAGTGGGCATACTACTGGCCTACCTGCTGTTCCCGCTGGTGGGCTGGCTGGAGCGCATTCTGCCACCCAGAGGCAAGCGCAAGAATTCCAAGCGTGTGATAGCAGTGATCATTGTATTCATCCTTTTTACCCTGCTGCTCATTGCTTTCGTCATATACATCGGGGCGGCTATTATCAGCGCTTCCACCGCGCTGGTGGACAAGGCGCCTGAATTCGTTTCTAAGGGTATGGAACAGATCAACCAGTGGATGGCCGCGATTCAGACGAACGTGTCCTCCGAGACGATAGCCACCGTCAAGCAGTCCATAACCAATGCCGGCCCGGCCATAGGCAAGTTCATGCAGGATTTCGTGATAGGCAGTATAGCTGTAATACCTTCCAGCATGCCGACTATACTTGGCTTCATTACGCTCCCCTTTTTCCTGATCTTCGTCCTGCTGAACTACGAGAAATACGGCAAGTATTTCAACGAGATATTTCCAACCAGGGTGGCAAGACACAGCACCAAGATACTGACCATCTTCGGCACGCAGATGGGGCGCTATATCCGCTTCATGATAATCATGGCTGTCATCGAAGGCACACTTGTCACACTGGGCCTGTTCGCTGTCAGGATGGAGTACGCCCTAGCCATGGGTGCGGTGGCTGCCTTCACTCAGGTGATACCCATCATCGGGCCCTTCATCTCGGCGGCCGTCATCCTGCTGATGACCCTGGCGCTCAAGCCGGAGGCGATATTACTGGTGATCGGGGTGCTGGTGATTGCCCAACTGGTGGTTTTATTAATCCAAGGTTTCGTTCAGGAGAAGCATTTCCCGCTCGACCCGGCAGTGGTTATGGTGCTAATGACAGTGGGTGGCTTTATAGGCAGCTACTGGGGGATAATCTTTGCACTGCCGGTGGGAGCCACGGTCTGGGGGATATACAAGTACTTCCGCGATGAATCCAAAGCAGAACGGCTTAAAACAGGGCAGACCTGAGCAAAAGTGATATTTCAGGATAGATGAGGATCGTAGTTTTAACTACGGTGATCAGCGGTTACTGCAAGTAGCTGTCAGGACGGCCGTTGAGCCCGCAGCAGTATGAAACCGCCTTGCTGGCCAGTCCGATGTAGCGGTTGAGGTAGTAGTAGCGCCTGGTCTCGATCGTGATCACTTCGCCGCTTATCTCTTCGCTGACCGTGAGGACGCCGTAGCTGCGGTGCATGGCGGGGAACCTTCCGCACACGCTGCCGGGATTAAAGAATAGTGTGCCATCCTCCACTGTATTGCGGATTGAATGAGTGTGGCCGTAGAGGATTGCGTCCATTCTGCCATCGAACTGTGTCAGCAGGCCCCATTTGAAGCCGAATGGGAAGACGCAGCCGTGCCCGTGTATAATGCCCACGCGCTTGCCCCCTATCTCCACAAGGTCTTTCTCCGGCAGTCCGGGTATATGTGAATCGTGATTGCCGGCCACACCGCGGAAGTCGCTTATCTCTTTGAGGTCGTTGACAAGGTCTTCGGAATGGAAATCCCCCAGATGGACGACCATGTCCATCCTGGTGAGGGCATTGATTAACGATGAGGGCAACTCGCTGATGCGGTGAACGTGAGTATCAGATATGACGCCTATTTTCATGATGATTTCTTATCAAAATTTGACGCCCTGAGCAGGGCTAAAGTCTTCCACATTATAGCCTGTCTATGCATGGTTGTCCATCACGGGAAATGCCCGGCGTATGTTGACGATACCAAGGTCATCCGCTGAATTCGCCCAGATTTAGTCCCACTACGCCGGCTATGACCAGCGCCATGGAGACGGCCTTGAGCAGCGTGAAAGGCTCCTTGAACCAGAAAAGTCCTATGAGTGCTATGAGAAAAGTGCCGACTCCAGACCAGATGGCGTAAGTGAGGGAGAGGTCGAGCTTTTTAATGGCGTATGTCATGAGGACGAAGGCCAACGCGTAGAAGACGAAAATGAGCACTGAAGGAACCCACCGCGTGAATCCTTCGGAGAGCTTCATGCAGGTAGTCCCGCAGACTTCCATAATGATAGCGGCGATAAGCAATATCCAGCTCATAGTATTCACGTCCTTATCTTGGAGAGTTATGCTGGGATTATACAGGCAATAGTACGGCTTTGCGAGGAGAGCAGCGACATAAGCCATGACAAGCTCTGGGCGAAGGCGTATAATTTCAACCGTTTTGCGCTTATTTGATTATGGGGATGTATAACCGTGATCATTAAGAACCGTGAAGAGCTTATCACCTCAGGGCAGCGCGCCAGAGCTATCGAACTCATCGAGGCAGGCATAAGCCGGGTATTGCCCTCCAACCTGATGCGCACATCCGTGAAATATAATCGCAGCCGAAAACGGCTGTCCGTCAGCGGTCAGACATACGATATTTCGAAGGGCAGGATCTTTGTGGTAGGCGGGGGCAAAGCCTCTGGGACCATGGCTGCGGAGCTGGAAAGTATACTGGGCCCCGAATCGATAACCGCCGGTATTGTCAACTGCAAGTCCGGCGGTGATGATTTGGAGAGGATAAAGATTGTCAGCGCCGGTCATCCGGTGCCTGACGCTGTGGGTGTAGAGAGCGTCAAGGAGATGCTGTCGATGAAGGCCCGCTTCAGTATCGGGAAAGGTGACCTGATGATTAACCTGATATCGGGCGGAGGCTCCTCGCTGCTGCCCTGCCCTGTCAACGGTGTAACATTGGAGGACAAGCAGGCAATAACGCAGCTTCTGCTGAGGTGCGGCGCTGACATAGGAGAGATCAATACGGTGCGCAAACACCTGTCGCTGATCAAGGGCGGCGGTCTGGCCCGCTTTTTCGCGCCGGCCAGGGTCATATCTCTCATAATCTCCGACGTGGTCGGCGATGACCTGGACGTGATCGCCTCCGGCCCCGCAGTCCCGGATCCCTCGACTTACCAGAATGCTTTCAATGTTTTGCAGAAATACGGCCTGCTGGAAAAAGCGCCGCAGGGAGTGGTGGATTTCATCCGCCGGGGTTGCATGGGACTGGAAGCTGAAACGCCAAAAAGGTTGCGCAACTATTTCAACCACCTGATCGGGAACAACCATATGGCGCTGGAAGCTATGGCTGAAAAGGCCAGGGACCTCGGTATCAAGCCGTGCATCATCACCTCAGAGATGAGCGGGGATACTGCAAAATACGCTTGCAGTTTGGCGGCTGAAGTGAAGGAGGGGAGGTATAAGGGCTTTGGCGCCCTGCTGATCGGGGGTGAAACGACACCGACGCTGCCTGAGCGTGCCGGCAAAGGAGGAAGGAACCAGCATTACGCCGCCGTATCCATGCTGGCGATGCAGGGATACCCCTCACCCTGGCTGGTGGCCTCGGCTGGAACCGATGGCTCGGATTATATGCCTGATGTGGCGGGCGCGATTGTGGATGACCGCTCTCCGGCTGCGGCCCGGGTTGCGGACCTTGATGTCGCCGATTATATCGGCCGGTTCGACAGCAATACGCTTTTTTCCAGGATGGGCAGATCGTTGATCATAACCGGCCCAACCGGGACCAATGTCAGCGACGTTTTAGTTTATCTGCTCGGCTGAGACGTCCTTCTCCATAAAGCAGACCAGGAAGGGCAGGCGTTCGAACTTCTTGGTTCCTGTTTGCACGAATCCCAGCGATTTATACCATTCCTTCAGGACGGTGTGCCCGTCGATCATGCCCAGTCCGATCTTTACGCCACCTTGCTTTTTAACGTATTCCAGTACGAATCTAACTAACATGGCGCCATAACCGTGATGCCTGAGTTGGGGAATGACAGCAAGACGGCCAAAAAAGAAAGTCCCGCCCTCCGCTTTTTCCACAGCTACGAAGCCGGTCTGCGTCTCATCCACATACAGGCCGAAGAACGCGGCCTTTTTATGCAGTTCAATTAATTGCTCCCTGGTGGAAAAGAAAGGGTGTGTAGGTGCGCTTTCCTGTGTCAGGTCAAATTCTTGTGCGACTGTGCTGAAAGCCTCGCGTATGACGCAGATGCTTTGTTCCATCTCAGACTCGTCAGTTATCTCCCTGATCTTAACCATCGAACATCTAATAACCTGGGGCTTCGCTACGCTCGCAATGGCAATCTTTTTACTGTTCACCCGGTCCCGTTCAGCCGGTGATAGCCCTGCCAGTAACGCTGATAGAGCCAGCCGTGCTTGATTTTCGGCATGGCCTCCAGTTCGGCTCCCCAGTCCGCAACTATCTTCCTGGCCCGGCTGAAGTAGCTGTCGATTGCGGCCTGATTAGCGGTGATGCGCTTCTCTTCAAGGAACTGGATCATGTCACGCTCGTGCTCCTCTATCTTTTGCCGGGCCGATTTCAATGCCGTCGGGAAATGGTGCAGCGCCCTGCGATGGACTTTTTCGGCTTCCCACCAGTAGACCTCCGGGCTGTACTCCGCTCCGCCCTCCAGGTAGCCGGCCGGGTTGATTGTGCCGGAGGCGAAGATGGGGTAAAAGGGGCTGAGGCATGGATTGGATGTCCCTGTAACGTAATAATAGCGACCTTTGCTGCTGACATTGCCCACCATGGAGGCTACAGACTGGCTGCGGCGGATCAGTTTGTCGGCGGCATGCATACACACCGTGCCACCGTGCTTGTGCGGGCTGAAATCCTCTCTGCCGCCGTGATGGCGCAGGATGGACATGAAATTGGCGGTCGTCAGGTCTCCTTTTTTAAGCGCGAGGTTGTCCCTGGAGCAGGCCTGCCTGGCTTTACCCGCTGCGCCCCAGGTTATGATTGGGTCGGAATAGCATTTCCTCAGGTTGAAGTCCGACTTGCTCCTGCACCAGCCCTTCTTGACGGCATTTTCGATCAGGCCGGGCGATACCGTGTCGTAATCCTTCTCCAGCGACAGGACATTTGAAATGCTCCAGTGGTCCGTTATCCTCTTCCAGGCCCACCACGACTTCACACTTTCCAGTACGTAGGCTTCGTGCTCGTCGGCTATCAGCCAGCTGTTCATGTAGAGGAACTTCTGGCGGTAGCCGCAGTTGCCGCCCTGCCCATGCTCCTCGAGCAGACTGATAATAATCGCCATGGCTTCGCGCGCCGTCTTACCCCGTTCCAGCCCCAGTCGAAGCAGATCCATGCCCGTGAGTCCGCTGTCAGAGGGCTTTTCACGCGTGAAAACGGCCTCATTGCCGATCATAACACCGTATTCGTTGGCGCCCATCTCCGCGCCGAACATCCAGAAGGGCTGTGAAAGCAGCACCCGCGCCGTCTCGGCGGACTGTGGTATCGAAATATAGGTGCATTTGACCGTTTCATTCGGCTTATGCTGTTTACGCGGGATGATGATAATATTCTGTACTTCATCCGGCTCGCGGTCGCTGTTCTTGCCGAAAAGGGTTACTCCTCCTCTGGTGGACGGGCCGAGGGCAACGATTGTGTCACACATTTATAGCCACCTCCGTTTGATTATGGCTATTGCATCTTAGCAGAACGTTGATAGGCTTGACAAAAGGCGGCAGGCTTCATAAAGTTGAGTGATGCTTTTATCGATTTACACGGAGGGACTATAAGATGTCAGACTTGAAGCAGTTCTCTTTAGAGGGCAAGGTCACGGTGGTAACCGGCGCCAGCAGGGGCATTGGGCGCGCCACTGCGCTGGCTTTCGCCAGGGCGGGGTCCGATATCGTACTGACCAGTCGTAAAGTCGAAGACCTTGAGAAAGCAGCAGCCGATATCAGGGCTGAGGGCAGGCGGGCGCTGGTTATTAGTGCGCACCTGGGCAAAATGAACGATGTGAAAAAGGTGGCCGATACCGCCAGGGCTGCATTCAGCCGCATCGATATACTCATCAATAACGCTGGCACCAGCCCTATCTTCTCCTCGTTTCTCGAGTCCGAGGAACGGCTGTGGGATACTGTGATGGGCCTTAACCTCAAGGGGCTGTATTTTCTCAGCCAGGCCGTTGCTCAGATCATGAAAGAACAGGGAGGGGGCTGCATCATCAACGTATCGTCCATCGATGGGTTCCTGCCTGAGATGGACAACGGCGTATATGCCGTCAGCAAAGCCGGGGTGATAATGGCCAGTAAGGTTATGGCCAGGGAGCTGGCCCCCTATAACATACGGGTCAACACTATCGCCCCGGGCTTCGTACACACAAAACTGCTGGATTCCAGCTTCGAAGTAAGGCCCGGTCGTCAGGAGGAGTGCCGCAAGAGCATCCCTATGGGCCGTATCGGGGAGCCCGAGGATATGGTGGGTACCATGATTTATCTGGCTTCGGATGCTTCTAAGTATATAACGGGGCACACGGTCATAGTAGACGGTGGCCTGCTCTACATTTAGGATTGTCCGCTGCCGTTAAATTCAATAACGAGCATCGTGATATCATCGGACTGCTCTGTGCCGCCGGCAAAGGTCTCGATATCCGCCCTTACTCCGTGAACGATATCGGTCACGTTCCTGCCGCACAGGTCATTGAGGCAACTTAAAAGCCGCGCCTCGGAGTACAGCCGCCCCTGCCCGTCCATGGCCTCGGTTACACCGTCGGTATACATAACCAGCGTATCGCGCCGCCCCATTGTATAGGTGTTTGATCCGTATCCCGTGTCTGGCATGGCGCCTACCACCAGGCCCTTGGGCAGGTTGATGTACTGAAATTCTCCTCCCGAGGGACAGAGTAGCGGCGGATTATGGCCCCCGTTGGCGATAGTCAGTTCGCCGGTCTCAGTGTCAAGCACCGCGCACAGACCGGTGAAAAACATGGATGCCTCGTTGTCAGGGCAGAGGGTATTATTCACATTGAACAGCACCTGGCCGGGCGATGGCGCATGCAGCGCTTCGGTGCGCAGCAGGGTTTTGCTGATGGCCATGAAAAGGGCTGCCGGGATACCTTTTCCACAGACGTCTCCGATGATCAGGCATAGTTTTGTCGGACCGATAAAGAAAAAGTCATAGAAATCGCCGCCCACTTCCCTGGCAGGCTGCATTGTGGCATAGAGATCGAACTCTTTCCGGTCGGGAAAAGGTGGGAACAGCCGGGGCAGCATGCTGGTCTGGATCTCGGTGGCAACGCGCAGCTCGCTCTCGATCCTTTCCTTGGCGGAGGTTGTTTCCTGCAGGTTGCGTATATATACTTTCAGGTCTTCTGTCATTTTGTTGAATGCCCCGGCGAGGTCCTGAATCTCGTCACCCGTCGTAACTACCAGCCTATGGTCAAGATCGCCCTGCCCGATGACCTGCACGCCCCGGTTTAAGGCTATGATCGGGCGGGTTATACGCCTGGCGAGAAAGTAGGCTATGCCCGCCACTGCCACGATTATGCCTGCTGAAGTAAGTATCAGGATGGTCAGCATTTCACTTATCTGCCGGTTAATCCTGTCTGAGAAATCAGCCGTGGCAGCGTCTATGCGTTCCCTGGTCGTCTGTACCGGCGCTACAATCTCATCGATCGGCATGGCGATACCGATCGACCAGCCGGTGCTTGTGATGGGAGCGTAGGCAATGAATTTATCGCTGCCGTCAAGCGTACATCTTGCCACACCCGCCATGCCGTCAACCATCTCCGCTGCTACGCGGGCCAACTCCGGATCTTTGGCGCTTAATAGGTTGCCTGTCTTAAATACTTCATCCCATTTCCCGCCTGTAACCTGCATGCTGGGGTGCGCTATGATGTTGCCCTTGCCGTCGATCAGGAATGAGTACCCGTTTTTTCCTATTTGCGTGCCTATGATCTTCTGGTTAATTGTCTCTGTTGTCACATCTGCGCCGACAACTCCGATCAGGCGGTGTTTTTTATCATAGACCGGTTTATAGCAGGTAACCTTCGACTTGCCGCTGACTGCATCTATCATGGTATTGGTCCAGCCGGGCGATCTATTCTGCTTTGCCCGCGTATACCACTCGCGCTGGCGCGGATCGAAGCTGGGAGGTATGTCCGTTGTCCAGGGATAAATCTGCGCTATGCCGGACTCTGTACCCACGTATAGCTGGGTCAGGTTGTGATCCGTCTGGAATACGGGTATGAATACGCTGTTGAGGTTGGACAGTAGTCTCAGATCAGCGCTAACCGCTGTCTGGGTAACGCCTGGCGCCAGAAAGCTGACCGAAGCTGTATAGATGGTGTCCGGCTGCTCATCCTGGAAATACGTACGACCCCCGGGGAAATCCGAAGGACTTTCCCAGAGATCCGCCATATTGCTGGCAACCAGATAAGCCTCCGACTCCACCTTTTCAAAGAGCGCGTCGCTGATGACTGCCTGGTCGATGGCCATTGCCAGGAGCTGCTCCCTAGCCTGTTTCTCAAGGGCGTCGGTGCTATCGCTGACAGCGCTTGCGCCCAAAGAGGCGTTGCTCTCCAGGGCGTATTTGCCCATATTGGCCATGTTGCTCAGTGCCACGGCCGAGAAAAAAGCGAGCGAAAAGAGGGACAGCCCCAGAAGTATGAGCAGGATTTTGCCTGTGATCTTGAGTTTAATCAGTGGCACAGGAATTATCATAACACAACGGTGCCTTTGTCAGTGCCTGCATTCATTAGGTGTAAAAGTTTGACAGGCCCGGGGGCTTCATTTAAATTGTCGGCATGACAAGGCCTGTTGTGCTTGCATCGGTTTCGCCACGTCGCAGGGAACTACTTGAGAATATCGGTCTCAAGTTCACGGTGGATCCGGCTGAGATCGCTGAAATCCAGGCTACTAACTTGAAGCCTGCGGAGCTGGCGAAAGAACTCTCCCGGCATAAGGCACGGGCGGCGGCATCACGCCACGCAGATTCCATTATCATAGCGGCGGACACGTTTGGCGTGCTCGACGGTGTGATACTGGGCAAGCCCGTGGACGAGCGCCATGCGTGCAATATGCTGGCAGGATTAAGCGGCAGATGCCACAGCGTCATAACCGGTTTTACCGTCATCGATTCAGCCACAGGCAGGATTGTTTCACGTGCGGTAGAGACCAGGGTATATTTCAGGAAGCTGAGCCGGTCCGAGATCGCCAGGTACGTGAAGACGGGTGAGCCGCTGGACAAGGCGGGCGCTTATGCCATACAGGGACTGGGAGCGCTGCTGGTGGAGAGGATCGAGGGCGATTACTATAACGTCATCGGCCTGCCGCTCTGCGCGCTGGTCGGAGTGCTGAGGAGATTCGGCGTCACTTTGCTGGTCTGATTCAGCGCGCACATGCGGCGCATTCGCCCGCCAGGTAGCCGGTAGAGAAGGCCGCCTGCAAATTGAATCCGCCCGTGTCGGCGTCCAGGTCCAGTACCTCGCCGCAGAAATAGAGCCCCCGGATTATTTTAGACCGCATGCTCCGGGGGTCGACTTCTTTGAGCGAAACACCCCCCGCTGTCACCATGGCCTCTGCCAGGGGACGTACGCCTTCCACGTTGAAGATAATGCCCTTGAGTGCGCGTGCTATGGCCTGTCGTTGCGCTGCGGTCACCTGGCTGGCTTTGGTCTCTACCGGAATCCCGGCGCCGGCCAGGACTGCTTGGACAACCCGCTCTGGAATCAATTGGTAGAGCACACTCTTAATCTGCCTTACGCCGTGCATATTAATAGTCTCCTTGAGGTCTTCGCACAGTTGCGAAAAGGTTATGCCAGGCACGAGGTCAATAGCCAGGCTGACCGGTCCCACTGCCAGCGCATCGATCACTGCCAGGCTCATGAGGAGGGCCACCGGCCCGCTGAGACCGTAGTGAGTGAAGATAATACTGCCTCTGCGGCTCTCGATTATGGGGGGCCGGGGCTGGCCTGTCCCAAGGCCTCGTCCCACGTCAGCCCGCGGGGAGGCTGTAATGTCAATACCAACTGCCCTGCAGGCATAGGAGGTAAGCCGTATGTCAGGCAGGCTGATGCCCTGCAGGTCTGCCGCCCCCCGTTTCCCTTTTACTATCAACGGGACAAGTGCCGGCCGCAGCTGTGTCACGCCGTGCCCCAGCATCTTAGCTATACGATAGCCGTCGCCCACTGAGCCGGTCTGAGGATATGAAGCTCCTCCTGTGGCCAGCACCACAGCATCGGCCCGGTAATCAGCCGCCGCTGTCACTGCAGAGATGGCTGAAACGCCGGCTAATTCCACTGCGGTCACCTTTGACCCGGTGGCGACCTGCACACCGTTCAAGGACATGTACTTTTCCAGGGCCCGCACGATGTCGGCTGATTTTCCCGAAACAGGGAAGATGCGCCCGTCCGGCTCAGCAAGCGTCTTGACGCCGAAACCGGCCAACAGCTTCAACAGATCATCCCGAAAAAAATGCTGAAAGGCGGGATAAAGAAACCTGCCGTTGGGGCCGAACACAGAGATGAATTCATCGAGCTCAAGGGTGTTGCTGAGGTTACAGCGCCCGTTGCCGCTGAGCAGAACCTTTTTGCCCGGGCGCTCCATTTTTTCCAGCAGTGTCACGTTTGCGCCCAGCTCAGCTGCACGGCCGGCGGCAAGCATGCCGCCTGCACCTCCCCCTACGACCACGACCCTCCTGGCGCTCATGCTATTGAAAACTTCCAGGCGCAGAACCAGTCACCCGGCAGGTTATCAGGCGGGCAGGCTATGCAGTCGGTCCTGATACGCGGGTCTATGGCTTGCGCAAAGCAGGTGTATTCCACTACGCCCGCCGACTTGCAGGGATAGTCGTTCAGTCCCTTGCGCCTGCGTGCGTCCTGAACCTTGCAGTTGACCATTTTGAAGATGAGGTTGTCTCCCTGCCTTTCAGTCGATTGCGTGTTGATCCTCGAGTAGAGCCGGTAGCCCAAGGCGGTTTCCAGCGCGTCCAGTCCACCATTGTCCGGCAGTTCGAGCATAGCCTTAATGCGGCTGGCTTCAAAGGGGGAGAATTTTATCCAGCAGGTATCGTTGCAGCGTTTGGCTGTGAACATCTCCTGCCGGGCCTCTACAGCCTGGAACCAAAGGCCGTCACCGGCCAGCCAGTTGACAGAGATGGCATCGATCAGCGATACTATCTTTTCCCTCGGCAGCCCTAACAGCGCCAGCGGCAGCTCGTTATCTACGGCGAATCCCAGTATACTCGACAGACGCTTGATCACCAGGGGATAGAATCGAGTAAAGACTTCGTCCTCTATTTGCAGCGCTTTTTCCAGTCCAAGCTGGTGGTCTACCTCATTGAACCATATCCCGTAATGCACGATGCTGCGCCTGAGCAAATCCACGGCGAGCCTGCTCAGTACGGTATTATCCAGTTTTTCAATTCCGTTCATCTGTCGCATATCTGTGCTCCTCTATTTACCGGCTGCGTGTTTTCTGACATTCTCTGAAATCCGTATTATAATAACATCATTTACACAGTGCGGGAACAAATACGGGATGACTAATAAGCAGGGCGTCCTTACACGACTGGATATACTGCGGATGCAGAATAACCAGCCCCCCCTGATCGCGGATGCCGTCGACCTGAACGAGCAGCTCCAGCCCAACGGGATAGACCTGACCGTCAGAGAAGTTGCCTTTTTTTCATCGAGTGGCAAGATTACCGGAAGCAACCGTAGCAGGGAGCTATCTGCACTTGCACGGCTGGACTTCGGTGTCGACGGGGGCCTCGATTTGCTGCCCGGGCCCTATCTGGTCACTTTCAATGAGGTGGTGACGCTGCCGGACAATGTCATGGCCCTGGGAAGGCCGCGCTCCAGCCTCAACCGCTGCGGTGTCAGCATGCACAGCGCTGTTTGGGATGCCGGCTATTCCGGCCGTTCACAGTCATTGCTGGTGGTCTATAATCCCCATGGCTTCAGGCTGCATAGGAACGCACGCGTCATGCAGCTAGTTTTCTATTATACCTCGGGTGGTGTGGATAAGGGGTACAGCGGCAAGTACCAGAACGAGAATCTTTGATTTACGTTTGAGGAGAACTTTTCGAGATGAACATAAATAAACTTCTGCTCTATTTGGTGATGGCCGTAGCTATGGTTTTACCCGTGGCAAGCGGCTGTATCAACAAGTCCCCCGTTGACCAGGCGGTTATATGCAAAGCCGTGTCCAGGTCCAGGGAGCCGCTGATGGTGGCAGATAATCTCACGCCTGATGTCAAAACAATATATTGCTCGGTAAAGCTGGCAGCAGTTCAACCGGAATCCAATGTTAAAGCCGAGTGGTATGTGGTCAAGAGCGCAGAGGCCGGGCTTACTGATACGTTGATCGGTAGCAGTACTGTGGCTGCTGAGACCCCGTATGTCGCCTTTGTTTTCACACGCGCTGAAACGCTGCTGCCCCGTGGCGAGTACCAGGTCAAGCTTTATTATGATAATAAGTTTGTGCAGTCCGTTCCTTTTCAAGTGCAGGGTGAGGCAGCGCCCCCTGCTGCGACTTTGAGCGAGTCTGTGCTATGTTCAAGCATAGATCGGTTAACCGAAAAGCCTATAGTTAGTGCCAATATATTTCCCTCTAATGTCTCAAGTATTTATTGTTCGGTGAAAATCAGCGGGGCCGATTTCAACGACCAGGTTAAAGTTCGCTGGGTTTACGAGGGTGGTGAACTGGGAGGTGACGTTGAACAGAAAATCGCCGAGTCATCCGTCAAAGTTGAGGGCCGTGAATATTTGAACTTCTCTATATCGCCGAAGGAGGGGAAGCCCTTTCCCAAGGGACGTTACAGTGTGAGATTCTATGTCGGTGACATTGAGCAACTGAAATTGCCCTTCAGTGTGGTTGAGGATGGTATGCTGCCGGCCCTTTACATCAGCGAAGCGTACGTGTATGCATTTAAGGATAAGGAGCAGAAGGAGGTCAACCTGACATCCCGTTTTCCGGTGAATACCACCGAGATCTTTTTTCGGGCCAGAATCTACAATGCACCGCCCGGGACTCAGATGGACGTTCAGTGGGTAATCGTCCACAGCGACGAAGCCGGCGTGGAGAATTACCAGGTCGCGGAGGATAAGAGTGTCATCGATGGCACAATGGAGATTGCCTCGAGGCTGGCCACCGGCAAAGACAAACTTGTCAAGGGGGATTACTCAGTCAGGTTGCTCTTAAACGGGGAAGAAAAAGTAGTACTTCCTTTCAAAGTGCAGTGAGGAATGAACCACGAGCCCGCAGGCGGCTCTGCCTTGCAGTGAGAAAGGTTAATTGTAGCAGTTGAGACTATAGCCACTCAGCTTTTAATACTTTTGGTTGGATATTCAAGAGATTAGTATTAGGTGGTTAGTAAGTATTAAGATTAGTGTATACTACTACAAAATGTGCCTCACTAGCTATTTACCTTGACTTATTCAGAATGGAACAGGCAGAAGGAGAACAAGAACTTGCTTAACTGGAAGACTGATTTATGCATTTTATTGGCGGGATTAGCACTCACCCTATTCGGTTGCTCTCCAGCGTCAGTATCGGATATCCCGGCTCGCAACTGGAAAATGAGCGTTGTGACCAACGAAGATTCGTCGTGGACTAAGGGAGCGCGCTTATTCGCTGACCTGGTCAAACAACGAAGCGGCGGTCAAATACAAATAGCCGTTTTCCCCAATGGCGAGTTGGCGGGTGGAAATCAGGTAAAAGAACTGACCATGCTGCAAGATGGCAGCATTGATTTTACCTATCACTCCAATCTGCTTTATTCGAACCTTGACCAGTCGTTTGCGGCTATCTCCATGCCGTGGCTGTTCACGGACTATTCTCAGGTTGATGCGGCTCTGTCCGGGCCCGCCGGTAGTCAACTGCTGAAGGCGGCAGAAGATCAGGGTATAGTTGGCCTCGCCTACGGCGAGAACGGTTTCCGCCAGTTGACCAACGGCAGACTCGCCGTCCGTTCGCCCGATGATCTGCACGGTTTGAAAATCCGTATACCTGATGTCGAGCTTTACAACTCGATTTATAAAGCGATGGGGGCTATCCCGGTAGCGATGAACTTCGGCGAGGTTATCGGCGCACTCAAGCAGGAGCAAATCGACGGTCAGGAGAACCCCATAGACATTATTGTGTCCTCTAAGCTCTACGAGGTCCAGAATCACATCACCGTTTGGAATTATTCCTACGATGCCCTCATCTTGGGGATGAACAAGAAGGACTGGGACGGCTTACCGGGCACTGCCCAGGCAATCATCAAGCAGGCAGCAAGCGAAGCTTCAAAGGAACAGGTAAGGCTATCACGCGATGCCGCTCGGACCCAGTTGAGCCTGTTGCGTGATAAGGGCATGACTATAACCGAACTAACACCCGACCAGGTCAAAGCATTTCGTGCGACCACAGACCCGGTGTACGCGGAATGGTCGAGCAAAATCGATCCCAGTATTAAGAAGTTATGGGAAACTCGGAGTCTGTCCGAGTAAAAGTTTCGAGCCAGGTATTATATTGTATTCACACGCTTGCACTTAGTTTCCCGCTGACGACTACTGTGATTCTTTAAGCGCGCGCTGCTCCAGCTTTTTCGTGTACAGTTCCCACTCGGCCTTCTCCAGCCCGTCGGCCTTCCACAGGATGAATGTGCAGACGCTGGCACCAGCCGGAATAGTGCAGGTGAACTTGACCTGCCAGTCGCTGCTGATCCAGCCGGTCTCGAAGAGCGCATCCAGCATCCCCTGCACTAAATAGCGCTGGACACGGCAATCGAAGGCGGAATAGTGGTCCTGGTGAGGGCACCAGATGATGTCGAAGCTGATCCTGTCACCCGCGTCTATGCGCGGTTCCTCCAGCGAAGCATACACTATGCGGTTGACCACAGTGGTAAAAAAACTGACCAACTCTGCTTCAGTCAAGCCTTGCGGCTTCTTAATTCCGGTAAAAAGCTGCGTTCCCACCTGGTGGCCGATCCTGCGCAGGGACCTGCTGACCAGTTGTTGACCCTGCTCGCCGAACTCTTTTTCGCAGTCTTTCAGTATCTGGACGACGGCCATAGCCTGCATGGTCCCCCATTGCCAGAGCGTGGTCGGGTCGAAATCCGTCTTGGCCAGCACCTCTTCCTTGAGGCGCCTCAAACCCGCCTGGTACGGCTGGTTGAAACTGAATTTAGCCCAGTTATTCTCCCTGCGGTGCTCCCAGTGTGCCATGGCCACCTCCTCATTATACGGCAGCAGATATATTACTACGGGCAACAGGTTTTTGACAGCCTGCCTTCCTGCAAAGTAAACTCATGAATTATGCCCGGGCGAAAGAAACTCAAGCCTTCATGGTTTGACAACCTTAAGATCAGTGTCAAACAGGCACTGGGCATGAAGGTTATACTGTGCGATTCCTGCAAATACGATTGGCGCGGCGCGTGCCACCAGCCGGCCCGGCCTAACGCGGTCTGGTGCCCGGATTACTCCCGGCGCGGATCGTAATATCGATCAGCCGGGGAATCTAATTCTGCGCAGAGCTCTGAGCCTGAGCTACCCTCAGTGGTATCCTGCTCATCTCGTGCCCTTCGATCAGCACATGCATAGAGTACGCACCGTACCTGGGGAACTCTACACCGTCGAAGCGCATGGCTATACGGGCGGTGCTCTCCTCTCCCGACGGAGGCCTGGGTATATTGAGCTTGCCCTTGATAGCAGGGATTATCTCCTTCCCGTCCTCGTCGATGAGGTGCACTTCGAAGTTCTTCTCCCCTGCCTCGACCACATTGGCGCGCAGCTGGATTACCAGAAAGAAATTGGGGTGCCGGACGGGTACCCGATTGGACATGATAGTATCAAATCCTATGCCAAGGGCGTTGACTTTGTTGGTTGCCTCTGCATAATCGCAGATAAAAGCATAATCCACCTGCATTGCTAAATTATTCTATCACGTTTGGGCCGGCCGTTTTCACCGGGTGTGGCTGCCGGGCCGGACTGCTGAAAATTTTGACTGTGTAAATAGCGAATGATATTATAGCTTTAGCCCGGGACGACCGGGCGTTGTATGGATAGCGAACGTACCCTATATTTTATATTAATCTTTGTCTGCCTCCTCCTGTCTGCTTTCTTTTCCAGCGCCGAGGTGGCCATCATCTCGTTGAGCAGAATAAAAGTCAAGCACCTGCTCAGCCACGACGTTAAGTTTGCGGATATCCTGGATAGCTTCCAGAAACAGCCCGGCATCTTCCTCTCCGCCATATTGCTGGGAAACACCATGGTCAATATAGCAGCCGCTTCACTTGGCACTGTGATTGCCGTGGGCTTATGGGGCCCCAGCATGGGAGCGCTGGTGGCAACCATCTGCATCACACTCCTGGTGTTAGTGCTGGGCGAGGTTATACCAAAGACCGTTGCGGCCCACAACTCCGAGAAGCTGGCCCTGGCATACAGTATACCTGTGCAGCTTCTTATCTGGGTGCTTTACCCATTTGTCTGGGTGCTGAATAAGATCGGCGCCGGCTTCACCCGCATGGTTACCGATAACGGCGAGGCCAGGATGACCGTGGATGAGGCTGAGATACGCACGGCAATCGACGTCGGTGAGGCCGAAGGGGTATGGAAGGAGACAGAAGCCGATATGATACACAAGGCTTTTGAGTTCCCCGACCGCCCGGTCAGCGACGTTATGCAGCCGCGCACGGATTTATCATTTATCGAGGAAGGCACATCGCTGGAGGAGTTCCTCAAGACCTATAGCGAGCATCCTCACTCGAGGTTCCCGGTTTACCACGATACCATGGATAACGTAACCGGCATGCTGACCGTCAAGGATGTGCTCATGGCCATGGCCAGGGGCGAGATAAAGGTTTCTGACCCGGTTGACGGCCTTGTGCGCCAGGCCTATTTTGTGCCTGAAACAAAGAGGCTGGGCGAAGTGCTGGCCGAGATGCGCGACCATAACTTCCATATGGCGATCGTTATAGACGAGTTCGGGGGTGTGGCCGGCATCGCCAACCTTGAGCACCTGGCATCTGAGATCATGGGCAGCATTGGGGATGAGATGGTCGCCAACGAGAAAGAGATTATACCCATCGATGCCAATACCTATGATGTTGACGGCGGACTCAGGGTAGAAGAGGCCAATGACGAGCTTGACCTCGACCTGCCCTCCGGTGAATATGACACGGTGGCCGGCTTTATCCTCAGCCACCTTGGCCGCATTCCAAGGAAGGGCGAGCATTTCAGGTACCGCGACCTCAGAATTACCATCACCGAGATCGTCAACCGCAAGATCGAGCGCATTACCATTACCAGGGAAAAGAATGCACCGTCTGCGCCTTAAGTTTGGCCGCGGCCCACAACTTAAATTCCTTTCGCATCTCGACCTGATGAGGCTCTGGGAGCGTGTATTTCGCAGGGCGGGTGTGGAATTGGCCTACTCGGAAGGTTTCAGCCCCCATCCCAGGATGTCGCTGGCCGCTCCCCTGGCCGTGGGCGTCACCAGTAAAGCTGAACTGATGGACGTTTTCCTGAGCCGCCGCATTACCCCGGGCAATTTCGTTCAAAAGGTCGCCCCTCAACTCCCCGACGGAATCTCGATTATCGATATCCAGCCGGTCACCCTGGAGGCGCCGTCACTGCAGTCGCGGCTTCGCTTTGCCGAGTACCTGGTCGAAGTGGAAGCGCAACAGGGGACCTTGGACGTCGAGGGCTCGCTTAAATCACTGCTTGCACTGGACACGCTGCCCTGGCACCATACCCGCGACACCGGTGAACGTTTTTACGATCTGCGGCCTCTGCTTGACGACCTATGGATGGTGGGGCAAAAAGATGCGGTATATACTATCGGTATGAGGCTGCGCTGCGACTCATCCGGGTCCGGCAGGTCGGAGCAGGTTATTAAGGCTTTGGGGTTTGTCGAGACACCGGTATCGATCGAGAGAATCAAGCTTATTTTCACGTGAGCACTGATGGGTGCATCTGAAGGAACGCCCCTACTCTGTCCTCTGTAGTGGCGGGTTTTTAAAGCCGCCCGCCATTTCATATTTACAACTTGAAGCAATATAATAAGCCGTTATCCTGGAAGGAGGAGAAGCGCAATTAAACTGTACCTGATAAGACATGGGGAGACCACCTGGAACCAGCAGCGTATCATCCAGGGCAGCGGCAGCGACACCGACCTGAGTGAGAAAGGTAAGGCACAGGCTGAAAGTCTGGGCCTCGCCATGAAGGATGTGCCCCTTACAGCGGTCTATTCCAGCCCGCTCAGGCGTGCCATGGATACTGCTGCCGCCCTGGCGGGTCCACACGATTTGGAGGTCATACCCGAGCCTGACCTGAGAGAAATACACGTGGGTGAGATGGAGGGCATGTCGCTCGAAACCTTTGGCCAGAATTTCAGCCAGTTCCTGGTAGACTGGCAGACCAAGGGAGATGCTGTCGACTTTAAAGGCGGCGAAAACCTGGGCCAGTTCAGGGACAGGGTGTGGGTGGTCATCAGGCGGATCGTGCAGGCCAATCCGGGTGACAATGTGGCGGTTGTCTCTCACTATTTCGTAACTGCCACGGTTGTATGCACCGCACTTGGTATGCCTCTTACCCATCTGGTGCGTGTGCGCATCCAGCCCAGTAGCCGGACTATTTTAGAATTCACTGAAGGTTGTCAACCACGTCTGCTGCTTCTAAGTGACACCTGTCATTTAAAGGAGAAATAACTTGCCTTCCAGCAGCAATACCCTCGAAAAACGTATAAGCAGTTTCATCAGGGAATACGGGTTGCTGTCAGGTGGTGAGAAGGTATTGGTGGCGGTGTCGGGTGGGCCGGACTCGATCTGCATGCTTCACGTGCTTAACAACCTGAGGGGAATGCTGGATATTCAACTGCATATAGCCCACCTTGACCATGGCCTGCGAGGAGACGAGTCAGGGGCAGATGCCAGCTACGTTGAGAGCGTGGCGGCGGCCCTCGGCATCCCTGCCACAATCGAAAAAAAAGATGTGGCGGAATGGCGGAAAGAGAGTAAAACTTCCGTGGAGGAGGCTGCGCGCGAGGTGAGGTACCATTTCCTGGAGGGCGTAGCCCGTCAGACCGGGGCTAAACGGGTAGCAGTCGGCCATACGCGAGATGACCAGGTGGAGACTACGCTCATGCATTTTCTGCGCGGTTCTGGCATACAGGGCTTGCGAGGCCTGAAGGCGGCCGCGCCCATACCCTACGGCGCCAGAGACGATGGCATCTGGGTGATCAGGCCCCTGATGAAAATTACCAGGCAGGAGACCGGGGCATATTGCACTGTACATAACCTGCATCCGCGTAAAGATACGTCCAACGAGCAGGTCCGCTTCCTGCGCAACCGAATCCGGCTTGAGCTGATACCGTTGCTGAGGCAATACAATGCAGATATAGATAGTGCGATGTTGAGGCTTGCCGATCTGGCAGGCGAGGATGCCGACTTTATAAATGAACAGGCCGCTGCTATTTGCAGCGCGGCAGTGACCAGCGAGGGGCTACTGACCTGTCTCGATTCGGGCAAGCTGCGGGGATTGCCGCTGGCGCTGCAGCGCAGGGTGTTTCGTATCATGCTCGAGCGGGCTTACGGGAGTTTGAGGGATATAGAGGCTACGCACATCGATGCCCTGGTCAGGCTGTTGTTTTCAAATACCGGCAGTAGCGTTCATCTTCCAGGCGGCACAGTTGTTGCCAACGAGCGTAACCGTATGGTCATGTCAGCGCCGGGTTCAGCGTCCTGCCCCTGGCCGGCGCTGGACCGCGGCTACGCACTAAATGTACCGGGCGAGACCAAGCTTCCGGGCTGGCAGGTATCGGCTACCATCATGAAAGAGAATTTCTTCAAAGAGGATGACATATTTAGCGCCAGCTTTGATCTGGTCAGGGTTGGCAGCCGGTTGACGGTGAGGGGTCGCCGGGCGGGGGACCGCTTTCATCCTCTGGGCATGGTTCACAGCCGCAAACTGCAGGATTTCATGGTTGACACGGCCATACCTCGCTCCTGGCGCGCCAGCGTGCCGATCGTGTGCTCGCCGGAACAGGTGGTCTGGGTTGTCGGATGGCGCATCGATGACCGCGTCAAGGTTACGACCGACACTCAGGGTGTGCTGCGGCTGGATTTTCATAGGTCGGAATGATGTTGTATGGGGTGTAAACGGACGATCTATACCGAGGGCAAAGGCGTCTCAGGCGGAAAAGAGGATGTCAGCCCGGAGCTCGATCTTCACGCGCTGACTGTCGACGAGGCTCTTCCCCTCATCCATGGGTATCTCAATGATGCCTGCCTGGCGGGGATGAAGGAAGTGAGGATCGTGCATGGCAAAGGAACGGGCGCACTGCGGCGGGTCGTAATGCGCGAGTTGAAAAACCATCCGCTGGTGAAATCCTTTCGTACGGGCAGCCGCTACGAGGGCAGTACTGGCGCGACCATCGTGGAACTTTAACGATAAAAGGGCGGGGCTTCAGCCCCGCCCTTGCACATGTGGCCGTGTTTACTGTGTGGTTGTTGTGGTTGTGGTAGATTGCGGAACAGGGACGTTGGTTACCGTGGGTACCTGCAGGTAAGGAGCCTTGCGTAAAATGGGCTGGAGATAACTGGCACGCGTGGTGGCTGGCGTATAACCGTCCTTGAAGGCCGCCAGGAGGTACTGGCCGGCTGAGGGGAAACTGTAAGAGACCTGGCCGGCGCTGTCCGTGTTGCCAACCAGCACACCCTTCTTCCTGACGCTGTCAGCATCGTTCAACGTGCGGACTATCATCGCCTTGAAGTTATTGGCCGTGGGTGGCATCTGTTTAATGTACCCGTTGTTTTCCACTTTGAGCGAATAGACTGCCGCTCCCTCTACCGGCTGTCCGCTGCTTTTATCGCTGACCTGTATGCTGGAAGACTGGCCTGTTGTCGTGTTTTTGGACACCTTTATCTCCAGCACCTTCAATGTTGTATCCGATTGGATATTGATTCTACGGGCGCCCGGCAGGTAGCCTGCCTTCCTGACCAGCAGCACATACATGCCGGGATCATTGAAAGTATAGGTGACCTCCCCCGCGCTGTTGCTGCTGCCCAGCATTATCTCCCTTTTGCCCAGCCGGCCAGCCAATGCGTCTTCCTGCTCGGCATCGATCATGATAGAGGCCTGCTGCCCAATGATCATCTGAGTAGCGGTGCCGTTTTCCGCAGGTATCGGCGACCGCTTAATAATCGGTGGCAACGCATTGGGAGTCTTTATGGCGGAGACGGTGGCATTATCCACTCCCTGGTCTGATGTGCCGGAAGTCACTTTGATTGTGACCGGTTGACCTGCGGGGGAAGAGGCAGGGGCCTGCAGGTTCAACCTGAGCTTGTTCCCTTCCTCTCTAACCTGTAACCGGGCAAAGCCTGGTATGAAGCCGTCTTTAGTAGCCACCAGCAGGTATCGGCCGGCCTCGGCCAGTACACCAGATAGTGTGCCATCACTGCCGGTGGTACCGATCAATATGCCATTGGACTCTACCAGAGCTTCAAACTCGTCGGTGAGGGTAGTATAATTTGCTGGGTCAGCCGCGCCGACCCTACCGCTTGTTTTTATGGCGTAGACCGGGGCTCCTGCAATTGTCTCGTGACTGTGCCTGCTGAAAACAGTGATAGTGAACGGCTGGCCCATCTCAACTTTATTATTAACCTTGATCATCAGCGCCTGTATCTTAACCGGCAGGACCGAGCTGGTGTTGCTGGAATCTGCCTGTGCGGGCGCAGCGGCAGGCAGGGCCATTACTAATCCTATTAATAGTGTAAGAATAGCTGGAAAAATGTGTTTCAATTGCAACCTCCTGAAAAGATTATTTGACCGGGTTGGCCGTTTTCGCCTTGTTTATGTGCGCATGTATGCCTCCTTTGACGGGCGGTCATGCTATATATAACGCAGGGCGGGAAGATTGGTTTATGTGCTGACCGCATGCTTGACAGGGCAACTTGCTCCTGCCATAGTATATAAACACAGGTTTCCTTTGCAGTAAGCAGAGGGCAGAGCGGAGTTTCAATGGATCCTGAATCGGTGAGTTCCGAGCTTTATCAGCAGTTCGATGTTCTGGTGTGTACGGGCGAACTGGTATTCAGCGGCAGCGTCCGCTGCGATTTTAGCCAGCGCCTGATAGATGCCTTGAATGAAGGGATCAGGGCAGAGACACGGTCAAGGATAAGGGATTTCCTGCCTATGTCGGACGTGACAGTAACTGGTCCCAAAGGCGGCACAACGGCAGTACCTCGCCTGCACATATCTAAAAACAACATAATATTCGTGGCGCAGGCCAGGAGCGCCAGTCCAGATAAACCGCTCACCACTTATCCGTTCAGGCAGAAACTACCGGTGACAATAATGGCCTATGCTGCCGGGGCTGCAGCCACACCTTACAGACTGAACGGCTGCATCTATATCGATACCTGGGGTCAGATTACCGACACGCTGGAAACCGAGGATCGATTTTTGCCCTTGACAAAGGCGGAGATTGATCCGGCTATGCCGGGGAATCAATCCCATTTCGAATTTATTGCGCTCAACAAAGAGCGTATAGTCAGCATCAGCGAGATGCCCGGCAAATGAGACCCAGGTCGTCTTCTGCTTCCTGATTAGCAGTCGAGATTTACTTTAGACCTGCTACCCGGGCTGTCATCGGGCCGCAGGCAGTTAAGTAGTGTAAAATACTGACAAGGCGCGGGATATGACCGATGAGCAGCTTCAGTTAAGGAAGCTACTAAGAGAGCTCTTCCGCAGCCAGTTGTTTGCTGCATTGGCCACGCAGCAGTTAACTCGCCCTCACAACAATCTGGTTGCCTTTGCGGCCACCGATGACCTGAAGAACATAATATTCGCCACCAGGCGTGCCACTAACAAGTACTCCAATCTTCTCTCCAATAATAACGTCTCGGTGCTGATTGACAACCGCACCAACCGGGATTCCGATTTCCGTAATGCCGTGGCTGTCACCGCCACCGGGACGGCGGAAGAGGTCAGGGGGAATGAAATCAATAGTCATCTCAGCCTCTATCTGATCAAGCATCATAATCTTGAGAAATTCGTCCATTCTCCTGATTCCGCACTTTTTAAAATCAAGGTTAAGCGATATTACGTGGTGCGTAATTTCCAGGAAGTGTTGGAACTGAAGGTCGAGGGCTGAGGGAAGTTGCCTACGCTGGCCGATGAATTGGCGATTGGCGCATGGCTGGTAGGCGGATGAGTGTGGAGTTAATCGAAGGAAGGAATCCGGTGATCGAGGCCCTCCAGGCCGGCCGTCCGATCAGCAAGATACTGCTGGACGGCAATATTAAAAGGCATGGGATCGTGGAGCGTATTTTAACTCTGTCGAGGGCCAGGGGTATCCGGGTGGAATTCGTTGAAAGACAGGTTATAGAAAAACAGGGCGCTACCGGCTCAAGCCAGGGGGTGATCGCCTTCGCCGGAGCTAAGGAGTTCGTGGACATGGGCGAATTGATGGCCATATCGCGGGCAAAGCCCGATGCTCCATTTTATCTATTGCTGGACGGTATCGAGGACCCTCACAACCTGGGCGCCATATTGAGGACTGCCGAAGCCACCGGTGTTCATGGGGTTATTATACGCGAGCGGAGAGCCGCGGGTATTACATCGGCCGTGATCAGAGCCTCGGCCGGGGCTGTGGAGTATATCAATGTGGCAAAGGTAGCCAACATCTCCCAGGCGGTGGTTACCCTCAAGAAAAATGGTGTGTGGGTTACAGGAATAGACATGAATGGGGAGGCCGATTACCGCGCCCTGGATTTCACTCTGCCCACAGCCATAGTAATTGGCGGTGAGAGCCAGGGTCTGTCGGAACTGGTGCGCAAAAGGTGTGATTGGGTGGCCTCCATACCCATGAGGGGCAAGATCATGTCGCTCAACGCGTCTGTGGCAGCCGCCGTAGTTATGTATGAAGCGCTCAGGCAAAGAGATGGTCAGCTGCGGCTATGAACCCCCGGGATTAGCAGGCAAAGCGGCGAAAGGTATCAGGCTATTCTTAAGTTGCCATAGGCGGCAGGTTAAAATGTGAAGCCCTTCTCGCGGAAAAGGCGCAGGCAGATGGCTGCAACATCGTTGTCATACAGGGTTCCGGAGTTGTCCGAGATCTCCCCCAGGGCCGCCTCGATGCCCAGGCTGGGCCGGTAGGGTCGGTTGGATGCCATGGCTTCAACCACATCAGCTACCATGAGGATCCTGGCATCGACGCAAATCTCCTCCCCTTTCAATCCGCGTGGATAGCCCGAGCCGTCCAGCCTCTCGTGATGCTGCAGCGCAACCTCGGCAATAGGCCAGGGGAACTCAACCGGTTTGAGCATATCGTAGCTGCCCTGTGCGTGCGTCTGGATCGCCTGCCGCTCTATACCCGTCAGCACACCCGGCTTACTGAGGATCTCCATGGGTACGTAGACCTTGCCGATGTCATGGATTTTGGCAGCTATCTCGATCCCCTCCAGTCGTTCCTCGGACAGCCCCATCTCCCTGGCTATGGCGCCGGTCAGCTTAGAGACGCGCTCCTGATGGCCGGTGGTGTAGGGGTCCCTCATCTCGATTATCCTGGCCATGGCCGCGACCACGTCGTGTACCGTCTTATGGAGCTGCTCAAGGCTGCGCTCGGCTTGCTCACCAGCCCGCCTCAGGGAGCAGATCTCCTCATCCTGCGCCTCCTTCTCAGCTATGTCAGCCCTCCTGTGCGCGGCAAGGTCGATGAGTGTCGCTGATAGTTGGTCTGTGCCCTGCATGGGGTTTGTAAATATAACCACATCCCTGGTGGTCCCGTCCTTGCATGCGAACTTGAATTCATAGGTACTGGGGGCGGATTCAGAGTCGATCTGGCGCAGCAGGTGATAGCGTTTCAGCCTGGCCTGGTCTTGGTTGGCCACAAGTTCTATCCAGCTTTTTTTGCCCTCGACTTCCTGCTTTGTATAGCCGGAGAGAACCTCGAAGCCGGCGCTGACTGCAGCAATCGTGGTGTCCTGGTTAATCAATATGGCGGCTGTAGGAGCAATATCAAACGGTATACCTGTCTGCGGCGGCTCCTCGCAGGGTGCGGCTTCGGGCTGTGCGCTGCGAGTCATACCGGCAGGTGGTTGTTCCGCCGGTACCGCATCCACGCTGAAGCTGAGGACCAGGCAGGCGGGAGTTCCCAGGTCGTTGTCTATCCACGCGACCCGCATGCGACAGGGCAGCGGCGATGCGTCTTTCTTTCGCAGGATGATTTCAGTCGCCGCCGGCTTGCCATTCCTGACGATGTCAATGATCCGGGCCTGGACATCCCCGCTCTGGTCTGCCGCCGTAAGACTCTCCAAACCGTTCCCCAGCAAGTCCTCTTCCCGGCATCCAAGCAGGCGCAGCAGGTTCGCTGAAATGTGCGTAATGCGGCAATCGAGGTCTGTTATTACTACGGGTTCCAGCGAGAGGTCGACCACCCGGTGGTAAAGGAGTTCCTCCTCTTTCAAGCCGTTCTCAATCCTTTTCTGCTCGGTTATATCCTGGAAATGTACGATGAAATATGATGGGCCCGCCTCGTTATCCCCGATCAGCGATATGCTCATGGCTGCCCACAAGATGCTTCCATCTCTGGCCTGCAGCCGCCGTTGTACCGGCAACTCGGGTTTATCCAGCTCCAGGAAGAGTGCCATTATGTCACCGCTGGATTCCCTCTCCTCGGGAGGCAGCACATCATCGAAGCGGCTCTCCAGTATATCCGTTTCCTCGTACCCCACCATATCGCAGAAGGACTTGTTGACCTTGAGGAAAATGCCTTCTGTGCTGATGATGGTCAGGCCGGTGGACAAGTCTTCGAAAGCCAGCTGGAATCGCCTTTCCGCCTCGCGCCAGGCCTTTTCCACCGAGTGCTGTTCCGTTATATCCAGCCAGTGGCCCAGCGTCAACCAGTTGCCTCCGTATTTGAAATAAGTTATCTTCTCAGCAATCCACCTCTTCTTACCTTCGTGGGTGGTGATCTTGAACTCGTGGCTGGTACCCTCGTCCTCCTCGAAGAAAGAGGCCATGTTTTGCTTGGGCTTCTGGCGGTAGCGGGGATTAATCAGGCGCTGGTAGTCCTTGCCGGACAGCTCGTCCTGGCTGTAGCCTGTGATGTGGCGGAACTCGATATTGGTGTAAATGAACTTGCCGTCGCGCGTGACGTAAATACCCGCGGGCGAGTTTCTTAAAAGGGCGGTACAGAGGTCTGCCGCCGCCTCCGGCAATATTCTCAGGACATCTGTCCTGTCGGAAATCACGTCCATAAAATTACTCCGGGTTACCTGCATCCTCCCTCCTCTTATCCCTCGCCCGTAATTGACAAAGGAAATGGCCGGTCTTTACCCGACTATTTTACATTGATTGTTTAAATCAGTAAAAACTACATATAATCAGGGCAGGTGGGAAATGATATAATTATGACACCCATATACAGCAACAGGCAAGAAGTTTGCCCGGGAGTTTATTATGAGAACAGTATACCTGACTTTAACCATTTTCGCGGTGCTGGCCCTGTGCTCGATTCCAGGCTGTGCCCCGCAGCAGGAACTGCCGGCAGAGATACCTATCGGCTGTGTCATGCCTCTTTCCAGCGCACCTGCCGGAGGTCCCAACCTGGTCAAGGCCGCTCAGCTTGCTGTGAATGAGATCAATGGGAGGGGTGGCCTGGAGGGCAAAAAGCTCCGCCTCGTCATAGAAGACCAGGGGCCGTCTGCGGCTACAGCCCTGTATGCAGTCCACAAGCTGGTGGAAGAACAAAAGGTCCGGGTAATAATAGGTTGCGTCACCAGTGAAGCTGTGCTGGCAGTAGGCCCGTATCTGGAGAGCATGGGAGTGCTGCTTGTGTCACCATCCGCAACGTCAAGCTCTTTGGGAGGTTATAGTTGGTCAAGGTGGACCTTCAGGATCTGCCCGGGCGATTCCCTGCAGGGTGGGATAGTGGCCGCGCTCATCAAAGATAAGGGCTATAAAAAAGTTGCCATGCTTGTTCAGGATACGGTATACGGCAAAGGCATTGAGGCGATGGCCAAAGATTACCTGGGAGGAAAGGTGGAGATCGTGGCGTCACTGACATACGATCCTGCTAAGTTGAGCTATCTGTCAGAACTCAACACCATAAAGGAAGCCAGGCCGGATTGCGTGCTGTATGTAGGATTGTACACAGATGGTGCCGTGGTTTATGCCCAGGCGCTCAAGGAAGGCATGGAAAATATACCCTGGGTAGCGGTTGATGGGTCTTACGACATGCCGCTGGAGAAATATCTCGATGCTGCCAAGTTTATGGAAAAGGCAGTCACAGGCACGGTACCCGTACCTGATGTGCAGTCCCCCGTGTACAAGGCCTTCGCCTACAACTATAATAACGCATACCAATTCGGCCCCACTGTTTATTGCGATACCGCATATGATGGGGTCAATATGATAGCAGAAGCCCTCCAGAAGGCCAACACATATAACGGTGGGGCGATCAGGGATTCCCTGCTGGTAGTCGGTAATAATTATCCGGGGGCCAGCGGGTCCATTACTTTCGACCAGTCAGGTGAGCGCATTGCGGGAAGCTATGGCATCTGGAAGGTTGTGATGGAAGGCACCCAGTATCGGTACGCAATGACAGACGCTGCAGTCAGCTTCATCAAACCTAAATAAAACTGGTCGTACGAAATCGGGCAGCCCGGCCGGACTGATACTATGGCATGTTCCTCTTGGTGCCGGGACACAGGCTGCAGGCATTCAAGCCCCTTCGAAGGTCAGCGCGACATGCTGTCAGCTGAGAAATGAGGATAGTCCTGTGTGATGACGAACTTGGCCCACCTGCCTATATGACCATATTGCAAGTGGCATTTCTGGCAGAGTATTACGCAGTTCTGCAGCGAAGTGTCCCCACCCAGTTCCGCTGGCTTCCTCAAGTGGGCGAAGCCGGAATCTACCTCAACTGCGTTACCGCAATGGGCACAGACCTTCTTCTGCCGTATAAAGGCCTTGTCTTTAATATCTTGCGCAAATTCCTTGGGGCTCATTATCTCAGATCCGATGTATCTGCCTTTAATTCCAGATTAACCTAATTTAAACACAACCGGCAGCCTATTTCAATCCGGCCGATTAAACTCATTTTCCACCGCCCTGATGATAGCCGGGACCATCGCCTCTATAATGGGCGAAAGCTGAAGGCCGTGAGAAGTATCGGCCGGCTCGATGCCGATCACAGTCACTTTCGGGGGCTGCTGTCCGAGTTGACTCATCAGCTTCAGGCTGTCGAGCACGCCCATCCCGTGCAGCGAGGCGGCCGGCCCGTCCGCAATATTTTCTTCGCGCAAGTCAAGTCGGTAGATGTCGCCCGGGCGGCCTCCGCCCCGTAGCGCGTCCACTATGATTAATTTATGGACGTCGTCGTCCAGTAGAGCAAAAAGGTCGGGGGTTGTGCCACCGTCGACGACGCGTATCGCGCTGTATTTGCCCAGGCCCCGCATCTGACCGGCAATACGGACGCCGATGCCGTCATCGCGGCAGAGCAGGTTACCGATGCCCAGTACCATTATGCCCCGCTTCGTCATGGCTTTCTCAGCAGATGCGTGGCAATATCTCACCAACAGGCATATCGACGATACGCGATGCACCTATCCGGGTCTTCATCACTACCCTGCCCCTGTGCTCGGCCGTCACCTCTCCAATTACCGCCGCCTGCCGGGCGTATTTATTCTTTCTCATGGCTGTCAGAACTGCGGCGACATCGTCTTCAACTACCGCTGCCACCAGCTTACCCTCGTTGGCGATATACAGGGGATCAAGGCCCAGTAACTCGCAGAAACCGCGCACGCCGTCGTGCACCGGTATTTTATCCTCCTCAATGACAATGCCGACATCCGACTGTTTGGCAAACTCATTGAGAGTGCAGGCCATTCCGCCCCTGGTAGGATCACGGAGGCTGTGTATGTTGCTGCTGGCAGCCATCATTGCGGCTACCAGGTGGTTGAGTGGAGCGCAGTCGCTGACCACGGGGAGGGAAAAATGCAGCCCCTCGCGCTGGCTCATCACTGCCATTCCATGCTCGCCGATGCCTCCGCTCAAGATTATTTTATCGCCTGGCCTGGCGTTGGAGCCCGATATATCAGCCCCGCCTTCGATCAGGCCGATCCCCGCTGTATTTATGAACAGGCGGTCCGCCTTGCCTCGGTCCACCACCTTGGTGTCGCCCGTCACGATCTGGACACCGGCCTCGTCGGCGGCCTCCCTCACCGACTCTATGATACGCCGAAGGTCGTCGATATCCATCCCCTCTTCGATTATGAGGGCCAGGCTGAGGTAAAGGGGCCTTGCTCCGCTCATGGACAGGTCGTTAACCGTGCCGCAGACGGCCAGCCTGCCGATGTCCCCTCCCGGGAAGAAGATGGGGTTGACTACATAGCTGTCGGTAGTGAATGCCAGCCTGCCTGATATATCCAGCACCGCAGAATCATCCATACGTGCGAGCACCGGGTTCATAATGGCCGGCGTTAGAACCTTTGAGATAAGGTCGTGGCTGAGCCTGCTTCCGCTGCCGTGGGCCAGCAATATTTTTTCACCCATCGGCTGCCCCGTACTGGTGGTAGGCGGCGCAACTTCCCTCCGAGGAGACCATGCAGGGACCCACGGGGGTTTCAGGTGTGCAGACTTTGCCGAAAAGCAGGCAATCAAATGGTTTGATCACACCGCGCAGTACCTCCCCGCAACGGCAACCGGCATGCTCCCTGGTTTGTGGCAATTTGACCTTGAATTGCAGGCTGGCATCGTAACAAGCGTACTTGTTCTTTAGTTTCAACCCGCTTTGGGGAATATCTCCAATGCCCCGCCAGCTGGCGCCGGCGGTATCAAAAACACTATTCATCAACTCCAGTGCCTTCATGTTGCCTTCCGGCTTAACGCCGCGGGTATAGGCGATCTCGACACGCGCAACACCGTCCTCGACCTGCTGGACCAGCATCTCCACGGCCTGGAGAATGTCCACTGGCTCAAAGCCTGCAACAACGCAGGCTACCCCGTAGTCCCGGGCATAGGCCTCATAAGGCCGGGTCCCGATGATGGCGCTGACATGGCCGGGGCAGATAATGCCGTTAATGCGGGTCTCCCCCAGGTCGAGCAGAGCTCGCATGGCGGGGGGAGTCAGCTTGAGCTGGCAGAGGACGGAGAAATTGTCGATCCTTTCCTTTTCAGCCTGCAAAACAGCAGAAGCTACGGTGGGCGCCGTCGTCTCGAAACCTACACCGAGGAAGATCACTCGTCTGTGAGGGTTCTCACGGGCTGCCTGCAACGCATCCTGCGTAGAGTAGACGATGCGGATGTCACCACCCGCAGCACGAGCCTGTTGAAGGCTTGAATAGCTGCCCGGCACCTTGAGCATGTCGCCGAAGGTGGTAATGATTACATCGGGCAGGCTGGCCAGGGCAATGGACTCATCGATATCGTGGTTGGAGGTGACGCACACCGGGCAGCCGGGACCCGAAAGCATCTCTATATGTGGAGGCAGTAGTTGCCGTACACCGTTGCGCATGATGGCCACGGTATGCCCGCCGCAAAACTCCATCAGGCGTGCCGGCCTGGTGGAGATCATAGCAATTTTATCGGCCAGCCTTCGGACCAACTCTGCATCGCGGAACTCGTCGATGAATTTCATCAGGCAACAATTCTACTTGAACGGGAACGAAACGTACAAACCCTTCTTTCACCGGACCGGACAGCTGAATTATACGAGTCACCCGGCTTAACGCCAGTCGGCCAATCCGGTATCGCTGCACTCGCTGCGCGTTATGCGGGTCTGGTTGCTGCCGTCGGCGTTCATTATATATATCTCGCCGTTGTCGTTGGTGCAGTCGCGCTTGGAGTAGAAGACTATCTTGCTGCTGTCTGGAGACCATGCAGGATATTTGTTATCAACCAGGCCGGAGGTGAGGCGCGTGCGGCCGCTGCCGTCCGGGTACATGCTAAAGACCTCGAAGATACCGTTTTCGTTGGATTGGAAGGCTATTCTGTTGCCGTCGGGGGACCACACCGGGTAGGTGTCGACCTGGGGGCTGTTCGTGATCCTCGCCTGGTTGGTCCCGTCAGCGCGCATGACATATATCTCGGCGTTGCCGTCACGGTCGCTCTGAAAGGCTATTCTATTGCCGTCGGGCGACCAGCTGGGTGCTGCATCGTTAAAGGAGTTGTTGGTCAGTCGTGTCTGGTTGCTCCCGTCGCTGTTCATCACATATATCTGCTCGTTTCCGTCGCGGTCGGAGGTGAAGGCGATCTGCCGGCTGTCGGGTGACCAGGTCGGAAAGGCATCGTTTGCTTCACCGTTAGTCAGGCGAACCTGGTTGCTTCCATCAGCGTTAATGGCATATATCTGCCAGTAACCGTCCATGTCGGTGAAGAAGGTGATTGCCTTGCCGTCGGGGGACCACCGGGGGAACCTCTCTCCCCCGGTCTCGTTTTTAGTCAGACGTTGCCAGTTGCTGCCGTCGGCATTGGACGTGTACATCTGTGGCCCGCCGTCATCATTGGTGCCGGACATGAAGACCAGCTTATTCAGGTTGACCGGCGTCCTGGGCGCATCAGTTTGACCCTCCTGGGGCACGGCTGCAGGCGTGATGTTATCCGCTGGCGGTGCTGCAATGGGCGTCTGCTTGGGTACATCAGGGGGCGCCTGGGCAGGCACAGTTGCCGGTGTCACGGCGCAGGCCAGGCAGACTGCGCTGAGGGTCGCTATGATCAAAGCTGACGCTACTAATAGTCTGTTGGGTCTCATTATATTACCTCCTCATGAATTCAGGGCAGGCTCTTCCAGGTTATAGCTGTGTGCTTGCTGTCAGGCGGCGTTTCCGTCCGCGGCAACCATACGCTCGAGGATATCCAGCGTTTCCTTCGCTTCTGCTTCATCGAGCACGTTGATAGCATATCCCGTGTGCAGCAGCACGTAATCACCCACCCGGGCTTCCGGCGTAAGGGCGATGCTCACCCTGCGGCTGACGCCGCCGATATCTACATCGGCCTGGTCGCCTTCGATAAGGGTTATCTTGACCGGGACTGCGAGGCACATGTTGTAAAAGTATAACCCAAGGCCATGGGGCTAACAAATCCGGCTTGCCAGGAGGGCCGTAAAAGCGGATATATTAGGTTTGATTATCAATCGGACAAAAGGAGGTAACATGCACGGAGCACTTTCAGGAGTCCGCGTGGTGGACTTCAGCCGCATGTATGCGGGCCCGTATTGTTCGATGATCCTGAGGGAACTGGGTGCGGAGGTCATCAAAATCGAGTTCAGGGAGAGTGGGAAATCATATAATTTCCCTGCGCATCCGTATATAGGTCCTGGCTTAACGTGCAGCCTGGCTTCCACTCAGCCCCATCTTCTGTGCGTTGGGGCAGATATGCCTGGCCCGGCAGTGGTTGCAGGCTATCTTCGGGAATACGATAAAAAACCTGAAAAACAGCAGCGCTATCAGCAGGACCAGTATGATGAGAACGGTCCAGGAGAACCCGATGAACAGGGCGGGGGCTATCCCAATGATGGGCAGAGCCAGGCTGGCCAGATAAAGGTTGTCTGGACAGAAAGGACCCCCGGAGCGTCGGGGGAAATCGCTGACCGCACCTGCACTGGCGATCCTCTTTGATAGCAGGTTCATGCCTGAAATACAGATCGATTTATCCAGCCTGTAATAAACGCAGTTTGGACATACCTTGAGGGGCATGACCAGGTACATCTCTGTGAAGGCAAAAACAGCATATACGATGCCCAGCGCCCAACCGGCCCAATAGCCGTAGCCGAGGATAAAGCCCGCTCCCCCCAATAGGAAGTGCAACACTGTGATGGCGTTGTAAATGAATATACTGCTGGACGGATACCTGGTGTACATCGCATCTGTCATTTCATTTACCTTCCTGTAGTATTTGTGACCTTCCGGCTATGACCGCCTGTCCGAGCGAGATGCCACCGTCATTAGCCGGCACACTCCTGTGGGTGAGAACCTTAAATCCGCTTTGCTCGAGCAGCGACTGCACCTTGCTAAGTAGCAGCCGGTTCTGGAAGCAGCCCCCGCTGAGCGCAACGGTCCCCAGCCCGGACTGAGCCTTGATCCTCAGACAGACGTCCCGTGTCATGGTTGCGATGGTATTGTGGAACCTCATGCTGACCGTTGCGGTTTTACAACCTCTGAGGATATCGTCGACAACCCCGGCCACCAGTTCGTGGAGCAGTATTATGGAGTAGTCCTGGTCACCTGTTATGGAGAAGGGATAGAGACCTTTTTCATCGATTGCGTCATAGGCCTGCATCTCCATCTCGATGGCAGCCTGTGCCTCGTAGTCGATCGTGGTGCGGATACCGGCCATGGCCGAGACGGCGTCGAAAAGCCTGCCCATGCTGGAGGTCAGCGGTGAATTGAGGCTCATTTCCACCTGTCTGCTGATAAGATCTATTTCGTCCCTGCCGATTCCGTTGAGGAAGCCCAGCCTGCTGTCGAAAGTGCGGTTGCCCAGCAGCGCCAGTATGTAGCCCAGCGCAGTGCGATAGGGCTTCCTTATGGCGGTGGAGCCGCCCGGCAGCGGCAGGTACTCGAGCTGCCCGGCCCGTTTGAAGCTGTTATAGTCTGCCAACATAAATTCCCCGCCCCAAATTTTATCGTCGGTTCCGTAGCCGGTGCCGTCGAAGGCAACCCCGATGACCGGCCCCTGCTCGCTGTTATCGGCAAGGCAGGACGCTATATGCGCGTGGTGATGCTGGACAGCAATAGTCTTCAAGTTGTGCTTCTCAGCTTCTTCGAGGGCATATTTGGTAGGAAGATACTCGGGGTGCATGTCATGAGCTATGGCCACCGGACGTATACGGAAGAGCTGCTTGTAAAGCTCCACCGTCCGAACGTAGTGCTCCATGGTCTCGATGTTCTCCATGTCGCCGATGTGCTGGCTGACGAAAGCGTGGTTGTCACGGGTCAGGCAAAAGGTGTTCTTCTCCTCGGCGCCGCAGGCCAGCAACTGGGGTACATCAATAGTCAGATGAATTGGATGTGGGGCATAGCCCCTGGCCCGGCGGATGAGCTGTGGTCTCTCGTCCACCACTATGGCCACGCTGTCATCATAGGTTGAGTGGATGTTACGGTTATGTGATAGAAAATAGTCGGCGATCCCGCCCAGCCTGCGAAGGGCCTCGTTGTTCTGACCGGCGATGGGCTCCTCGCTGATATTGCCGCTGGTCATGACCAGCGGGAGGCGGGTTTCTCTCATGATGAGGTGGTGCAGAGGCGTATAAGGGATCATCACGCCGAGGTATTTCAGCCCCGGTCCTACCTCCCTGCAAATGCTGGAGCCGTCCCTCCATGGCAGCAGTACGATGGGGGCCTGTGGCGATAAGAGCAGATTATTTTCTTCCGTAGTCAAGGTGCAGTGTTTTTTTACCTCAGTTATGTCTTTGAGCATGATGGCAAAAGGCTTGGAAGGGCGGTGCTTGCGCTGGCGCAGCAGCATCACGGCTTCGGCGTTTTCGGCATTGCAGGCCAGCAGGAATCCGCCCAGTCCCTTGATTGCTATGATGCCGCCTTTCCTGAGCAGATCTGCCGTTTTCTCGATGATGTCAGGGCCCTCCACCATATGCCCCGCATTGTCTGTCAGCTGGAGCTGTGGTCCGCAGACCGGGCAGGCGTTGGGCTGGGCATGGAAGCGGCGGTCCATCGGGTCTTCGTATTCCCGCTGGCAATCCTGGCACATCTTGAAGATGGACATGGTGGTCAGTGGTCGGTCGTACGGTATATCTTTGATGATGGTGAAGCGTGGACCGCAATTGGTGCAGTTGGTGAACGGGTAATGCCAGCGCCGGTTGCCCTGCGTGAAAACATTGTCGAGGCAGGGACTGCAGGTAGCGATATCAGGCGAGACAAGCTGGTATTGGCCGAGCTGTGCAACGCTGGGGCGTATCTCGAATCCTTTGTAGTGGGCAGGTTTGTCGAAGCTCACTGCCAGACCTTCAATCCTGGCCAGGGGCGGGGCTTCCCGCTCAAGGCTGGATATGAAGCGGTCAAGCACCTCCCTGGTGCCCTCGACCTCGATCCTCACGTCCTCCGAGGTATTGCAGACCCAGCCGCTCAGGTTATATTTTGCGGCCAGACTGTAAACAAATGGACGGAAGCCTACACCTTGCACCACTCCTTTGGCGCTGATGCGGGCAAGCATGGTCTCATTGCTGGTTGGCATAGGATCAAGTTGAATTGTACTTCAAGAGGTGAGGGTGGGCAAGGAAAGTCCTCGTCAACTGTAAGTCAGGGGGCTATTTGCATCTTGACGGCAGGGTTTATAATAGGACGGTTATGCAAATTTCCGCAGAATAAAATAACTACTCAGGGAGGGGCGGTCAATGGAACAGCAGTACAAGGTTTACCGGTACAGGTGGGTGGTGCTGGCCATCTACATGTACGTTTCAGCGCTGACACAGCTTTACTGGCTGAACTTCGCGGCTATCGATACTTATATCGAAGACATGCTGCATATACCCGCCAGCAGTGCACAGTGGTTAACACTGGTCTTTCCTCTCATCCAGGTTATTCTCACTATACCTGCGGGCATAATCATAGACAGAATCGGGTTTAAGTGGGGTGTGGGCATCGGGGCCGTCCTCACAGGCATCTTCTCGCTGGTGAGATTGGCGGGGCCGGATTCATTTGATATTCTACTTATTTCACAGATAGGGATCTCTCTGGGGCAGCCCTTCGTTCTAAACGGGATAACCAAGCTCGCCTCAGTGTGGTTTGCTCCCAAGGAGGAGGGTACTGCGGTCGGCCTGGGCACCCTGGCGCTTTTTGTAGGAATGATGGTGGCGCTGGGAGCTACGCCGGCAATGGTTGAGGGCCTTGGGTACACGTCGATGCTGTTGATTTACGGCATAGCCGGCATACTTGGAGCTCTGGTATTTGTCCTGGCCGTAAAGTCAAAACCGCTCACGCCTTCTCGGGCAGCAGCCGACGATGTTTCAACGGCAAGCTGGGGAGGTCTGGGAATTATCCTGAAAAACAGGAATTTTGTTTTGCTGGGCTTTATAACGTTGGTAGGATTGGGCGGTTTCAATGGGCTTGCCACGTGGCTGGAGAAAATACTGCTTGAGCTTCACGATATACCGATGGCCGAGGGCAGCACCATATCGACTGCCTTGATATTCGCCGGAATGGTCGGCTGTATCGTGGTGCCGCTTATTTCTGATAAGGTCAGGAGACGAAAGCCGTTCGTGATACTCGCAACCCTGATAGGTGCAATTTGCATCACAGCCATGATCTTCATCCGGGGCTACACGGCAAACATGATCAATTGTATAGTACTGGGCTTCTTCCTCATTTCGGCTTTCCCGATCACTCTCACCATGTCAGCCGAGATAACGGGACCCAAATATGCCGGCGTCTCACTCGGATACCTGCAATTGCTGGGGAACCTTGCTGCCGTGATACTGGTGCCTTCCATGGAGGCGCTGGAATCCACAACCGGCCAGTTTGTGGCTCCTCTGGCTCTGCTGGCAGCGCTTTTTGTGGGATCGTTTCTCGTATCTCTTTGGATTAAAGATACGCATCCGCAAGCATGATCCAACATCCAATAGCCCATCTTCAGAGGCGGATTTACAGACTCGCCCAATTCAGCGGGCTCACCTGAAGGTGTGTCCCTACTGAATTGCTGGATGAGATCCGCAGGGGCGGGGTTTCAAACCTGCCTGTGAAAGGTACCTTAAACCGACTTTGCGAGCCGGATCCGGACTTTTTCTGAGGTTAACTCGCGCAGCGCATCCGCAGCTATCCAGCGGGCGCTTTTAGAGCCCTGCAGCTTGATGCGCTCAGCAGATTCAATTGCAAGGCTATTCAGGCGCAGGCTGTGTTTTCCCACCTGGCGCAGCGCCCAGTTAACCGATTTCTTGACATAGTTACGCCCATCCCAGGCCTCACGCTCAATAACCGGCAGGAAGGCGGCCAGCCGCTCTTCGCCCGGCTTGCGCTTGCCCACGGCCAGGCAGGCCATCAGGGTAAAGCCCGCCCTTTTAACGTATTCTTCCTCCCGTGCCGACCAGTGCAAGGCCTTTTCGCAGGCCAGCCCGGTCCAGGAGAAAAGGTAGAGGCAGGTGGCATCGCAGACATCCCAGGAATCGAAGTCCATGACCCAACTGTCCATTTGTTTACTGGTCACCTGCGCCGGGTTATCTACCATGGCGGCAAGTATACGCGTCTCACGCCAACCGACCTGCCAGAGCGCCAGTGCCAGCGAATGGTCTCTGCCAATCTGCCTGCCAAGTTTTTGCATATCAGGAGTGGATACGCATAGGGCACGCTCCGTGTTAATGCCGTACCTCGCCATGCCCTTAAGGTTGCCGGGCGTAGGATCGGCCCGAGACCTGAGTTGTTCAATAACTTCGTTGACCTGCATAGTTGTACCTGTTGTGCGTAGCAAGCCCCGGATTTGCTAAACTTTACTGTGGGCGGAGACGTTATAATCGTTGAGAATTGAGTATACAGGAGGCAGTAACATGAAATCAAAATGGTTATATTTGACAGGTTTAGGCCTTGCGCTGCTGACCGGCCTGGCAGCCTGCTCGCAGCCGGCTTCCAGCGATATCCTCCGTTCGGATAAGCCGAGGGCAACCGGTACGGCGGGCCAATCCGACTTGGCCGCTCTGGTAGATGGCAACAATAAATTCGCCTTCGACCTGTACGTGGCTCTCAAAGAGACGCAGGGTAACCTTTTCTATTCGCCGTATTCAATTTCACAGGCATTGGCCATGACTTATGTCGGTGCCCGGGACGATACCGAAAAAGAGATGGCCGGCACGCTTCACCTCACGTTGCCGCAGGATCGTCTACACCCGGCCTTCAACAGCCTCGACCAGCAACTGAAGGCCCGCGGCCAGGGGGCAAAGGGCAAGGACGGCAAAGGATTCCGCCTCAACATCGTAAATGCCATCTGGGGCCAGGTTGGCTACAGTTTCCTGGCCGACTATTTAGATATGCTGGCGCAGAATTACGGGGCGGGCCTGAGGCCGCTTGATTTTCGCACTGCGCCTGAATCCAGCCGCCAGGTCATCAATAAATGGGTGGAAGATCAGACAGAGCAGCGCATTAAGGACCTCATACCGGCCGGAGGCATCGATCCGCTGACGCGACTGGTGCTGACCAACGCCATCTATTTCAACGCAGCCTGGGCAAATAGCTTCGAAAAGAACCTTACTCGGCCGGAACCTTTCCACCTGCTGGACGGTGCGACCGAGGATGTGCCTATGATGCGGCAAACTGAACAGCTGGGATATGCAGCCGCTGATGGATACCAGGCCGTGTCGCTGCCTTACGATGGTCGCGAGCTCGAAATGGTCGTGCTGCTCCCCGATGAGGGGAAGTTCGCTGAATTCGAGAAATCCCTGGACGCGGATAGGGCCGGTTCAATCATAAGTGGAATTGTACCGAAACAGGTTGCACTCAGCCTGCCCCGTTTCAAATTCGAGTCCGAGTTCGATCTCGGTAAAATATTAGCTGATATGGGGATGCCCACGGCCTTCTCCAGCATGGCCGATTTCTCCGGCATGACTGGCAACCGCGATCTATCCATATCTAAGGTCGTTCATAAGGCGTTCGTGGGTGTGGACGAGGCTGGCACAGAGGCTGCGGCGGCGACGGCAGTGATCATGCGAGCCACAGCTATGCCAGTCAAGCCGTTGGAAGTCACTATCGACCGGCCATTCATTTTCCTCATCAGGGATATACAGACTGGATCGATCATATTTGTGGGGAGGGTGGCCAACCCGCTTAAATAGCCGGTCCACCCTGACTGTTGGTATCGGGCATTAATAATGCAGGCTGCGGTTGCCGTGGCCTGCGGGCATGTAGTATATTAAGCAGGTCAGGCCGTCCATCGATTGTAAGCGGAGGTATAAAGTATATGAAGGCTGCAGCTGTATTTTCACGCGTGATCCAATTCTCCTTGTGTATAGTAGTCATACTTGGCCTGCTGGCCTGCGCCCCGGCCCCGGCCCCACCGTTTTTTAAATACGAATCGGACGCAGCCCTGAAACAGCAGCTGGCAAGCGCCCCGGCCTACCCCGAGGCCAGCTTCATCGTCATCAGCGACCCGCATATCTTCGATTCCTTGCTGGGAACAAGCGGCAAGGCGTTCGAGGCTTATATAATCGATGACCGCAAGCTGGTAAGGGAGGGCCCCGAGATCCTGGAATCTGCCATTGCCTCGATCAAGAACCTCAAGGACAGCATCGTACTGGTGCCGGGGGACCTGACCAAGGACGGAGAGAAGTCCTCCCATGAGCTGGCTGCCGGCTACCTGGCGCAGTTGAAAGCAGCCGGCAAGAAGGTCTACGTGGTGCCGGGCAACCACGACATATTGAACGGGCTAAGCGTTAAATATGTCGGCGACACCACGGAGCGCGTACCGAACATAACTGCCGACCAGTTCGCACAGATCTATGCCGATTACGGCTTCAAGGATGCGCTGCAGCGTGACCCCAATTCTCTCAGCTATGTGGCCGAGCTTCAGCCGGGACTGTGGCTGCTGGCGCTGGATGCTAACCTTTACAAGGAGAATGTCGAGGGCAAGGAGAGCATCACAGACGGCAAGTTCAGCCCGCAGACGCTGGCATGGATCGAGAATGTCCTGGGGCAGGCGGCCAAAGAGAACAAGGCAGTTATCGTGATGATGCACCACAACATCATGGAACACTACCCGGGCAATCTGAAGAATTACGGTGACTGGATAGTGGATGACTACGAGCAGGTGGCCAAACTGTTTGCCAATTACAATGCACGTATGGTTTTCACGGGACACTTCCATGCCCAGGACATCACCGTGAAAAAATTTGCCGACAACGGCAAGTACGTGTTCGATATCGAGACAGGCTCGCTGGTAACCTACCCCTGCCCGATCAGGGTAGTAACCATCGGCAAAGACCAGGCGGCAACTATCAGGGAAGAGCGAGTAACGGCCATCAAGTCACATCCCACTGATTTCCCGGCATACGCCAAGCAGTACCTGCTGGACGGTATCGCCAACTTGGCTACCGTGACACTGCAGGGCTACAAGGTAGACCGCCCCGAAGCAGAGAAGATAGGCAAGGAAATAGCGCTCGGCTATGTGGCACATACCGGGGGCGACGAGCAGCTGGCGCCCGGGCAGACGACGGTCACGGAAGCCGGCTTAAGCCCGCTGGCCTGGCTGGTTGTTCAGTACCGCAAGGACCTCATTGACGGCCTCTGGAAGGACCTGCCCCCGCCGGATAACAACGTGACGCTCAACCTCAAGGACGGCAGCTGGAAATAACAGGTCACAGCCAGATAATTTTCGCCTGTGGCAAACAGGCCGGTTCAGCTTAGTTATTATCAGGAGGTATCAGCATGGACGAGCAGAAGATCTGGTTCCTCGTGATAAATGCGCTGGGAAGCTTTGCGGTCATAGCCAGTTACGTGGCGGGCATGGCCAGTCATCGCAACACGGAGCAATTGCTCTGGGGCCGCATCACACCTTCGCTAAAGACGGTTTACCTGGTGAGCATGCCGCTGGCTGCCGTTGGGTACCTGCTGTTCCTCTACTTCATCGTTTTTCAGCTCGATGCCGCGACTGTCCGTATCTGGGATTTCGACGGTTTCCTCATATTCGACATAATATTCATGGCCATACTGGTTTTCTCGGCCTTCTGGACGCCTCTGACATATAAGCTGATCGAGACACAGTGGCGGGGTTGGTGGACTTATATCCGCTTAGTGCTTTTCATCGTCGGCCTGGCCTCATTGGCCCTGCTGTGTGCGCTACTGATGATCAGCCAGAGGGAGCCGGCCTGGAGCTACTGGCTGGCAGTGGCCGGCGCGGTTGTGTTTTTTATTCAGACAGGCATTATGGACGCCCTCGTCTGGCCGGCTTTTTTCCCGTACAAATAGGCCTGACTGAAAGTTTTTATAAAAACCGTTAAAATATGCGTTGAAACCGGCGCTCTGAGGCCAGCAAATATGTTCAGGATTCGATAGGAGATGCTATGTGGCGTAAAGGATGGCGCGAACAGGCCATATCCCAGATCGACCAGCCGTGGGACCTGGTAATCATCGGAGGTGGCATCACAGGGGCAGGGGTCCTCTACCAGGCCACCTCAGCGGGGCTCAAAGCCCTGTTGGTAGAAGGCGGTGATTTCTCATCGGGCACCTCCAGCCGCTCATCAAAGCTGATTCACGGTGGCCTGCGCTACATCCTTAACAAGCAGTACAAAGTCACACAGGAGTCGGTGCGGGAACGGGAGTGGTTGCTCAGGGAGGCCCGTAACCTGGTGACCAAGCTGGGCTTCATATTCCCCAACTTCGAGCGCTACCATGTCAAGACTAAACAGATAGGCCAGATAATCGCCGTCTATGACCTGCTGGCCCCCAAATGGGACCACCGTGCCTACAGCAGGGAGAAGATACTCAGGGAATACCCCATCTTGAAATCGGAGGGTTTGCTGGGCGGCTACCTGTACTACGATGCGGCCATGGACGACAGCCGCATCGTCCTGCGCGTGCTGAAGGAGGCTATCAGGTCCGGCGGCACTGCCTTTAACTACCTGAAGGTGGAAAAGCTCCTGCTTGACATTAGCGGACAGGTCCGCGGCGTGGCGCTAAAAGATACATCGTCGCCGGCCGGCAGAACCTATGAAGTGAACGCGAAGGTGGTTGTCAATGCCTCGGGGCCATGGGCCGACCAATTGCGAGGTCAGATAGGCCAGCCCGCCCGGCTGCGCCGGCAGCGCGGAAGCCATCTCATCTTTGAGCGCGAGAAGCTGCCCATGAAGGATGCCCTCACGTTATTGCATCCCAAAGACAGCCGTGCCATGTTCGTTATCCCCTGGGAAGGGACTACCATGATCGGCACCACCGACATTGACCATGACCCGGCGCTGGATGCAGGCCACAATGAGCCATTCGCCAGCCAGAATGAGATAAGCTATATATTGGATGCTTCGTCATTTCTCTTCCCCGGGTTGGGTCTTACGCAGGGCGACATAATTTCATCGTTCGCCGGCCTTCGCCCTATCATCAAGGGCGGCGCCGATACACCCGGCAAAGAGTCGCGCGCACATGCCCTGTGGGAGGAGAACGGTCTAATCACTATCACGGGCGGTAAGTACACCACCTTCCGTATTATGTCACGCCAAGCCCTGGCGGCAGTACTTAAAGCGCTGGGCAGGTTGCCTGTGGTAAAAAACAAACGCATCTTCCCCAGGCTGCCCGCCGTGAGTGCGCCTAACATCGAGCCATCAACCCTGGCTCACCTGCTGGGGCGCTATGGTAATGATACGGCTGAGCTGATAAAGACGGCGGGCGCCGGAGAACTCGAGCGCATCGGTAGTTTGCCAAATGTTTGGGCAGAGCTTCGCTGGGCTGCGCGTGAGGAGGGTGTGGTGCACCTGGCCGACCTGCTGCTGAGAAGGGTCAGGATAGGCATGTTGCTGCCCGGTGGCGCCGAAGATCAACTCGCGCGTGTGCGTAGAGCGGTGCAGGCTGAGCTCGGCTGGAGCGACGAAAAGTGGCAGGATGAATCAGCCGCCTATCTTGATACATGGCACAAATACTACAGTCCCAGCCCGGGTTAATAAACATCCGAAGGCACCCGGCTCCGCGACATACTGAATATATCTTTTTACAGGAGGATAAATGGCACACAAAGACCAGTTCTGCCCGCAGTGGTGCGAAGAGGAAGCTCCAGCTGGCTCCTTCCGCAGCCTGATCAAGTACGGCGATCCCAGGGGTTTCAAGCACCCCAATCCAGGCATGTTCCATCTGCTCAAGGAAACCTTTGGCATGTCGGACGATGATTTCAAGCGTCCCAGCCTGTGCATAGAGCAGATCAATATAGAAGTACCCCCGAAGCTGCCGGCGGTGCAAATGGAAACCCTGAAAAATATTGTAGGTGAGGGTAATTCTTTCACGGATACATACAACCGTACGCGCACGTCGTATGGTGCGGCAATTATAGACGTGCTGCGCCTGCGCAATCATATACTTGAGAATCTGCCTGATGTGGTGCTATCCCCGCGCGACCGCAGGGATGTCCAGGCCGTGGTCAGGTTCTGCGATGAAAACCGCATACCTTTGTACGTAGTCGGGGGCAACTCCAGCGTTACACGGGGCAAGGAGGCTGTTAAGGGCGGCGTTTGCCTGGATATGAACACCCATATGAATAAGGTCATCTCCATCAACGAAAACAACCAGACCGTGACGGTGGAGCCCGGCATCATGGGACCGGACCTGGAGAGGATATTAAACGATGCCCCCGTGACACTCAAAGCTAAAAGGCGTTATACCGTGGGGCATTTCCCACAGTCCTTCGAGCATTCCAGCGTGGGGGGCTGGGTGGTTACCCGCGGCGCCGGCCAGAACTCTACTTATTACGGCAAGATCGAGGACATGGTGATATCACAGGAATACGTAACCCCCATCGGCGACTTCAAGACGCTGGATTTCCCGCGGGCTGCAACCGGCCCCGATTTTGACCAGATCATGATCGGTAGCGAGGGGACCTTTGGCATACTGGTGAGCTGTACTCTGAGGCTGTGCCGCTATATGCCTGAGAACCGGCGCAGGTTCTCGTACCTGTTCAAGACATGGGAAAGCGCCCTCGATGCGTGCCGCGCGGTTATGCAGGGCGAGTTCGGCTTTCCCTCGGTCTTCCGGATTTCCGATCCCGAGGAGACCGACGTGGCCATGCGCATGTACCACGTGCACGGCACACCTGTCGATTCCGTGCTACGGGCTTTGGGCTACAAGCCCATGCAACGCTGCATGTTTATCGGCATGTCCGAGGGAGAAGGTGATTTCGCACGCCTGGTGGCCAAGAAGCTACACAAGATATTCAAGAAACATGGCGCCTTCAGCCTTACTGCAGCCAAGGTCACGCAGTCATGGGAGAAGAGCCGCTTCACCGATCCCTTCATACGTGAGGACCTGATGGATTATGGCGTGTTGATCGATACCCTGGAGTGCGCCGTCACCTGGGACAACCTGGCGCAGGTGCATGCGGACGTGAGGGCTTTCATCAAGTCCCGTCCTAAAACGATATGCATGACGCACCTTTCGCATGCCTATCCGCAGGGCGGCAACCTGTATTTCATATTCGTGGCCAAAATGAATGAGATCAACGAATATCTTGATCTTCAATACGGTGTGCTGGACGCTATCCAGAAGGCTGGCGCTACTATGAGTCACCACCATGGTGTGGGAAAGCAGACAGCGCCGTGGCTGGAAGGCCAAATCGGCAAGGCCCAGATCGATGTAATGCGCGCGCTGCGCGACCATTTCGATCCGCACCATATTATGAATCCGGGCGGCACGCTGGGGTTGGATATGTCCGAGGAGCAGATGGCAAAGCGCTGGGGTTTCAGGAAATAAGTCTTCAGGAGGGTGGTCATGGCTGAGAACTTGCTTTCAATCGATGTGGGGACGCAGAGCGTCCGTGTATTGTTGTTCGACCCCAAAGGGAAGCTGATCGCGAAGCAAAGGGTGCCTTACGAGCCGTATTACTCGGATGCGCCCGGGTTGGCCGAGCAGAGGCCGCAGCTCTTCTGGGAATCCATCATCAAAGCCTGCCAGGGCCTCTGGCAGAACCCGGAGGTCAAAAAAGATAGTATAGCTGCTGTGGCGCTTACCACACAGCGCGCGACCATGATAAACGTCGATGAGAAGGGAGAGCCGCTCAGGCCCGCCATTATCTGGCTGGACCAGCGCCGCACCGAGGGGCAGCCGCCGCTGGGTGGCTTCTGGGGCGCGGCCTTTGCCGTGGCCGGGGCCAGTGAGACCGTTGCCTACCTGCAGGCCGAGGCGGAAGCCAACTGGATCCGTAAGCACCAGCCAGAGGTCTGGAAGAAGACCCACAAGTACCTGATCATCTCCGGTTACCTGACCTATCTGCTGACGGGAAGGTTCGTGGACTCGGTAGGATGTCAGGTAGGTTATATACCTTTCGATTATAAAAGCCAGAACTGGGAGGCCAAACGGGGATGGAAGTGGCAGGCTATTCCTATTGATCCTAAGATGCTTCCTGACCTTATACCACAGGGGAAAGTTTTAGGCGAGATATCGGCCAAAGCCTCCGAGGCTACCGGCATACCGGTCCGCCTGCCCGTGATAGCCGCCGCCGCCGATAAGGCCTGCGAGGTATTGGGCTCGGGTGCACTGGAGCCCAACGTGGCCTGCCTCAGCTACGGCACAACTGCCACTATCAATACCACGCACTCTAAGTACATTGAGGTCATACCTCTCATTCCACCCTACCCGGCGGCCGTGCCCATGCTCTACAACTTCGAGATACAGATCTTCCGCGGCTACTGGATGGTGAGCTGGTTCAAGCAGGAATTCGGCCTGCGCGAGCAGCGCATATCGGATGAGCAAGGCGTGGAGCCGGAAGTGCTCTTCGACGACCTGGTAAAGTCCGTTCCGCCCGGCTCGCAGGGTCTTGTGCTGCAGCCCTACTGGTCGCCCGGGCTGAGATTTCCCGGGCCGGAGGCGCGTGGCGCCATTATCGGCTTCGGCGATTCACATACCCGTGCCCACATCTACCGCGCCATCCTGGAGGGATTGGCCTACGCGCTGAGGGAGGGCAAAGAAAAAACCGAGAAGCGCAGCGGGGTGAAAATAACCGATTTGCGTATAGCGGGCGGTGGAAGTCAGAGCAACGCCGCGATGCAACTTACGGCGGATATCTTCGGCTTGCCGACCGCCAGGCCCCACGTTTACGAGGCATCGGGGCTGGGGGCTGCTATGGATGCCGCAGTGGGAACCAATATCCACCGCGATTTCAAGTCAGCGGTTAGCGAGATGACACACCTGGGTGATTGTTTCGAACCCAACAAGGACACGCACGCTCTGTACGAAAGGCTCTATCGCGAGGTCTACCTAAGAATGTATAACAAACTAAAACCGCTCTACCAGGAGATCAGGGCAATCACCGGCCGGACCAGCGCAGGCGGCTAACAGTCCCCTCGATTTGAGAAGATTGTCAGGGTCTCTCAGCGCAGGCTCAAC
>Ga0247842_10001018_pt1 | contig 50974 bp, 49 predicted proteins | sample LaCruzMarch2015__3_FD_192411 | JGI IMG/M metagenome (GOLD analysis project Ga0247842, IMG submission 192411) | Freshwater microbial communities from meromictic Lake La Cruz, Castile-La Mancha, Spain - LaCruzMarch2015_19m | ecosystem: Environmental > Aquatic > Freshwater > Lake | place: Spain... | reverse complement strand
TCGAATCCCTCGAAGGCGGCGGCAAAGTGCCCGGTGAACTCCGCTTTACCAACACCTCCGACCAACCCATCCGCATCCGCGCCGTTCCCGCCTCGTGCGGATGCATCGCGGCCAAGCCCGAAGAACGCGACTACGCGCCGGGCGAAAGCGGCATCATTCCTTTCACCTACGCCCCCAAAAGAAAATGGGGCACGCACGCCTACCGCGTCTATGTCGTGACCAGCGAACCCGGACGCCCCTACGAGTTGCGTCTCGTCGTCACCGAAACCCGCCGCTGACCGTGGAATCGGCAGCCTGCCGATGATCCCCATCGCGATTTCCCCCGCACCCCTCACGGCCTCAAAGTAAAAATATCCCAGTCCGAACCCGCGCTCTCCTCCCACGGCACGATCCATTTATAGATCTTCTGTTCGCCAAAGTGGTCGAACCTCGCGCGCACCAACTCAACCGGTTTGGCCGCACCCATGTCGAACTCGTAGGAAATAATCCGCGCCCCGCGCTTGAGCCGTTGCAACTGCGGCATCAACCGCTCGTTCAGCCGCGGGGTCAGATAAAGAAACACCACGTCCGCCTGATCAAGATCGAGACCGAAAATGTCCGCCTGCCGGATTTCGACCAGACCTTTCACCCCGGCCGCGCGCGCCCGCTCCCGCGACTCGGCCACGCGTTTCGCGCTGATATCAACTCCCACAGCCTTCACCCCGTGAAGCTTGGCGGCCGCCACCACGATCCGCCCGTCGCCGCAGCCCAAATCATAGACCACGTCGCCGGGCTTGATCTCCGCCATCTCGATCATGCGCTCGACCGCAGCCATCGGCGTGGGGACAAACCCCACGTCAGGCTTGCGCTCTGCATCCGCAGCACCCGCCCATACGATGCTTGCGCCAAGAAAGATGACCATCGCCCGGTTCCGCATGGCGTTCACTCTGCCAGCCGGCTCGGCCGGCACAAGCCCACGCTGATGATCCGATGCGTGTTGTCTGCCCGGGCAAGCTGCTCTATGGAACAATCCGTGCACAAAGTCGTGTTATCGGCGTTCGCTCTTTATCCGTGTTTTGCGGATTTTTCCCGCGCGCTGGCCGCACCAGCTCCGTCGTCCTTCGAGCCCGCATCTCTCGTCCTCGCCCCCGCAACCCCGCCGGAATTCCCCCTGCCGGAAAAATTCTCGGGCCAGCCCCTGCCTGCGCCCCACGAGAAAGCTTTCCTCGTCGAGCAGGCTCTGCAGCTTGCTCCTCCCCCGACGAAGCCGGAGGACGAGGACAGCCAGCACGCTCGAACGGCGGAACTCTTCACCGCCGTGGCGGACGGGAATCGAGACAAAGTCATCGCCCTCTTGGCCGCCGGCGCCGAGGTCAACAGCCAGTTGCCGCACCCGGCCGACCCCGCTTTCGCTGCGCGCTTTCGTGACAGCTATCTGCACTATTTTGTCACCGTGGAACAGGGGCTTACCCCACTCATGCTCGCCGCCGGACGCGGAGACGCGGAAATGTTGCGCCTTCTTCTTTCGCAAGGCGCATCACCACTCGCTCGGACCAAACGCCATAAAACTTTCGCCCTCTGGCTGGCCGGCAAGGGCCAACACGTCGAGGTCATGCAATTGCTGCTCGGGGTCACCCCCGATTCGGAGGCCGCGCGCAGCACGGTCGAAGTCGACCTCGCCGCTCAGACCGCCACACGGACGCACGATGGCGTGCCCGGCACTGCGGTTCCCATCTCGACCGGCCGCAAAGGTTTCCGCACCCCGGCCGGCACCTACGTCGTGACCGACAAACATCGCAAGTGGCGCTCCACCCTTTATCCCGCGGACATGCCTTATTTCATGCGGCTCAGCTGCGGAGATATCGGCTTTCATCAAGGCAATCTGCCCGGCTACCCCGCCTCCCATGGCTGCATCCGGATGCGCCGACAGGACGCCGCCGAGTTTTTCAAAAAAGTGCCCGTCGGCACCAAGGTCGTGATCAAATAAGCGCCGCCAGCGCCGTCTGCCCCCGCGCGATCTCCGCCAAAATCGGACAAGCGCAACTCTCCTCCAAAATCGCACGGTTGGTCCGGGACGCCTCGTCGGTTCGTCCATCCACGTCGTTCAAGATGATACCGGCCAGCGGAAGCCCTCGCCGCCGGACACTTTCCAGAGTGAGCAACGTATGATTAAGCGCACCCAGCTTGTTGCGGACGACCACGATCACCGGCCAGCCCAAATCTGCCGCAAAGTCCGCCACCGTGCAGTCTTTGGCGACGGGCACCAGCCATCCGCCCGCCCCCTCGCAAAAAACCTGCGCATGCCGCGCCGCCAGATCCCGCACCGCAGTCAGCGCGCGCGGCACATCCGCCGCCGGTTCACCGAGCATCTCGCAAGCCCTCGGCGCGGCCGGTGTTTTCAGCCACACGGGATTGATCGCGTTGAGAGTGTCCACGTGGTCCGAAGCCTGCGCGAGGATCTCGACATCCGTGCGCGGACCGCAACAAAACGGCTTGGCCCCGACCGCATCCACTCTCGCCGTGCGTGCCGCCCGCACCAGCAACGCCGTGACATACGTCTTCCCGCAATCCGTATCCGTTCCGGTTACAAAGTAATTCATCTCTCACCCCCCACGGTAGGGACGGGTGGACCACCCGTCCGCGGCATTCCTCCCACCCCACCATGCAGCTGATGCCCCGCCGCACTCAACACATGCAAAGCCGCCGTCTCGCTGCGCAGCACGTGCTTGCCGAGATCAATCGGCACAAAACCGCAGGCCGCGGCCGTCCGCCTCTCCGCTTCCGTCCAATCCCCTTCCGGTCCGATGGCAAAGGTCACCGCATCCGCTTCACCCGCCAAAAAATCCCCCAACCCCACACCCCCGACCTGCACCGCTGGAATCCCCTTCAACCCCGCCGGCACGGCAAGAAACGCCTCATCCGCACCACGCACCGGAAAAATCTCCGGCAGCACCACATGCCCGCACTGCTTGGCCGCCTCGACCGCGATCTGCCGCCATTTGTTCCGGCGTTTCTCCACGTCCGCCGCCGCAATCTTGACCACACTCCGCTCCGCCGCCACCGGATGAATCGACGCCGCCCCCAATTCCGTCGCCTTCTGCACCAGCCAATCGAAGCGCTCATTTTTGATCAGCGCAACAATCAGGTGGATCTCCGGCTTCACCCGCACCTCCCGCCACTCACGCAAAACTTTCGCCCGCACCGCCCGCTTCCCGACCTCCCTCAATTCCGCCTGCGCCGCCCGCCCCGTCCCATCGAAAATTTCCACCCGTTCCCCCGCCCCCAAACGCAACACCTGCGTCGCATGCCGCGCTTCGGAATCCGGAAACACCACGCCCTCGTCGCGCCACATCTCCCCGGGAATAAAAAAACGAGCCATGACAGTCAATGCACTGCAGTCCAAGTGGCATCGGCATCTTGCCGATGACGACCCAAAAACACCGGCTGGAAGCCGGCGCCACTTTCTCGTCGCATCCGTGCCATCCGTGAAATCCGTGGTTCAAATTTCCCCATGTTGTTTTTCTACCCCACCGCTTTAAACCGCCGCAAAGTCTCATCCCGCTCCGTCCCATGATCAACCATCGGCAACGGATACCCCGCCGCAATCGGCTTCCCATCCGCCGGCGCATCCAAGAAGCGCGCCGCCGCCACCCCAGCCAACTCCGGCACCCACTGCTTGATATACTTCCCCTCCGGATCAAAGCGCTTGGTCTGACTCCATGGATTCTGAATGCGGAAATACGGCGCCGCATCCGCCCCCGTCCCCGCGCTCCACTGCCACCCGCCATTGTTGCTCGCGATCTCGCCGTCAATCAGCGTCTGCATGAAATACTTTTCCCCCATCCGCCAATCCAAATGCAGGTCCTTGGTCAGAAACATCGCCGTGATCATCCGCGCGCGGTTGTGCATGTAACCCGTGGCATTCAGCTGCCGCATGGCCGCATCGACAATCGGAAAGCCGGTCCGCCCATCGCACCAGGCCCGGTACTTCTTCTCGTCCTGATCCCACTCCATCCCGCGGTATTTCGCATTGAACTCGTGCTCCAGCACCTCCGGATAGTGCCAGAGAATCTGGAAATAAAATTCCCGCCAGATCAGCTCGCTGATGAATTTCCACACATTGTTGCGTCCGTCCGCATCTCCGCCCTCCGCCGCCGCCTTGGCCTTGTGGTAGACCTCGCGAATCGAGAGCAATCCATGACGCAAATCCTGCGACAAGCGCGACGTCCCATCCACCCCCATCAAATCGCGCGTCGCGCCATAGTCGAAGACCGGCCCCTGCAAAAATTTCCTTAACCGCTCGCGCGCCGCCTTCTCGCCCGGCTCCAGCCCGCCAGAAAATTCCGCCAACCCCCAATGCGCCGGCGTGGGTAACGCCTCGCTCGCCACTCCCTCCGGCGTGCGCAACTTTTTCAGCGCCGGCCCCGCAGACGGCTTGTCCAACTTCGCCCAGGCCCGCGAGTAAGGCGTGAAGACCCGGAAATTGCCACCCCCGCCCGTCTTCACCTCATCCCGCTCGTGCATCGCCGCATCTTGAAAAGTTCGCAACTCCCGCCCGTCCTCCGCCAGCATCTTCGCCACCCGTTGCTCCATCCCGCGGCCGAACAAATCGGGGTCACGGTTGGTGAAGACCGCCTCCGCCTTGGTCTCGCGCGCCAATTTGACCAACGCCGCCTCGGCATCCCCCTCGCGCACGATGAGCCGACTCCCGATGGCCCGCAAATTCCCGTCCAACGACGCCAACGACCCGCACAAAAACGTCTGCCGCGCCGCCCCCGTCCACCGGTGCTCCTTCTTCCAATCGCTCACCACATAAACCGGCACCACCTCCTCCGCCTCCCGCGCCGCCGCCAACGCCGTATTGTCCGTAATCCGAAAATCCCGCCGAAACCAATGGATGGCCGTTTTCATCCTGCTCATCATGCCCTCCCGTGCGTCCCCAATCCAGCAATCCTGGAGGGCGGACGTCCCCGGCCCCCGAAAACAAAAGCCACCAATCTGCCATGTGCCCGCTTGAAGCAGCAATGGCCTGATTTATGCTGTGAGGCCTCGTGAAGGCCGCAAAAAAAGACCAACCGGAAACACGGCACCCTCCGCAACAAGGCTGGAAACTGCCGCCCGGCGCCAAGCTCGGGCAACCGCTGCTCCCCGAGGGCGAGTGGGACTTAGCCAGCCGCGACCACCTTGCACCCGCGGTCCCGCTTAAAACTTACAAACCTAAAACTTAAAACTCTCCCCTTGCTCGCCAAAAACTCTCGCGGTTATCCGCGAGCCCCCCGAGAATTGCACCCGGTGAGCACGCCCACGCCCGAAACCCTTCTCATCATTGCCGGCAACGGACGCTATCCGTTCCAGCTCGCCGCCGCGGCCCGCCGGGCCGGGGTCAAGCGCCTCTGCGCCGCAGCTTTCGAGAGCGAAACGGATCCCGCCCTCGCCGCCGAAGTCGATGACCTCCGCTGGCTCCGCGTCGGCCAACTCGGCAAGCTGATCGCTTACGCCAAAGAATCCGGCACCCACCACGCCATCATGGCCGGACAACTCGCCCCGAAAAATCTCTTCGACCTCCGCCCCGACTTCGCCGCCCTCCTCCTCCTCGCCAAACTCAAAGAACGCAACGCCGAAACCCTCTTCGGCGCCGTGGCTGACGCGCTGGCCAAGCACGGCATCGAACTCCTCCCCGCCACCACCTACCTCGACGAGTTCCTCGCGCCCGAAGGTCACTTTGCCGGACCCAAACCGCGCCGCCGCGTCCATGACGACATTGCCTTCGGCCTCCGCATCGCCAAAGAAGTCAGCCGCCTCGACATCGGACAAACCGTCGTGGTCCGGAACGGCACCGTCCTTGCCGTCGAGGGCTTCGAAGGCACCAACGACGCGATCAAGCGCGGCGCCCTCATGGGTCGCGGACAAGCTGTCGCGGTCAAAGTCTCCAAACCCGACCAGGATTTCCGCTTCGACGTTCCGGTCATCGGACCCCTCACCCTCGAAGCCGGCGCCGCCGCCGGACTCTCCGCGCTCGCCGTCGAAGCCGGACGCACCCTGCTGGTCGAACCCGAGCGCCTCCGCGCCCTCGCCGACGAACACAACATTTCCATCCTCGGAGTGAAACCATGAGCACCAAAATTCGCGCCGGTGTGGTCGGCGTCGGCAGCATGGGCTGGAACCACGCCCGCATCTACGGCGAACTCGACAACGCCGAGCTTGCCGCCATCTACGACCCCAACCCCGCGGCCGCCGAAAAAGCGGTGCGCAAATTCGGCGGCACCGTCGCCACCTCGCTCGACGATCTCATCGCACGTTGCGATGCCGTCTCGGTCGCCGCCCCGACCGCCCTGCATTACGAGATCGTGATGAAACTGCTCCTCGCCGGACGCCACGTTCTGGTCGAAAAACCCATCGCCGAAACCCCCGGACAAGCCGCCGAAATGGCCGACCTCGCCCGAGAACGCGGCCTCGTTCTGCAAGTCGGACACATCGAACGCTTCAACCCCGCTCTCGACGCCCTCGAGCAACGCCTCAACCGCCCACGCTTCCTCGAAGTCACCCGCCTCTCGCCCTACCCCGGACGCAGCCTCGACATCGGGGTCGTTCTCGACGTCATGATCCACGACCTCGACATCATTCTGCACTTGGTCAAATCCCCCGTGACCAGCATCGATGCCGTCGGCGTGGCCGTCCTGAGCAAAGGCGAGGACATCGCCAGCGTGCGCCTGCATTTCGCCAACGGCTGCGTGGCCAATGTCACCGCCAGCCGAATCAGCATGAAAAAAATGCGCGAGATCCGGCTGTTCCAAGAGGACGCCTATCTTTCCCTCAACTACCAAAAGCAATCCGCGAAAATGTTCCGCCTCAAGGACGGAAAAATCGTGCGCGAACGCGTCACGATCGACAAAGGCGAGCCGCTCCAGCGCGAACTGCACCATTTCATCGACTGCGCCCGCGCCGGCGCCCAACCCAAAGTCGGCGGCGACGAAGCCGGTGCCGCGCTCGAGTTAGCCGTGCGCATCACCCGCCAGATCGCCGAACGCGCCCCGCAACGCCACCCATGAACCGGTCTGCCAGGCGTCCCACACCTCGCGTTCCGGTAGTTTTAAGTTTGTAAGAATAAAGTCTTAAGATCTCCGCTCACGCTCCCGCGCCTACGAGAATCTTTCCCCACTTAAAACTTAAGCACCTAAAACCTAAAACTTTCCTCTCCCATGCACCTCTTCGTCCTAGCCGGCGAAACCAGCGGCGACACCCACGCCGCCGCCCTGCTCGCCGACCTCCAGTCGCACCGCCCCGACCTGCGAATCTCCGGCCTCGGCGGACCCAAACTCCACGCCCTCTCCCCCGCCATCGAAGACTGGACGCACGAAGCCGCCGTCGTCGGCCTCTGGGATGTCCTTCGCCGCTACGGCTACTTTCGTCAAAAATTCCACCAAGCCCTCGAGCGCATCGTCCGGGAAAAACCCGACGCCATCCTCTTTGTCGACTACCCTGGCTTCAACCTCCGCATGGCCCGCGCCCTCCAACCGCACCGCCCGCGCCTCAAACTCCTCTACTACATCAGCCCCCAAGTCTGGGCCTGGAACCGCGCCCGCCTCCCCCGCATGACCCGCTGGCTCGACCGCATGTTCTGCATCTTTCCCTTCGAAAAAGAACTCTACGAAAAATCCGGACTCCACACCGATTTCGTCGGACACCCCATGGCCGCCCGTCTTGCCATCCTGGGCGACGAACACCGTAACCCCGACCTCTTCGCTCTTCTCCCCGGCAGCCGCGAACGCGAAGTGCGCAAAATCTTTCCCGCCCTCCTCGCCGCCGCCAAGATCATTCTCGCCCGCCGCCCGCAAACCGTCTTCGCCAGCGCCGCCTCCTCGGAAAGACTCCAGCACCTCATGCGCGAACTCGCCGCAAAATCCGGCGTCGGCTGCGACATCGGACTCCGCAACGCCCGAGGCCTCATGCAAACCGCCGCCGCCGGACTCGTCGCTTCCGGCACCGCCACTCTCGAAGCCACGCTCTGCGGACTCCCCTATGCCCTCGTTTACAAAGTCTCGCCACTGACCTATCTGGCTGGCCGCGCCGTGATCAAAGTCCCCCACCTCGGCATGGCCAACCTTCTCGCCGGAAAAGAAATCGTCAAAGAATTCATCCAACAAGACGCCACGCCGACGGCTTTGGCCTCGGAAAGCATGCTTCTTCTCGACGATGCAGCCCATCGCGCGGCCATGCGCGCGAACTTCGGGAAAGTCCGCGAAAAGCTTACCGCCCCGGATGCCATTTCCCCGGCCCAAGCCGTGCTCGGTGTGCTAAGCTGATCTTCTTATGCTCAGACCCGAAGACGATTTCGAGCTACCGGTCTTCGACCGCCCCATGGAGGACCCGCCCAGCAGGGTCCCCTACGAAGTCGCCGTTCGCGCTTTCGAAGAAATCATTGTCGCCTTGAAACTCCGGGAAAAAGCCCCACGCATCGCGGAAGACATCCCCGAGTTCAAAATGTAGCGTCGCCGTCCCCTGCGACGGCTGTTCATCGACAATCAACCGGCAACGGACCCGAGGCACATGGCCTCCAGTCAAACCCAGACAAGCATGGAAAAAGCATCACCCGAAGCGGACAAGGATTGGTTTACGCAGCGCATTTGGTGCCTGAGCGGCAACAAGGTGCTGACGACGAGCGACGGAGCCGCACCTCCCGCCAAGACTTTAGCCCGTCACATTTACCATCCTCGCTCCGCCGATGAGATCGCGGCCCTGGTCAAATCATCACCGGCGACCACTCCGATCGCTTGCATCTGCGGAGGTCACGAATCTTCGAACGCGGCCGCATTGGCCAGCAGCGAGGCCGTGATTCTGGATTTGGCACACCTGAAATCCATCGAGTTTCACCGGGACGAGGAAGGCATGCTGGTGACGGTGGGGGCCGGCGCGCTCAACCGGGAACTGGTCGAGGCACTCAAGCACCATCAACTCGCCCTGCCGGTCGGGACCGGTCCGGGCGTCGGTGTGGTCGGCTACATCGTCAATGGCGGATTGAGCGGCTACTTTTCGCGGCGGCTCGGATTGTTGGGACAGCGCGCCGTCAAGTTGACCATGGTGACGGCGGCGGGCGACATACGCGTTCTCACTCCGGAGGATGAACTTTTTACCGCCATGCTGGGAGCCGGCAGCGCACTCGGCATCGTCGTCGATGTGACCGTTCGCGCGGCGCCCGAGAGCGTCGTGCAGAGCGCGGAGCAACGCATCTTCTCCTTCGAGACAAGAGAACAAGCGGTGGAGTTTTCACGGCGCGCCCTCGGCTTCATGAAAGAGCACGCCTTGCCGGACGAGTCGGTCTCGATGGAGCTTGTCGTGACGGGCACGAAAGCTCTGGTCGTGACCATGGTCTTTTATGATTCCTTCCGGGGAAGCACGACGGAGTTCGTCAAGCCGCTGGAGGATCTCGCCGCCGGCTTGAATCTTCCGGTGGCCATGGAGTTCCACTGGACCTCTTGGTACGAGACGGCGGCCGCCTTGTGGCCGGTCATCGACGGCATGAAGGGAAGTCCTTTGGCCACGCTCCAACACTGCATGGGAACCAAGGATATCCCCGATGACGAGATTCTGGAATTCGTCTCCGACACAGCCGTCAGCCAAGCCCCGCTCGAGGAGGCGGAGCTGTCGATCCTGGAGATTCGGACGCTGGGAGGCGCGGCTCTCTCGGGGACAAAGCTTCCGAGCGGCAATTGTCATCACACGTTTTTTGCCGACCTGATCACCCTCTACGATGCCGGAAAGAAAACGGCTGGCGAGCGACAGGCCATTGCCGACCTCACCCGGCACGTCGTGGAGAAGGCACGAAACGTCGACAACCTGACTGTCGACTTCAGCGGGACGCATTCGCAGCCCGACGATGCGGACTATATGGTGTCGGCACCCGACATTTTCGGGACTGAGACCATGGCCGAAAACATCAAGGCTCTGAAAAAGAAAACGGACCGGAACAACCGGTTCAGATTTCACCCGTTTGCGAGACTCATCTGACGCTGCCGCGGATTCGCCTCTCTGATCCGCCTTTCGATTTCCTCATCGACGAAGCTCGTGCCGCGCGCAAATCAGGCACGCTTCACACTTAGGCAACTCTCGCCCGCTCGTCGGCCTCCTCCTTGATCCGCTCACTGAGCCAGACTTTCATAATGGACTGCCGGGTGACTCCGATCAGGGCCGCCTGTTTATCCAACTCTGAGATCATCCACCCGGGTAAATCGACATTGACGCGGCGGGGTTCGAGGCCGGGGCGCCGAGCCTTGGACCAATCCAAAAATGCACTCACGTCCTCGCCGCGGTCGAAGCGCCGGTCGAACTCTTCAGCTGTGATGGTAGTTTTCGATTTCTTCATGTCTTGATCTCCTCACCGAGATAATGCGGATCGCGCTGCCGCGCAGAGTGTAGATTGCCGTCCAGCAGACATCGTCGAGCGAGGCGATGAGAGCCTCGCGCGATTCGGTTGCCGAGCGGGCCGGAACAACAAGCCGCCTCTCATCGGTCCAAAGCAGCTTCGCCTGCTCGAAGTCGATACCATGCTTCCGCGCGTTGATGTGGCTTTTCTTGTCGTCATACTCGAACTCCACAGAAGGATAATATCTATACCAAAACGGTTGTCAAAGAGTGTTTTCTTAGGTGCCAAGTGGGCAAAAGCGGCAACACGACTTAGTCCGGCCTATTGAGTGGCGGCGGCACATTTGATCGGCCATTCGCCAAAGTTTATTGGCGGTTGAGCAAAATTTGGTGAAGCGCCAGCAAATCTGGTCGGCGCGGCAGGGTCCGCCAGCATCCCGCGTCGCGCTTGACCGCAGGCCGGCAATGTATATGGTAACGTATACACATAAAGACCGCCACCATCGACCGCGTCCGGATTTTCACCAGCGGCAACAGCCAGGCGATCCGGCTGCCTAAAAAATTCCGCCTCTCCGGCCAGACCGCCAGGATCAAACGCAAGGGCAACACTCTTCTCATCACGGCGGAAGAGGATGCATGGGAACGCTTCGAGCGCGGCATCGCCGGGTTGTCGGCCATAATGGGCGACTTCCAGCGCAAGCAACCTACCGCACCGGACCGTCGCCATTCGCTCCTCCCGTGATTACGGTCCTGCTCGATACGGACACGGTGATCGCACTGTTGCGCGGCAATTCCGCCGTGGCCCGCAAAGCCCGCTCCCGCCCCGCGCAATCGCTGGGCATCTCCTCGGTCACGCTTTACGAGTTGCGCGTCGGTGTGGAGAAAAGCGCCGATCCGGCGAAGAACCGGCGATTCCTCGACGATGCGCTGGCGCCGTTCACTTTGCTTGCCTTCGATGATGCCGCGTCGCTCGAAGCAGCCAAAGTCAGGGCGAAACTCGAGAAAAAAGGCAAGGGCATCAGTCCTGATGACACTCTCATCGCCGGGCACGCGCTCTCGCTTGGAGCACGCCTGATTACGGCCAACGCCCGGGAATTCGGCCGCGTTCCGGGTCTCAAGCTCGAGAACTGGCTGTTCGAATAGCTGCGCGTGCGCCGTCCCCGAGTTCAAAATTTAGGGGTCGACACCTTCAGCCCGAGAGAGCGCGTCACTTTTGCCGGTGCAGCTTAGGCTTCACCACAGCGGCGACTTCCGGGCCGTGGTGGAAGGACTCGCCGAGGAATCCGGCGATTTTGGCGATCGTGGCGGCGGGGTCGGCGACGAGATCGGGGTAACTCACTTCGAGCAACTCGACGCGTTCGCTCTTTTTCAGCACTTCGCGGATTTGGCGGCTGTGGTGTTCCTGGGTTTCGATGAGGTGTTGTTTTTCGGAACGCGGTTGCTTGCCTTGCCGCGCGAGCATGGCCCATTGCGAATCGATGACCTGCGCGACCGGGCGGATCATATAGAGGATTTTGTAGCGGTGCTTGCCGGGCAGCGCGGGCAACAAGGCGGAAATCACTTTGACCGCCTTGCCCTTCGCCTTCTCGAGCAGACGCGGGTCCTTGGGGAGCTTTTTGATTTCCTCCCACTCCCAATAGCCCTCCGGATTGTCTTCGTCGGCGGTGCGTTGTCCGTCGGTCATGAGCGGAATGCCTCCGGCTTGCAGAATTTGCATCATCAATGAAGTGCCGGAGCGCGGGAGGCCGGAGACGATGACGAAATCCATCGGCTCGATGGCGTCATATTCGGCTTTGCGCCGGTCGATCTCGGCCTGCTTGATTTTGTCCTGCTCGTCGCGCACCGCCTGGCGCGCGGCGAATTCCCGCCGGGTGACGGCGAGTCGCGCGCGCTGTTTTTCTTCGGCGAGCCGGCGTTGCATCCGCGCCTGCGCCTCCACGGCGGTGGCTTTGTCCGGCTGGCCGAGGGCGTGGTAGACGCGGGACAGCAGACGGTAGGCGCGGAGGAATTGCGGGTTCAGGCGCAGGCAATTGAGCAGCGGACGCTCGGCTTGTTCCCACTGCTCGAGCTGCGCCAGCGCAGCGCCGAGCAGGAAGTGCCCGAGCGGATTGCCGTATTGCAGGCCGATGGCTTCGAGGGCGGTGTCCATCGCTTCGGACGATTGCTGCTGGTGCAAATGCAGACGCGTGAGTGTGAGCAGGGCTTGGGCGTTGTGCGGGTCGGCGGAGAGAACCTTGCGCGCGGCGGCATCGGCTTCTTCCCAGCGTCGCAGGGCGAGATAACTCTGCGCGAGCATGAGTTGGAGCTGGATGTCGTCCGGATCTTTCTCGCGGACGATTTCCAGCGAGGCCAAGGCGGAGGCGTAGTCTTCTTTCTGGATGGCGATGGAGGCCTTGATCAGTTGCGCCCGGTCGGCAGCGGCGAAGCTTTCCAGGGCGCGGTCGATGGTAACTCCGGCTTCGTCGAGCAGGCCGAGTTGCAACTGGCAGCGGGCCAGCATCTGGGCGAAGTCGGTGCGCGAGGGCACGGCGTGGTGACAATCTTCGAGCAGAGGCAGTGCCATCTCATAACGCCCGCCATACATGGCCGCGCGGGCCATATTCCAGTTGTTCTCCCGCTCGGTGCCGGCCGCGGCTTGGCCCGGATCGTCGGGAATTTCGTCGATGTAACCGAGGGCCACGAACTGCTCGAGCAGGGCTTTATTGGCGTCTTCGCCCAGCTCGGCGCGCGGTTTGGACGCGCCTTCGGGTTTTTCCCACGTCGGCACGGTCTGCACCGGACGTTTCTCGGTGAAAATTTCCTCGAGCACGCGGCCTTCCATGTCGGCGCCGACCGGCAGGCCGAAGTGGTGCAAAATGGTCGGCGTGACATCGAGCAGGCGCGCGCCGAAAAGGAGTTCGTCTTTCTGAAAGCCCGGACCGCTCGCGATGAAGGATCCCTGCGGACGGTGCCACACGGTGATCCCGGCGGGGACGCGCGGGGTGAATTTCGGACGTAGGTGGTCGCTGTGGAAGCCGTGGTCGGAGACGAGGATCACCGGCGTGTCGGGTCCGGCCAAGTGCAGCAGACGCTGCAGCATGAGGTCATGCAGGCGGTAGGCGCCTGCGACCACCTGGCGATACACTTCGAAATCAGCCTCGGGAATTCCCTCCATCTTGGGCGGATGATACGGCATGAAGAGGTGGCAGATTTCGTCGATCGCGCGGTAATACACCGCGAAGAAATCCCAGTCCGGATCCGTCTCGAGCAAATGCACTGCCGCATTGTGCGCGGAAAACGTCTCGGCCAGTTTACCGGCCAGCATCCAGAGGCGTTTGTCTTTTGCTTGATCGACCTTGTCCGCTTCGGGGACGAAGAGACGGATTACTTGGTCCGGGTCGATGTCATGCGGGCTGACGCGCAACTCGTTGAGTTCCTTGTCCAGTTCCGGCGGCCAATAGGTGCCGGGCGGCGGTGGCGGCCAGTCGGACGGCGCTTGATCGGGGCCGGACGTCTTGACGTGGCAGAACATGTTCGAGACCACCTTGCCCGGGAGGTCGCGTTCGCCCTGCGTGGCGAACCAGCTGACCACGTGGCTGCGCAGTCCGCGCTCGGCCAGAATTTCCCACACCGTGCGGCAGCGGCGCGTGGCGGCGGAGACCGGAACGACCGCCTTGCTGCGCGGGTCCACCTCGGTGAAGCCCGGCACGCCGTGGTGGTAGGCCATCTTGCCCGTGGCGATCGACGTCCAGAGCATCGGCGAAAGCTGCGGCTCGAGCGTGGTGATGTTGCCACTCGTTCCCGCCTCGACCAACCGCGCCACGCCGGGCAAATGCCCCGCGTCGATCATCGGATGCATGATTTTCCAGTCGGCGGAATCCCATCCGACAAGAAGAAGGCGTTTACGGCTCATGAGCGGGCGGAGAGTTTAACGGCAGAGGACACAGAGGACACAGAGAAAAACGGATGAATAGAAGGCAACGCGAGAGAAGCCGCCACTCGGGTTTAGTGATGGCAAAACTTACGGCGCGGCAAACTCTCCCTCGAGCGCCTGCAGCCACACTCTCAGTCCCTGCAATATTGACGATCGATCTCCCGCGCCCAAGCGGCCGACACGCCGCAAGATCAACCTCTTGTCGACGGCTACAAGCTTGGTCAGTCGGACGGTTGAGGACTTCGGCAAGCCAACATCGGACCAATTTTCCAACAAAACATCCCCGGATTCCCGGGGCGGACGCGTGGTGATCCGAGCCAAGAGAGCATCATTCTCATCGACTGCGAGCACCAGACCCGGACGCCGCTTGCGGCCCTGGAAATCGGAATAGGGAAACTCCACCGTCACCACATCACCGACCTCAAAGACTGTCATAGACATGGTCTTCGGCAGAATCGTCGGTGAAGAACTTCTCCAGACCGGCCCGCTGCCAATCGAGGTCTTCAGGCGTGCGACCGATCAAGTCCGGCAAATCCCGATAGACTTTGAGCCGCTGCGGCCAGGGCAACTGCTCGATGGCCTTCTCGATTTCCTGCACGGTGCTCATGAACGAAATCTTAGTCCCGCCACCAGCAACCCGCAACTGTCCGTTACCTCGTGCGTTGGGAGTAGCGCGTGATCAGGCCGCTTCTTTTTGCGCTTCGTCGCGGCGCTTGCGCCAGCGGGCGAAGGCCGCACCGCCGGCGAGCAAGGCTGCCGCGGCCCATGTGCCGGGCTCGGGCACGGCAGCGGGGCCTGCGAGAATAGCCACGTTGGGCTGGTCTTCGTAAGCACCGGAGAGAATTTCGAACTCAGAGGATTTGGAGTCCCAAGTGACCTCCAGCCAGCCGTAATTACCTTGGGCTGTGCGGAAACCCATGAAACTGCCGGGGCCGAAGTCGGCAGAAATATAGTTGTAATACCGGAAGAGTGCCAACCTTGTGTCGCTCGGGGGCCACATGAAGCTCGACGTGCCATCAATGGTGTCATTGAGAGCAAAGTTAGTCGGCGAAGCGAGACCACCATTGATAGCGAATAAGCCCGTTAGCCCCAACGTCGGTCCGAAGTAAATGAATCTGGAGATGTCTAAGTGGTCACTGTAAAGCCCTGCCAACGGGAAGTTGTAGATGCGCTTGTACCCATGGCTGAGACCCGCATTGATGCCACCGATATTGAATCCTGACGGACCGATGTCGATGTTCACGATGGCCGCATCGGCCGTGGACGTGGTGGTGGCGGCGGCACCAAGACCGGCGGCGAGGTAAGCGCCGAGGCGGGCGGATTGCTTGGCAGTGAATTGACGGGAGCGGGCTTGTTTATTCATGGTGTGAGTTGGGAAAAGTCAGGTTTTTATCCCCCCCCCTCACGCGCTGCCAAGCAAAAAAAGTGCGACATTTTCGCAGAAAATTGGGGCCCGGCCTGACCTCGCCGCCAATCCTCCCTTCGTTTCGTTGACTCCCTCGCTCCCGCTCATCTCGCCTGCGGTGGCCTGTGGCCATCTGCCCCGAGCGCCCGCGCGCTCCGGTGCTCGTTACTTTCTGGTGAGTCCTTACCTCTTCGGCTCGTAAGCCAAATTCGGACTGAGCCATTTCTCCACCTCGGCAACGGTCATGCCTTTGCGCTGCGCGTAGTCTTCCACCTGGTCGCGCTGGATTTTCCCGACCGCGAAGTATTTCGCTTCGGGGTGGGCAAAGTAGAGGCCGCTGACCGAGCTGGCCGGCATCATGGCGAGGCTTTCGGTTAACTTGACGCCGGTGTGCTTGGTGCTTTCGAGCAGACCGAACAACGTCCATTTCTCGGTGTGGTCGGGACACGCCGGGTAGCCGGGGGCCGGGCGGATGCCGCGGTATTTTTCGCGGATGAGATCCTCGTTGCTCAGGCTCTCCGACTTTCCGTAACCCCAGAGGTCGCGCACTTCCTTGTGCATCCGTTCGGCGAAGGCTTCGGCCAGGCGGTCGGCCAGTGCTTTGAGTAAGATCGAGCTGTAGTCGTCATGCGCGGCTTCGAAGGCTTTGGCCCGCTCTTCGACGCCGATGCCGGCGGTAACGGTGAAGCCGCCGCAGTAGTCGATGCGTCCGCTTTCTTTGGGCGCGATGAAGTCGGAGAGGGCGTAGTCGGGCTGGCCGGAGGATTTGTCCAACTGCTGGCGCAAGGTGTGGAAAGTTTTCAGAACCTTGGAGCGATCCGCATCGGCGTAGATTTCGATGTCATCGCCAATGCTGTTGGCCGGGACGATGGCGCAGACACCTTTGGCTGTGAGCCATTTTTCGGCCACCAGCTGGTCGAGCATCTGGCGAGCATCCTTGTAAAGTTCCGTCGCCTGCTCGCCGACCACCTCGTCTTCGAGAATCGCGGGGAAACGTCCGCGCAATTCCCACGCGTGGAAGAAAGGCGACCAGTCGATGTAGTCGACCAATTCGCTCAGCGGGAAATCATCGAACACCTTCACCCCGGTGAAGGCCGGCGTGTCGATGTGCTCCTTCGACCAGTCGGGGGCAAAGCGGCGGTTGCGCGCCTCGGTGATCGAAACAAGCTTGGTATCCCGCTGCTTGGCCGCAAACTCGTTGCGCAGACGCTCGTAGTCGGAGGCCAAGTCGCTGGCGAATTTCGGCCGCGTCTCGGGATTGAGCAATTGCGAGACGACGCCGACCACGCGGGAGGCGTCGGTCACATGGACGACTTCCTTGTCGTAGTGCGGGGCGATCTTGACCGCACTGTGCGCCCGGCTGGTCGTGGCGCCGCCGATGAGGAGCGGGATGTCGAAGCCCTCGCGTTTCATCTCCGAGGCCACGTGCATCATTTCGTCCAAGGAGGGCGTGATCAGACCGGACAGACCGATGACGTCGACCCCGTGGGCCTTGGCCTCGGCGAGGATTTTTTCGCACGGCACCATGACCCCGATGTCGATCACTTCGTAGCTGTTGCAGGCCAGCACCACGCCGACGATGTTCTTGCCGATGTCGTGGACATCGCCCTTGACCGTGGCCATGAGCACCTTGCCTTGGGCGCGGGCGTTCGGGTTGGCCGCGCGCTCGCGCTCCATGTAAGGCGTGAGCCAGGCAACCGACTTCTTCATCACGCGGGCGCTTTTCACCACCTGCGGCAGGAACATTTTCCCCTCTCCGAAAAGGTCGCCGACGATCTTCATGCCGTTCATCAACGGACCTTCGATCACATCGAGCGGACGCGGGTATTTCTGCCGCGCTTCTTCGGTATCCTCGTCGATGTGATCGACGATGCCCTTGATCAAGGCGTGGGCCAGGCGGTCCTCCACGGGCGCCTCGCGCCACTTGGTGTCCTTCTCGACCGCGGCCTTGCCCGAGCCTTTGACCGTTTCGGCAAAAGTGACCAGCCGCTCGGTCGCGTCGGGGCGACGGTTGAGCAGGACATCCTCGATCAGTTCCAGCAGGTCGGGCGGGATCTCGGCGTAAACACCGAGCTGACCGGCATTGACGATGCCCATGTCGAGGCCGGCTTTGATCGCGTGGTAAAGGAAGGCCGTGTGCATGGCCTCGCGGACCGGATTGTTCCCGCGGAACGAAAAAGAAATGTTGCTCACCCCGCCGCTGACCCGGGCGTAGGGCAGGTTTTGTTTGATCCAGCGCGTGGCCTCGATGAAATCGACGGCGTAGTTGTTGTGCTCCTCGATGCCGGTGGCCACAGTGAGGATGTTCGGATCGAAAATGATGTCTTCCGCAGGGAAGCCGACTTCCTCGACGAGGATCTTGTAGGCGCGGCTGCAGATTTCTTTGCGGCGCTCGAAGTTGTCCGCCTGACCCTTTTCGTCGAAGGCCATGACAATCACGGCCGCGCCGTAGCGCATGACCTGACGAGCCTGCTCTTTGAATTTCTCCTCACCCTCCTTGAGCGAGATGGAATTCACCACGCACTTCCCTTGGACGCAGCGGAGGCCGGCTTCGATCACTTCCCACTTCGAGGAGTCGATCATGATCGGGACCTTGGAGATATCCGGCTCGCTGGCCACGAGCTGGAGGAATTTGGTCATGGCCGCCGCGCCATCGAGCATCCCCTCGTCCATGTTGATGTCGATGATCTGCGCGCCGGCCTCGACCTGCTGACGCGCCACGGCAAGCGCTTCGTCGTATTGGTTGCCGAGGATGAGTTTGGCGAACTTCGGCGAGCCAGTGACGTTGGTGCGCTCGCCGACGTTGATGAAGGGGATTTCCGGACGCGCGGTGAAGGGTTCGAGTCCGCTCAAACGCAGTGTGCGCGTGCGTTCCGGGATGCGGCGCGGTTTGAGATCGCGCGTCGCTTTGACAATGGCCGCAATGTGATCAGGCGTCGTGCCGCAGCAGCCGCCGATGATGTTCAGCCACCCCTGCTCGGCCCAGTCGCGGAGCTGCGGGGCGAGCGATTCAGGCGTTTCGGGAAAGCCGGTCGGCGACAGCGGGTCGGGCAGACCGGCATTCGGGTAGGTGCTGACGTGGAACGGCGCGAGATGCGCGAGTTCCTCGATGTAGGGGCGCATTTCCTTGGGTCCGAGTGCGCAATTGAGTCCGACGCTAAGTAGCGGGAAATGTGAAATCGAATTGAGAAACGCTTCGGTGGTCTGGCCGGTCAGCGTGCGTCCGCTCAAGTCGGTGATCGTGCCCGAGACCATGACGGGCAGGCTGATGCCTTTGTCCGCGAAATATTGCGCGATGGCGTAGAGCGCGGCTTTGCAGTTGAGCGTGTCGAAAACAGTCTCAACGAGAAGGACGTCCACCCCGCCGGCGATGAGTTTGTCCACCTGATCGCGGTAAGCCGCAGCCACTTGCTGGAAAGTCACTTCGCGCGCGCCCGGATCATTGACGTCGCGGGAAATGGTCAGGGTCTTGCTCATCGGGCCGACCGCTCCGGCGACAAAGACGCGGCGATCTTTGCAAGCGTCTGCCGCCTCGCGCGCCAACTTGGCCGCCGCGAGGTTCAAGTCGGGCACGATTTCCTCCATCCCGTAGTCGGCCTGCGAAATCGTCGTGCTGTTGAAGGTATTGGTCTCGATAAGGTCCGAGCCGGCGGCGATGTATTGCTCGTGGATGCCGCGGATGATGTCCGGCTGGGTCAGGACGAGCAGGTCGTTGTTGCCTTTGACGTCACTCGGCCAATCTTTGAACCGCTCCCCGCGGTAGGCCGCTTCATCCAGCTTGTGCCGCTGGATCATCGTGCCCATCGCCCCGTCGAGATAGACGATGCGTTCGGCGAGCAGAGCCTGCAGCGCTTGCGCTGTATCTGTCTTTGCCATGGTTGACTCTACGCCTGTGGCGCCGGAGTGGTGCTTTCCGCCCGGCGCGCCTCGAGCCAGAGGACGTCGGACAGGCGGTTCAAGGAGTGCAAAATGAGGTTGGCCCGTTGCGGATTGAGCAAGTCCCCATCGCGCACTTGGAGCAGCCCGAGCTCCGCATCGCGGCAGGCCGTGCGGGCGCAGTCGAGCGCCGCCGCCGGCAGATTGCCCCCCGGCGTGGCCCAGCCCTTGTAGGTGAAGCCCTCGGACTCCAACCGCGCCACCCGCGCGTCGAGCACCCCGAGCAACGCCTCATCGAAATTCGGCATCCCGCTCGACGCGTAACGCTCCCAGTCCTCCGGCGCCACCGCCACCTCGCCCATCAAATTGACCAGATTGCGCTGCACCTGCTCGATGAAGGCACGCGCCTCGGTTTCGTCCGGCGGCAGACACGCTTTGGCCATGCCGAGACGCACATTGAGTTCATCGACCCGCCCGTTGGCCACGACGCGCACGTCGGTTTTCGCCACCCGCCGGCCGAACAACAAAGAGGTTGTTCCGTCATCCCCCGTCTTGGTCGCAATGCTCTGCATGGTTGTATTAAATACCTGAGCATCATCTAAAAGCAACCCATCAATATATCATGATATGTCGATATGTTTCTCCCGTCCGGAGGAAAGTTGTTGCCCTCAGGACCTTGCGGAGATATACGAAAGGGCCATTTTTTTCGCAGAAAAGAAAAAGTCATGAATATTTTAGACAAAATCGAAGCCGAGCAACTGAAGAAAGAAATCACCAAGTTCGCCGTGGGCGACACCATCAAGGTGCACACGCGCGTGATCGAAGGCGACAAGGAGCGTGTTCAGATTTATGCCGGCATTGTCATCGGACGCAAAGGCACCGGCGTAAACGCCAGTTTCACCGTGCGCCGCGTTTCCTACGGTGAAGGCGTCGAGCGCGTCTTCCCCTTGCACTCCCCGCGCATCGCCAAAGTCGAGGTGGAGAAAAAGGGCGCGGTCCGCCGGGCCAAACTCAACTACCTCCGCGACCGCAAAGGCAAATCCGCCACCACGGTGAAGGAAAAAACCCGCGTCGCTGCCAAGGCGGCCGCCTGAAGCTTTTCCGGGCCACTCCATGGCCTGCGATCTCACCCGCGAGCGCGCCCTGCGTGCCCGCGGGTTTTCTTTGGTGGCCGGCGTGGATGAAGCCGGACGCGGCCCGCTGGCCGGACCCGTCATCGCCGCCGCGGTTATTCTCCCCGCAGGTTTTGTCCTCGACGGCCTGACCGACTCGAAAAAGGTCCCCGCCGTCCGCCGCGAAAAATTCTTCGCCTTCCTTACCACCCATACCAGCGTGGTCTGGTCCACCGGCCTGGCCGCGGTCGAAGAAATCGATCGCCTCAATATCCTCCGCGCCACCCACCTCGCCATGGCGCGCGCGGTGGGCGCACTCCCCGCCCCGCCCGATCACGCCTTGGTCGACGGACTCCCCGTGCGCGACCTCCCCGTGCCGCACACCGCACTGGTCGACGGTGACGCGCTCAGCCTGAGCATTGCCGCCGCCAGCATCATCGCCAAAGTCACCCGCGACCGCCTCATGATCGCGCTCGATGCCGAGTATCCGCAGTATGGCTTTGCCCGGCACAAAGGCTATGGTGTGCGCCAGCACCTCGAAGCCCTCCGCCACCATGGCCCTTGTCCCGTCCATCGCCGCTCTTTTGCCCCCGTGGGGCAAGCCGAAGTCGCGCTCCAAGCCGCTTCCTAGGCACGTTGTCTTCGGACAATGGGGCGAAGACCAAGCCGCCCTTTACCTCCGCCGCCACGGCTACCGCATCCTCTATCGCAACTTCGTCCCGCCCGGCGGCGGCGAAGTCGACCTGGTCTGCCGCGACAAACCGGAGAACGCCCTCGTCTTTGTCGAAGTCAAAACTCGCGCCAGCGAAGAACGCGGCCGCCCCGCCGATGCCGTCGACTATGACAAGCAACGCCGCGTGGCCCGGGGCGCCATGGCCTGGCTCCGCCTCCTCAACTACCCCGACATCCGCTTCCGCTTCGACATCGTCGAAGTCCTCGCCACGAGTGAGGACGCCCCCGAAATCACCCTCATCCGCAACGCCTTCCCCCTGCCGGAATATTACGTTTACTGAACGGAAGCATTTCCTTGGAGCGAGCGTCCCCGCGAGCCGCACCCCACTGTAGCGTCGCCGTCCCCGGTGACGGCTGTTCATCGACAACGACCGGCGGCGGGGCTTCCGGCCCGTAGAGCCTACAGCTCGGAGAGACGCCGCCGCTAAATCCGGAAGCCGTCGAATCTCATTCCCGCTGTGCTGGGCTCGCCGCTTGTGGTTAAATCCCCAGCTCGCATGAAACGCATCCTTTCCGGCATCCAACCCTCCGGCGCCCTGCATCTCGGCAACTACCTCGGCATGATGCAGCCTGCGGTCGAGTTGCAGCACCAAGGTGAAGCACTTTACTTCATTGCCGACCTCCACGCGCTCACCTCCCTGCACGACGCTGCCGCTCTCCGCCGTTACTCGCGCGACGTGGCCCTCGATTTCCTCGCCTGCGGTCTCGACCCCGCCAAAGCCTTCCTCTTCCGCCAGTCCGACATCCCCAAAGTCCCGCTCCTCACCTGGATCCTCAGCACGATCACCCCCATGGCACTCCTCGAGCGGTGTCATTCCTACAAAGACAAGATTGCCCACGGCGTCGCGCCATCGCACGCGCTCTTCAGCTACCCTGTGCTCATGGCGGCGGACATTCTCATCTACGACAGCGACATCGTGCCCGTCGGCAAGGACCAGAAGCAACACCTCGAAGTGACCCGCGACATCGCGGTCAAAATGAACGAAACCTTCGGCCCGATCTTCAAACTCCCCGAACCCTCCATCCGCGAAGGTGCCGCCCTCGTTCCCGGCACGGACGGCGCCAAGATGAGCAAGAGCTACCACAACACGATCGAGATTTTCGCGGACGAAAAAACCATGAAGAAAAAAATCATGGGCATCATCACCGACTCCACGCCCGTCGAAGCGCCCAAGAATCCCGAGACCAACACCATTTACCAACTTTACAGACTCTTCACCTCAGCGGACGAAGCCGCCGCCATGGGCGAAAAATTCCGCGTCGGCGGCACCGGCTACGGCGACTTCAAAAAACAACTCTTCGCCACCGTCTGGGAATACTTCACCCCCATGCGCGCCCGACGCGCCGAACTCGCCGCCGACCCGACCCACGTCGACGACATTCTGCGCCGCGGCGCCGAGCACGCCAACCAACTGGCCGACACCATCATGGCCCGCGTCGAAACCGCCGTCGGGTTGCGCTAAGGGGCCGCTGGGAGTCGGCCCCCTCCCCGCCTCATCCCTCAACCCTCAACTCCCATCCCTCAACTTCTTACCCCATGCCCCTCTAAAACTTCCTCGCCGGCGCCTGGACCGCCGTTCTCTGGTTCTTCACCTTCGGCGTGGCGCGCAACCTCTTCGGAGTCTTCCCCCGCGAACGCGCCGGCGAGGTCACCACTGCACTCTTCCCCGCTTATTTCGCCGTGGCTATCTCCCTCGGCCTGCTTGCCACCATCATCCTCTGGCTTCGCCGCCGCGACCGTCGCGACACAGCCGCCCTCGCCCTGCAAGCCCTCGCCCTCGCCGCCCTCGCCGCGACACCCTTGCTCATCCAACCCGCCATCGCCGGCCACGTCCCCGGCACGCCGGACTTCGCCCGCCTGCACGGAATTTCCATGGCTCTCAACCTTTTCTCCTTGATCACCGTTCCCGTCGCTTCTTTAGTGGTCCTAGGGAGAAGCAAGGAGTGCATGGCATGAACGACGATTATTCGCAAAATCCGGACCGGGTCTTGGCCTCGGAGAAAATTGTGGCGGGGCGGAAGATTTTCTTCCTCGACTACAAAGAGAACAACCGCGGTCGCGTCTTGAAAATCACCGAGGACGTCAACGGGCGCCGGGATACCATCATGATCCCCGATGAAGCCCTCGACGACTTCGCCGATGCCCTCGAACGCATCCTTGATTCCGACGGGGCCGCTTCGCCTTCAGAAAACGCCTGATCCTCCGCCTACCCTCCGGAGGGTATTGCTCAATAATCGCTCGCCCGGCGCGGTCGGTCCGCCTATTAACAACATGGTCATGGATCAAATCATCAAAACCCTCAGTCAAAGCCTCGGCCTGCCCGAACCCGCGGTTCGCGCCGGCGTCGGCATCATCCTCAATTTCGTCAAACAAAAATCGGCGGACTCCGGCAACGCGCAATTCACCGCGCTCCTCGGTCTCCTCCCCGGCGCCAGCGCGCTAATGTCCTCCACTCCCGCCAGTGATGCAGGCGGCGGCGCCCTCGGCGGGCTTCTCGCCAAAGCCGGCGGACTCCTCGGCGGCAACCTCGGCGACGCCGCAGCCGCTCTCGGCGCCCTGCAAGGTGCCGGTATCCCGATGGACAAAGCCGGCGAACTCGCCAGCGGTTTCTTCACCGAAGCCAAAGGCGTGGCCGGCGACGACGCGGTCAATGCCGTCCTGAAAAATCTCCCGGCCATCGCCTCGATGTTGGCCGGCAAATAAACCACCAACCAAAAAATACCACACACACCATGGGACTCCTCTCCACCATCATCAGCAAAGTCTTCGGCGGCAAAAAGGAAGCCGCTCCGACCTCATCAACCGAAGGCGTCGAAGTCGTCGAAACCATCATCGCCGAGGCCACACCCGTTGTGCCCGCGGACTTTGACGTCGCCGGCTACCTCCATGGCCTCCGCGGCCAGACCAGCGAAAAACTCGATTGGACCGTTTCCATCGTCGACCTGATGAAACTCGTCGGCATGGACAGCAGCCTGACCGCGCGCAAAGAACTGGCCAAAGAACTCGGTTACGGTGACGACACCGCCGACAGCGCCAAAATGAACATCTGGCTGCACAAACAGGTCATGCAACAAATCGCCAAACACGGCGGCAAACTGCCCGCCGAATTGGTGGCCTGACCCGGCACCGGTTGCCCGCCATCTCATGAGCAAACGCCGCAGGTTCGCCTGCGGCGTTTTTCCTTCCCACCCCGCCGCACACGGACCAGTCTCATCCCCAGCAGGGGAGTCGCAAGGCTGAGAGTTTCGCCGCGGGAGCGGCGGATGACCCTTCGAACCTGATCCGGGTCATTCCGGCGAAGGGAGCGGAGACCATCTTGACTGCGTGCACCCTCCCCGGTGCCACCACCATGATCTCCGATCCCTCTCCAACCGGTTCCACCCCCGGCCTATCCCTCCCCAATAGCTCGCGCGTTTACGTTCCCGGGCAGCGGCATCCCGACGTCCGGGTGCCCTTCCGCGCGATCAGCCTTTCGCCGTCGAAAAATTTTGACGGACACCTCGAGCCCAATGAGCCGGTGCGCGTCTATGACACGAGCGGTCCGTGGGGTGACGGTGATTTCCGCGGCGAGGTGGAGCACGGGCTGCCCGGCCTGCGACGCGCCTGGATCATCGCCCGCGGTGATGTCGCCGAATACGGGGGACGCCACGTGCAACCCGGGGATAACGGATATCTTTCCGCTGTCCATGCAAACCACGCCACCAAGCGCGAGGCCAAGGCCGCGCTCGAGGAATTCCCCGGACTCCGCCGCAAGCCCCTCCGCGCGTCCGCCGGTCATCCCGTGACCCAACTCTGGTATGCCCGCCAGGGCATCGTCACCCCCGAGATGGAATTCATCGCCATCCGCGAAAACATGGGTCACGCCAATCTCGCGGATATGGCGGAGGAGATCGACCGCCAAGGCCTGGACAAGCAGCACGCCGGAAGCGCCCAAAGCCCGTCCAGCGACTACACGCCATCCGTCTTCCGCCGGTTCCCGCAGCGCATCCCCCGCGAGATCACGCCTGAATTCGTGCGCGACGAAGTCGCCGCTGGCCGCGCCATCATTCCGGCCAACATCAACCATCCGGAGAACGAACCGATGATCATCGGACGCAACTTCCTGGTCAAAATCAACGCCAACATCGGCAACAGTGCCGTGGCCTCGTCGATCGGGGAAGAGGTCGAGAAAATGCGCTGGGCGACCAAGTGGGGCGCGGACACCGTGATGGACCTCTCCACGGGGAAAAATATCCACGCCACGCGCGAATGGATCCTGCGCAACTCGCCCGTCCCCATCGGCACGGTCCCCATTTACCAGGCCCTCGAAAAAACGGGCGGCAAGGCCGAGGACCTCACCTGGGACATCTTCCGCGACACCTTGATCGAACAAGCAGAACAGGGCGTCGACTATTTTACCATCCATGCCGGCGTGCTCCTGCGCTTCATTCCCCTCACTGCTCAACGCATGACCGGCATCGTCAGCCGCGGTGGATCCATCCTGGCCAAATGGTGCCTCGCGCATCACGAAGAGAATTTCCTCTACACCCACTGGGACGACATCTGCGAGATCATGGCTGCTTACGATGTCAGCTTCTCCATCGGTGACGGATTGCGTCCGGGTTCCATCGCCGATGCGAACGACAAAGCACAGTTCGGGGAACTCGAAGTGCAAGGCGAACTGACCAAGCGCGCCTGGGGTCACGGCGTGCAAGTGATGAACGAAGGTCCCGGCCATGTGCCCATGCACATGATCGAGGAAAACATGGCCAAGCAACTCGAGTGGTGCCACGAGGCGCCTTTCTACACCCTCGGACCGCTGACCACCGACATCGCGCCCGGCTATGACCACATCACCAGCGGCATCGGGGCCGCCATGATCGGATGGTACGGCTGCGCCATGCTTTGCTACGTCACGCCCAAGGAGCACCTTGGCTTGCCCGACAAGAAGGACGTCAAAGCCGGCGTGATCACCTACAAAATTGCCGCCCACGCTGCGGACCTGGCCAAAGGCCACCCGGGCGCGCAATACCGGGACAACGCCCTGAGCAAGGCGCGCTTTGAATTCCGCTGGGAGGACCAGTTCAACCTCGGCCTTGACCCCGAAACCGCACGGGAATTCCACGACGAAACCCTTCCGCAAGAAGGCGCGAAATCCGCCCACTTTTGCTCCATGTGCGGCCCGCATTTCTGCAGCATGAAGATCACGGAAGACGTCCGACGCTACGCCGCCGAGCAAGGATTGGCCGAAAAAGATGCCCTCCGGGCCGGTTTGGCCGAAAAGTCACGCGAGTTCACCGAAAAAGGCGCCGAGCTCTACGCCAAAGCCTGAGTCACCGTGGCGGGACTTGCCCGGACCAGCCGGTAGTGCTTAGATAAATCCTGTTTCCCGGGGGTATAGCTCAGTTGGTAGAGCGTCTCGTTCGCAATGAGAAGGCCAGGGGTTCGAATCCCCTTACCTCCAAAACCCGCCGGAGGCGGCCTAAAACCTCCCAGGGGATGAAGAACGAAGTTCGACCGGCCCCCGTTTTGCCAAAGCAAAACGAATCCCCAGCTACACAAAGTCAAACCCCCGGAGATCGCCGCAGGCGATCAATCCCCGTCGGTGTCCCACCATCCCGGAAAGCCCGCCGCACCCGAACCCTCCCCTCATCACGAGCAGAATCAAGACACCTTTTTCCGCAACTGCTTCATCTCGCCACGTCGCCGCTTCGATTCAACCAAGCGGCGCTTGGTCGTCCTCGAGCGCTTGGCCTTGCGCCGGCGATTTTTGGAAACCTCTGCCAAGTGCAACTGGCGCGCGGCAACCGCGGCGGCTTCCAACTTGGCCGCCAACAACCGGGTCGCCTCGACCCGGTTACGGGCCTGGGATCGCGAAGTGCTCACCCGCACGGAGAGACCCGTCGGCAAGTGGCGGAGGGTGACCGCCGTGGAGACCTTGTTGACGTGCTGGCCACCCGGCCCGCTCGACCGGCAAAAGACCTCTTCCACTTCATTCGGCCGCCAGGGATACATACTGCGACCTTCCCGCCAGATGGGCTGGAGGACAAGTCCGGGGGTTTGCCCTCACAAGGGCGGACCTTTCGGGCTTCCTTTTTATGGAGCGGACAGCCAGCCCCCCCCCCTGCATCGACAAAACGCGGGCCACCGCCAGACCGCATCAATACAGGGCGGAGGCTATGACGCGTTAGGAGTTTGAACGAATTGCCCTCTCGGTGTATCTATAGATCCAGCAGCACAAAATTCCGACGACGAGGCTCTCAAAGCTGACAAAGACAGCACTGCTTGCCCCGATGGGCTTGGATTGCTTTTTCTCCGGGCACAGGCATCCCGACTGTCCTCATCCGTGATCATAGGGGAGACGCCGCGCCCCCCCTGATGTCGCAATCGTCCCGCAACCAAGCCTGATTGGCGCTCCCCTTTCTCCCCGCGCGGTGAAGATTACCGTCCGTTGTTTCCCCATGTCTGCATGGTTCGATCGTTACCAACTTCATCCTTTTCAGCCTGAGCAGGGCGAGCGCCGGCTACTCGCCGCCGCTTCACCCACCACAAAGAACCCACGCCGGTAAGAACCAGTAGAGCATAAGTGGATGGCTCGGGAACAACCGAGAGATCCAGCTGGTAGTTGGCCGATGCACCCAGCTGTTGCGAGCGAACAGTATAGGTGCCCGGCCCCAGCGGATTGGCGGAGGAGATGCCCAAAAGCCCCATCCCGACGTTGGCCGCGCCAAAATGCTGTTGCCCGATCATCCGGCTTGTGTCGTATTCGATGGTCCAATCAGCACCTGACTTGAGGCCTAACCAAGCAACCGGGTCCGTGGAGACATAGCTATCAAGCGCGAAACCGTTCAGCCCTTGGCCGGCAGCCAAAGTGAAGGTGAAGTAGTCGAACCGGGCGCTTCCCCCGAAGGAAGAAATGATGGTGTTCGAGCCGAGCGAAAGGGAAAGGGTGGTGGGCGCGTTTCCGGAAGAGGCCAGCGGGCCGTTGACGCTTTCGTCCCAGACTACCAAGGCGCTGGAGCGCTGGGTGCCAACACCGAGCACCAACGCAAAAAGAAGCAATGTACGGATCTCCATAGTCCGTCCATACATCGGGATGACACCTCTGGCAAATTCGGAATATAGACGCCTAAACGGGATACCCTTCAGCGCGCATCGGCAAACCGCCGCAAACGCAGAGCCGGGTACTCGGCCAGCAATCGGTCGAAGGGCGGCATCGGGCCGCAGGGCTACAATGCGATAATTGGCAAATTGTTGAATTATTTTAAGCGCAAGGAGGCATGCAATAAGGGCTGCCCCCTTTTGGCTCATGGTGCGCCGGATCGGCTGCAGGCGGCATCGAAGTGAAGCCTGCGGCACTACCCTCAGGGCAAGCGGAGCTTGTTGTAGATTGTTTCCAAGAGAGAACGCTCTGCAGTGGATTCGACTTCGCTCAACTCCCAAAACATGACACCCCCCAAGCCCGTCTGGTTCACGTAGTTCATCTTGATTCCGACCGACTCCGGGTTCTCGAACGTGATCATCCGCCGCGCGGTGGAGAGCTATCCGCGCATCGTGGCCAAAGCGCCGAGCTCAGCGAACCATAGCGAAGCAAAAATAGCCGCAGGCAAACGGCGCGAGGGTCGCCGCGGCGACTAAACTACCGAGGGTAAGCTAAAAGACCAAGAGGCGGGGCGGGGGTCGCGCTTGCGCGGGATCATCCCCGAGGGCCCACGCGCTCCGGTGACCGTTCGCTTTGGTTGAAGAAACTCAATTCACGGCGAGGCGCTTCATGGCGCTGGGAATGCGGAAGAGCACACGCGAGGGAATGCGGTCACCGGGATACCAGAATTTTTGTTCCCAGCCTGCGGCATCAGATGTGCTGGCCCGCATGATAATGGGACTGAAGCCGCGGCCGTACTCGGCGGTCCAGACCCCGGATTTCGTCGTGTTGACCACCAACTCGACGGGCGTGGTGCCGACGTATTCTCCGTTGAGTTCGATGACGAGGCCCGAGGGCCAGCTGCGGATAACGATTGTCTTGACCGGATCCGCCGCCCTCACCTCGGGCTCCGGGCCTGAAGCGCAGGCAGCCAAAAGAAGGAACAGAAGGAGGAGACCACGCGGCATTAGGGGAATTGAACAGAAGGAAGCGAAGGAACAAAGGGGTTTGTGTGTCATAAGCCTAGGAATAGTGTTGAGGACCGGCGCAAAGCGGAGACGGCCGGAGGCAATTTATAGTTGATGGCCGGAGTCCGCCGCGGCGGGCCTTGAGCAGTTTTCAAGCGAAAAAGGACCTTCGACCACAACTTGCCCCTGCCCACCGCCTTGTCTTGGCGCCAGTTCCTCAAGAGGGCAGGGCTCTGACCCGCAATGGCTCCGCTTGCACTTGGTCGGGCGCCATTCCCATGAGCGCGGCCGCTGCTTTGCGGTAAGCGGCGAGCTGGTCCCGGTATCGCTCACACAGGTCGACCGGGCTTTTGTCCGTCTTGAAATCGTAGATGGCAGCTTTGACCGGTTTACCGTCTGCCCCGAGCGTGAGGTGCACACGGTCGAAGACGCCACTGACGGGCTCTCCGTCGATTTCCACGTCGAAAGCCCTCTCCCGCCAGACGATGCAATTTCCCTCCGGCCTCCGGAGCGCCGCGGCCCGGTCGCTACCGAGAAATTCGCGGACCAACTTTACCGCAGCATCGCTCGCTCCGGAGTAATCGGGGTCGTTCCCCAGCCATTCGACCTGGGCGAGCAGTTCGTGTACCTCGGTGCCAAGATGACGCGCCGCACCACCGCCGAGGATCAAGCCTGCCGGAACGTCTTCGCCTTCAGACGATGAGGGCGAGGTGTCGGGGGCGTTGCGCTGCCGTGGCCTGAGTTTCGTTCCGAGAATCTTGGTAGGATGCAGCTCTTGGCGCCGATAATTCTCGAACCACTGGGAGTTTCCCAAAGTGCGGTTGTCCGGATCTGACCCGTCACCCTGTGGAAAGTAGTCCTGCAGCCAGCGGCCGCTATTTTTGATATCTCTCACCGGGGCCCGCAGGCAATAGAGCGCGTGTTTTGCGCGGGTCATCGCGACGTAAAGCACGCAGAAGTTTTCGTAAGCCTGCCGGGCCCGCAGGTGCTCGCGGGCGGCCCCGAGGGTGTCGTCGGCGGCGCAGATATCTTTGGAGGGAAGCGACAAGCCCCATTGGATTTCGCCCTCGGTATTGCGATGCAGCGAAATGCCGGCCGTGTCGTGCAACTCGGCCATTCCCTTGCCCCCGAGTTCGGGCAGGATGACCATGTCCATGCCGAGCCCCTTGGAAAAGTGCGTGGTCATGACGCGGACCACACCCGGCGTCTCGCTCTCCTGCTCGATGCGGTGGTCGACAAATTCGATAAAGGCGCAGAGATCTTCGTTCGGCTTCCGCTGCGCATCATAGTCGGAAGCGGCTTCGACGAAGGCTTCGACCTTGGTGGCATCGATGAGGGACTGGCCCGCGGCTTGGCGGACCCACCCGGACAAAGTTGCGGCCAAACCCGATTCAGCGATCAGCCCGAGGGCATTGAGGTGGAAGGCGGCCGTGTCATTCCCGGCGATAGAGCCGAACGGAGAAGCCAGAAATTGTTGTTCGGCGATACGGTCGAGGGGCGAAGCGAGAAACTTCACGAGGGCATAAAGGGCCAGACCCTCGGGTGATTTGAGGCACGGGTTGACCCGTCCTTCCGCCGCCACCGGGATCGGTTCCTTTTGCCCGCGCAAGAGGGCGACGTAGTGCTCCAAGGCGGCGCGGGTGCGCACGATGATGGCGCAATTGATTCCCCGGCCGACCGGATCAACGTCGCGAAGGATCTCGAGCACGGCCTCGTCGAGCGCCATCTGGCTGGCATCATCACCCTCGTCCTTGTCGACTTTGAGCGTCCGGAGTTGCGCGAAGCCTTTGCCCGCGCGTTCCTCCCGCGCCTGATGAACGACCCATGCCTTCTGCCAATGGGCGATGGTCTCTCGGGGCAGACCGAAACCCGGCGCATTCTCGAGACGGTCGGGCGCGAACACCTCATTGATGACCTGCACGATATTGCCGTCGGATCGCCAGGAGTCGGGGAGCTGCTGCCTCGCGATGTCCACCCCGCGCTTCGTCTTGAAGTTGTCGTGCACCTGCTCGAACAACTCGAAGTCCCCTCCCCGCCAGCCGTAAATGGCCTGCTTGGTGTCGCCCACATAGAAAAAGCTCCGTCCCTCGTCCTCGCAAACCACGTTGTCGACCAGGGGTTGCATGATGCGCCACTGGAGGCGGCTGGTGTCTTGAAACTCGTCGAGCAGCCAATGACTGTAGCGACCGTCCAGACGATACTCAATGTGCTGGTGGTCGATTCTCTCCTGGTGAAGGGCGAGCAGCGTGGCCAGATCACTGAAGGTGAGTTGTCCGGCAAGCCGGACCGAACGCTGGTAGATCTCCTCGTAGTCCTTGAGCAACGCATGAAGCGCCCTCGAGGACTCGAGCTTGCTGGACAGCTCGAGCTTGGCGATCGAACGGAAGAGGCCGTCGCGCCGTTCACGGACACCATCACGGAGGAAAAGTCTTTTGCTGTCACCGCCGCGCCCCATCGCGATGTAGTCACCGCCCGCGTCGCCCTTGCCGAGACCCGCATCGGTGAGCTTTTTGAGGAAAGCGGACAGAACCTTGCCCAGACGTTTGGGCGGACGGTGCTCAATGGCGGCCTGCAGCCATTCCTCGAGGGTCGCCCGGGCCGCGTCGTCGAGTTGGGTGTTGGTGCGCAGCACCTCGGCACGAAACTTTTCCGCCGCCGGTTGCACCTCCTCGGCCTCGAGGATCGGGCTGCCCCCGGGCCAGATGGAACCGGCATGCCCCCAAGGCCGATCCCCGGGTGTTTCGATGAACTTTTCCTGCAGGGAGGTGGCCGCCCGCGAAATGGCTTTGAGGGCCGACTGTTCGGCGCGATGCCGACTTTGCTGGCGCAGCGTCTCGATGAATTCATCCAAGCCTTTTTCTTTCGTGGCCTCGGCAAAGAGCTGTTCCAGCGTGCGTCTCTGGTTTTCCTCCTTGTCGGCATCGTCGAGAAGTTCCACTTCCTTGGACAAACCCAACTCGAACGGGAAGGCGCGCACGATACGCCCGAAATATTGGTCGAGCGTGCCCATAGACAACCGCGGCAGGGCCTGCACCAGGGCACGCAGCAACTTGGTGCAGCCCTCGGCGTCGATCGGCTGGCAGTCCGGGCCCAAGTCATTCTGCAAGTTTGCCAACTGCGCGGGGTCGGTCGCCGCGTTGGCCAGACGCTCGAAAAGTTGCTGCAGGAATTCGGCGGCGGCCGCACGGGTGAAGGTCAAGGCGAGGATCTCCTCCGGTTTGGCCTCGCGCTGGAGCAACTGGATGCAGCGGGTGACCAGGCAGTGCGTTTTGCCGCTACCCGCGTTGGCCACAATCATCAGATTGCGTTGGAATGTTTTGTCTGCGGTGCTCACGGGTTGCCGTTCAGGCGCTGGGCCGACTCCTCATCGATCAATTTGCGGGGATCGTCCTGCATGAACCAGTCCCCGAAGTCATCGAATTCGACTTGCGAGGACGGGGACGGAGGCCAGAACTGACCGCTCTTGACCAGACCGGCAATGCGCGCGGCACATTTCTCCGCCGAGGTTTGCATGTCGTCGGTCAAGGCAAAGAACTCAAGCGCGCTCTGGCCGGCCTCGCCATCCGGAGGCAGAAGGAAGTAACCGACGGCCACGCCTTTGGCGGCATGCTCGGGCCAGATCTTCCGGGCCAGCCACGCATACAGCGGAAGTTGCAGTTCCGTCCACGAGCGCGGCTGCGGTTTGCCGGTTTTGGTCAAGGTCTCGAGATCCGCTTCGGGCAAGTGCTCCATCCCGCGCTGCGGACCGAGGTGCGTCTTGAACGGATTTTTCGGCTGCGAATAGGTTTTGTAGTCGAGGATACGCAGGCCGTGCTCGGGGTGAACATCGATACGATCGATCGTGCCGGTGATGGCGAGGCCCCCGAGCATGTGCTTGTCCTCCGCGACGACTTTGTATTCCGCTTCCAGCGTCGACCATCCGTCCGCCCGGATGATGGCCTCGGTCGCCGCGGCCGCGACGAGGCGGGCCCGCATGTTCTCGATCTGTACCTGCACCACGGGAGAAGGCTTCTCGCCGTAGTAGCTTGGAGCGACGGCATCAAGGAGCGCGGAAAGCCGGCGGGCAATTTCATCGGCGTCCCGCAAAGGGGCGAGCGATTTGTCGAGGGCAAGGCCTTCGAGCACCTTGTGCATCACGGTGCCGAAATCCGTGGCGGGAATTTCCCGCGCATCAGGATCAACTTTGCGCAACTTGAGGATGGTACCGAGGTAAAAACGAAGCGGGCATTCGAGGTAGTTCTTGAACGCGGTGACCCGGATCGATTGGGGCGGCCAGTTCTTAGGATCGGGTGCGGGGATATGCAATTTGAAAACGACCTCATTCCGGTCGCCGCGCTCCGACCGCGGTGCGGGTCGGAGCAGGAGACCGGAGCGCTGCGGCAACTCGGGGTCGCTGCACCCGAAAAGCAGGCGTGAGGGGCGGTTCGGTTCACCCTGGTTGCCCAAACGGGAAAAACCCAGGCGCACTTGCGAGGCCGGACGCGAAGCGAGGAGGCACGAAAGCAGATACGAATCGCGGGCCAGCCGTACGTCCTGGGTGACCAACCCGAGATTTTTTTTCGCACCGTCGGGCAGGAAGGAATCATCGTAAGTGCCCGCGGGCAGCGCACCCTCACGGCAACCGGCGATGACCAGATGCCGGGCCGCACTCCATGGCGCCTCAAGCCACCCCTGCACTTCGATCGCCTCGGCCGGCGCGCGCGGGAAGATCTGTTTGCGCATGATGTCGGCCCGTGAGGCCGCTTCGCGCATCGGTTCCGGCAACTGACCGAGGAGCGGAGAATCCGCAAATTGCCCGGCGACTTCCGCCACGGCAGCCAGTTCCCGGGCGGCAAAGGAATCCGTCGGCACCGTGCCGCGATGCCGGTTGACCTCGGCGAGCATGGCTTGGCCGTCCATCTTTTTCCCAAGCAGCTTCCCGGCTGTCGTGACCAAACATTCTTGCGCGGGAAAATCACGCAACGAGGTTTTGTCCGCGGAAAGATCGGCATGCTTGAGCCAGCTTCGGGCCGCCTCCACCGACTCGCAGAGGCGCTGGGCAATCAACTGGTCGCAGGCCTCCAGCGCGGTTCTGGCGGTGAGAGACGGCGGCTGGCCGGTCGCGGCGACAAAGAAGGAGAGGAATTGGGACTTCTGGAGCAGAACGCGGAGATCACGCAAGCGGTGGCCGCGCGCGAAGTCATTCCAACCGAGCAGAATCTCCGCCGATTCGGTGCGGGCCAAGGCGCGACCTTCGGGCAGATAGGCGTCCGCATCACGCCAGGCAATTTCCTGGGCCAGAGCCACGGCCGACTCCGGGGCTGCGGCGAAAATTTCGAAGTCTGCATTCTCGTCCTCGGCGGCGTAGTCGAGCAGGAGCCCCGCTTCGGTCGGCGGATCATTGGCGGCAACAATGGTGCCGGTTTCCACCCGGGGCTGATTCTCCCTCCACCATGGCTGGTCCGGACGCCCCCACGCGTTGAGGTGCTCGGCTTGACCGGACGGACTCCAGGCCAGCACTTCGACGGGGATGCCCTGCTTGTCCAGGGAGCGCAGGAAGGTTTCCACGACCGGGGACAGATCGGGAATGCAGGCCACGACGACGCGCTGGCACTCGCTGGGTACAGTCGGAACTTGCGCCTGGGCCAGCCGCACGTCATTGGGATCGCGCAATCCATGCTTGGTTAAAACATCGACGTATTCGGCATAAAGTTTTCCGAACGCATTCCAGCGCTGCTCATCACCGGAACATGCCTCGACCACTCTCGGTGAAGCGGGATCAAGCCCGGCTTCCGCCAATTGGTCGCACACGGTGCAGAGGCGTGCGGCGACACCAAAACGGTCGTCTGGTGCATCGAGGGGGACAATTTCCGGGACGAGTGACTTGAACCTTTGACGCCGGGTCGGTTCGAGGAGCAGGGCCCACGCCGCTTCGCGTTCCAGACGGCTCGCCACGGGGAGGCTCTTGGGCAGCAAGGCATCCAAAGGCAGACGGAATTGCGGGGACAAGACGCCCTTCTTGGACAGCTCCCGCCGGATGGCCCGGCCGGCACCGGCCGTGGGGATCAGGACCAGAGTGTCACCCAAATCCACCGGACTTCCCTCCCGGCCACGCAGCAGGAACGCGGCAACCTGCGAGGGTAGCAGGTTTGATTGATCGAGCGGGATAAAGGGCTTCAAGGTCGTGGGGAGCATACCGAATCAAACCAAAAATCCGAGAATGAAGCGTGTCATAAAAGGTTTCGGATGATCTTTTTTACGCCTTCGTGAGAATCTGCCGAGCTGCAACCCGCCCCGACAACCAAGCACCTTGGGCAGTCCCCGGGTAAGCGACTGATATTGCCTCGCCGGCGAAATAGATACCCCCCGGCAACGGCTCGCCGAGCACTTTGCGGTCCTCCGGACCGGACCCCACTGCAGCAAAGGAATAGGCTCCGCGCACCAGTGGGTTACTTCCCCATCTGGTGGAGAGCACCGCCCGTGGTGCCGGGAACGCCCGGCCCGACATCCGCCGCAATGCGCCGAGTGCAGCCGTCGACACCTCCTTGTCGCCCATCCGCTCAATCCGGCGCGCCTCCCTCCCGCCATTCAAAGCCATGAGCACCGGATGACCGACGAAGGAAGTCAAATTGCACCACTCAGACCACGCAAAATCCGGCTCCCCGCCCCGCATCCGCCAGACCTGTTCCCGCGGCAACGAAACATCATCGTCGAAAAGCAGAAAAACCTTCTGCAACAACCCGAAGCCAAGACGGCCCAGTGCCACTGCCTTGCGTTTTGGCCAATTGGGGACAAACCGGATGGTGCCAGCTTGCAAAACACCGAGGGGAATCGTCACCAGCACCGCTCCCGCCTCCCAGCGCACCCCGTCGCCTGTCACGACATAGGGAGAACCTCCCTGGGTTCCGATCTCGACCGCCAACTGACCGCTTCGCACATCGAGTCCTCTCGCCGCCGCATCAGCGATTCCGCCCAAACCGCCCGAGACCAAACAATCGCCCCCGCCAAATTCCTCGCCCTCGTCCCACCACCATGCGGACAACTCGCCAGGGCCGGCTCCGTAATCGAGCGTGATCGATGAGTGAACTTCCGCCGCTAATTCCGCTGTTGCGCCACGATCCAACTTCTTCCGCCGTGCAAACTCCCCCAGAGCATCCCGCAGCGGAACATCGCGCGACAAATTTTCGGCCCAGTCCCTCGAGAAGCGCAGGGAGTCGTCCAGCAGACGATCCGCCGCCGCCACCCTCGCCTGATCCATTATCCGGCCCATGGCATCGAACGTCTGACTGTCATCCCAGTTGAAACGGCGAGTCGGCACTCCCTCCGCCTGCGCCAAGACGGTTAGCGGATTGCCCTTCCACCCGTGAATCCACATCGCCCCCTCGTCCACTTTGACCACCCCGCCCAACCGCGCCAAACGCGTGCGACCGCCACTGCGCGCAGCGGCTTCGAGCAAGATGACCCGTGCCCCCGCTGCCACCAAGTCCCGCGCCGCCGCCAAACCACTTAAACCCGCTCCGACCACTACCACATCCGTCCGAGAGCGCGTCGCGCGGCCTTGTTCCGGAAAAACCGCGCACGCGCCAGCACCAGCAAGCGTGCACAGAAACTCGCGCCGCGTCCAATTCATGCCCGCCACCCTACGCCTTAACGCTCCCCGCCCAAGCAGCTAATCTCCTTGTCCGGAATCAGCGCGGAGAAAGGTCGGCCAGTCCCCTTCGACCGCTGGTTCAAGTCCGCCGCACGAAGACCCTTCTTCTTTCTTGACCATGACGCCCTCGTTCCCGCCACCCGGGGAACGTCCCCCCTCGCTGGTTGAGAATCCAACCCTGGCTCACCCGGCACAGCCGAGCAGTTTGCGCTCGCGGATGATCTTGGACACGGCGGGCGGGACACACTTTTCCCAAGCCGGGTCGCCGGTGCGAATCATGCGGAGCACTTCGGGAGACTTGATGCCGAGGATTTCTTCGCGGTAGTCGGTGACCGGAACAATGAAGTCGTTCTCGCGGAGATATCCGTAAAGCTGGGCCAACCGCGGCTCGACCCGGAAGTTGTCCGCCGTAATAATTTTCCCGTCGCTGGCCCGACGGGGGTAAGCGTAGAGACGGACGTTCTTTTTGAAGAGCCGCCCGAGCCCCTCGAGAATGCCGCCTTCGAGGTCGGTGTAATATTTCTCGCGGAAGATCTCCTCGAGCGCAGGCACGCCGAGCGCGAGGCCGACCGCCTGATCGGTATGACGCGCGATGTAATCGACGAGGCGGAAGTATTCGCCAAAGCCGGAAACCAGCACCGTCTGGCCGAGGGCGCCGAGAATGTCGGTGCGGTCGAGGAAGTCTTGCGGATCGAGTTGGCCGGCGCTGAGGAGGTTTTCCATGGTGATCTCGGCCAAGGTCAGGACTCCGCGCGGCGCCTCATTTTCGCGCGGGGAAAAAACATCGTAAGCGCAGCGCAACATCTCGTAAGTGACATGCGTGACGGGACGAAAACTGCCGCGTTCGACCAGCACGGCGCGCTTGTAGAGTTCTTCGGACGGCTGCACGACTTCGCCGTCCGCGCGGAACATGGCAGCGCGGCCCAAACCCTGGGCCACCAGCTGGAGGCTCATCAAACGGTTGTCGACCCCGGCAAAGGCCGGTCCGCTGAAACGGATCATGTCCACCTCGATACGTTTCGCCGTAAGGTCATCGAGCAGACTGCCGATCAACTTTTCCGGTTCGCCATGGAAGCGGAAGGCGCCGTAGATGAGATTGACCCCGATAATTCCGATCGCTTCCTGCTGCGCGATGTTCTCCGCGTCGAGCATGCGGACATGGATGATGATCTCATTGACTCCCCCGCGGGGCACCGTCTGAAAGCGGATACCCATCCAACCATGCGATTCGTGGTGACTGTGGAAGCTGCGCGCCGCCACGGTGTCGGCAAAAACGAAAAAGGTCTTCTCCGCGCCCATCTTCGTCTCAAGACGCTCACGCAGCAGGGTGTATTCGTGCTCGAGCATGCCGCTGAGGCGCTCGCGGCTGACATAGCGCTGCACGGGACCGTAAATCGCGTCGCTGAACGTCATGTCGTAGGCCGACATCGTTTTGGCCACCGTGCCGGCCGCCGCACCGACGTAAAAGAATCGCCGCGCCACTTCTTGTCCTGCTCCGATCTCGGCAAAGGTGCCGTAGACGGTGCCATCGAGATTGAGGTCCAGCGCCTTGCGATTGGCCGAGAGGTTGTAATCGTTGGCCGGCATGAAAGGGGCGGATTCTGGGTGCCGCAGGGCGGCACGGCAACGGCAAAGGGAAACCTTGGGCCTCTCGGTGCTTGCCAGTGGCGTGCGGCACCGTGAAATTGGTGGTGGCTCCATGTCCTGCGCGCCACTCCTCCGCCCACTCGTGATGGCCACGGCCGTTCTCCTGCTGGCCTCCTGCACTCCTCCCCGGGAGAAGCCGACCGAAATCGTCATCTGGCACCAGAAGACCGGTGCGGAGCGCGAATTTTTCGAGGAAGCAGTGGCGGAATACAACCGTCGGCATCCGAACGACGGACTGGTTGCCCTCTACCGGGAGGGCGAGGAAATGCGCAATGCGTTCATCATCGCGGCAGTGGCGGGGCAAGGACCCGACCTTGTCTTCGGCCCGGCCGACAACGCGGCGCTTTTTGCCGAAACGCAGGTCGCACGGCCTTGGGACGAGGTGTTGACCGCGGATTTCCTCGCGAGGTTCACCCAGGATGGCATCGTCTCATGGCGGGATCGGCCATGGCTCATCGCAGACCAGATCGGTAATCAGCTCATGCTGGTTTACGACCGCCAAGCGGTGGCGGAGCCACCCGCGACACTGGGCGAAATGGTCACTCTCGGCCGCGAACTGACCCTGCGCAGCGGGGCACGCACCGACCGCTATGCTCTGACCTGGAATTACGCGGAACCTTATTTTTTCATCCCGTTTCTGACCGGTTTCGGGGGCTGGATCATGGACGAGCAGGGAAACCCCACCCTCGACACCCCGGAGATGCGCCGCGCGCTGCAATTCGTCATCGACCTGCGCGACAAACACGGAGTCATACCGCACTACGAAGACTACAACACGGCCAATCTCATGTTCCTGCGCCGCCGCGCCGCCATGATCATCAACGGACCATGGTCGTGGGCCGAATACGGAGTGCCGGAGCGCAGCATGCTCGCCCTGTTGCCGATCAACGAGGAGACCGGTCTGCGCTGCCGTCCCATCGTGGCGGCCAAGGGCTACGTCCTCAACGTCAACACCCCCGCCGAGAAATTCGAACTGGTGCGGCGGGTTCTCGGCTACCTCGTCGGCGAGGAGGTCCAAGTCGCCATGGCCACACGCTTGTTCACCACGCCAACGCTGCACTCCGCCCTCGCCTCTCCGGCCATCCGCGACAACCCCGTCTTGCAGCTGGCCATCGAACAGGCCAAATATTCCATCCCCATGCCCGTTGACTCCCGCCTGCGCTTTATCTGGGACGGCATCCGTGAACCGTATCGCCGGGTCTTCACGGAAAACCTTTCGCCGGACGAAGCCGCGCGCCTCATGCAGCGCGAGGCCGAGCGGCGAATCACCGAGGGTCGCCTGTGAAAAAAGACGACGAACTGGCCGCGGCGGCCGCTTTGGCGGCGGCGGGCGGATGGGATCCGGCGGCACGTCGCCGTGCTTTCCTCAGCCTCTGTCTGCTTCCGGCCTTGGCCGTGCTCGCCTTCGTGCTGGTCTACCCTTTGTTCTACAACGTGCTGATTTCGCTCTCCGACGCGAGCATCTACCGCATCCGCGACTGGCGGATCTCGGGAATCAACCAATACCTCAACGTTTTTCGCGAACCGCAGTTTTGGGTCATTTTTAGCAAAACGGTGCTCTGGACGGCAGCAAGCACGTTTCTCCAGGTGGCCATCGGCGTCGCCCTGGCCGTCGTGCTGCACCAGGACTTCATTCGCGGTCGCCCAGCCTGGCGCCTCCTTCTTCTTCTCCCTTGGGCCATGCCGCAATACATTGCCGCGCTCACTTGGCGCGGAATGTTCCACGGAGAAACCGGGGCGGTGAACCAATTTCTCGGGAAAGCCTTCGGCCTCCCTCCGATCGAGTGGCTCACCTCCCCCTTCGAAGCCTTCGCCGCGGCCACCCTGGTCAATGTGTGGATGGGTTTTCCCTTCATGATGATCGTCGCCTTGGTCGGCCTGCGCAGCATTCCACCCGGACTTTACGAAGCGGCCGTGCTCGACGGGGCGTCGACTTGGACCCAGTTCGTGCGCCTCACCGCGCCCATGCTGCGACCAATCATGCTCCCGGCCACCACACTTGGCATCATCTGGAATTTCAACAACCTCAATGTCATCTGGCTTTTTTCCAACGGCGGCGAACCCGGGGACTCGACCCACATTCTCGCTTCCTACGTTTACAAAACGGCGTTCACTTACTACCAGTTCGGCTGGTCGGCCGCACTGTCGGTGGTCATCTTTGTCATACTCTTTCTCGCCGTGCAGGCTTTTCTCCAGGCCGGACGCTGGCGGCGCTGATCAACGCAGCCAAAGCCAGCCCACCACGGCCGGTCCGGCGGCGATCCAGAGGAGTGCGCCCGCGGCAAGGTAAGGGCCGAACGGAATACGACCGGCGGCTTCCAGCCGCCCGGTGGACAGCAGAAGCACCCCGGCCACCGCACCGACGACCGAACCGGCGGCGATACTGAAGAGCGCCCCGGGCCAACCCAGGAAAGCACCCAGCGTCAGCATGAACTTCACATCGCCGAAACCCATGGCCTCGCGCGGCACGACAACCGCAGAAGCCACGCCATTCCAGCCGTCCGCTGCAGCGTAGTCGCAAGACACTCCGCCGCGCCGGACGCCGTCCGGTCCGAGACGCCACACTTCACCCTGGTCGGTGTGCAATTCGAGCACGTCCGTCGGACGGTAAAAAAACTCCGCCAAGTCCCAATCGTCCTCCCCGATACGCAGAAACGGTCCCTCCGCGCGGGCCTGCAAGGTGAAAGCCTCCGCCGGTTGCAAGTCGAGACGCTTGCGCCCGAAGGCGAGTTTACCCAATTCGACCACGGCGAAGAGCACGGCAAAACCGACCCCGGCCCCGAAGAGGCTCGAGCGCAACCGCGCCTCCCAGTCCTCGCCCGGTTGCAGCCCCGCGACCAGCATGCTCAGCACCGCGCCCACCACAGCCCCCCCCAGCGTGAGGCTGTCGGGCAGGATCATGTGCTCGAGGTCGATGAACGTTCCCGCGACCAGAATGCCGGCCAAGATCATGTAAGCAGCCGCGACCGGCGGTGGAAAACTCCACCAAAGCCAAAGGAAGAGCGCCGCGGTGAGAAGCTCGACCAACGGATAGCGCGCCGAGATGCGCGCGCCGCATCCCGCGCACTGCCCCCGAAGCCACAGCCAACTCACGACCGGGATATTCTCGTACCACGGGAGGGAGCGGCCGCACTGCGGGCAGAAGGAACGCTTCGGATGACCCAGCCCGATGCCCCGCGGCAGGCGATGGACCACGGCATTGAGGAACGAGCCGCAGATCAGGCCGAAGACAAAAACCGCCGCGGACGCCCAGGCCGCGCTCATTCCCGCGGAAGTTTTTCCTCGGCCAGTTCGCAGAGCACGTGGAGGAGGAATTTCTGGGCCTCCTGGATGCGCGCCGTGCTCTCGCCCGGCACGATCAATTCGATGTCGGCCGCGCCCTTGGTGAATCCACCATCCCGGCCGAGCAGGGCAATGCTTACCATCCCCCGCCGCCGCGCCTCTTCGATCGCGGCCAGCACATTGCGGGACTTGCCCGAGCTGGAAATGCCGATGAGCACGTCGCCGGATTGACCGAAGGCGTGGACCTGCCGTGAGAAAGCATCGCCGAATTCGTAGTCGTTGCCGATCGCGGTGAGCAGGCCGCCATCGACGCCCAAGGCGAGCGCGGGATACGGACGACGATCTCCGGTAAAGCGGCAGACGAACTCGGCTGCAATATGTGCCGCGTCGGAAGAGCTGCCGCCATTGCCGCAAAGCATCAGTTTGTGGCCGGCGACCAGGGACGCAATGACTGCATCCGCCGCGCGCCCCAGCGCCTCTTCGAGGGGAACAAGCGCATCGAGAGCGGCACGTGCCGCATCGAGGGACCGCCGGTAATGCGTCATGACCAAAACCTCCAAGACACCGTAAGCACAAACTTCTTCATCAAGCGCGAGCATCTTGATGACGGACGCGGTGAAGCAAGACAATTCCCCCGGGCCCCGGCGCCGTTTGACATCGGCAGCCAAACCTTCTTTCATGCCTGCATGCTCATGCGTTCCGGCTTGTTTGTCGCAGCCTTGCTGCTGGCCGCCTGCGTGGCGCCGCCCAAGGCCGTGGAATTGGTCGATGCCCCTGTTCTGCCCCTTGCTCTCGACAACGATTTCTCTTTCCGCAAGATCAATCGTTTCCTCAATCAGCCGGAACTTTTCCAGACGACGCAGAACGAGACGATCAACTTCGAGCGGACCCGCGTGAATTTCGGCGCCCTTTCCGCGGACGAACGCCGCCGGCGCCAAGGCACGTATTTCGATTTCTTCTGGCGCGCCAACCGCCCGGCCGACCTCACCGTGCGCCTGGAATACCGCCAAGCCAAGACGGGCAATGCCGTGCGCGCCCAGGAAGTCGCCTACGAACAGGCCCAAGGTTCGGTCAAAACTTCCTTCGCTGTCATCGGCGACAGCTACCTATGGAGCGGTCCGGTCACCGCCTGGCGCTGCCTTCTCATCGAGAACAAACGCATTGTGGGCTTCACCCAGTCGTATTTGTGGAAGTAGCGGGCCCGATGTTCCTCGTTTCACTTGCCGCGGTGGCACCGTCTGATTGAATCCCTAGTCGTGAGCGCCGTTTCGTCAGTGCAAGTCGGGGTCGCCGGACCGTCCGTCTGGGTCCGCATCGAAGGCCGCGGCACGTTCCAAAACAGCGCCGGACTCAAAGAATTCGCCGCCGAGATGATGCGGCGCGGTCATCGTGATTTCATCGTCGATCTGGCCACCTGCGAACTGATGGACTCCACATTTCTCGGCACCTTGACCGGCATCGCGCTCGGCCTGCCGGCCGGCGGCAAGCTCACGGTCATTCGCGCCAACGAGCGCAACCGCGGCGTCATGCAGAACCTCGGCCTCGATCGCATCTTTGCCGTGCTCGAGAGCACCCCGGTTGCCGCCCCCGGCCGGCTGGAAGACGCCGAAACCAATCCCCCGCAGACCGCCCGCCGCGAAGCCATCGTCCAGGCCCACGAAAATCTGGCCGCGGTCAATCCGGAGAACGCCATCCGCTTCAAGGACGTCCTCGACTTCCTCCAGCAAAAGTCATCGTGACAATCGCGCCCTTGATGCGCCGGCCTGCCGGCCTCTAACCTTCCCGCCCCGCGCGGGAACCCATGGTCACCGGCCTGCTCATCATTTTTATCGCGCTCTCCGCCTTCCTCGGTTGGCGGATCGTCCGGCAACAGCGCGCCTTGCATTTGCTCGGACACGAGTGGCGCGCCTTGCAAGCCGAGGAGAAGCAGGTTTTCGATTTTCTCCATGGCCTCGGCGAAGCGTTTGGTGGAGGCGTGGGGCGCCGCGACTTGCATCGCCTGATTGTCGAGAGCGCCGCCCGCATCCTCGACGCCCACGGCGGAGCCCTCTACCTGGTCGACCGTTCAGGACAATTCCTCGCGCCCACCCACATCAGCCGAACCTGCGCCCCGCTGGTTCACGTGCCGGGCCACATCCGCCAGCAGGCCGCCTCGAATCCCGTTGCCCTGGAAAGCTACCTGCGCCTCCATCCAGTGTACCCCGGCGACGGCGCCGTGGCGCGCATGTGGAAAGAAGGCGGTGCGCGCATTTTCAATTTCTCCGATCCGGAACTGGCCGGTTTGGCCGCCAACGGCCAAGGCGCCACTTCGGCCCTCGTCGGTTGCCTCTCTTATCGCGACAAAACACTCGGAGTCCTCGCCGTGGTCAACGGACCGATGAGCACGACCTTCGGCCCCGACGACCTCGCCGTTTTCAAAGCGATTGCCGAGCAGTCGGCCTTCGCGCTTTTCAGCGAAGCCGTCTACCTCGAAGCCGGAGAGAAGCGGCGTCTCGACAGCGACCTGGAAACCGCCCGGGAAATCCAGAGCATCCTCCTCCCGGCCGCGTCGCCCGAAATCGCCGGATACGAAGTGAGCGGACTCAACATCCCCGCGCGGCACGTGAGCGGTGATTATTTCGACTACCTGCGGATCGACGAACACCACTGGGGTCTGGCCATCGCCGACGTTTCCGGCAAAGGCATTCCCGCCGCTCTCATCACCGGTATGTGCCGCAGCCTGCTCCGCGCCGCCGCCCCGGGTTGCACCTCGGCGGCCGAAGTGATGCGCGCGGTCAACCGGCGGCTTTATCCCGACATCAAGCAGGACATGTTTGTCAGCATGCTCTACGTCGTGATCGACACACGGACCAGCGATGTGACCCTGGCCCGGGCCGGACACGACCCGCCCCTGCTCTATCGTGCGACCGGCCGCGAGGTGGTTCCACTCCGACCGCCGGGTATGGCCGTGGGCATTGACAGCGGCAATGTGTTCGATAGGGTGATTGCCGAAGAAACTGTCACGCTGGCGTCTGGAGACGGCATCCTCCTTTACACCGACGGTGCCACCGAGGCTCTGGATGCACACGGATCGGAGTTCGGCCTTCCGCGACTCATCCAGGCGGTCCAAGCCAACGCTCCCAAAGGCGCCGCCGCGACAGTTTCCAACATCGCAGCCGAACTGCGCGAATTCGCCGGCCAGTCCGCACAACACGACGACATCACCCTCATCTCCATCCGCAGACTATGAGCAAGAAGCACCAAAACGAAATATCCCCCGATCCGGTCAAGGAAGCGGAAACCCAGGCCACGGCCGATCCCGTCTTGGATCCCGCGGCCGAAGCGGAAAAGTTCCGCGACCTCGCCCTGCGCACCGCAGCCGATTTCGACAACTTCCGTAAACGCGCCGCGCGCGAGAAGGAGGATTCCATCCGCTACGCCAACACCTCCCTCCTCGGCGACCTGCTCCCGCTGATCGACAATTTCGAACTCGGTCTTGAGGCCGCCAAATCCGCGCCCCACGCGGAGGCCATTCTCCAGGGACTCGGCATGGTGGCGCGTCAATTCCGCGATTTCCTCTCTTCCGCCGGCCTTGAGGAAGTCCCGACCGAAGGCGCGGTCTTCGATGCCAATGTGATGGAATCCGTCGGCCACGAACACAGCGACACCGTGCCGGAAGGTCACGTCCTGCGCTCCACGCGCCGCGGCTACAAATTGCGCGACCGCCTCCTGCGACCGGCCAGCGTTTTTGTCTCCCAAGGCCCCGCCGCCTGACCACCCATGCCCGCCCGCCATCCCAGGGATCCCTACGAGACCCTCGGGGTCTCCCGCAGCGCCCCCGTCGAGGAAATCAAAACCTCCTACCGCAAGCTTGCCATGAAGTATCACCCGGACCGCAATCCGGGGAACGCGGAGGCGGAAGAGAGTTTCAAGGAAATTTCCCAGGCTTATGACATTCTGATCGATGCCGACAAGCGGGCCGCCTTTGATCGCTACGGATACGCCGCGTTCCAGGGTGCGGGGGGCGGAGCCGGTTTCCATGATCCGTTCGACCTCTTCCGCGAGGTCTTCGGTTCAGGCGGAGGCGGTATTTTCGAGCACTTCTTCGGCGGCGGGAGCGGCGGGGCGGACCAGGCACGGGGCGCGGATCTTCGCTTCGATCTGGAAATCAAGCTCGAGGAAGCCGCCCGCGGGGTCGAAAAAGAAATTGAAATCGGCAAGACCGGACGTTGCTCGGCCTGCGGCGGTTCCGGCGGCGGACCCGGCGCGCACCTCCACACTTGCCCGACCTGCCGCGGACGCGGCCAAGTGATCGCTTCGCGCGGCTTTTTCCAGGTCGCCCAGCCGTGTCCCCGCTGCCACGGCGCGGGCGAGATGTTCGACCATCCGTGCAAAGTCTGCCGGGGTGACGGACGCGCCGAGGCCACGACGCGCATCAAACTGAAGATTCCGGCCGGCATCGAGGACGGTTCCCGCCTCCGATCCAGCGGCAATGGCGAGGCGGGCGTGCGCGGAGCCGCCTCCGGCGACCTCTACGTCGTCATCCACATCCGCGAACATGCGATCTTCGCCCGCGACGGAGACGACCTCTTCTGCGAGATGCCGGTGTCCTTCGTCACCGCGGCACTGGGCGGTGAGGTCAACGTGCCCACCCTCGAAGGCAAGGCCGCGCTCAAAGTCCCGGCCGGCACGCAAAATGGCACGGTGTTCAAATTGCGGGGCAAAGGCATGCCGCACCTGCGCGGGTCGGGTCAGGGTCAACTGCTCGTCCGCGCGGTGGTCGAAGTACCAACCAAACTCACGACCGAACAACGGCGAAAATTGGAAGAATTCGCGGAAAGCTGCGGCGACCAGAATGCACCCATGACGAGGGGCTTTCTCGAACGGGCCAAAGAATTTTTCTCCTGAGGCTCACCAACCGCGCTGCTCCACCGAGTCGAGGTGGCGCGAGATGGCGTCGTCGCGCCGCACCGCGGAATCCTGGGCCGGCGGCATACGCACCGTCCCGGTCTCCGGGCCGGCCTGTGTTTCGTTTGCTTGATACCAGTTCATGTGATCGGTGATCTCGCGACTGCGCTCATCCAATGCCAACCGCAGTTCCTCCGTTGCCTCGAAGCGGTCGGCAAAACCACGGCGCCGGCTGCGGGCCAAATCATCGAGCAGGGTGCGGTATTCCTCCACCAGCGAGGCGTAAAGTGGATGCGAGCGGAAGGCCAAGCGCTGCGTCTCCTGCGCCGCTTGGGCGATACGGAACCTTCCGTCTTCCTTGCGGGAAAGGGCAAGGAGAACCTCCGCCGCGGGGGCACCGTCGACTGACCCATCCAAATCCCCAAGAATTTGCCGCAACTTTTTTCCCGTTGCTTCCGCCCCGAGAAACTCGAGCTTCTTCGGGGTGGAAAGCCGCGCCACGGCCAAAGCCCAGAGCCGTGTCAACTTGGCCTGATCCTCGGCCAACTCCGGCCAGGTCTGGGCGAAACGTTGCCCGGGCTCGCGGGCCGGTTCGGCCAAAGTGAGATTCTCGATGATGCGGCGGCGGCCATCGGGCAGTTCCAGCAGTCCGCTGTAGAGAGCCAGACTCTGCGCCGCATGCAGTTCGCGTGTCCTGCCCTTCATCGTCGCGGCATTCTGCCGCAGGAAGCGGTCAAAGCGCGGCATCGTCCTCGCCTCGAGAAGATGCGCGTACAGCGAGGCATCCCGCGAGGCCTCGCGCCCGAGCGAAGCGGCAAGCGCGGAAGTCAACCAGTCCGGCGGCTCGACAAAGCGGCCGCCCTCAAACTTCTGCCCGCGCAACGATCGCTCGAGGAGCAGGGCACACAGGATACCGCGGTCGACCGCAGCAACATCCGCTACCGTGCCGGGAGCCAGGTCGACTTGGATCTTGCGACCCGCCTCGCCGGCCTCGAAGACCTGCAAAAGCACCGGTGACTGCCGCAGACGCAGTCCGTCGCCCGGGGGGAGCACGATGAGTATGGGCGCCTTCCACCCGTCGGACTCCTGCAACTCGCGCCGCAGGCCGGTTTTCAATTCCTCGGCACGCCGCACAAGTTCCGAGCGCTGGCCGCGGGTGCCACCGAAGACGGTGAACTGCCTTGAGTTGCTTACCGTGCGGTTTTCCGGCTTGAGCAACTCCGGAGCAGCCACCTGCGCCATGGCCGGCCCGCAGGCCATCAACCCGGCCAGCACCCATCGCCCGCACATTTTCACCGCGCCCGGCCCGACCAGCGCAAGGTGACTGTCTCGGGGGTGATGCCGATGTGCGAGGCGGAGGCCAACTCACCGAGGGGTCCGGCCAGCGCACCGACCAGACTGTCAAACTGACGCTGGACCAGCATTCCGGTCACCGAAGGCAAGGGCAGGCGCCCTACCGAAAAACTCCGCGCAACCAAGCGCGTGCCTTCACCTTCGGGAACGGGGGCGTAGCGGCCCTCGAAATAAACCGGGAGGGCCGCCGCGATTTTCGCCTCGAGACCGACCCGCACCTCGCCGTGGTCCGGAACCGCATAGACGCGTTGGGGATCAAGGCGAACCATGCTCTCGGCCTGCGGTGGGAGCGCGACACTCGAAACGAGCCAGGTGTTGATATCCGCCGCAGGCACACTGAAGGAGCGGGCGCCCTCGGCTTGGGCCGACGCGGCGACCAGAGAGGTCAGGCGGTTGGCCAGAGCGGTGTCCGGAGCGACCGCAACCGGCAAATCGTGCGGCGGCAACAAAGCAAGAACCACGGCACCAACCAGACCGGCCAGGACCAGAAGTCGCACCAGACCGCCGAAGTAACGACCCCAAGCGCCCGGTTCGCGGGGCTTCTTCATTTTCGCCACATCGGTCGGATGCATGTAGCCGGTGGGCGGCGGCGGGGCCTGCGCGCCGCGCTCCAGGCGTTTGCCGCAACCATGACAATACACCCGAGTCGGATCATTGTCGTATCCGCAACTGGTGCAACTCAGGCCCATAAAAATCTTATTTGCTCGCGCTCCCGGTGGACGGACTAGCGCCGGATGACGATGAGGTGCCGCCGCCCGGTGCGGCCGGAGGGGTCGCCGCCGGCTTGTCTGCCGCTTTGCTTGCCTTCGCGCCGCCCCCGCTCTCTTGCTTCGCGGCCTGCTTGTATCCCTCGCTGCGGTAATCGGTGGTGTAGAACCCGCTGCCTTTGAAAATGAGTCCCGCGCCGGTGCCGAGCAGACGCTTCACTTTGCCGCGCCCCCATGGGCTCACCTGGCACTGCGCTTCGGGGCAGGTCTGGAACGCGGTATCCTTCATCGACTGGAAGACCTCGAAATCTTTCTCGCACTTCAGGCAATGGTAATCGTAGGTGGGCATAAGGTCAGGGAGTTGTTTAGCCGCAGTCCGCCCCCCCCGCAAGCCGCCTTCCTAGAGGCGCGCCTCGGCCAAGGCCGCTTCCCGCGCCTCGAGATCGGAGGCCAAGAGCGACTCGAGGTCGCCACCGGGACGATCGCCGCACCTTTCCAGCACCGCCGTAACGATTTGCCAGATGCGCGGGAACGCGATCCGGCCGGCGAGGAACTCCGCCACCGCCACTTCGTTCGCTGCATTGAGCACGGCCGGCGCCGCCCCTCCCCGTTCCGCCGCCTGACGCGCCAGATCGAGCGCGGGAAAAACGTCATAACGCGGTTCCTCGAAGTCCAACCGGCCGAGCCTGGCCCATTCCAGCGGAGGCAGCGAACCGGCAATGCGGTCGGGCCAGGTGAGCGCATATTGGATCGGAAACCGCATATCCGAATGGCTCATCTGGGCGAGCACGGAACCGTCGACGAACTCGACCATCGAATGGACGATGCTCTGCGGATGGACAACGACATCGATCCGCGCGATATCCACGTCGAAAAGCCAGCGCGCCTCGATCATCTCAAGGCCCTTGTTGAACATCGTGGCTGAATCGATGGTGATCTTTTCGCCCATGCGCCACGTCGGGTGGCGCAGCGCTTCCTGCCGCGTCACGGCACGCAACTTGTCCTCCGGCCAAGAGCGGAAAGGCCCGCCGGACGCGGTGAGAATCAGGCGCCGCACCTGCACCGGGTCACGTCCCTCGAGGCACTGAAAAATCGCGTTGTGCTCGCTGTCTACCGGGAGAATGCGGCGCCCGCTGCGGCGGGCCGCAGCCATGACCAACTCCCCGGCCACAACCAGCACCTCCTTGCTGGCCAGCGCAATGTCTTTGCCGGCCTCGAGCGCGGCGAAAGTCGGACGCAACCCTCCGGTGCCCACGATGGCAACGAGCACGAGGTCCGCACCCTCCCATCGGGCCAGTTGGTCCAAACCAGCGGGGCCGGTGAAAACGGCCGCCGGTTGGTAATCCAGCTTCGTCCGCAATTCCGCCTCCGCCGCCGCGTCGGGCACTGCGAGGGCAGCAGGCCGCAGAAGGTTCGCCTCCACCGCGAGCCGCTCGATATTGCGGAACCCCGACATGCCGACCACTCGGACCCGCTCGGGCAATTCACGGGCCACCCGGCAGGCGCTCTGCCCGATCGAGCCGGTCGCGCCGAGGAGCACGATGTGGCGGCAGCTCATGAGGGCAATCCGAGAACCAGACGCATGTAGAAGAAAAGAATGGGGGCGGTGAAAAGCAGACTGTCGATCAGGTCGAGCACCCCGCCGATGCCCGGCAGGAGTCCGCCCGAGTCTTTCGCCTCCGCACTGCGTTTGACAATCGATTCGGCGAGGTCGCCGATCACCGCGGCAAACCCGAGCAGGACCCCGAGAATCAGGAGGTCACCGGTGCCGAAGACGGCCAACTTGTCCGGAATGAGATACCAGAGCCCGAAACTTCCCCCCACGGCGAAGAGGATCGCGCCGGCCAAGCCTTCCCAGGATTTATGCGGACTGATATGCGGCACAAGCTTGTGGCGGCCGAAGACCGAGCCGGTCAGATAAGCACCCATGTCGCTGAATTTGGTCACCAAGAGGAGGTAGAGCACATAGTATTGCCCGATGGTCTCGCCCGAAGGATCGCGGG
>Ga0247842_10001012_pt1 | contig 51151 bp, 36 predicted proteins | sample LaCruzMarch2015__3_FD_192411 | JGI IMG/M metagenome (GOLD analysis project Ga0247842, IMG submission 192411) | Freshwater microbial communities from meromictic Lake La Cruz, Castile-La Mancha, Spain - LaCruzMarch2015_19m | ecosystem: Environmental > Aquatic > Freshwater > Lake | place: Spain... | reverse complement strand
GATGCTCGGGGCGGGCCGAATCCGAACATTTTTTAAAATCCTGGTTCCCTTGACGCTGCCCGGCATTTTAACGGCAGGCATCCTTTCCATCGTGAAGACGATATCGATGTTTGAATTGACCTATCTGGTTGCCGGCGGGAAGTCGCAAACCATTGTCGTTGCCCTTTATGCGGATGCCTATGCCGCCGGCGCAAGACCACCGCAGGCCGTTGATGCGCTCGCGGTGATCTATTTTATGACGACAATGCTGTGCCTGGTTGTCGCATTAAAATTTGTCAGCCCGACGCAGATGGTCTTCAAATTGAAGTGATCCCAAAATTGATGCTCTTGTCATTGCGAACGCAGTGACGAAGCAATATCATGGTTTGTCGAATGGTTACGGGATTGCTTCGTCGGCCTTCGGCCTCCTCGCAATGACAAATGGCGCGTTTTTCAACAATCGGCTATGTCTCTTTCCGGGCCGCGCACAGTACCTCTATGCCAAGTCCCTGAAACCGTGCGGCATCCCGAAATCCGTCGTCGGTGATGAGGACATCGAATTCGCCCGGCCGGGCAAAGACGCAAAAGCCGAAGGCATTTAATTTCGTATGATCCGCCAGGATGATCCGTCTCTTGCTTGTCTTGAGAACTTCCGCCTTCAACTGCGCCTCGATGATGTTCTGTGACGAGAATATCCCCTTTTTATTGAAGCTCGCCGTACCCATGAAGCATGTCTCGATCTGGAAATGCTTGAGGTTCTCCATGGCAATGGGTCCGATGAAGGATTCAGCATCCTTCCGGTAACTGCCCCCGAGGGAAAAAAGGGAAGCCCCCGGCGACGACTTCAGTTCCTGATATACCCCGAGGGAGTGGCAGATCACCCGGATCGTCATGTCCCGCACTTCCCGCGCGAGGAGCGTACAGGTGCTCCCTGAATCCACGTAAATGGTATCCCCTTCATGGATGAATTCCCGCGCCCTGGAGACGATGGCCAGCTTCTCCTTCAGGGCTTTATCCTGCCTTGATGCGAGAGACTCTTCTCGTTTACGGTCCTCCGCGAGAATAGCGCCGCCGTGGGTTCGGACAAGGTATCCCATCTCCTCCAACAGAGTCAGGTCCTTGCGGATGGTGGCCTCGGAGACACCGAATCGTTCGGTAAGGGTCTGGACCGAAACCTCTCTCAGTTTGGAAATGAGATGGATGATCTCCTCATGCCGGATGACACGTCCCATGGATATCACTCGATCCGTGTCGCGGTCTGCTCCGCGATGACGGCCAGCTCCGCGGCCTTGAAAAACATCTCCTGGGAATAGGCCTTCGCCGTGCGGTTCAGGCAGTCCAGGATGAGGGCGCCGAAGAAAGGGAAGCCGACCTGGCCGGCCACGGAGAACTGCCGTTCGCCCTGGTGATCGACGAGAAACACCTGGTCTCCGTCCCTGCTGCGGGCGACGTCGATGTACTTTCTCATTTCGATGTATCCGTCGGTGCCCAGCACGAATGTTCTCCCGTCGCCCCAGACCCCCAGGCCGTCGGGCGTGAGCCAGTCGACCCGCAGATAGTTCGTCGCACCGTTGTCCGCCACGAGGGTCGCGTCGCCGAAATCCTCTAATTCGGGATACTGCTTGAATTTGTAGTTTGCCACCTTGCTGGAAATGACGCGGGCGTCCTTCGCCCCGGAATAGAAGAGAAACTGCTCGATCTGATGGCAGCCGAGATCCACCAGGATGCCGCCGAACTTCTCCTTCCGGAAGAACCATTCCGGCCGCTGGGGGAGGCTGATCCGGTGCGGGCCCATTCCGATCACCTGCACGACCCGGCCGATCGCCCCGTCGGCAATCAGGTTTCCGGTAAAGACGGCGGCCTCGACATGGAGCCGCTCACTGTAATAGACGGCATATTTTCGTTCCGTCTCCGCGACCTTCTTCCGGGCCGAGGAGATCTGCTCGAGCGTGGTGAAGGGGGGCTTGTCGGAAAAATAGTCCTTCCCGTGGTCCATCACCCGGAGACCGAGGTCGCAGCGGTCGGAAGGGACGGCCGCGCCGGCGACGAGGTGAATGGCGGGATCCTCCAGGATCGCCTCCTCCGACAACACGGCGCTGACATCCGGAAAGGCCTTCCGAAAATTCGCCAACTTTACCGGATCCGGATCATACACCCCCGCAAGCTCCGCTCCCGCCTCGATGAGCCCGTTGCACATCCCGAAAATATGACCGTGATCCAGCCCGATCACCCCCACCCGGAAATCTCCCTTCCGGCACACCGGGGCGGATTTTCCCCTGGGGGCGTAATTCATTCCGTCTGATTTCTGCATGCCCTTCTCCTTATCTCCCCATATCACGGCCAAGGGTGATGGTCGAGGTCTTGAAATTTTCGATGCTCCTGGTTTTCTGGTGGAACCGGGGCATCAGGCTGAGCATCGTCTCTTTCCGATAGACGGGATCGTCTTTCTGCAGCGGGAATTTGACGGGAATCCGGGTGGCGGCGGACTTGTAGATCCCCATGATGAGTTCGAGGGTCTCCCGGCCCTCCTTCCCGTCCACGAGGAGGGGGGCCTTCCCCTCGATCGCCTGAAGGATATTGTCGATCTGGCCCGGATGCCCCTCGTAGGGGATCGCGGGAAGGGAATCGTAGAGTCCCTGCAGCTCGCGTTCGGTATCGGGGTCCTCTTGGGGAAATCCGTTTTCCAGGGATTGGCAAGCCCTGACCCGCCAGGGGACGGATATCCGGGCGCGTTCCGTCTGGAATACCAGCTCCTGCTCCTCCCCGTGGTCCACGATCGAGGCCGTGATCTGCGCCAGCGCGCCGTTGGGATACTTCAGGATGGCGATGGAGAGATCCTCGGTTTCCGAGTTATCGTGATTGACGTTCGTGAAAACGGCGGTGACCTCCTCCGGCATGCCCAGCGCCCAGCGAAGCAGATCGATATGGTGCACCGCATGGTTGAGGGTGCACCCTCCCGCTTCCGCTTTCCAGGTACCTCTCGACCAGAGATCGTAGTAGCTCTGCCCCCGCCACCACGACGAGTTGGCCGTTGCGTGAAGGACCCTGCCCGCGGTTCCCGATTCCAGGATCTTCTTGACCTTCATCATCGGAATTTTGTACCGGTTCTGGCAGATCGACGCCAGGATGCGGCCGCTTTCCCCGGCCGCACGGATCATCGCGTCACATTCCTCCAGTGAGGAGGCCATGGGTTTCTCCACGATTACATGCTTTCCCGCTTCAAGGGCGGCGACGACGGATTCCGCATGGGCCGAAGGCGGCAGACAGACGGAAACCAGATCGACGTCGTCACGGGAGACGGCTTCCCGGAAATCCTTGCATACAAAAGCGGAAATCCCATGATTTTTAGCGAGTTTTTCCGCCTTTTCCGGATACAGGTCCGCAAGCACCCGAACCTCGCAGCGGTCCTGAAAGGCCCTGAAGGCCTGCATATGGACTTCGGCGACCGCGCCGGAGCCGATGATTGCTATTCGTATCATATCTCTCTCCTTTCAGCAGAACGCATCTTTTTGAGATCGTTTCGAATTTGTTGCAGTTTTGTTTGCTGCTCCTGATACAGACGGTGGGCATTCTCCAAGGTCACCCGCTCGAACCGAACGGTATTCCCGGGCATGGCCTGGGCCACGTTGGAGAGATCCGCGGTAATCACGGTCGCGATTTTTGCGTACCCCCCCGAGGTCTGCTCGACAAGGAGGATGATGGGCTGTCCGTCGGCGGGGAGCTGAACGTTTCCGGGCATCGTGGGCTCCGTCACGATACTCTCGGGTGATTCCCGATCGCGATGGACCGCGGGACCCAGCAGCCGGCAGCCCATCCGGTCGGCCTGCTGGGTCACCCCATAGCAGGCGCCGAAAAAGGCATCGATGCCCTCCCGGAAGGCGTCGTCCTGCGGACCGGAGACGGCCCGCAGCGTGATCTCCGGCGCATATTGCGGAATCCATTCGCCGGTGAGCTCACGGGGGCGATCCAGGAGAAGGCCCGCGCCGCGGTGCAGGATGTCGCCCTTGATCAATCCGCGTCCCTGAACACCGCCGATTTTTGCCCTCACGAAGGTGGAGCGGCTCCCCATCATCAGCGGGACGTCGATCCCCCCCGTAACGGCCAGATAGGCCCGGCAGCCCTGCGCAGCCCGGGGGATCCGGATGATGTCGCCGAGGTTTACTCTGACACTCCGCCATCCCCGGACCGGCGCCTGGTTGACGGTCATCCCCATCTCGGCGCCGGTCAGTGCGATATCGGCCGGCGTGAGAACCTCGAGGGTGGGACCCATCACGGTGATCTCCAGCACGGCCGCCTCTTCGGAATTTCCCACGAGCAGATTCGCAACCCGGCAGGCAAAGGGATCGAGGGCTCCGGAGAGGGGAACACCCCGGTCCAGGAAGGCGAGACGCCCGAGATCCTGCACGGTGGTCATGGGACCGGGATTGCGGACCCGAAAGAGCTCCATCAGGACCACTCCTTTTCGTACAATCGGACAAATTCGGCCTCGGAGATGGGGACAAACCGGATACGGTCTCCGGCCTCGTACAGAAAGGGGTTTTCCCGCGCGGGGGCGAAGAGCCGCAACGGCGTCTGTCCGATGATCTGCCAGCCGCCGGGACTCTCAACGGGATACATGCCCGTCTGGGATTCCGCGACCCCCACGGAGCCCGCCGGCAGGCTCGTCCGCGGCGTTTTCCGGCGGGGCGTCTGCAACCGGGGGTCCAGTCCGCCCAGGTAGCAGAATCCCGGCGTGAAGCCGATCATGTAGATGGGATAGTCGACGGAGGCATGGATGGCAACGATCCCATCCTCCCGCAGGCCGGTGTGTTCCATCACAACGCCGATGTCGGGACCGAACTCGCCGCCGTAGCAGACCGGGATCGGAACAACCTTCGGCTCGGCAATCTCCGCCACGCGGGAATCCGCTTCCAGGGCCTGGAGGACCTCCGCCAGCCCTGCGGGCGTCGTCGCCAGGGGATCGTAGAGAATGGAGAGGGAGCGGTAGGCCGGAACAACCGCCTCGACGCCGGCCGGGAGGTTTTTCTTCAGGAGCGCCGTCACGGCCCGCACCTTTTCGTTGACGATAGGGTCGATTCCGTCGCCATATTCCACCAGGAGCGCGCGGTCGCCGCTCAACCGGATTCGGGGCTTTTCATAGAGAATCGCTGCCATGGCTTGGAAGATACCTTTATGGAGGGGATGTCAGGCCGATGCGCCCAGGGGGACGATGCGAAGCCCCTCGACCTCCAGCGCCTGCCGGATCGTTCGGACATGGTGAAGGGCCGACGGATTGTCGCCGTGGACGCACAACGTCTGGACCTCCAGATCGATGACCGTACCATCCAGGGCGATGACGGAGCCCTCTTTGGCCATCCGCAGGGCCTGCTCGGCGGCCAGCTTCGGATCGGTGATCACGGCCCCGGGAAGTTTCCTCGGCGCCAGTTTTCCATCGGGGGTATAGGCCCGGTCGGGAAAGGCCTCGAAGACGACGCGGATCCCCGCCGCCTCGGCGATCTTCCGCGCCAGGCCGGCCTGGGCTCCACCAAGCGTCACCCAGAGGAGTTCCGGATCAACGGCGGCAATGGCCTCGGCCACGGCCCTGGACAACGGCTCGTTGCCCACGCACATGTTGTACAGGCTGCCGTGGGGCTTCACGTGTTGCAGCTTCACGCCGTGGAGGGCGCAGAAGCCGCGCATGGCCCCGATCTGGTAGATCACATCATCACGCACCTCGTCGGGCGTGCAGTCCATGTTCCGCCGCCCGAATCCCACGAGGTCGGGGTATCCCGGATGGGCCCCAACGCCCACGCCGTTTTCCCTGGCCAGCTTCACGGTCCGGTTCATGACCCCGGGATCGCCGGCATGGAACCCGCAGGCGATGTTGGCCGAGCTGATGTACCGGATCACCTCGCCGTCCATGCCGAGCGTGTAGGCGCCGAAGCCCTCCCCCATGTCGCAGTTGATGTCGATTCCCTTCATCGGTTCATCTCCTCGAAAGGCGTTTCGATCATCTCCGGATCATTTCCCGATCATTCGATTCGGGAGGTACAGCGCGATCTCCGGGAAGACCGTCAACAGGACCGTCGCCAGCAGCATGATCCAGAAGAAGGGCAATGCCGCCCTGGCAATGGTCACCAGATCGTCGTTGTTGAGTCCGCTAATCACAAACAGGTTGAAGCCCACGGGGGGCGTGATCTGGGCGAGTTCGATCATCAGCACCAGGTAGATTCCGAACCACACCGTATCGAACTTGGCCGCTTCGATGAGCGGCAGCACGATCGGCGCCGTCATAACGATCATCGAGAATCCGTCCACGAGGCAGCCCAGGATCAGATAGAGAACCGTCAGGATGACGATGAGCATGTAGGGTGAAAGTTCCATGATGGTCACGTATCTTGTCAGCGCCCGGGTGATTCCCAGATATCCGATCACATTCGACAGGTATGCGGCGCCCATGACGATCAGCATGATCATGCAACTGGTGCGGACCGCCCCGGCAAGGCTTTCCTTGAAGACGTTCCAGGTCAGGCTGTTGGTGATCAGCGCAAAGAAAAAGGCGCCCACAACGCCCAACGCCCCCGCCTCCGTAGGCGTCGTCCATCCCATGTAAATGCTGCCCAGCACAAAGAGGATGAGGACGATGACCGGCAGGATGGCGGGGACGGCGATCAACCGGTCCTTCCAGGTGAAGCGGTCATCCCCTCTGGGGGCGAGTTCGGGAGAGATCAGGCAGCGCACCAGGATGTAGCCGCTGAACATGAAGGCCAGCATGAAGCCGGGGATGAAGCCCGCGATGAAGAGCTTGCCGATGCTCACGTCGCCGATGATCCCGTAGACGAGCATCGGCATGCTGGGTGGAATCATGAACCCCAGGGTGCCCGCTCCGGCCAGGGAGCCGATGGAAAGATTGTGATCGTAGCCCCTTTTCTTCAATTCCGGAACGGTGATCTTGCCGACGGTGGCCGTCGTGGCCGCCGATGATCCGCTGACGGCGGCAAAGAAGGTGCAGGCCAGGATGTTCACGTGGACAAGCCGCCCCGGAATCGAGTCCATCCACGGCGAGAGACCCCGGAAAAGGTTCTCCGAGATCTTGCTCCGGAAGAGAATCTCCCCCATCCAGATGAAAAACGGCAGGGACATCATGGCCGAACCGCTTGTGTTGTTCCAGGCGACATTCGCCAGGAGCGAGCCGTAGGAGACATCCGTGAAAATGATGAAGCCGCCCATGCCGACGATGAACAGCGCGATGCCGATCCAGATCGATCCGCCCAAAAACAGGATGAGCAGGCCGAGGATCACCGCGGAAACAGGTCCCAGATCAACGTTCATGTTTTTCTCTCCACCGGATTACAAGCAGGCCGCAGGGATGCGTCCGCTATCGTCCCAATTCGTCGGTTTCCTCAAGGATCCGGAGTCCCGCCGTATCCTGCCGCAGCATCGCGGCGCCCTTTAAAAATTCGGACAGGAACTGGAGCAGCAGAAAAAAAGATCCGATGGGCAGGAAGGCCTGCGGGATTGCCATGTAGGTTTCCGTAATCTGCATGGACTGCGTTTGGTTGACCACCGAGTCCCAGAAGAATTCGCCGGTGAACCAGACCAGTCCGATGCAAAACACCAGACCGATGAACATGCAGACCATATTGAATATCACCCTGCGCCGGCCTTTCAGGAAATGGGGAAGGAACATCATCCGGATGTGCCCCCGCTCGCGCAGCGTATACGCCAGACCGAAAAATGTGAGCATGGCCATGAGGTAGCCCGAATACTCGTCGGCGATGTACAGGGTTTTACCGAAAACGGACCTTGTAACGATTTCCGAAAGGCCGATAACGAGCGCGATGACCATCATGATCCCCGCCGTCCAGCCGCCGAAACCGGAAATCCGATCGATGGCGTTGATAAAAGTTTTCATTTCGGGTCTCTCCCTGGAGCAACGTTAGAGAGCGTGCCGGCATATGCCTAAGCCCCCTGTCCCGACGCAATCAGGCGTAAGAAAGAGTCCGGGACCCCGGACGAGACGATGCAAGTCCGGAATCCCGGTTCGAAGCTGACGATGGGAATGCCCTTTAACGCTTCACTTTTTTCATGAATTCGTCGTAGATCTTCTTGCCGTCCTCGGGCGCCGATTTCAGCCACTCGGCGCGGATGTTTTCCGTGATCTTCTCCAGTTCGCCGATGAGTTTAACGGATGGCTTGACGGTCTCGATGCCGTTCTTGTTGCTGATGGCTTCCTGTTCCTTGTCCCAGGTCTTCACATTCGCCCACATCGCATCTTCCGTTTCCTTCGCGATCTTCACGAGGGCATCCTGCTGGGCCTTGGGGAGCTTCTGGAAGGCCTTCAGATTGACCGTCACCATGTTGGTGGCGATGGTGATGTTCAGCGGCTCGAAGTATTTGATCACTTCCCAGAATTTCCCGTCCACGGCGGTGGGCGTCGAGGTCATCACGGAGTCGATCAGGCCTGTCTGCAGCGATGTATAGACCTCGCTGAAGGGGAGGGCAAAGGGCGTCGCACCGACGGCTTCCATCACGAGGGCGCCGTTCTTGTCATAGGTTCTCGTCTTGAGGCCCTTGAGATCTTCCATGGTGGTGGCTTTCTTCTTGGTCCAGAGACCCGCTCCCGGCCAGGGGGCGATGTAGAGGATCTTCTGGCCCCATTTCTGGGCGCTCTTGTCGAAGTACGGGTGCGAGATATCGATCAGCAGCTTCAGCTCGTCGAAATTCCGGACGAAGAAGGGAAGGGTTACGATCTGGAAGATCTTCTCGTCGCCGGCCACGCCACTGATCAGCATATCGGACACCGGAACAAGACCGTCACGGACGGCCTTCAGCAGATCGGGTCCCTTGAAACCCAGCGCGCCGCCCGTATGGACGACCATGTCGAGATCGCCGTTGGTGGCCTTCTTCACCTTTTCGGCAAAGTCGGTGAGGCCGACACTGTGAAGATTTTTGGGGGGCCAGACGGAGTTGGCATTCCAGCTCGTCTTGGCCAGTACGGGCGTGACGGTCACTGTCACCAGGAAAACCACAACCAACAGCACACGGAGTAAATTTCTCATACGGACTTCCTCCCCTTCCAAAGGTTTATACTGCTTATTAAATCTTACGCCGAATCGTAAAAATGTTTGGTCACGTCGCACGAAACGTTCACGCCCCGCTTGGAAAAGCCAAGGCAACAAAAGCTATGGAAAAACGATATGGCAAACCCGGTTTTGTCCTGAGCCTGCACAAGAGCGGAGAAAGAAGGTTCTGCTTGAACAGTCTGTTGCGGACCGTATAGTACAATGAATGGGTATTGTCAATAAGCGGCTGTCCGCACCGACTTGAAAATGCTTATCACAGATCCTGACGAAGGTTCAAAATACAAACAGTCCTTATAGCTTTATCGCAAGCCTGGTGCCGATTTTGCTGCCGCATTGATCTGTGCGATAATCTTTGAGCGGAAGGCAGCCATTTCCTGTCTGTTATCGGTTGGCGCCCGGGCTAAAGCCTGTTCAACGTGAGGAAGTGCCGATCCGGGATCTCCAATCCGAGTATAAAGTGTCGCTAAGTTCTTATGCGTGCTCCAGGTTGTCGGGCCGTCAGGCATGATCCGGAGAACATTCTTGTTGGCGCTTATGGATTCTTTGTATTTCCCTTGCTCGTAGAAAATGTATGCGAGCTTGTCGTAGGCTTCTGCAAGATTGGGGGTCACTGATAAGGCCTTACTGAAAGATTCACTTGCCTTACTCCAATCTTGCTGCTTCAGATATATATTACCTGCCACCAGGTAGGTCTGACTAAATTTTGAATCCAATGCAAAGGATTTCTCGATCGTCTTCAAGGCGCTGTCAACATCGTTTTTCTGGTCCAGGTAGAATGATGCCCATTCATTCCAAAGGATGACATTCTGAGGGCTGATCGTGGTGGCCCGCTTATAGAATACTATCGTCTGATCCGCAAGCCGGGCCTTTTCCTTCGAATCAATTGTCAGGCTCGTCCATCTGCGATAAACGCGAGCCAGGTTGTTGATATGATCAGCATAGAGGGGGTTGAGCTCAAGAGCATGCATCAATATGGTGCGGGCAGCATAGAATAAATCGGAGCGGCTCAGATTCTGCGTTTTCCGAGCATCGAGAAGCATTATCTCGCTGAACCGTGTATTCTCGTTAAGACGACTGCCGGGAGTGGAATCCGCTGAATTCGACCGTTCGACGAGTCCTCCTCCCAATTTTGAATAGCAGATATCACCCGGCCATAATTCGACAGCACGCTGAAAATGGGCTATTGCACCATCGGGACGATGGTGTGATTGGTGAATACCACCCTCTCTTATCATAATATCAGCCCGAATCGGGTTGAGATTCGAATAGCTGATCCAAACGTATCCGCCGCACAGGATAGGCGGCAGGAGAAGCAAAAGAGTCCATGGGCGTCTGAAAGGCCTAAGAGATGTCTTCTTTCCATACATCAATGCCAGACTAATAAGAAGAATCGTCAGAAAGAGAGTGAGACAAAAGGAATTGTAGATTCCGATAATTTTTTCCGAGACGAGATTGAATTCCGTCAAGGGCGACGATACCAGGGTTTTGAGTTGATTGGCGAGGGATAGCGCGAATAAAAAAGCCATACCCAGAGAAGATGAGGCGAGTAAAGCAAGCGCGACAATCCAGTCTCGGGTGGACTTGAGGAGTCTGCATCGGGAAAGCTCGCATGCGGCTATTATGGAGCAAAGAGCCCAGATCACGATGATCAAGCCTATCGCGGCATAAGAGCTCTGATTATGGTGAAAGACATGGGTTAGCGATCGCCAAAGAATGACCAGCGGATCACGAAGTCTCTCATGGTTATGGATGAATTCATAGAACAAAACTGCCAGGATCAGTGCATTGATCAATGTATAACTCAATCCCGCCCCAATGATTTGGTGGAGAAAAGGGGTGCGGGGCCGGACGGCCCTGGAGGGATGAAGGAAATTGGAGGAGCCCTTTTTTTTACCCGGCGTTTTGGTTTGTGGAGCTGATGCTTGCAGTGGGGTGGGATCATCAACAGATGAGCATTTGTCCTCTGCGCAGAGCTCTCCTGAGCCGATCGTGACGAGTAGCCCGGCGGCTATCCAGAATAGAGTTCGAGTGCCGGCAACGGCGATCCCGAACTGTACCTCGATGTAGTTGGCAAGAATGGCTGCAAGTATGGATGCGATCAGTATCCGGTTTCCCTTATCGAGTCGCTTGATTTGCTCGCATCTCGGAAGGAGTATGACGGTCATTAAAATATAGAGGATCATACCTGCCACTGTTCCCAGTGCAAGTCCGACGGCGAAGTACTTGGGTTGGTGCAAAGCGATAGTGGTAAACCCTCCCGCGATACCGAATCCTATCCATAATCCCAGGAAAGCGTTCCGCTCAAACCCCGTAGATATCAAGCCGAGACGTTGCAGGCCGAACAGGAAAAGACAGATAAGAAGGGACTGATAGCCCATCAGGCCAAGGAGTCCGGTGGAGACCAGGGTATCCCAAGTTTCATTATGGCTGCGATCAATCAGAAGGGTTCGAACTTCGTAATGACCGAGCTCGGGCGGGTAGAATTGGCTGTAAATGAGGGTCATGGCTTCAGGCCCATAACCGATGAAAGGGCGAAGGGCATTCAGCGGGTCTTTTCCACCATCAGGATATTGGATTGACTCATGTGGGAGTACCAGCCGGATGTTGCCCTCCCAGATTAATGTCCGGACTTTTCCGGTGCCGCTCTCACCTTCAAACAGGTGGCTGAATGAACTAAGGTATGGCATATTTCGAAATTCGGCAAGCGGGCTTCCGGGGAGATTGAGCGCAAGCAGGATGGTGATTCCCAAAACACCGGCAGTAATACTGCCCGCAATAAGATGGCGACGACGTGATAGGACGACCAGAAGGAGGACAAAAAAGAAAACTCCAGCCAGCCACCCGACCCAAGGCCCCCGGCTGCCTGAACTGATAAGAGCAAGGACCTGAAAAAGAGCCATGAGTCCGTAGCCGGCAACTCTTATGATATCAAGCCGAGAGGTTTGTGACTTTCTCATCTCAAGAAGGTCATGTGCTATTCTACCCAATGTCAGTAGAGATGAGATGCAAAGGTAGGCACCTGTGAAAATCGGATTTCCCATGGTGGAGGTTGCCCGGTTGGTGACATCGAAATTCCATGTCAAAGGATCCATTTCGAGTCGCTGCATGATGCCGTACAAGGCTAGCGGCAGGCTGCCAAGGATGATCGTCATGAAGAGCCGATTCATCTGCCGGCTTGTACGCATTTCCATTAGGATGATGGAGAAGATGATGACATAGCAGAGGGTCGTATATGTTCCCTGCATCCTTCTGTAGGATCCAAAGAAAGAAAAACTCGGCGCAACTGAGGTCAATGTTGCGATAAGGTATACGGCCGCAAAGGCTATAGCGGACAGAACCACCGGGTTGCGCAGTATGCTTGTGATTTGTTGACGGACGGTTCCCCATCTTTCGATAAGGCAAATGAACCACGCGCAAGCCATTATCATGGCGATTGAACGTACCAAAGCAAGCTTATCGGGTTCAAAGATACGAGAGGTGTAAAGATTGAAGAAAACAGGTGCAATGATGGCTGCGGTCAACCAACCGGCTTCCATGATTCCCGTGCAAAACAGATATAGTTTGCTATGTTTGTTATCCTCTCTCATGGTTCGCTCTTCTCGAAATTGACTTTAAGAATTTGTTGATGGCTACGTAATTGCAGGTCCATAGGAAATCCCATGTTCATTCTCAAGCGGACCCTTTGCAGGAGTTATGGGCAAGCGGGAAGACTTGCGCGTATCAGCCCGATGAACAAAGCATGTTGGACATTTTGACCGATGTCTTGTTCGAGTTTTTTTTAAACTCATAACCCATAAAAAAGTCAAGATGATGTTTCATGATCGAGATAATATCTACAGCATGGTTTTTATCGAACGAAAAGATGATATCATGACCGCTTCTTACTCTCATATCCCTCTAATCCCTTCCTAAGCCCGAACCACTTGTATGTGCCCATTTGACATGTCAGAAAAATTGTGGTTTACAGAAGTGGGCAGGTCTAAATATTATATCAGTTCAATGAGAACGAAATTTTGTTTTTTCGTTACGAGAATCGCCGCCTTTGTACCAACGGCGTGATGGGCACCGGCGTGGTCGCAAAGGCGCAGCCCGACGGCTACACAATCGCCATAGCTTCGCCTGGCATGCATGCGGCGCAGACAAGCCTGTACCCAAAATTACGTATGACATTGTGAAGGACTTCACGCCGATTACGCATGCGATGCCGGCCCCGCTGGTCATGGTTGCTCATACATTCTTCAACGTCAAGTCGGTAAAAGCACTGATCACCCTCACAAAGTCCATACCGGACGGTATCCGTTATGCTTCAGGTGGAATAGGTTTGTCTATGCACGTTGCCAATCACATGAATCATACTAAATCGCTTGGGATATGTGTCGGCTCTGCAACACTCTCCATGGTAACTCTGACAAGGGACTTCGCGGGCAATACATCCATCTCGGGCGTCCATGTGAAGGTCCATCACGGGAACCCCAGACGGGTTCTTGAAGATGCGATTAAAACGCTCAACATGAAAGATTACGACAAAGTCGCCCTCACGGGAAGAAGGTTCAGACGCCTTGTCAGCCTGACTTCCATCCCGGAACCGGAGGCCATCGAGCATGCCTTCCTCCATGTCAACGGCAAGGGTTTGAATGTCCAGGCCATCGTCAGCGCGGGCAGCGAAACGTTCTTGCTCTACATGATCGGCCGGGACAATCGCATCTCCTCCGTCCATGCAGGAAATAAATGTGCCTCCGGTACAGGCGAGTTTTTCCTCCAGCAAATTAAAAGAATGGGGATGGATATCGGGGATGTTGTGAGACTGTCCGAATCCGAGGAGCCTTACAAGGTATCCGGGCGATGCAGCGTTTTCTGCAAGACCGACTGCACCCATGCCACCAACAAAGGCGTCCCGAAAAAACGAGTGATCGCCGGTCTCTGCCAAATGATGGCGGGGAAGATTCTGGAGTTGGCCAAGAACCTATCGAAGCACCACATCATGGTCATCGGCGGCTGCTCGCAGAATGCTGCCTTGATCCATTATCTTAAAAAAAAGATCCCCAGGGTTACGATACCCGTAGAGGCTCCTTATTTCGAGGCCCTGGGCTGTGCACTCTGGGCCTTGAAAAACGACACCCAACCCATTCCAGACGATATCCGGCATATCTTTAAGCAGAAGCGGGACACCTTTTCCCGCCTTCTTCCCCTGTCGAGTGCGGAAGACATGGTGGAGTTCAAGACAGCCCCTCGGGGCACGGCCAAGAAGGGAGACCGTTGTATCCTCGGTCTTGATGTGGGGTCAACAACGACGAAGGCAGTCCTGGTCAGGATGGTCGATGATCAGATCATCGCCTCCGATTATCTCCGGACAAACGGCGATCCTGTGCGGGCGGCCCGTTCCTGCTATGAAAGTCTATCGACTCAGCTTGGCGATCTCATTCGGGATATTCCCATCGCCGGACTTGGCATCACGGGTTCTGGAAGACAAATCGCTGGACTCCATGCGATGACGGAAGAGATTATCAATGAAATCATCGCCCATGCCACCGCCGCCGTCTATTTCGACAAAGAGGTGGACACCCTCTTCGAGATCGGCGGACAGGACGCCAAATACACGCATATCACCAGCGGTGTTCCTTCGGACTATGCAATGAACGAAGCATGCAGTGCCGGCACAGGATCGTTCCTGGAAGAGGCGGCAAAGGAGACTCTGAATATCCGTATGGAGGAGATTGCCTCGATCGCCCTGAAGGGGATGAATCCCCTGAACTTCAACGATCAGTGTGCGGCATTCATCAGCAGCGATATCAAGAACGCTTTCCAGGAAGGGGTATGCATAGAGGACATTGTAGCAGGACTCGTCTATTCCATCTGCCTGAACTACAGCAATCGGGTCAAGGGGAACCGCGTCATAGGCCAAAAAATCTTCATGCAGGGGGGAGTTTGTTATAACAGGGCCATTCCCCTGGCCATGGCTGCCCTCACCGGAAAAAAAATCATTGTTCCCCCCGACCCCGGGCTTATCGGGGCGTTCGGTGTCGCTTTGGAGGTGAAGAACCGCCTGGCATTGGGTCTGATCGGCGAGGGGAATTATTCCCTGTCGACACTCCGTGACCGGGAGATCCAATACGGAACGCCTTTTGTCTGCGACGGGGGGAAAGAGGCGTGCGATCGGCGCTGCAAAATCGCGCGGATCATCATCGACAGCAACACCTATCCCTTCGGAGGCGCCTGTAACCGCTGGTACAACCTCAGATCCCATAAAAAAATCGATGCGGTTTCGTTGAACGATGTCTCTTATTATGAACGCCTTGTATTTGAGCCTCCCGGGGCAGCCACCGATCACCATGCAGCTCAAACCTCGACCATTGGGATCAACAGGTCCTTCATGGTAAACACCTATTTCCCCCTCTACCGGACCTTTTTTTCAAAACTTGGATTCAAAGTCGTTCTACCCGATTTTGTGGAGCAAGAGGGGATCGATCGCAAGAGGGCCGCGTTCTGTTATCCCGCCGAAATCGCCCATGGCTATTTCCTGAACCTCCTCAAGAAAAAGACCGATTATCTCTTTCTCCCCCAGTTAAAGGGAGACTATGTGGAATGCGGAGATTCTCATAGTGTCGCATGCCCCCTTTCCCAGGGGGAGCCTTATTATTTGGCTCCGGCCTTTAAAGATTGTGATATCTACCGGAAACTGAAAGAGAAGGACCGCATACTGAATCCTGTCATCGATTTTTCCAGAGGTCTCCCGGCAGCCGAAGAACGTTTCCTTGAAATGGCGGGGATACTGGGAGTGAACAGGAAGGAGGCCTCTGAAGCCTTTGGGGAAGCGCTCCGTGAACAGATGCGGTTGCTTGATAAAATACATAAAAGGGGAGCAAAGGCCATGAGGGCGCTTGAAGCGGACCCTGATGCCTTTGCCGTTGTCGTTTTCGGTCGTTCTTACAACGCCCTCGTCTCCGAAGCCCATATGGGGATACCGAACAAGTTTGCCTCCCGAGGTATACGCGTTATCCCCTTCAATGCCTTACCCCTGACGGAAAAAATCTCCAAGGATAACATGTACTGGTCTGCCGGTCAGCGGATCCTCAAGATGGCTGCCTATGCCAAGAAGCATCCCCAACTCTTCGGCTGTTACATTACAAACTTCTCCTGCGGTCCCGATTCTTTTCTTGTGGACTATTTCCGTGATGTCATGGGAAAGAAGCCCTCTTTGACCCTCGAAGTCGACAGCCACGTCGCCGATGCCGGCATGGAGACACGGATCGAGGCTTTCATCGATATTATCAAACGCTACCGGGAGCTCGAAAAGGGGAAAAAGACCCATCATGAATCCTCCTGTTTTATGCCGGCCCGAATCCACACGAGGAAGGGTCAGACGGTTTATACCGATTCAACCGGCCGGAAATATTCCCTGTTTGATCCCAGCATCCATGTCCTCTTTCCTTCCATGGGCCGTTTTCTGGCGGAGTCCGTCGCGTCCTCGTTTCGCAGCATGGGGATCCGAGCCTCAGCCCTTCCCCCTGCCGATGAAGCGGTTCTGAAGATGGGCAGAAGTTACAGTTCCTGCAAGGAATGTCTTCCCCTGATCATCACGGCCGGGAGTCTTCTGAAATACATTCATGAAAATCGCAGAGGGGGTGAAAAGCTCCTTTATTTCGTACCCACGGCGTCTGGTCCCTGCCGGTACGGTCAATATTCCATTTTTCTCAACGATCTCATTTGCAGACTGAGATTAGAGGATGTCGAGCTCCTGTCCCTTTCCGATAAAAACAGCTATGATGGTTTCGGCGGTCGACGCATGGCCATGGCGATGTGGAGCAGTTTCGTCGTGGCTGCCCTGTTCGAAGAGATTTACTCCGTCCTCCTGACCAATGCCGTTACCCAGGCATCGGCCATGGAGATCTTCGAACGGGAGTGGAAAGGTATCGTCTACGTGCTGGGAAAAGCTCCCGGTTTGCGGACGATGTCCCGAGTCCTCGAGGAGAGTGCCGACACATTAAGCAAAATCCCAGTCAGAAGAGGGCTTGCTGATACCCCCGTTATTCTTTTAACGGGAGAAATCTTTGTTCGCCATGACAACATTTCACGTCAGGGGCTTGTGGAGGAGCTTGCCAGGCAAGGATTTGCCTGCAAGGTTTCCACAATGCTCGAATGGGTATACTATACCGATTGGTGCTTTCAGAATGGGCTGTCGTCGGACCGCGCCACAGCAAAAGAAAGGTTTTCTCTTCTGATCCGCAACACCTTGCTGAAACGGTATGAAAAGAATTTCCGCAAAGCCCTTCTTAAATCGGGGCTGTGCTGGGACAAGCTGGAAGCCGTCGATCACATTATGAAGAATACGACCCATCTCATCAATCCGGAACTCACCGGCGAAGCCATCCTGACCGTCGGGTCCGTGCTGGGTGAAATCGTCGACCACTATTGCGGCGCCATCTCCATCGGCCCTTTTGGCTGCATGCACAACCGCTTGGCGGAGGCCATCCTGAGCTCCGAAATGACAGTGGAAGGAAAAATGAAAGCAGGGGAAATAAGCCAAAAGCTCTTGCTCCTTTCCGATAAAAGCCGGGATCTCCCGTTTCTGGCCATCGAGAGTGACGGGGACCACTTTCCCCAGATCATCAGTGCCCGAATGGAGGCCTTTCTCCTTCAGGCGGGAAGGCTTCATGAGGAGATCCGCCCGATGAATTCCGCCAAAGAGAATTGAAAGAGGTATTGCTAATAGAGGGGATCGTTCTGCCACCTTAATAGGGTTAAATGTTCTTCGGAAGGCTTGAATACACGTACTTCGACCACCTGTGTTGCCGTATCAATGGAAACGTAACGCATAAAATCGCAGGAGCAGGCCCCTGAATTGACGTAAATCCCCTTCCCGAATGGCCGGCAGGTCATTTGATGGGAGTGGCCCATCACAATGATATTGTTTTTCCCGTTGATCAAGGCCTTCCGGGCGGCCAGATCCAACCTTTGAAAGACCCGTTGCCCAAAGTCATAAAGAGGTCCTTCCAGAAAATCAGCGAGCCGTCTCAGGCCTTTTCTCCGCATGCCGCCGATGAGCCAGGTCACGAAAAAGGGCAAGTGACTTTTCTGTCGGATGAAGGGGTCAAATTGATGGCCGTGAATGAGCCATATCCGCCAACCGTCTTTGTTGATTCTTATCTGTTTCGATGTTCCCAGCAGTTTTTGGGTGATCATGTCGTGATTCCCGAAGACGCTGTCGTAATGAGGAAATCCCCAGCGCCTGAAAATACGGGAATACCGTTTCAAGATGGCTTCAAGCACGTCTGATCGGGACCCGGGATACATTCCATAATCCGTCTGATAGATATCCCCCATTGAAATGATCCGGTCGTGAGTGCGGGAAAGATGGTCGTCAAACCGAAGCAGATTCTCTTCTTTTCCATGAAATTTATCCAAAACAGGAGTATGGCCCAGGTGGAGGTCGCCAAAGGTTGCAATCCGCATCGTCTCGCTTTTCCTATTTTCCTTATACGGTATGATCGCCGCAGGTCATTGGTGCCGTGGGGCGGATTCTAATATGGAATGCCGGTCAGGCGCGCAGACAATCACTTGTCCATTTTTACCTTTTTATTGTCAAATACTTATATAAGTCCGTGCTAAAATGAATCCACGGATTCCGGTCATGCAACGGATTCAGGCCATGCGCCGGAGATACCCGGTCCGGCATTTGCGTGACTGGGCAGGTAGGGGTAAAAGCGACAGTAACGCTTGATCCGCCTTGTGAAGCGGTAATCGATCCATCGCTGGGGTAGCCGTTGCAAACAGCGGTATCCAGGGTCACGTTGGTCAAGGTGACCGTGTAGTTGCCAATGGTCCCGGGAGTAGGTGTGTTGAAAATGGTCCTCGTGCCGCTGGGCGATTGGATTGCCAGGGTCAGGTTGACAACACCTTGGCTGGTGTTCAGATTGGCAATCATCTGGGTCGTACCGGTCATCTGGAGCGTGCCGTTGTAGACGGTGTAACCAGCCGCCGTCAGATTGTTAAAAGAAATAGTCATATTGGTGATGTTGACCGTTTCACCCGATAAATCAAGGTTGGTGGCGGTCATGGTCAAATTACCCGAAATGGAGCCGTCAGCAACCCGGAAGTTGTTAAATTGAACGCTGACATTGGCTTGAGTAATAACGGATTCGTTGATCGTCAAATCAATGTGTCCCGCAACGGAACCGTTGAGCATAAGAACCCCGTTTCGTGTCAGGTTTGTCGCCGTCAATGCGAAATCGAGGGTTAGGCTCGTTTCAGTCATGTCGATGTTGGTGACGACCAATGCGGTCTGCCCGCTCATTGTGCTGCCGTCGGTGGCTTTGCAGCCGTTTCCGTAACTGGCGTTGATCGTTATGGCTGGCGGTAACTCCGTTATATCTGTAAGCGGCGGATTGACGCTAACCTGCGGACAGGTGCCGCCGGAGGTCGAATTCAGTATCTGACCCATGATATCGGTCACCGTCGCCATCCCCAGGGTAACCGTGGACTGGTATTTAAAGAAATCCAGAACTTTGTCGATGGTCTTCTGCCCACTGGGAGAGGAAGCCGGCAGGGCGTCAAGCTTGGTATCGTCGGTGGAATTGTTCAGCTGAAAGCCGGCCACATTCCGGTCGGCGGAAAAGCTTATATACGTGGCAGCGTTCAGGTTGACCCCGGAAAACAAATCTTCCACATATCCTACCCACTTTACGTGTGCGCTCAGGATTTTGGTCCCCGTTGCCAGCACAGCGCCCAAATTGTTATGGGCCTTGAGGGTAACCGCCGCCTGCTGGTTTTCCGTGTTGACCAAGGCAATGCCGGTCCAGCCGTTCTTTTCCACCTTGGGAAAGATCCCGGACTTGCCCTCAATATCCACCACCGAATAGCCGGCCAGGCGATTGCCGTTTCCAAACAGTTCGAATCCGACCAGCGGATTCGGTGACTCAAGGCTGAACCAGGCCGTGGCAGAGGGCAAGTTAAGGTCGGTTGAGTACCCGATAAACTTCTGACCGGGCCCCAAAGACTGCGTTAAAGAGCCCAGCAGGTTTCCATTCATATCATAAGGGTTCACGGTAATCTGGGCTATGGCGCTGGCGGACGGATTATAGGCGACAATCCCGGTCCACCATCCGCCCGTACTATCCACATGCGGATAGTAAAGGGTGGTCGCTGTTTTACTGGTGAGCGGCACTCCGCCCAACTGGTTCCCGCTCCCGAACAACTCCAGGCCCACAATGCCACCGGCATTTTCAATCACGGCGGATACGATATCGGTATAGATCAGGTTGTCAAACAGTTGCGCAATGGTAAACGCTTGGTGTTGTTTCGGCCCCAAGGTTATTGTCCGGGTCTGGCCGGTATTGAAACGGATGGTTAACGTCTTGGTCGCTGTCGTGGTATTGACGAGGCTGATACCGGTCCACCAGGGCATCCAAGCGATGTGCGTGACATAGATGCGATCGGTGTTTGCGCTGTCCACCGCCGGGACGGCAACCCGCTCTCCGCCGATCTGGGTAAACTTCGTGTAACCCACCGGCGAACCGGATGTGTTTTGGAAGACGATGTAACCTTTGTTTCCTGCGACCAATTCCGCGCCGACATCGATCTGTCTTCGGGTGTTTGGCCCCACGGATAATGGCATGGAGGCGACCAAATCGCCGTTGTCATTGTAGCTTTCGAGATTTCCCTGAACAGTGTCCGTTACACCGTTATTGATCACACAAATTTCAGTCTGCCATTGGTTGACGGTAGTATCGAAATGGGGAAAGTAGAGTGCCGCATCGGATGTGGTGACTCCAAATAAAAAAGAAATCACCGCAAAAAGTACGGCCAAGATCGTTTTCATAAGCCTTCTCCTTTTAAAGCGATCAATCAAGTCAATTGATAAGGCATTGCTTTTTCCGATACAACTATATAGAAAAGGGCATTATGTGTCAATTGAATTTTGAATAAGTTTATACACCAAGTGGTCGAAATAATAAGGAAGCCGAAAGTTTCCGATTCGCTCACCACGGAACTTCTCATGGACGCGGGGCTGTTCCGCGCCGAAGCGGATATCGAGTGGACTAATCTTAGTATGAGTCGAAAATGGTGACCTATGATCGAGCTGAAGAACGCCAGCAAGAAATACCGGCAGGGTGCGCAAGAGGTGCATGCATTGCGCGATGTTACTCTCAGCATCAAGAAGGGAGAATTTCTGGCCGTCATGGGGGCGAGCGGCTCGGGCAAGAGCACGCTCCTGAACCTGATCGGCGGTCTGGATCAACCTTCATCCGGAGAGATATTCATCGATGGCATAGCGCTCCACGGCATTTCCGATTATGAATTAACTCTCATCAGACGAAGGCGGGTCGGGTTCATCTTTCAGTTCTTTAATCTTCTGCCGATCCTCACGGCTGTTGAAAATGTTAGCCTGCCCCTTTTGCTTGAAGGCACGCCCTACTCGGAGGTAAAGCCAAGGGCCGTGAAACTGCTGGAGCAGGTGGGACTGGGTTCACGCACGGAACACCGCCCCGAGCAGCTCTCGGGCGGAGAGATGCAGCGCGTGGCGATCTCCCGTGCGCTCATCTCCAATCCTGCGGTTATCCTCGCGGACGAACCCACGGGCAACCTCGATTCACATACCGGCGAACAAATATTCATGCTCTTGAAAAACCTGCATGACCAGGGCCAAACCATCGTAATGGTAACGCACGATCCCCGTGCCGCAGCCTATGGCTCGCGTATCATCACCCTCAAGGACGGCGCCTTGTCCGAAGACATCTCCATCGGAGGAACGGCAGTATGACGTTCACCAGCCTGCTTCGCCGCATCAGTCTTAAACATGTCACGCATCAGAAGTTTCGGACGGTCGTAGCGCTGTTCGGCATTGCTCTCGGTGTTGCCTCCATGACTTCCATCGATATCGTGACCGTCAGCGTGGTCCGATCGCTTGAGGACTCGATCAACCGCATCACCGGCCGGGCAGTGCTTCAGATCACGGGAACAGAATCGGGCTTCCCGGAGTCCATGCTCGAACGCGTGCAGAATGTTCCCGGTGTCGAGTACGCCGTTCCGGTGATCGAAACCAACGCGAACCTGGTTATGGGGAGCGAACGCTCGTTCGTGGTTCTCGGCGTCGACGTATTGCAAGACAGCAATATCCGCGACTACAGCGTGACCGATGAGAGCGCCGACATCCCCGACACCCTGCTGTTCCTTGCAAAGCCCGACTCGATCCTGCTGACGCGCGAGATGGCGAAGCGCGAGGGCATCGCCATCGACCAGAAGATCCTGGTCCAGACCGTGCAGGGTATCAAGAACTTCACGGTTCGCGGCTTGCTTGAACCCGACGGTCCGGCCAAGGCCCTCGGCGGCGACATCGCAATTATGGATATCTATGCCGCGCAACTGACCTTCGGCAAGGACAGGCGGATCGACCGCATCGACGTCAGCATCATCCGCGGCGAGACGCTCGACACCGTCAAAGGCCGCATCCAGTCCTCGCTGCCACAGGGATACAATATCGACACCCCGGCGGGCAGGACCCGGCAGATCGAAAACTTTATGGGCCGCTTCCAGAAGAGCATGAACCTGATCGGCTTCATGGCGCTGATCGTCGGCATGTACCTTATCTACAATACCGTGTCCATTTCCGTGGTCCAGCGGAGAAAAGAAATCGGTATTCTGCGCGCGCTCGGAGCAACCCAGGGCCAGATCATGAGACTGTTCCTTGCCGAGACCGCGGCGCTCGCCCTGCTCGCCTCGTTCCTGGGCGTCTGGCTCGGCATCGGCTTTGCCAAGCTCTCGATCAGCGCGGTGGCCCAGAGCGTCTCGTCCTTGTATGGACGGTCTCAGGTCACGGACCTAGGGTTCTCGTTGGCCGGCATGCTCAGAAACGTCGGCATCGGGGTCATTGCGAGCTTCGTTGCCGCCATCTTCCCCGCGCGGTCGAGCACCCATGTTGCGCCGGTCTCCGCGATACGCTCCCAACCCCACACCATAAATGGGGTGGTCCGGAACAGGGTGCTCACGCTGCTCTCTGCATCGCTGATCGCACTTGCCGGAATCATCGTCGTTATCTATAAAACTGCAGGCCTTGCCTCGCCGATCCGGAACTCCACAACAACAACGATTGCCGTGATCTCCCTCCTGCTCGGTATCTCTCTTGCCATGCCCCTGTTCCTCAAATGGTTCATCATCGGGTACCGGTCGGTTATCGCACCCCGCCTCGGTGCCGGCGGCAGGATTGCTGGTCTGAACTTCGAGAAGAATCTGTCGCGGAACTCGGTCGCTGTCGCGGCCGTGTTTTTAAGCATCGCGCTCGCCGTCAGCACGGCGAGCGCGATCAACAGCGCGCGCCGGGGCCTTCTGGAATATATCGATTCCGTGGAGCGGAGCGATATCATCATAACCTCCGGCCACCCGCTGGCCACCGCCGGCGCCCAGACGATACCCATGCCGCTTTCCATGGCGCGGGAGCTGGAATCGGTCCCCGGCGTTGCCTCGGCGGACCCGTTCCGCAGGCTGTTCCTGAATATCGCGGGTAACCGCGTTTTACTCGAGATGATGGACGTCCCGCGCTGGCTGCAGCACAATACCTGCACGGTCATCGAAGGCCGGTACAATGACATGCAGCGGTTGATGCCCGATCAGGACGCCGTTGTGATCAACGAGATCGTCGCTTCGCGGATGGGGTTGAAGCCCGGTGACAACATCATCCTCCCCGCGCCCGCAGGGTCGGCGATTTTTCTGGTCGTAGGTGTCGTCATAAGCTACGCCTCCGAAGGGGGTGTCATCATCATGGACATGCGCACCTACGAACGTCACTGGCAGGACCATGTCGCCGATATGTTCTCGGTCTTTGTCAAACCCGGCAGCGATGTGGCGTCAGTGCGCGATGCGATCCAGGACCGTTTCAGGAACAAGCGGAAGATGTTCGTACTGTCCTCGTTCGAGTTCCGGGAGGAGATCAGAAGGCTGTTCGAACGCACGTTCATGATGAACGACGCTGCGAACGTGCTTTCCCTGATCATCGCCGGTTTTGGTATCATCGTGACCCTGCTCTCGAGCGTACTCGAACGGACGCGCGAAATCGGCATCCTTCGTTCCATCGGCATGACGCGCAGCCAGGTCTCCGGTGTCGTGATCATCGAATCCGCGCTTCTGGGCGCTGCGGGCGGGGTCCTCGGGGCCGCGGCCGGCGTTCTTGCCGGGTGGATCAACCTGGAGGGATTCTTTCGACTCGACTTCGGGAACAGCATGGTCTATCACATACATGGGGAGTCGGTCCTATTGTCGCTGCTGCTCGCGATCGGGCTGTCCGTGCTCGCCGGTCTGTACCCTGCCTGGCGGGCGGCAAGAACCAATATCACTGAGACGCTGGCGTATGAATAACTCTCGAATGCAGAATGCGGAGGGCGGAATATGAGAACCGTTGACCGCGAAGGCGCGAAGAACGCAAGGAGAACAGGAGGTTTTTGGGCCAATGCATTGCGGATCCCTTCATGTCCCCTGCGTCTCAGCGGCGCCATGATTGCCGCTTTTTCCGGTACCCTGTACCTTTTACTCTATATTCTGTACCCAGCCTCTCCGGTTCACGCCTTTTCCGGCCGGGAGGTCTATGAGAACGTTCACGAGGTCCGGTCACGGTCTCTCGACCGGAAGGCCGAAGCGACCATGGTCCTCTTTGACAAGGGGGGCGGCAAACGTTCGAGAACATTGACGCAATACAGCAAGAAAGCCGATCCTGAAGCATACAAAGGCCTTGTCGTGTTCAAGTCGCCGCCGGACCTGAAGAACGTCGGGTTCCTGATCCACGCACGCACCTTTTCGGAACGTCAGCTCTGGGCTTACTTCCCCGAATACAAACGCGTGCGGCGCATTGCGACGAGTTCGCAGGACGACTCATTCTTCGGGTCGGATTTTTCCTACGACGACTTCGGCGGCCCGCCGAACCTCGATGACTACAAGTTCAGCATCGATAAAGAAGAGGTGCTCGATGGAAAACCTTGTTACGTTATCGAAGTAACACCAAAAATCCACCGGAAATACACGAAATACATTGCCTGGGTCGCAAAAGACCTGTGGATTCATTTGAAGATCGATTACTACCAGGACAAAGAGATCTATCGATCGGGAGTGTTCAGGGATGTGCGGATCATCGACGGCATACCGACGCCCTTCAAAACAGACATGGAAAACAGGAAGACCAAGCACCGGACCGAGCTTACGATCGAGAGCATCAAGTATCATACACAGTTCTCCGATGATCTCTTCTCGCAGCGGTCACTGGAGAGCGCGGGGAAATGAAGCGAATACCTCCTGGCGAATGGGGCACACGGAATGACAAATGCACCGGCAGATTTATTATTTTTCTGCTGATGTGCATCATGGGCGCGTCATATTCCTTCGCCGATGACTCCCTTACCGTCTCCGGCCAGATTAACCTGCGCGGCGTGGATGCAAGATTCGACGACAGCGTAAAGGAAGACCCGAGTCTGACCGGGCGGCTCAAACTCGACGCGGTCGTCTCAGCGTGGCAGTTCCATTCCTGGCTCGAAGGAGGATGGGACGGAACGGTGCGCCGGCCGGTGCAGGACAGCTCGCTGTTCAAGAGGTATGATGAAGTATACCAGAGCAATTCACCGTTTCTCGAATTCAAGGAGCTCTATCTTGCCCATTCATCGAGCAATCTTGATCTAAGGATGGGGATCCAGCGTTTTGCCTGGGGCAGGCTCGATGAATATCCGCCGAATGACCTGCTGAATCCCTGGGACTATACCCGATTTCTCGCAAAATCGCTCGAGGACCGCAAGATCGGCCTGCCGTCGCTGTCGGCAACCCTCAGCAAAAGCGCCTGGACCTACGATGCAGTATGGGTTCCCTTTCCCGTGCCCTACCGTTTCCCCCTGCCCAATGAACGCTGGTTCGGCGCAACAGCCGCCTCGGCGCTTTCCCAAGCCGACACCGTGGAGATCACGCCGCGTGAACCGGACCTGCCGTCGCGAACGATCGGGAATGGCAATATCGGTCTTCGGGCACGGCATGCCGGAGACATCGAGTGGGCGATCAACCTGTACCACGGCTACGACCCGAGGCCTGTTTTCAAGACCACGAGGTTCGTGATATCTCGCAAGACCGGGAAAACCATGATCGACCCCGGATATGTGCCGGACTTTCACAAGATCACCTCGATCGGTTTGGACGGCGCGGCAGTCAAGGGAGCCTGGAGCCTCCGGGCAGAGGCGGCATATATCATCAACCGTTACTTCAATATCCGTGAGGAGCTCTGGGGATATCCGTTGTTTCCCCTGTCCGGCTCGTATCCACTGAATTCCATAGAAATAAAAAGCGATTCCCTTAACTACGGTATCGGCACCGACTACCGGCTTTTCGAGGACGGACTGCTGACCCTGCAGGTGCAACAGACCCTCATTCTGAACAGGCCGGAAACGCTCTATGAGCGGAAAGTAGAGACCATCTTCTGGGCAAATCTCAAGGTAGGCTTGATGAATCAGAAGGTCGAAACAAACATCAGCTTCGCCTACAATCCCGAACATGGGGACAACATGGCAAAAGCGAATGCCTGGTATGTGTTCACTGATGCGTGGAAAGCAGGCATTTCCGGGATAACCTTCACCGGACCGTCTCAGTCCATCTTTGGAAGATATGCAAGAAACGATGAACTGGGAGCGGAACTGGTGTACTCTTGGTAGGGTATATCGTCGTTTCGTGAAGGCCCATGATTTTGAGTTTGACGAAGGCCGGAGGGGATATGCGGGAGACGGGAAGCGCGCCCATATGGGGATATCAACGCCGGGTATACCGGAGGGGAGAAGCGACGGAGGGGGATCTACTTCCCCACGGCATTACATCCCCACAAGAGGACGCAGCGTCTCGACTTCGTGCATATCGGCGACCATCAGATAGAGAAACAACCCTCGCGGATCCAGCCCATCTACCAAAACGCTCAGCTCCTCCGGAGTGAAGGATCCCCGAATGATCAACGCCCGATCGGCCGCCTGGATTCTCTGGAAATACGGAAGCATGCCGCGAATATTGGGACCCCCCGAGTTCACCTCGTAGTTGACCTGAAGGCAACGGAGCTCTTCGATCTCCAAAATGAGATCCAGCAGAAACATCGAAGTGGCATGCAGATGCATGAAACTACCGGAGAATTTTTGAGCAAGGTAGCGGTCTATCGACTGTACGCAGGAACGATAGAGCTTGGGGGAATAGACGGCAATGGCATCTTCCTGCATCCGAATGATCGGCCCCTGTGTCCAGAGTTGATATTGCGCATCGAAGTAACCGTCATAGAACAATGGAACCCGTTTCCAGAACTCCTCGGTAATCTCTTGAAAGATGTAGGCAAACCTCCATAGCGCCTCCTGGGATTTCTCAGGTTCATCCATCAAATCGATCAAGCTCCGGGTATGTCCGCGAAAGGATCCCAACAGATCCGTGGGACCGAACAGCGTTCCGTGGCTTACAGGAAATCGACCCCGGGACAACCTCACCAGGGTCTCCCCAAATTCCATATATTTCTTGTACCAGGGATTTTCCGGATCCAGGCGGAGCCGTTCCAATTCCTCCCAGGGGAGCGATTGTTCCGCGCTCATGACATTGCCCGGCAGAATCCGCAGCACACTGCCAAACATGCCATCCAGCCAGGGGATGGCCTGAGACGGTGAGGCCCCCCGGAGCAGGTCATCGTCCATCGCCTCCCCTTCCTGCAGGAGTCGCTCCTGATCCTCCATAAAGGCCTCCGGATCGACCATCTCCGGGGTCAGAACAGCATGCGATTTCCAGCCCCTGCTCGCGGCAAACTCCTCGAGGGGGAACCAGCTTTTGATTGAAAACCCCACCAGAGGACGTGTGCCTATGTCGCGATTCCAAAAGCTTTTATATCGTTCAACCTTTGCCGGATCGTTCCCAAATGGATGGATGGTCATACCTACCTCCGTTATGCTGCCTGACAGGAATAATGCATTGCATTGAGCCTTTTTTCTCTCATATCTTCCGGCAGCCGGGGCCGGCCAGGCTGCTGCGCCCCCCGGTCCCGGGGGTGACCTGGATCTGCGTCCCGATGCGCTCCTTGAGGGCCGTGACATGGGAGATGACGCCGATCAGCTTGCCTTCCTGGTGCAGTCCTCCCAGTGTCGAAAGCGCCGTTTCGAGAGCCTCGTCGTCGAGGGTTCCGAACCCTTCGTCGAGGAAAAGCGAGTCAATGCGAACATTGCGGCTCGCCATCTGGGAGAGGCCGAGCGCCAGGGCCAGGCTGACGATGAAGCTTTCGCCGCCCGAGAGATTCTTCGTGGAACGGATCTCGCCCGCCTGGTAGTTGTCGATCACGTTGAGTTGCAGCGGTTGCGACGGGTCGCGGATGAGCAGGTAGCGGTCCGTCACCTTCTTAAGCTGGCGGTTGGCATGCACCGTCATCATCTCGAAGGTCAGCCCCTGGGCGAAGTTCCGGAACTTCTTGCCGTCGGCCGACCCGATCAGCAGATGCAGGTCGTCCCAGCGGGCACATTCCTTTTTCCGGGCATCCAGCTTCTGAATATGATCCCGCTGTTTTTCCTTCAATTTCTCGTTTTCACCCAGGCTGTTTTTAATTGCGCCGATGTCACCCCTGAGCTGTCTCAGGTCGGACTCACAGATGCCGATGGCTTCCCGGAGTGCCTTGCCGGGCTGATCTGTCAGCCGTTTCCCGCGTTCCGCGGCCAGCACCTCCGCTCGGTCCCTCCGGCGGGCGTCCAGTTCCGTTTTCTCCTTGACAAGGGCCGTCTCCCGCTCCGCGAGCCTCTCCCGCACCTCCCCGGCCAGGCAGGCGGACAGATAGCCGGCCTCGTCTGCGAATCCAGCCTTCTGAATCCGCTCCGTCAGGTTTCCTTCCGCCTGCGTCAGCTCCTCCGCCCGTTTCTCCGTCTTTTCCCTCAACAGCGCGATTTTCTCCTTCAGGACGCCGATCTCTTTTTCAATTCTACCGTATTCTTCGCGCACCTTTTCGAAGGTCCGGCCCGCCCGATCCACGGCCTCCGCCAGCCGTTTCTCCTCTTGGTCGGCGTTCCGCTCCCCGAAGAGTTGCCGACGGGAATCGCTGAGGGATTCAACCTGCCGCAACAGATCGTCACGATCCCGGCATCTTGCGGCCAAATCCCTTTCCAGACTCGCAAGCAGCGCGCTATCCTTGTCGAGCGCGGCCCCCAAGTCACCGATCCGTTTCTCCGCGATGGTTTTTTTATCCTGTCCGGCCTGCCACCGATCCCTGCGCCCGGTGAGGTCCCGCAGGACGGCATCGAGACCGGTTGGGGGAAGATCTGCAACCCCGAAGGGTTCCACCCCCCGGAGCGCCGCAACGTGCGCCTTGCGAGTCTCTTCAACGGCGACGTCGCGCTCCCTGATCAGCCGCTCCTGCTCCCGGTGGGCCGTCTCCAATTGATGCCGAGCCTCCTGCAACGCCTCACCAGATTTCTCGAATTGCGTCCGGATCGTCTCCAGGGCCGTTTGCGCCGTCTTCTCCGCCTTGCCCTTCCTTTCGGCGGTCTTGACGGTGGCATTGGTTTCAGCCATTTTCATCCGGACGCTGGCAAGTTCTTTGCACATCTTCCCGGCGCGCCCTTCCGCGGCGGCCCGGATATTCAGTTTCAGCAGCGCTTCATCGCATGCCTTTTCATCCGCACCCCGCGCGGCCCCCTTCTCTTCCATCTCTTTTTCTGCATGCCGGATCTCCGCCGCCAATCTGGCCTGTTCGGTTTCCAGTTTGCCTAGTTTCTCGGATATTTTTTTGTATCCTGCCTTTGCCTTTTCCAGACCGGCTTCCGCCCTGTTCGATTCGGGGAGATTGCCCTTCGCGTAGGGATGATCTGCGGCGCCGCACAGGGGACATGGCCTGCCGTCCTCCAAGCGTCTCCTTTCCTCCTCGAGGTCGCGGATCCGGCCGAGGAGAGCAACCTCCGTTTCGAGGGCTTCGATCTCCTTTTCCAAAACCACCTTTTGATCCGAAAAGGTTTTGATCTCACCCGAGAGCTTCCCCTGGACGACCCGAAAGGCCTTCAGGACCGTTTTCAGACCTTCCAGCGCCCCGACGGCTTTTTCGATCCGGTCGATGATTTCGTCCGCCTGAATCAGAAGACGCTCGCGCTCCTTCAGAGCGTCCACCTCATCGCGCCATTGGCCGATGTCGCGTCCTTTCAGGAGGACGCCGATCTCTTCGGTTAGACGACCGAGTTCCGTCCGCCCCTTCTCGAAGGCCATCCGAGATCTCTCATGATTGGCTTCGAGCCGCCGGCAAGCCGAAGCGGCAGACTCCTTTTTCATGTCTGCCGCAGCAAGTTCCTCACAGGCCCTGGCATGCTTCGCCTCGCAATCGCGCAATGACTCAAGCTCCCTGGTAATGACGGCAAGGCCGGTCAAGAGCGCGGCATCGGCGGCGTGTTTGTCCCTGTAGTCCCGGATTTCATCCAGGCCGGTCTGCGCCTGTTTCAGCGCCTGTTCGAGGAGTTCGATGTTGCTTCGATATCCCTTTCCCTGCTCCTCGATCTCCGCAATTGCCCTGGCCTTCTCTTCGACCTGCTTTTTCTGCTCCCCCAGCCGGACATCGAGATCGCGCACCTTCTTGATAACCTCTGCCTCGGCAACCTGCCGGGTTCGCGCCTCGTTCGACCCGGTTTCCGCGGCCTGTTTCAGGGCAAGTGTTGCGGCGCAGCCCCTCTCCTTTTCGGACAGCGCGGCACAGGCACCGGCAAGTTCCTGGGTCTCACCCTGCTGCTGAATCCGCATCGCGGCGACACCCCGGTAATCGCCCTCCAGACCGAGGGCCTTGCGGGATTTTTCCAATCGGATCGATTCCGGCGCAAAGGCAAGACTGCGCCCTTCATAATCCAGCAGCAGTCTGTCCAGTTCCCTGATCTCCCGCTCCAGGGCGGCCACCCGCTCCAGCCAGAGGGCCGCGTTGCGGAGGCCGACCATCCGGATCGAAAGCTCCGCCTCCCGGGACTGCTTTTCTTTCTGCGCGGTTTGCAGATCCCTCTCTTCCCCTTCGCTCAGAACCTGGATTCCCTTGAACTCCGCCTGCAACAGATCAAGCTGGTTGCGTTCCTCCACGCGGCGCTCGTGAACTTTCATCGAGATCAGGCTGTAGATTTCGGTGCCGGTGATCTGCTCCAGAATGGGTGCCCGTCCGTCGGGAGAGGCCTGGAGAAAGGCCGTGAATCCCCCCTGGGCCAGCAGCATCGAACGGGTGAAGCGCTCGAAATCCATGCCGGTGGCCTTTTCGATGAATTCGCCCACCTGCGTGATCTTCGACTCCAGCACAACCCCGGAATCGGCATCGGCGATCTCATGCCGGGACGGCTGCAGCTCGCCTTCCGCCTGTCTCCGGGCGCGGTGCTGGCTCCAGTGGCAGCGGAAGCGACCCTTCTGCGTCTCGAACGTCACCTCGGCAAAACATTCACCGGTCTGCCGCGACATGATCTCGTTGCTGCTTTTCGTCACCCTGTCGAGCCGGGGCGTGCGGCCGTAAAGCCCGAGGCAGACGGCGTCGAGGATGGTCGTCTTTCCGGCGCCGGTCGGGCCGGTGATGGCGAATATGCCGTCGGAGCCGTAGTCGGGGTGGGTGAAATCCACCTGCCATTCACCTGCAAGCGAATTCAGGTTCATGAACCGCACGCCCAGGATCCTCATAGGATCTTCTCCTGTCCTTCCGGCGGATCCGCTTCCCGCAGGGACACAACGATCTCCTGGTAGGCGCCCAGCAACGCCGGGCGCTGATCCTCGGGAACCTCATGCGCCTGAAGGCAGCGCTTAAAAACCTCCGTCACATCCAGGTCGTCAAGTGTTTCCTCTGCCCCCGTCCCGCTCAGGGCACGTTCCAGAACCCGGTTGTTTTTGATGCGGAGAATCTCGATCCCGCTTTCGGCTGCGGCCTCATCCAGACGCGCGCGCAAATCGCCGGCGATCTCGTCCCCTTCGTAGACGATCTCCAGCCAGGCCTTGCTCCCCCGGGATTTCAGTTCTTCGATCTGCCGGGCGATGGACGGCCAATCCCCCCGCAGGGTCTTCAGCTCCTGGAACCGGGGCACCGGGATATTCGTGACCTGCGGGGAAGGGCCCGAAAACGTCACGAGAACGACGCTTTTGTTCTGCCCGGCCTCCCCGAAGCCGATGGGCAGGGGGGAACCCGAATAGCGGATGAAATCCGAACCGCCCACGCGCTGCGGGATGTGGAGATGCCCCAGCGCAAGGTAGTCGATACAGGCGGGAAAGAGATCGATTCTCACCTGTGCCAGGGAGCCGATATAGAGCTCCCGCACCCCGTCGCCGTCCACGGTCCGGCCGCCGGTCGCAAACAGATGCCCCATCGCAACCATTGGCACAGGCTGTTTCAGCAGTGCACGTTTCTCCGCGGCCGCTTCACACACCAGGCGGTAATGCGCCCTGATCCCCTCGATGATCTTCCTCTCCTTGTCCTCGACACTCTCGTCGGCCTCGGCGGTGCGGATGTCGCGGTCCCGGAGATAGGGGATCGCGCAGACGATGAGCCGGGGCTCCCGGTCCGGCCCGTCGATCACGATCAGCTCATCTGCGGGGGGTTCGGACGGACACCCCACGACATGGACATTGAGGAATTTCAGAAGTTCCCGCGGGGCGTTCAAAAAAGAGGGCGAATCGTGATTCCCGGCGGTTACCACCACATGGCGCTCGGAAGAGGCCGCGACACGACACAAAAAACGGTAGTAGAGCTCCTGGGCGTGGTTGCCGGGCGTGCTGTTGTCAAAGACATCGCCCGCCACCAGGAGCACATCGATGTTTTCTTTCTCGACGAGACCGGCCAGCCAGTCCAGGAAGGCCTCGAACTCCTCATATCGCTGGCGGCCGTAAAGTGTGCGGCCGATGTGCCAGTCGGATGTATGAAGAACCTTCATCTCTTTCCCTTCCGCATTGCAGGTAGCCGTGCCTACTGAAGGCTTACCAGGCCATCCACATTGTCGAAACGCGCAGTCGGCTCAATGGATTGACCCGGTGGCGGCGCGATGAATGCATTGGGTTTCAGATCACGCTCCGCCAATGCCGATCTCAGTTCGTTCAGGGCATCGTCAAATCCGTCAGCCCCCAGTTGAAATACCTGGAAGTGAGCGGCAATGCTGAGTCCCGCACGCAGATCCAGGTGCGCCTGGACGGCCTCCGCCGGCCCCATATGGATTGCGGGGTAACGGCTGTGAGGTGGTTCATTGGATTGTCGCGGCCGAAAAGGCGAGATTGGAAGGAGGGCCACCCTGATCGGTGAGAATCGCCGCATGATCTCCCGGAAATGCGGACCATATCCCGTATCTCCGGAATAGAAAACGTTACCCGACGGCCCGGATATGACAAACCCTCCCCAGAGGGTTTCGTTCCGGTCCCAGGGGGTCCGGGATGAAAAGTGTTGCGCGGGGACCAGCGTGACCGTGACCTCCTCCGAGAGGCGGACCGACTGCCACCAGTCAAGCTCATCCACGGCGGGAATGCCCGTGCCGCGAATAAGATCACGGTTGCCGAGCGTGGTTATGGAGCGCTGAACCCCCTTTCTTGCGAGACGCTTCAGCGTGGGAAGATCGAGATGGTCATAATGATTGTGGGACACGAGGACTGTATCGATGGGGGGCAGGTCTTCAAAACGGATGCCGGGATCCCGGTAACGCTTCGGACCGGCCCAGGATACCGGACTGCAGCGTTCCGACCAAATGGGATCGGTCAGGATATTGAGCCCGTCCAGTTGAATCAGAAATGTTGCGTGCCCGACGGGGGTTATGAAGAGTGACCCTTTCGAAACACGGGCGGCGGGAGGTTCTCCCGGTGTGCTCTCCATGGTGTGCGGCCATTTTGGCCAATCGTTCCCAAGGATCCACCGCCAAATCCACCCGGAGCTGCCGCGTTTCGGCTCCTCGCCCGGAGGCAGAGGCGGAGGCGCATGGCCCCCCGGATTGAAAAAAAGGTTGCCGTCGAAATGGTCCGAAATCCGTTCCCTGTCTGCGGCGCACATACCCGGATCGGCTCCGTACGTGCAAAACACCCCAAAAACGACCAGTGCCGCACAAAAGAGCAGCACCGCGATTTTTGGTTTGGATGGATTGATTCGCCCCGGGCTATGACTGGACAAGACAGATACTCCCGTTACAGAAAATGTCCTAAACGCACGTTTATGGGAGAGTCATATGAGGAAATCGATACCGTGTCAACGATTTTTGCGGAAGTCCGTAGTTTGGAAATGGTTCCGCCGATTGGGTGCTTCGGTCACAGTCAGATCGCCGAAAGAGTCACACCGATACCGCACCCCATTGCCAGGGGGCAAATCATGGTTACATTACGGTCGGGACGTTAAAGCGGCAAATCGAATCGTTTCACATCAGGACGGGCTCCCCCCTCAAAGGGGTCCGTTTGGAAAGGAAAAGGGGATAAAGATATGACTGAAAGAACAAGAAATCGAAAGATCAACGGCGCGGGAGGAAGATTGTATCTTCTTGCGCTGCTCGCAATCGTTTTCACGGCGGTGCCGATCCTAACCACGCAAGCGGAGGGAATCACCCAGTGCCCTATCCCTCAGAAAGGAAGCAATGCCATGAAGCAGCCCAAACCGAACGCGGCGGCGCCCCGCGGCGTTCGGCCGCCGATAGACCTTGTCGAACCGGCCGGAACGGAGACGGCCACCTTTGCCATGGGGTGATTCTGGGGTCCAGACGCCCGGTTCGGGCTCGTCAAAGGCGCCATCCGTACACAGGTAGGTTATACAGGCGGTACCACAAAGAATCCCACGTACACCTCCATGGGAGACCACAGCGAATCCATCCGGATCGAATACGACCCGGCTCGGGTTTCCTATGAGGCGCTGCTGGATATCTTCTGGGAAAACCACTCGCCCGGGTCGCGTTCCTTTTCCCGTCAGTATGCCTCCTTCATCTTCTATCACAGCGAAGAGCAGAGGAAGTCGGCAATAGCCTCCCGCGAGAGGGCGGCAGCCAGGATCAAGGGGCATATCTACACGGAAATCGTCCCCGCTTCCACGTTCTACCCGGCCGAGGCCTATCACCAGAAGTACGGGTTGCGGTCCGAGAAAGAGATCATGAGGGAATTCAGTTCCTTTTATCCGGCCGACCATCAATTCGTGGCCTCGACTGCAGCGGCAAGGGTAAACGGTTATGTCAGCGGCGAAGGCACCATGGAAGAATTGGAGGCGGAACTTGGCTCCCTCGGCCTTTCGGAGGAGGGACGCCGGATACTTCGCAAGATTGTAAAATCCAATTAAAGGACGCTGATGACGCCCCCCATGGGACCGATGCCGCACCGGGCATCGGTCCCATGGCATCTCTCCGTGATTCCATCACCCCCCGCCTTTCCCTGGTATTTTTCCCGACATTGGGTTAATATCCGCCCCTCGTTGCTTTTTTTCCTGCACCCGGTCAGCCGGCCGCACGGCAGGCGGAAGCAGCGGGACAACTGGCAGGCAGGGAAATGGAAAGGAGGAACCGAAAGCGGCCCATGAAATCTTTTCTCACCGACTCCACCCAATATCTGCGGTCTTCCCTGACAAGGCATGGCTGCACCATCGGACGATACAAATCCTCCGCCTTTGCCGACCGGGAGCGGAGATATCTCTTGAAGGAGGATGTGAAGGGGGAATCGATTGCGCTCATCGCCTCCGTTCTTCCCGCGCCGGAATCGCTTTTCGACCTCCTGGCGCTCCATCGACTGCTTTCGGAAAATGGTGCCGCCGAGATCGACCTGATCGTTCCCTACCTCGGGTATGCGCGGCAGGACCGGTCCGACGGAAAGGGTACGGCCGGCATCGGTGTCATGGTCACCGAGCTCCTTCGGCAGACGAAGGCATCGAGACTGATCGTCTGTGACATTCACAGTGAGCGCATTCGCAAGGCCCTCGGTCCATCGGTCATTGAATTGTCCGCCCTGCCGTTCATTGCCGCGGCAGTCGCAAAACGGCCTCCCGAGGTGATCATTGCCCCGGATGCAGGCTCCGTCGCGCGGGCACGGCGTCTTGCAGAATTGCTGGCGCCCCGTCCGGAGGTTGCACTGATCGATAAGGTCCGCCCGCGGCCGAACGTCGCGGTTGCGAAACGCCTCCTGGGGGACGTTCGAGGAAAGGACGTACTCATCATTGATGATATGATCGATACCGGCGGAACGCTTGTCGAAGCGGTAAAACTCGTTCTCGAAAACGGCGCCGCGTCCATTCGCATCGCCGCCACGCACGGCATCTTTTCCGATGGGGCCAGAGAACGCCTCTCCCTTCTGCCTGTCAGCGAGATCCTGGTCACCAACACGCTGCCGCAAGTCCGCCACCCGAAAATTCGCTGCCTCGATATCGTCCCGTCCCTCCTTGACGCAGGGTAGATCACGACTGACCCTTCATGTCATGATATCGCCCGCCGCCGGTCCTCCTGGATGAATTCCAGAAGCTGCTTCGCGAAGTCGGATGCCAGGACGATGCCCTCAAAATCGGGCGGGCACAGGAGTTTCTGCATGAGCAGGCCATCGCCGTCGAACCAGCGCGGCAGCGGGCCGCCGAAAAAGTAGCCCCGCCCCCGAAGGACATCCACCGCCGCACCAACCCAGGGCTCCGTCAGATTCAGCCAGACCTGAAAGACGACGGTGTTTTTCGTAAGCGCCTCACCCTCCAGGGCAGAAAGGCGGTCCCCGAAATCACCTCCGATCTCAGGAACGGCAATCCGGGCCACCCGGGCAAAATCAAAGACCGTCAGGGCGGCCCTGGTTGGCGTGACGCCGGGTATTTTTCCCTCGGACACGACCATATCGCGGGTGTCATCGAGACGATCGTAAATCCCCCGCAGTTCCCGTTCATAGGCCAACGGCAGGAAGATCCGGTGTGGCTTTGGTTTGTAGCAGCGGAAGCCGTTCAGCGTCGCCACCCGACCTTGGGCGCTCTTTTCCTGGGTATAGGCCTCGGCGGGCATCAGGGCCACCTCGATGGCCGTCTCCACGAAATTGAGGCGTGCGATGGCCTTTTGCAGGTGGGGATGGTTGCAGACCGCCTCGCCGAAGAGCGTCTCAATATGGGGATTCCGGGGGACGAATTTGTTGCACAGGAAGTCACCCAGGCAGTTGTTGATCCCCCAACTGCGGCATTCCTTCAGAACCAGACCCGCACCCCACTCGTACAGGGTTTTGCCCGGTGCTGAACGGTAGAGGTGGGTGGCGCCGATGATCTCTCCGGCGTCCGTGCGGGCCACAATCGAATAGCACCGGCCTTCCCGGTTCGCCTCGGTGACGGCCGCCGGATCATAGAACAAGCTGATCGGGTAGCCCTCGCCATAAACGGCGCGGAAGAGGCGGACGATGCCCTCGGCATCCTCGGGATGAAAACTGCCCACGGTAAAGGGTTCCTGTTCCAGGGGCGTCGTTTTGTCGTCATCGCTTTTCACGGATAATACCCTCCCTGTTTTTAATAATCCTTGCTTCTGCATCTGGAAATGCGCCGCCAAGTTAATATATTCATCAATTTAACGGAAATTATACCCCCTTCTGACCCCCCTTTTGCAGGGGAGAAAAGAATGGCGGGATAATCATTGCCAATGCAAAAGACAGCGCCACAAAACCGGCGGCCATGTAAAACAGGACGTCAAATCCTGTCCCAAACGCGATGATGACCCCGCCGAGGTAGGGCACCAGGAAATAGGCCACATCCATCGTGAACAGGGTCATATTGGTGTTGAGGCCCCGCAGAGGCGGCGGTGAAGCCGAGAAAAGCAGGGCATTCAAAAGGGGCAGGATCACGCCCATACACAATCCATAGAGGGCTGCCAGAAGGTAGTAGGCCGCCGGGAAGGCGGCAAGGGGGAGCAGGATCAGGCAAGGGATCAACAGCGAGAGCGCCTTTTGCAGCGTGGACAGCTTGTTCATCCTGTCAAACAGGGCAGCGCCGAAGAGGCGCACCACGATTATCGTTGCCATGGAAATGGTGAAAAAGAGACCGACATCGCCGGTACGGATCTGCAGGGAGAGATCCTTCAGGAAGTAAAATAACGTCGCATGGGCGATATAAATCAAAAAGATGGCCGCAAGAAAAATAGACACGGATCGCAGTCGCAAATTCTCCCGGATCTCGGAAAAAGTCGGGCGGCGCAGCAGGACGCCGTCCATGCTGCGAAGGGCAGCACCGAGGCGCCCCCGTATTGCGGTCAGGAGGAAAATCGCGACCACGGAAAAGATCGAAACGGCCGCATAGATATCGGCCTCATTGCGGACGTAAGGAAGCACGGCCTCGGACAGGGGCGGGATCACGGCATAAGGGATCATCGTCGCGATGCTGATGGCGCTGAATCCCTGGCCACTCTTGTCTCCGGGGATAAAGTTCACGACAAGGGCAAAGGCGGCCGAGGTGAGAAGAACAAAGACCGCACCGTGGAAGATGCGCAGCATGATCATCGCCGGGACGGTCGTCACCCATGGGTAGGTGCAGGAGGCCACAATCAGCAGGATCAGCGAAACCATGGTGACGGAAAAGGCGTTGCGCACGTGCAGCCAGGGAAGGATGAACAAGCGCAGGATAAAGGCCGACATCGGTTCCAGTCCGACGAGAAAACCTCGCCATTCGACGGGAAATCCAATGGCCCCCAGGTAATGATAAAAGCTGTAAAACACACTGACATTGCCGAAGGCCACCGCAATGATCAGGCAAAGGGCGAGGAATTCAAAAGACCAGAGTTTGCCGGGGGGGGACAGGTTGGCCATGGTCAAAAGCCTTTCAAGCCAGGGTTTTTTTCAAAGCGGCGACGAAGGCTTCCATCGCCTCCATCTTGGCCAGGGTGACCCGGATGTGATTCGGGTAGCGAAACCCCGTCATGGGCCGGATCATGACCCCTTCCCGCATCATTTTCCGGTAGGCAAGGGTGTCGCTCCCCGGCAGCTTCACGATCAGGTAATTCCCCTCGCCCGAGATGACCGGCAGCTGAAGCTTCGCCAATTCCTCATGCAGAAACGCCCGGCTCTCGCGAACGAGGGCGCGCGTCCGCCGGATATGACCCGTATCATCGCGAAACGCCGCCAGAGCCGCTTCCTGAGCGAGGCGATTGACGGAATAGACGACGCAGGTCCGGCGGATCATGTCGACCACGGCAAGATCGCCCACGAGGTAGCCGATGCGCAGCCCCGCAATTCCGTACATCTTGGAAAAGGTCCGAAAGACGACGAGGTTCGGATAATCACTGAGCAGCGAGACGCCGTCCGGATAGTCCTCCCGCTCCACGAATTCAAAGTAGGCCTCATCGACGACGACGATGCGTTCGCCCCCGACGGCGTCGAGGAAGGCCTTCAGCCGCTCCCTCGACCAGTAGCTCCCCGTGGGGTTGTTCGGATTGCAGACAAAGAGGATTTTCGTGTTCGCGTCGATGGCCCGGAGCATCCCGATATCGTCGAATCCCTCGTCGCGTAGCGGAATCACACGCGCCTCGATCCCGGAGAAGACCGCAACCCACTCATAGACGGCAAAGGTCTTGTCCGCCGTGACGATGTTGTCCCCCTGCTCACAGAAGGCCTTGATCACGAAGGCGATGACCTCGTTGGCCCCGTTGCCCACGAGAACCTGATCGGGGTCGAGACCGTGGAAGGCGGCGATGGCCTCTCTCAGATAGAAGGAATCGCCGCTCGGGTAGAGCGCACCATGGGGCGGCGGGAAACGCCGAATTACCTCCTGGGCGCCGGGCGGGGGTCCTAAAGGATTTTCGTTGTTGTTCAGGCGGAAGAGCTGCCGGCATCCGTAGAGCTTCATCAGCTCCGGATCGGGCTTGCTCGGGATATAGGGCTCGAATTCCCGGACATAGGCCGGGACCAGGGCGTCAAGGTTCGGTCGCATCGTGATGCTGGAAGATAACGAGATCCGCCTGGCCGGCAAAGGGCAGGAGGATCTCCGGTTGAAAGCGGTTGGCCGCCAGTACGGGGATCATTTCCGCATGCCAGGGGACGCCCAGATCGAGCTCGAAAAAGAGATTGAGAAACCCCTCCTTCCTGATAAAGCGGATGTGCCTTTCGAGATTGGCGGCGAAATCGGCACCGGGCAGGAGCGGCCGGAGGGTCGCGACCGCCCTTTCCCGCTCGAGTTCGGTGCTGAAAAGGGAAAATCCGGAACGTGTCTCGCCCATGTTCCTCAGTATCCGGATGTTCCGCGCCAGGACGAGACGGTCATACGCCCGCTCAAGCCAGGCGGTGAGTTCCCCCTGGGACCAGACCTCGCACCCCGGGTCTTCGTGGAGGTGGCGAAAGAAGAAGGGGTGTTCGGCCGGTGGGCGGTCCGTTGCGTAAAAGATGGAAGACCCGAGAGGTTCGAAACGGTCCTCCAGGGCCGCGGGAAGTCCGGAGAGGCTCAACAGCCCCAAGGCCTTGGTGCGGGCGATCCGGCTGAGGCAGGCGTCGAGAAGCGCTTCCGCCGTGGCCTTTCCGTCTCCCGTGTGCAGGATGTAGGGTCCGAAGGCCTCGACGATCCGCTCCGTGCGGTCCCGGAAGAGGACGCCTCCGACGAGCTCCTTTTTTGCATTCATTGCCAAGATCAGCCGGTATTCGCCCCCGGCGACCATGTCTGCCAGTCGCCCGGGACAATCAAAGAAAGACGGAAGACCCGGCGCCGCGGAACATTGCCTCACGAGGAGCGCAAATCGTTTCACGCCTTCGCCATCCGCCGTTTCCAGCGTCAGTGTATCCGGAGCCTCCGGGCAGGGGACCCTTTCCGCAATCTTCGGATAGGTTTTCTCCTTGGTCACGGCCAGGCTGATCCGGTTCGCCTTCTCCACGGTGAGGTGAAGGCGTTCAACGGAGCGGGAAGCGATCAGGAGGCCCAAATCCCTGAGGTTGCTTTCTTCTTCGCAGGTTCCCGTGGGGGCGATGTTGAGACCCTGCAGATGCAGTTCGGGGGCGGAGAAATGGAAGGTCAGACGCGTGTAATAAAGACCGTTGAAGCACTCGATATCCAGGACATTCCCAGGGCAGACGGCCGCGCACAGATACAGGAAGATTTCCTCCGCGGCCAGGCCGAGCTTCAGGGCATCCTTCTCCCCCATGCCGAACGCGGCCGCCCCCGCTTCCACGAACCGGGTGACGACGGAAAGATAGGCCGGACGGGCGGTGAGGCACAGTTTCAGGGTTCGGTTCCGGGGTTCATCCATCGTTATGCTCCTGAGATCTGTTTTCCCAAGGAAGGCTGCACGGACAGCAGTATACGGGAAAGGATTCTGCGAGTCAATCCCTCCGGGTGTTGAAAACCCATTATCTCCCGCATTTCCTCCCGCACAGTTTATCCGTTGATCGGTGTATGGCCTTGTGTTATACAGTAAAACCATGGTGTTTAATATCAAAGAGCAGGGCCTTTGAACATGGATTTCTTCCGGCGATCAACGGTCATTCCGACACATTAATAGGTCATCATGGCGAACCCCTACATTCCCGAGATCGGCCGTTCGGTTCCCCGGGCGGATGCCGCTGCCAAGGTTACCGGCGCGGAGAAATACGCCACGGACCATTACGGCGAGGGCGTCCTCTGGGCCGGCGTCCGGCGGGCTGGGGTCCCCCACGGCCTCATCCGGGGCGTGGACACAACCGCGGCGCAGGCCCTCCCCGGCGTCGTTGCCGTCCTCACCGGAAGGGACGTTCCCGGAACCAACCGCCAGGGCATCGTCCACAAGGACCAGCCTGTCCTGTGCACCGATAAGATCCGGCATTGCGGCGACGCCGTAGCGCTGGTGATTGCCGCCGACCGGACGATCCTCAAGACGGCCCTCTCGCTCATCCGGGTGGAGATTGACCCGCTGCCGGGGGTTTTCGGGATCGACGACGCCCTTGCCCCCGGCGCGCCCCTCGTCCACGAGGAACACCCGGGCGGCAATGTCCTGCTCCGGGCGGAGATCTGTAAGGGCAGCGCTGCGGAGGCGTTCGGTGCATGCGACGTCGTCATTGAGGAGACCTTCGAGGTTCCCGTCGTGGCCCATGCCTTCCTGGAGACGGAAAACGGCGTCGCCTGGCAGGAGCCCGACGGGCAGATCGTCCTCGTTGTTTCCACCCAGGCCCCCTTCCGCGACAAGTGGGAGATCGGTCACGCCTTAGGCCTGCCGCTGGACCGAATCCGTGTGATCGGTCCCTATCTGGGTGGGGCGTTCGGCGGCAAGGACGGCGCCACGGTTCAGTGTTTTCTCGTCCTGGCCGCCCTGCATGCGGGAGGCCGTCGCGTCAAGATGTGGTGGGATCGGGAAGAGAACATGCTCGCCGGATACAAGCGCCATGCCGCGCGAATGCACTACCGCCTGGGCGCGAAAGCCGACGGGACGCTGCACGCCCTCCACTGCCGTCTCTACTACGATACCGGCGCCTACGCCCACCTGGGCGGCGAGGTTATGGCCATGGGGATGGAGCACGCCGCCGGCCCTTACCGGATTCCCCATACGCTGATCGAAGGCTGGTGCCTCTATACGAACCACCCCGTTGCCGGCGCGATGCGCGGTTTCGGTGCGGCCCAGGTGAGCTTCGCCTGCGAGGGCATGATGGACCGCCTGGCCGACCGGTTGGGGATGGACCCGCTGGAACTTCGCCTGAAGAATGCCTTACGACAGGGGGACAGGAACGCCTCCGGCGTGGTGCTGACCGGCGCCACCGGGATCGTCCCCTGCCTCGAAGCGGTGCGGGAGCATCTCCTCTGGCGCGAAAGGGGGCCATGGATCGCCGCAGCGGGCGCTTTCAAGAGAAGGGGTGTGGGCATCGCCGCCGTCTTCAATGCGATGGGATACGGTCGGGGTCTTCCCGACTCGGCGATTGCCAAGGTCGAACTCACGCCTGCGGGAACGATCCGTCTTTACTGCGGCGTCTCCGACATGGGGCAGGGAAACGCCACCGCCTTCTTCCAGATTGCGGGGCAGATCCTCCGTCAGCAGAACACCGTTTTTGAACTCATCCAGCCGGACACCGCGCGAACCCTTCCCTCGGGTTCGGCGTCGGCCGGTCGGACAACCTATACCTACGGCAACGCTCTGATCCGAGCCTGCGAAGAGCTCCGCCGGCGGATCGTCGGCCGGGCGGCCCTGGGGCTCCTCGTCGATACGCTGGACGATCTGGAATTGCTCCCCGGACGGGTCCGGCATCCGGCAACGGGACGGGAAATCCCCCTCGCGATGCTCGCGGCGACGATGACCGAACCCGAACGGATCTGCACCAGCCAGTTCCTGATGCCCGTGGTCAGGGATGTCCCGGATACGGGGAAGGCGTTCGTGATCGGTTTCCCCCACCTGCTGTTTTCCCACGCCGCGCACCTCGCGTGCGTGGAGGTGGACGAACTGACGGGGACGGTCGACGTCAAGGCGTATCTTGCCGCGACGGAAGCGGGACGGGTCCTCAACCCGCAGGGCTTCGAGCAGCAGGTCCAGGGCGCCGTCGCCCAGGGAATCGGCTACGCCCTGTGCGAGGAGGTCAAACTGGAGCAGGGCCGTATCCTGACGCCGGACCTGACCACATACATCATCCCCTCAGCGCCGGATGTCCCGGAGATGACCTCGCTTGCGGTGGAGGTCGTAGAGCCCACGGGACCCTACGGCATGAAAGGCGTGGGCGAGGTGGGCACAAACGGCCCGCTTCCTGCCATCGCCGGCGCGCTGGCCGACGCCTGTGGAATCCACATGACCCTGTCACCCCTGACGGCGGAACGGGTCCTCGCGGCGCTGCAAAAGCAGCAGGAGACACCATGATCATTCATTTTATTTTGAACGGCCAAAAGACAACACTGGACGTGATGCCGGACCGCCGGGCGGTGGACGTCCTGCGGGAAGATTGCGGGCTGACGGGAACCAAGGAAGGCTGCGGCGCCGGGGAATGCGGGGCCTGTGCGATTCTCGTGGACGGTGAGAGCCGTTTGTCCTGCCTCATGCTGGCGGCGCAACTGGCAGACCGGAAGATTACGACCATCGAGGGGATATCCAACGACGATCGTCTGCACCCCCTGCAGGATGCCTTCATCCAACACGGGGCCGTCCAGTGCGGGTTCTGCACCCCGGGGATGATCCTGTCAGCGGCCGCGCTGCTGAACCGCAACCCCCATCCCACGCGGACGGACATCCGGGCGGGGTTGAGCGGCAACCTCTGCCGGTGCACGGGATATCAGAAGATTGTGGACGCCGTCGAGGCAGCGGCCCGCCGCGGGGAGGAAGCAACGTGACGCAGGTTTATCTCCCCAGCACGCCGGCGGAGCTCTGGTCCTATATGGATGCGGAACCTGAAGCGCTTATCTACGCCGGCGGCACGGACCTGCTCGTGAAGATGCGCGCCGGCAAGGCGGCCGCCACACCTGCCCTGATCTGTCTGGAGCGTCTTGCAGAACTGCGGGAGGTCCGGGAGTCCGCTGCCGGCATCCGGCTCGGCGCCGCCGTCACCCATACGGAACTCCTCCGTCATCCCCTGATCGCGGCCTGCCTGCCCGTCCTGGCCCAGGCCCTGCGGACGCTGGGATCGCCCCTGATCCGCAACATGGGAACGATTGGCGGGAACATCTGTACGGCCTCGCCCGCCGGCGATACCTTGCCGCCCCTTTATATCCTGCAGGCGGCGGTGGAACTGTGCAGCCGCGACGCCGTCCGCATCCTGCCGATCCGGGAGTTCATCACCGGCGCCGGGGAGACGCAATTGCATAAGGGCGAGATCCTGGCGGGCGTCGTGGTGAAAAAACCGGTCGGATATAACGTCCATCACTTTGAAAAAGTCGGGCAGCGCAAGTCCATGGCCTGCGCCGTCGCCAGCATGGCTTCCCTGCTCCAGGTGTCGCCATCGGGGGTGATCGAGGCGGCGCGGCTGGCTTGGGGCAGCGTCGGATCGACCGTTGTGACCTCCGCCGTCGTCGAAGACGTGCTGATCGGCGAAAAACTGACCCAGAAAACGCTGGCTGCGGCCGCTCATAGAATCAGAGAGATCGTACCGCCCATCGACGACGTGCGGGCGTCGGCGGATTATCGCCGGACCGTTTCCGGCAACCTGCTGATGCGTCTCCTTGACGCCCGACCGCAAAATTCCGTAGAGCTTTTTGAAGAATAATGCGGATCAAGCCCTGTTGATCACAGAAACCAGCCGAACAGGTTGATCACCTTCTCCAGGAAACGGGCAAACCATCCGCGCCGTTCATGACCCTCCACCGTGACTCGCCGGGAATTTGCGAAATCCTTCAGGAATACCCTTTTGATTTGCCTGCCGAACGTAACGTCATCGATGATGCCGTTCAACTCATAATTGCGATGAAAGCTGCGCTGATCGAGGTTGGCCGATCCGATGACCGTCCGCTCTCCGTCAATCAGCATCACCTTGGCGTGGAGGATCTCACGCCCCAGTTCGCGGATCTCGATCCCCTTCCGGAGCAGTGCGTCGTAATAACTGCGCCCCAGGAGCCTCACCAGCGGGGCGTCGCTGCGCGCCGGGAGCAGCAGGCGCACCGTCACCCCGCGCCGCGCCGCCCGCAGCAGGGAACGGATCATGCGGGGACCGGGAACGAAGTAGGGGGTTGCGATGAGGATCTCCTCCGCGGCGGTGGCGATATTAAACAGGAAGGCGTTGTGGATGTAGGAACGACGGTGGTGGGGACCGCCGCTGATGATCACGACATCCGCCTGACCGCTCGGCCGGGGGTGCGGATCCACATCGCCGCGGGTGGGGGGAAGTCGGGGAAGCTCCCCCGTCTCCGTCCGCCAGGTCTCGGAAAAATTGCGCGCCAGCTCCTTCACCGCGCTGCCCGAAATGCTGAAACCCATATCGCGGAAGCGCTGCGACCTTTCCACGATCCCGGAATATTCATCGCCGATGTTGAAGCCCCCCAGATAGGCAAGGTTGCCGTCGATGATGGCCATCTTGCGGTGGTCGCGCCGGTCGAACCAGTGCATGCCGCGCCTGAACGAGGGGACATTGAACGGAATCAGTTCGATGCCCTGCCGCGCCATGCCTTCGAAAAAAGAGGCCGGGGTTTCGATGGTGCCGACATAGTCGTAGATCAGCCAGACGCGCACGCCGCGCCGGACCGCTTCCGCCAGTTCGGCGGCAAAGGCGGCGCCGGTGTGGTCAGAACGAATTAGATAGTATTCGGCAAGGATGAAACGCTCTGCCGAACGGAGGGCGGTATGCAGTGAACGGAAGAAGCTGTGGCCTCCGGGAAACAGCAGGACCCGGTTGCGCCGGTAGGTCACCGGCTGGCCGGGACGCAATCGCCGGAGCAGTCGCATGATCCGCAGCGGACGGCTTTTCTGTCTGATATGGTTCTCCGTGACCATCGCTTCCCTTATATGACCCGTAATGGATTGGATCCGTTCTTATTCACAAAGCCTCAACCTGTCTGAGCCGGCAAGGTTGAAGATTTCCACTGGAAAGCGCTGTTTTAGTCTATCATCTCCCTGACCTTCCGGGAGAGTTTCTCCAGATGAAAGGGCTTCTGGAGGAACCCGTTGCAGCCGCGGTCCAGAATATGTTTCGCCTGGCCGTCGATGCTGTAACCGCTGGACAAAAGAACCTTGATCGCGGAATTGATCTCCCGGAGACGATCGAAGGTCTCCCCTCCCGATATCCCCGGCATGATCATGTCCAGAATCACCAGGTCAATCTCGTTGCGCTTCTCCAGGTAAACGGCGAGCGCCTCCTGACCGCTCCCGGCCGCATAGACCCGGTACCCCAGGAATTCCAGCATTTTTCTGCTCACCTCCAGGACCATCTTTTCATCATCCGCCAGCAGGATCGTCTCCGTCCCCCTTGCGATGGTCCCGGCCTCCGTCTTTTCCCGGATCACCTCCCTCTCCGAAGCGGGGAGATAGATATTGAATGTCGTCCCATGACCGGGCTCGCTGTCCACATGGATCGCCCCCTTGTGACCCTTGATGATCCCATAGACCATCGCCAGCCCCAGCCCCGTCCCTCTTCCCATCCCCTTCGTCGTGAAGAAGGGATCAAAGATCCGCTCCCGGGTCTTCTCATCCATCCCCGTACCGGTATCGGTGACCGATATTTTCACATATCTCCCCGATTTGATGGCGTAGAGAACCGCCTGTTCATCACTCAACAGAACATCCTCCGTCTCCAGATAGAGCTCCCCACCCCCCGGCATCGCCTGCCAGGCATTCACGTACAGATTCATGAACACCTGCTCCATCTGTCCCCGATCCACCTCCACGCTCCGGAGATCCTTCCCGTATTTTCGGTAGATGGAGATCTCCTTTTTGGTTCTCCCGAACATCGAGGAGCTCTTTTCCAGGATGTCGTTCATATCGGCGGGCTTCACCTCATATCTTCCCCCGCGGGCAAACCCCAGCAACTGTCTGGTTAAATCCGCCCCGCTCCGCACCTGCTCCTCAATCCGCTTGAGCCGTTCATAATGCGGATGCGAGGGATCCAGATCCAGCAACGTCAGCGATGCATACCCCTGAATCCCCATGAGCAGATTGTTGAAGTCATGCGCGATGCCGCCCGCCAGCGTGCCGATGGCCTCCATCTTGTCCGCATGTTGCAACCGCTCTTCCAGAATTCTTTTCTCCTCCTCGGCCCGCTTGCGGGCGGTGATGTTCGAGATCAGACCATCGTAAGCCACCAGGCAACGGCGTTCATCGTAGTGCGGCACGGAAGTATTGCGCACCCAGCGGATGGAACCATCCCGATGGATGATGCGGTGTTCCAGTGCCACTGACGTCTCTCCGGCGATCACTCGGGCGGCATGCCCTGTCACGGCGTCCTGATCCTGGGCATAGATCATGCGATGCCAGAGGTAAGGATCGGCCTGGTAGTCCTCGGACGTATAGCCGGTCACGGCCACGCAACCCGGCCCGTGCACTGTGGCAACGGGACGTCCATCCTCAACCTGCACGGTGTAAATGTAATCGGTGACCGAGTCGAGAAGACGTTTATAGCGACCTTCACTCTCCCGCAGCGCTACCTCTATCTGCTCACGGCGCAATTCCGCCTGCACAAACTCAGCATTCCTCTGTCTCAGAGAAACCAGTTCCTGAATCAATTCCTGTTTTGTCTCGTTTTGATCATTCATCGGGATGTCTCCTGCATTTTGAGATGATCTGTGAGATTGCAGAGGGCACTTTAATAATAGACTATAACTGGTTGAGGGTTCTCAGTCAATGGTATATAAATGACCTTCAAATGCATCCGCCTTGACAGAGGAGAAGATTTTCATTATTCTCACAACCATCGGTGTACCGGTTTCATATATGGAGCAGGCGTGTCCCTGCAGAAATCAATCGAGTGACCAGGAGGCAGATCATGAAAGTCGTCGCATTCAACGGCAGTGCCCGCGCAAAGGGGAACACGGCCATCCTGTTAAACGTGGTTCTGGATGAGCTCAGCAAAGAAGGCATCGAGACGGAACTCGTCACGCTCGCGGGGAAGAACGTTCCCGGCTGTCGGGCCTGCTACAAGTGTTTCGAGAAGGTCGACGGCCACTGCGCGGTGACCGGCGATATCGTCAATGAGTGCATCGACAAGATGCGGGCGGCTGACGGTATTCTCCTCGGCTCCCCAACCTATTTTTCCGACATCACCGCCGGGATGAAGGCCCTGATCGAACGGGCGGGCATGACGTCGCGCGCGAACCAGGACCTGCTGAAGCGGAAAGTCGGAGCAGGGGTCGTTGCGGTCAGGAGGGCCGGAGCGATGCACGCCTTCAGCTCTCTCAACTTTTTCTTCCTGATCGGCCAGATGATCGTCGTGGGATCCAACTACTGGAACATCGGCATCGGCCGGGAGGCGGGCGAGGTGGAGAAGGACATCGAGGGGGTTCAGACGATGAAGGTTCTGGGGCAGAACATGGCCTGGCTCCTGAAGAAGATCCATACCTGATTTCATTCAAAAAAGCGGCACATTGTATCTCCGTTTCCCTGCCGGGACGCCGGCGGGCCGGAACAAAAGGAGGGGAGTGATGGAGACGTTCAGGGAAGAGGAACTCAGACAGATCCAGCTTTTCCAGTCGGTGGGGCTCGATTCGATCAAGGGGATTCTCGATGCCTGCACCATCCGGTCTCTGGCTGCGGGAGAGGTGCTCATCGCCGCGGGACAGGATAACCGGACCATCTACTTCCTGCTTGAAGGCCATGTCCGAATCCATCTCACTTCAATCCGGAACCAACCGACTGCGACCCTTGGTCCGGGGGAGAGCGTCGGCGAGATGTCCGTGATCGACCACAAGCCCGCATCGGCCTTTGTCGTGGCCGCCGAACCGGTTCGTCTCCTCGCGATGGAAGAGGAGATCCTCTGGTCCCTGGTTCACTCCTCCCATGCCGTCGCCACCAATCTGCTGATCGGGCTTTCCACCCGTCTCCGGCACACCGATGCCGTGATCTCCGAAGGCAGGGAGATGGAGCAGGATTACCGGCGCCATGGTACGGTTGACGCCCTCACCGGTCTGCACAACCGCTTCTGGCTGGAGATGCTCCTCGATCGGCAGGTTCAGCGATCGACCATGGGCGGCCTGTCCCTTTCGCTGATCATGATTGACATCGATCACTTCAAGACCTTCAATGATCATTACGGCCAGGCCTATGGGGATCACGTGCTCTATGCGGTGGCGCATACGCTGTCGGGTCACCTGCGTCCAACCGAGATCATCGCCCGTTACGGCGGCGATGAGTTTGTCGTGATCCTCCCCGAGATGGGGCTCGAAACGGCGAGGGATATCGGTGAACGGCTCCACCGGGGGGTGATGGATGCGGTGCCTGTGACGCCGAATGGGAGCTCCATTCCCCACCCGACGATTTCCATCGGCCTGACTGCGTTGAAAGCGGGACAGACGGGAAAGGATCTTCTTGCCGAGGCGGATCAGGCCCTCTCCCGTGCACAAAACGGCGGTCGAAACCGCATCTCCGAGTGATGCGTTCGTTTTTTTGGCCCTGTCAGCCTGTTGAAAAAGGCGCTGACCCAGGCTGTTCAAAAACGTCTGGATGCAAGGCCCCCGACATCCTGAGCCGTGAAGCGTACTTTCCGGTACGTTGAACGGCGAAGGATGAGGGAAACGCAGCAGGCAGGCGTTTTTCAACAGCCTGCTATCGTGAACCCTTTTCAATGAGGTCATAGAGAAGCCTGATCTCCTCGGACCACCGTTCTCTCTCCGGGGTCTCCAGAATGAGGGGGATCCCGTCGAACCGCCTGTCGTTCATGATCAGGCGGAAAGGTTCCAGCCCAAGCTGCCCCTTGCCGATGGGCGCATGGCGGTCCACGCGGCTTCCCAGTGCCGTCTTGGAGTCGTTCAGATGTACCCCGCGGAGATAGCCAAAGCCTACGATCCGGTCGAACTCTTCCAGGGTTGCGGTGAAGGCCTCCGGCGTGCGCAGGTCGTAGCCGGCGGCGAAGGTGTGCGCGGTGTCGAGACAGACGCCCACCCGGCTCCGATCGGGGAGCTGTTCAATGATCCGGGCAAGCTGCTCAAAGCGGAAACCGAGGTTGCTCCCCTGACCCGCCGTGTTCTCGATGACGGCGGTCACCCCTTCGGTCCCGGCAAGGGCGACGCCGATTGATTCGGCGATTCGGGAGAGACAAGCATCCTCCGACAGAAAACCGAGGTGGCTCCCGGGGTGAAAATTGAGCAGTGAGAGGCCGAGCGCTTCGCAGCGTTGCAGCTCATCCAGGAAGGCCGCGCGGGACTTCGCGAGGGGCTCTTCCTCCGGGTGGCCAAGGTTGATCAGATAGCTGTCATGGGCGAGGATCTGCGCCGGTTTGTATCCCTTCTCCCGGCAGTTCGCACGGAAGGCCGCGATCTGCTCTTCGGTGAGCGGCCTGGCCGCCCACTGCCGCTGATTCCGCGTGAAGAGCGCGAAGGCCCGCGCGCCGATCGCCGCCGCGTTCAGTGGTGCATTGCCGACGCCGCCTGCCGCACTCACATGGGCGCCTACATATTTCATTTTCCGCTCCCTCCCACCGGGGGATAAAATCGTCAATCCGTCCACGAGCTCATTCTCCGCGGTCCGAAAGCCTGCCCCCGGCGGGCTGAAGATGACACGGTTTCCGTGATTTTTCCAGCCGGAATGTTTTCGCGAATTGCCTCACATTAAATGTTACCGAAGGAGGGCTTGAAAAAGGATCGTTGACTCATAATTCGATGTTACCGAACATCGGCATCCCAAAGGAGGGATAATTATGAGTCCACGAGCCAAACGAGA
>Ga0247842_10001009_pt1 | contig 51236 bp, 40 predicted proteins | sample LaCruzMarch2015__3_FD_192411 | JGI IMG/M metagenome (GOLD analysis project Ga0247842, IMG submission 192411) | Freshwater microbial communities from meromictic Lake La Cruz, Castile-La Mancha, Spain - LaCruzMarch2015_19m | ecosystem: Environmental > Aquatic > Freshwater > Lake | place: Spain... | reverse complement strand
TGATCCTCTCCTCGTCCTTGTCCTGGAGAGTACGACGTCATGACCCGGAAGTTCGGGTCTCACCCCTGCTCAGACTGGTAAACTATTTGATGAGCGCGGTGGTCCACTTTATGATGAGCGTTCACATATGACACCAAATTGCAATTTGGTGTCATATGAAGATATGACCCCTTTATGTACCTTCTGATAAGGAGAAAACAATGAGATTCTTGGCACGTATTTTGATCATCCTCGGCGCAGTGGGCGTAGTAGCGGGGTTTTTCCTGCCCTTCCTGGTGGGAAGCACCAGCGTCCCCGGCGTCCCGCAGAATACCTTTTGGAGCGCAGCCACCGCCGGCGGCTGGCAAAGCGCCTGGCAGTTCTGGGCGATCTTTGGCGGGGCTATCTTGGCTGTCTTGATTATGCTGATCCCGGCCAAAGCCCTGGCCGGCCTGCTTCACATCGCCGTCGGAGCGGGAGTGGTGTACTTGATGTACACGATTCTGGGAATGCCGGAGTTGAAGTCGATCTTCGGCAGCATCTCCATCTTTCAAGCCTTCTGGAGCGGCTTGGATTACGGTGGGTACCTATTGGTAGGCGGAGGTGCGGCGATTTTCTTCGGGGGAATTTTCGAGCTAGCAGCGTAAAAGGCTCGGGGTCACATCTTCATATGACACCAAATTACTAATTTGGTGTCATATGAAGATGTGACCCTCTTTAGAGCTAGTCTTCGATGAAGCCGAGGATATTGGTCAGGCTGCCACGGGGCTCGTTGACGACAATTCCTTTATAATAAAGGCTGGTGGAGGCGCCGCCATCCAGGTTGACGGAATCGGTGCAGCCCAAGGAAAGCATCACCTGCGCCAACTCGTCCAGAGTGAGTGGCTCCATCGCATTCAAGAGGATCATTACCCGATCTGCGGTGATGCCGATCGCTGTTCGCCGAGCGGTGCTGGCTAATAGGGAGTCATCGAACTTCTCTTCGTCGCTGTTCAAGGCAACCTTTCCGTCCTTCAGCAGTCGTGGCCCGGCCGAGATGGTGGTGCGCACATCCAGCCAGGGCAACAACTGCCCTGTTACGTTGTGGCTGTATTTGTACTTTAACTCGACCCGGTCTCCTACCTGGAAGTGGGTGTACAGCCAGGTTCCGGCTGGAGCGGCGATGACGAAACCATCACGGGGGATGGTGATGGTCCCAGTGGCAATCTCCTTCACCAGGTACTGGCGCAGCACCACCGCTTTCGCCTCGCCCACGTTCACCCTCTCGCCGTAGGCCGGTGAGTAAAGGCGCACCGAATCAGGGGAGAGAAGGGGCTGGTTCATTCCCGAAAGGTAAAAGTTCAGGTCGCTGGGTGTTCGGCTGTCAGCCTTAGCGGGAATAATGCGGCCGGTGATCCCTATCTCCAGGGGGGAGAAGGTAACGGTATTGCTGGCGGTGAAGCCGATGGAGGTTCCTTCGTTGCTGAGAGTGAGAAAGGTTCCATCGTTCTGCAGATTTCCCCAGATGTAGCGGAAGGGACCATCCGGATTGAGTGGATCGGAGGACTTTTTATCAAAGTAGGCAGCCGGGATGGCTGCGCTGAGACCGTTGGCGTCGCCCAGGTTCTGCATCGAATCCAAGCTCCCGACCTGGTCGTGGGCCAGGAAGACGCGGGCGCGGATGTTGGGCTGTTTCAAATCCACCTTGGCGAACTCGACGGTGGTGGTGCGAGAGGGGGCCAGAGTGATGGCGCGCTGGGAGAGGTAGATGGTCCCAGGTTTGGCCGGTTTCTTCATCCGCTCCAGGATGCTCATCGCTTCCGCCCGGGTGGCTTGCCCCTGAAGACGGAAGGTTCCATCCGGATAGCCGTTCACCAATTTGCAGTCAAAAGCGACCTGAACGTACGGAGCCAATGAAGGAGGGATTGCATCCTGGAAGGGGGCATAAGCGTCCGGACGTTGCAGGGCGACGCTCTCCAGACCCAATGCGCGGACTGCGGCCAGAACGATTTCCTGCCTGGTCGCGGGACCATCCGGTTGGAAAGTGGCGGGCAAACTTTTCCCCAAGTAACCTTGGCGAACGGCCGTCTCCACAGCGGCGTAGGCCCAATGGGTGGGGGGCAGATCAGGGAAGGTGGGAGTAGGCGGCGCTTGCAGCGAAAGGCCGCGCAAACGCGCCAGCAAAGTGTAGAACTCTGCTCGGGAAAGGGGGGCATCCGGGCGGAAGGCGCCATCCGGGTACCCTTTCGCCAAACCGCTTTGAACCTGGGCGATGATGTTCTCTTTTGCCCAGTGATAGTAGATGTCGACCAGGGTGATCGGACCTTCCGGCGCCGGTATGACGACGGGCATAGGAGGGGGAGGCGGAGGGGTAGAGACGCGGCCCGGGCGCACCAACCAGGAAGCTACCCATCCTTCTTCTTCTGGCGGCGTGCGCACTTGGTACCAGAGCTGATCAGCCTCGTCCGCTTCTTCCCCCAAAAGGAGCAGCAAAGTGTCCGCGTTCAACTGAGTGATGACCGGACTGGACCGCCCAGGCCCTTCGCGCAGGTTCAACTGGTCCTCGCTGACCACCACCCAGCGCGTCTCGCCGAAGGCCAGCAGCCAGGAAGCCACCCACCCTTCCTGTTCCTGCGGCGTGCGCACGAGGAACCAGATCGAGCCAGCTTCGTCCACCCCTTCCCGCAAGAGGGTGATTCCGGTCCCTTGCTTCAGGGTGGCCAGCACCTCGGCTGTGGTGGTGGGGGTGGAGCGAAGATAGACGCCGTCCTCACTGATGGTCACCGGAGTCGGCTCGCCCAGGGCGGGAAGCGGTCCAGATAGAGAAGCTAGCGCCATCAGGAAGACCAGTAGAAAGCTAAAGCTTGATCTCGGCATCCAATTTATCTTTATGGGGAGTGTGAAACCAAAAGCGGCGGTTCAGGCGGAAGAGCGAGGTGACTTGCTCGGCGGACGCCAGGAGGGGCATCACCGCGTAATAAATCACGATGTAGGGAATATTGGCAAAGAGGGGAAGGCCGGAGAAGAGAACGCCCATCGGGGTGTAGAGGATGCCGAAGACGATCCCGAACCAAAAGAGGAAGGGGTCGGCTGGGCCGGAATAGAAATGGAGGAAGCCGTTGAGGAGATTGAGGATCGCATAGATCAGGGTGATCACCGCCCACAGAGGGGTGATCAGGTAGATGGCAATGTCCAGCAGGCGAATGTTCATTCGGCGGATGCCACCCCACAGACAGGGCAGAAAATAGTAGCCGAAGCAGCGCCAACCACCGATCGCCCAGCGCTGGCGCTGGTACCAGATCACTTTCAAATTGGAGGGCGATTCATCAAAGACTCGTGTTTCCTCCACCCACCAGATGCGCACGCCGCGCAAGGCCAGCTTGATGGTCATCTCCAGATCCTCAGTCAGGGACCGCACTTTCCAACCGGCCTCGGCCATCAGGGAGGCTTTGATGCACATCCCGGTGCCGATCATATAGTTGCCCAAGCCCCAGCGAACCTTCCCGCCATGCCAGAGGAAGTTGGTGGCCCGTTGCTCCACCCTGAGAACACGAGTGACCCAATTGGTGTTGGGGTTCTTGTTGTCCAGGTAGGCTTGAAGGGCAAGATGGCCTGCCAGCAAGTGGTTGTTCATCACTTTCAGGAAGTTGGTCGCCACTCGGTTGTCGGCGTCGAAAACGCAGAAAGCGTCGAAGTGCTCTCTCCCCCGCAGCGCAAACACTTGGTTCAATCCCCAATCCAGGGCAACTCCCTTACCGCGGGCGCCGGCCCCCTCTGAAACCAAAGCGACCGCCCCTGCTTCTGTCACGATGCGGGCGGTCTGATCGGTGCAGTGATCACAGATGACAAAGATCTCCACCAGCTCCTGTGGGTAGTCCAAAGCCCGCAGGTTGGCGATGAGGTCGCCCACGACAAGCTCCTCGTTGTGAGCTGGGATCAATACTCCGAAACGGGTACGGGGAGGTTGCACAGCCACACGAATGCGAGGAAGCAGGTTCCCGGCTTCCGTTAAAAGGGTGTAGAAACCCATGAAAAGAATGCCCCACTTGAAGTTGGCGAGGAACCAGGAAAGGATATCGTTGATCATCGGATGCGGAGTTCGTCCTTTATGAAACGGCTGATCGTGACTGCTCCAATGGCTCTGCTCAACATGGTCCGAACAATGTAATAGAAATGATGGGGGGCCGCAAGAGCAAACTGTTGAGTGTGCCGGGGACAGATTTCGAATCTATCCCCAGTAGTTTGAAATGACCGATTCTCCAATGATGCGCGATAATACAAACATGTTGGTAGAAGAAGCCTTGACCTTGGCTGGGAAAATGCTTGGCGACCGGCGCGAAGGGCAATACCTGGTAGCGGCCTTCCTGGGCGTGGGATTGGCTGACCTGAGCGCCCACCCCGAGCGGACAGTAATTGATGAGAGCGGATTCCGGCTCTGGTTGAAAGAGCGGACCGAGGGGAAACCCCTGGCATACCTCTCCAATCGCCGGGATTTCTACGGCCGCACCTTTTATCTCGACGAGCGTGTGCTGATCCCTCGGCCCGAGACCGAGCTGCTGGTTGAGGAAGTCATCTCTATGGCGCAGAAGATGTACCGAGGGGATTGCGCCATCGCCGATATCGGGACCGGCTCGGGCTGTATTGCCATCACCCTGGCTTTGGAGTTGCCGCGCGCCCGCCTGTGGGCAACCGACCTCTCCGGCAGCGCGCTGGAGGTCGCCCGCAGGAACGCCCTGGATCATGCGGTAGAGGGTCGTATCACCTTCCTGGAGGGGGATCTTCTAGATCCGTTGCCCGGCCCTGTCGACTTGCTGGTGGCCAATCTCCCCTACGTCTCCTCAGCCTGGCTTGCAGGTGAACTCTCACTTGCCTTCGAGCCTCGCCAGGCTTTGGACGGGGGAAAGGACGGGACAGATCTGCTGCGTCGCCTGATGCTCCTTCTGCCCTCCTATTTGCGCAGCTCTGGTTCAGCTTTGTTGGAGATCGGCGAGGAACAAGCTTTCCTGGCCGAATGGGCACAACAACACATGGGAGGAACCGCCACCGTACTCCCCGATCTAGCCGGAAAGCCGCGCCTCATTCGCATGAATGGGGACAGACTTAAATCTGTCCCCATTCATTCCCATAAAACTAGTCTGTCCCATTAAATCTCCTAAATTCTGCAGGGACGCCGTGCCTGGCCAGCTTGGCCTGGATAGCATCCTGGTCCGCATCGGCTGGAAGGCAGTAATTCGGCAGGATGGTCTTCCTCTCCGCCCATCCCGGCCCCTCCAGCCATTGCACACCCTCCACTTCCGGCCATGCCAACCATAAGTCCAGCACCGTCCGGTCTAAGCTGGGGTGAAGGAAACCACCAAGCGATTGCGGCGATCCCAGTTCCAGCAAGGGAAAAAGAACGAAACCTCGCTCGTGCAATTGTGGGTGGGGGACGACCAACCCCTCCTCGTTGAGAATCTGCCGCCCGTAGAAGAGCAGGTCAAGGTCAATAAGGCGAGGACCCCAGCGCGTCCCCACCTCCCGTCCGAGGTCTGCCTCGATAGCCTTCAGCCCCCCTAGCAAAGCACGTGCAGGAAGGTCAGTGCGCAAACGAAAGACAGCATTGAGGAAAGGAGGTTGCGCGACGGTTCCCACCGGCTCGGTCTGGTAGAGCGAAGAGCAGGCCTCTACCTCGCCCAAGAAGCTGCAGGCATGAACAGCGCGGCGGAGCATCTCGCGACGATCCCCTAAGTTGCTCCCCAATCCGATAAAGGCTGTAGTATGTCTCTTCAGCTCATTTTCTCCCCGGCAACCATCCTCGTCTGAGCGCTCCAAGGTAATTTCAGTAAAAAGATCGGCAAAAGGAACTCCCAGCGGCGCCTCCGGTTTGCGCACACGCGCACGCACCTTCAAGAGGCGAGGGAAACAATCCAATAGGTCTCTGGCAACAGCTTGGCAGAGTGTCTCGATCAAGTTCCAGTGACGGGAACCAACGAGAGCTTGAAGCTGGCTCAGGATAGCCCGGAAATCCACCGTCTGCTCCAACTGGTCAGAGGCGGGGGGAGGAAGGAACAAGGAGAGATCAACGACGATCGATTGCCGGCGCTCTCGTTCCTCTTCCAGGCAACCCGCCAACGCCTGGAAAGACAACCCCTCCAGTGCGATGCGAATCATCGGCCGCTCTTTCCTCATGCTTTGGGCAACTTAGGGAGTAGGGCCATCCGGATTCGTACAAACCTTTCTGGTCTTTTCATCCTTCGACTATGCCACGGAAGGCGGTCTGCTACAATGGAGCAAACACCAAATAGGAGCGCATCCAGGAGATGAAAGCCAAGGCCTGCTATTCATTAACAGAGGGGATATCCGTAAACTGGTTGCCCTGCCGCAAACTGCCAGTCCGCAAGCTGGTGATTCCTCTTATATTGGTTCTGATCCTGGCTCCCCTGGCGCCTGTCGTCAGCGCCACGGACACCTCCTCCAGCGCAGGCGCGGTTTCTCTCGACTACCCATTACAGGCAGGATGGAATATGATCTCGGTCCCCCTGCACACCAATCCCAGCCCCCTGGTCGTCTTCGCTGGCCTGCCGGACAATTGGTCGCTTTTCTCCTGGGATGCGCAGGCGGGATGCTACTTGGATAAAAACACAGCCACCATCACTTTGGGTCGAGGATACTGGTTGAAGCCCAGCGGCGCGGTGGTTTGCCCGGTCAGCGGCCAGCCTAATACGCAGGAAACGCTCTTGATACCCCTGGCCGCAGGCTGGAACATGATCGGCAACCCATATCAGCAAGCAACCCCTTGGAATCAAGTACAAGCGAGTCGCGATGGGGTAAACTGGGTGAGCTTGGACCAGGCCGTTGCCAACGGTTGGTTGTTGAACGTGGCTTATGGATGGACAGACCAAGTCTACCAGCCCGTCGGATCGTTCGATTCCTTCCAACCCCTGGCAGGTTATTGGTGCAAAGCCAAAGTTGGAGGAGTCACCCTCTCTTTCCCCCAGAATCTTGACTACAGCACCTTTTGGGGAGATCTGCACGCCCACACATCGTACTCGGATGACGCGCGGATCCTTCAGATGCTTCGTTACCACATGGTTTATCCGCCGGGAAAAGCGCTGGAGTATGCCCGAGACACTAGCATTCTGGATTTCGTCGGCATCACCGACCACGCCGAGGATCTCACTGGTGAGGAGTGGGGCGACAGCAAACAGATCCTGCGTGATTTCGAAGCAGCCAACCCGAATGGGCCGATCCCCTTCCAAGGGTTTGAATACACCAACTCCACCACTCTGCCGGGCCACGGCCATCGTTGCGTCCTTTTCCCCACCTTGAAGGAGGCCCAATTGCCGGCCGCCCCGATTGGGTACGACCTGGTCAACTGCCCGGACCCGACCTTTCTTTGGTCGCAGTTGGGATCTCTCCCATATTTAGATATCCCCCACCACCCGGCCAAAGGCTGGCACCAGACCACCCCCGACGTATGGTGGTTCCATGCTGTGGATTGGGGTCTGCCCTACATCAATGCCGACCGGCAGCCGTTGGTGGAGATCTACTCGGTGCATGGCAACTCCGAGGCGGCAGACTGTGAAGAGCCAGTCGCCGATTTCCAGGTTGACAGTACAGTGGAGGCCGCCCTGCAGCTTTGGCTGGCCACCGGGAATCCCGGCTACAAGCTGGGCATCGTCGCCTCCACCGACAACCACCTCTCCCATCCCGGGGCAGTGGCCGAGATCGCCGACAATGTGGTCTCGATCCAAGGCCCCTACACGGGAGGCATTTTGGCCGTGCTAGCCAGCGAGAAGACACGCCAGGCAATCTGGGAGGCAATTCAGGCCAAGCGTACCTATGCCACCTCGGGGCCGCGCATCGAGCTGCGCTTCACTGCCTCCGCCCAGGGGCAGAGAGTACCGATGGGCGGCACCCTGTCAGTGGGTGCAGGCCAAACCCCCATCGTCTTCCAGGTACAGGCGATGGGGGACACCGCCCCGGTGGCCAAGATCCAACTACTGAAAAATGGGCAGATTCTGCACGAAAGCGCCACTAACTTCGAATGGACCGACACCCCCACCGGGCCTGCCGCTTATCGGGTCAAGGTCTGGCAGGAGGACACCCCTCGCGTGGATCAGAATGACCCGGCCCAGACGGTGATGGCGCCGGAACGAGCTTGGTCCTCGCCCATTTGGGTGGAGAAATAGCGAAGAAAGAGGGGTCATGTTAAAATGGTATGCTCTATTGCGCATCTCGGGGGCGGTGGCTTCGAGCTTCCCGCTCTGCCAGAAGAAAATCCTGCAGGCATGACCTGCAAATTCAGTAAAAGCACAGCCAAGGGTGAGGCGGAAGGGCAAGGCCTCAGACCTAATAAGCAGCACAACCGGATGGAGGATCCAGAATGAAAGCGCTGACAACCCAGGACATTCGCAACGTGGCCGTTCTCTCCCACATGGGCGCCGGCAAGACCAGTTTGGTGGAAAGCCTGCTTTTTCTAACAGGCGTGACCTCGCGACTCGGTCGAGTGGAGGATGGCAATACCCTCTCCGACTTTGACCCGGAAGAGGTTCGCCGGCATTCCTCGATCGCTGCCACTCCCCTGTACTTTTATTGGCGCGAGCACAAGCTGAACCTGTTGGACACTCCCGGCTTCCTCGATTTCATGGGTGAGGTCAAGAGCGCCATTCGAGTGGTCGACGCAGCGCTGCTCTTGGTTTCCAGCATCGCCGGGGTGGAAGTAGGGACCGAGCTTTACTGGCGCGCATTGGAGGAAAGAGGAATTCCCCGTGCCTTCCTCATCACCAAATTGGACAAGGAGAATGCCGTTTTCAGCGGGACTCTTCAACAGTTGGAGGAGAACTTCGGCAAGTCGGTGACGCCATTGCAATTGCCGATCGGCAAAGAGGCCGGCTTCAAGGGAGTTGTTGACCTGCTTCGCATGAAAGCCCTCTATTTTCAAGAGGGCTCCGGCAAAGTCGAGGAAAGCGAGATCCCGGCCGAGATGGCCAAAGAAGCTGTTTCCTACCGCGAACGCCTGATGGAGGCGGCTACTGAAGGTGAAGATGCATTGTTGGAAAAGTACCTGGAAGAGGGCGAGTTAACTCCTGAAGAAGTGCAACGTGGGTTGAGCGCGGCGATCAAAGCCGGCAAAGTTTTCCCGGTGCTGATCACCGCGGCTGTACGCAACGTGGGCTGCATTCCGCTGCTCGATTTCCTGGTGGACTTCTTCCCCAACCCAACGGAGGTTGGTCCTGTCCTGGGAAGCAACCCCAAGAACGGGGAACCGGCCAGCCGCCTGCCCTTGATGAATCAGCCCTTCTCAGCCTTCGTTTGGAAAACGATGACCGACCCCTATGTCGGCAAAATCAGCCTCTTGCGCGTCTACTCCGGCTCCTTGCGCCCCGACTCCCGCGTTTGGAATGCTGCCAAGGAAGCCGAAGAAAAGGTGGCCACACCATTTTTCCAACGAGGAAAGGGGCAGGAAAACGCGGCGGAAATTATCACCGGCGACCTCGGCGCGGTCTCCAAGCTTTCCGAGACCAAGACCGGCGACACCCTCACCGACCGGGAACAGCCGATCCTCCTGGCTCCCACAGTATTTCCCAAACCGGTCATCTCGGTAGCCCTGCTGCCTAAGTCGAAAGGCGACGAGGACAAGATCTCCACCTCTTTAGCCCGGATGATGGAGGAAGACCCCACCCTGGCCGTCCGGCGTGACGCCGAAGTCGGCCAGACCATCCTCTCGGGGCTGGGCCAGGCGCACTTGGAAGCGACGGTAGAGCGGATGAAGCGCAAATTCGCTGTGGATGTAGAAATGCAGGAACCGCGAGTTCCGTACCGCGAAACCATCCGCAGCAAAGTCAACGCCGAGGGCAAACATAAAAAGCAGACCGGCGGGCACGGCCAGTTCGGCCATTGCTACATCGAGTTCTCACCGCTGGAGCGGGGGAAAGGTTTCGAGTTCGAGAACCGCACGGTGGGTGGGTCGATTCCCAAGCAGTACATACCGGCAGTGGAGAAGGGCTTGCGCGAAGCCTTGGGTCGCGGTCCCTTGGCCGGCTTCCCGATGGTGGACTTTAAAGCGGCCGTCTACGACGGCTCCTTTCACCCGGTGGATTCTTCGGAAATGGCTTTCAAGATCGCTGCTTCCCTGGCTTACAAGAAGGGCATTGCCGAAGCCAAGCCGGTTCTCCTGGAGCCGATCATGCAAGTGGAGGTGCTGGTCGGCGAGGCCTATATGGGTGAAATCATCTCCGACCTAAACTCCAGGCGCGGCCGTATCTTGGGGATGGATTCCACCGGCCGCACCCAGGTCATCAAAGCCTTGGTGCCGATGGCTGAGATGCTGACCTATGCCAACGACTTGACTTCGATCACCCAAGGGCGTGGTTACTACACGATGGAGTTCTCCAGCTACGAAGAAGTGCCGGGTCAGATCGCCGAAGGCATCATCGAAAAAACCAATGCCGAGCATGAACAGGAAAAGGAGTAGCTGACCCCCCGCCCCGGAGCGCCATGCTGACGGATCGCCAAGCAGGGGTGTTGCTGCACCCCACTTCTCTTCCCGGTCCCCACGGGATCGGCACACTCGGCGCTGAGGCGCTGGGTGTCCTTGATTTCCTCCAGGAAGCGGGCCAATCTGTTTGGGAGATCCTGCCTCTCAACCCCACCGGCTACGGCGATTCACCCTATGCCGCTTATTCAGCTTTTGCCGGCAACCCGCTCTTGATCGACTTGGAGACCTTATCTCGTGAACAGGGATTCCCGTTGGCGGAAGAACCGATCCCCGATTTTTCCCCAGACCGGGTGCAGTTCGAGCGCCTGATCCCCTGGAAGACCGACCTTCTGGCTCGCGCTGCCCACCACTTCAAGAGGAACGCCGGATCCCAATTGCAGGAATCTTTGCAGCACTTCCGCTGCCAGGAATGCTCCTGGCTTGCTGACTACGCGCTATTTCGCGCCTTGAAAGAAGCTCACGGCGGGGCGCCCTGGTTCGAGTGGGAACCGGAGTTGGTGGAACGGCGTCCTGATGCCTTGGATGCCTGGCGCGCGAAATTGGCCGATACTGTCTATGCCCAGGAGTACCAGCAATTCCAGTTCTTCCGTCAATGGGGCGCCTTGCGCGAACAGGCACGGGCCAGGGGGATCACCCTGCTGGGGGACTTGCCCATCTTCGTGGCTGACGATTCAGCTGACGTCTGGGTGCATCCCCACCTCTTCGACCTGGATGGGCGATACCGGGCGAAGAGCATGGCCGGCGTCCCGCCCGATTACTTCTGTCCTACCGGGCAACTGTGGGGGAACCCCCTTTTTTGTTGGGAGAAGATGGCCGAGGACGGCTACGCCTGGTGGGTAGCGCGGATCCGCGCCATGCTACGCACCGTCGATCTAATCCGCCTGGACCATTTCCGCGGGTTTGAGGCTTACTGGGCGGTACCGGCCGGCAACCCTACGGCGGAAGTGGGGGAGTGGCGCAAGGGTCCTGGCGCTGCCTTCTTCCACGTGCTTCAGGAAGCATTGGGAGAACTGCCCCTGGTGGCTGAGGATCTTGGCTTTATCACCCCCGCAGTCGAGGAGCTGCGTGACCGTTTCGCTTTACCAGGGATGAAGATCCTGCAGTTCGCCTTTGCTGATGATGCCGGCAACGGCTTCCTTCCGCACCACTACGAGAAGAATGCCGTGGTCTACACCGGCACCCATGACAACGACACCACAGTGGGCTATTTCCAAAAAGCCCCGCCCGCGGAGGTGACTTCCGCCCAGCGTTACATTCCCTCCATCGGCAGCGAGATCCACTGGGATCTGATCCGGTTGGCTTACCAGTCGGTGGCACGGTTAGCCGTGATCCCTCTCCAGGACCTTCTCAATCTTGGTTCCGAGGCGCGCATGAACATGCCCGGGACCGGTCAGGGGAACTGGGCTTGGCGCTACCGAGCGGGAAGTTTGACCCCGCTCTTGGCAGCCAGGATGCGCCAACTGGTGGAGACCTATGGCCGCCAGGGTTCGGCTGCTATTCGCCTTAAGCCCATTTCTTCCCCCTTTGAATCGCACTAGCGACGATTCAAAGGGTACTCCCGATCTCTTTGGCTTCCCTTCTATCTCCCCATCCCTGTAGAATGGCTCATCGATGCAGTATGCTTGATGGTAGCTTGCGGCAACGTGTTGTTATATCGACTGATTGAAAGGAGAGAAGGCGATGAACAGTAAGTTCGAGCAAATCGAGGAGAAGTTCCTGGATGCCGTCTTCACCCTCTATTCCTTGGACTATGATGAGGAAGAAGGGATCGTCGTGATCCAGTTGGAAGATGCTGAACCCTTGGAGATTCCGGCAGAGGAGTTCTTAAACGCCGACTCGGAAGATCTGGCTGAGCGTCTGGCCACCTACACCGCAGAAGTCCTGGAGGCCGGTTACGAGGAAGAAGGGGAAGAAGATATTGAAGAAAAAGAACGGGACGAAGAAGAAAGCGGACGCCGGCGTAAATAGCCGCTGAATCTGTCCTTCGACCCGCAGCAATGCTCATGCGCTGCTGCGGGTCCAGTTATGGCGTGAGTGCTTCCAGGCGCAGGAGGTCGATGGCTTCTTGCGCTGTTTGCACAGCCCAGACGCGAATCTCTTGGGCTGCCTTCTTGGCATTTGCATAGTTTTCGCTGGGGCAGAGGAAATCTGCTGCGCCTGCTCTTTCAGCAGCGACCACCTTTTGCTCCACCCCGCCGATCGGCCCAACCTTTCCCTCGGCATCGATCGTCCCAGTACCAGCGATGGTTCGCCCCCGAGTGAGGTCTTCCGAGGCGATGCGGTTATAAAGAGTCAGGGTGAAGATCAAACCCGCTGACGGGCCTCCGACGATTTTCTGTGGCTGGATGGAAACGGGGAAAGGGGTTTCCGCTCGCAGGTTCGCTGTCTCTGCGAGAATCCCGATACGGGCAGGATCTCCCGGCACACTGCCGGGGAGAAGGTTGGTCTCGATGGGTAGGCTCTGTTGCCCACGTTGCACGGTGAGATGTACGGGGCTGGAGGGGGAACGGGTGCGCAATTGTGCAAGCAGGTCTTCCACGGTGGAGATAGTCTGTCCATCGAGGCTGGTGATAATGTCCCCAGCCTGAAGGCTGCCTATGGCGGGGCTCTCCGGCAGTACAGCCCGCACCCCAGCGCCATCGCCTGTCACGGATGCCTCGAAACCGGCCAGATGGAAAGCCACCAGGGTGGCATTCAGTTGGCTCTCCTCCAGGGCTTCGAAGTTCACTTCCATCATCTGTTGGGGGGTGGTGTCGGGGGGGACAACCTGCTCGGGAGGAATGATTCGCACTGACGGATCCCAATTGGCGAAAAAACGCTGGCCAAGGAAAATGGGAGTCTGGTTGATCACCGAGGTCAGCAAGAAGTGACCGGCCTTCGTTTGTGAGTGGGAGGGGTCGACGATAATCATCGGCTCCACTGCCAGGGCCAGTCCCGGCATCTCCAAGCCCTCGGCCAGGGGAACAATCCCCGAGGAAAGAGCAGCCATAAGGAAAAGCAGGAAAACCGTTGCACTCACTAATGCCGTCTTTCGCGGACCTCTCGCATTGGATTTTGTCGATTCTTCATTGAAAGCAAGAGGGGGAACGGGAGCATAACTCAGCCAGATCCACAAAGCGGCCAGCAAGAAAAGCGCCAGGCCTAGTTCCAGGCTGAAGCGCGCACGCAGAAGAATCAGGATGAGAGCCCAGCCGGCCAGGACGAGAGCGACCACGCGGCCAAACAAGGACGCCAGGCGAAGGGCAACAGGGGGGGATACCCAGGAAGCCAGCAAGGTGCGTGCCAGGCGTCCTCCGTCCAGCGGAAAGCCCGGGGTCATGTTCCCTACAGCGACCAGCAGGTTATAGAGGGCCAGGAAGATCAGCCACTCGTTGAGGCCCAAAGCCAACTGAAGATTCCACAACAGGTAGCAGAGGGCCGCCAAGGCCAGGTTGGCGACAGGACCGGCCAATGCCGCCAGCGCTTCTTGCCAGAGCGATCCGGCAGAAGGCCAGCACTGAGCGGCTTCTCCGAGAAGAGCAACGGGAATCCTGATCGGCTCGCTGTACAAGCTGCGAGGGGATGTCCAATGATGCACCCATGCGTGCAGGAAAAGAGAGCCGCAGACACCGGCTAACGCTGCGGCGCCCCATCCCCAGGCCTCCCAAGAAGGGATCGCAGGGGCTAGGATCGGCGCCCAAAGGGCAGCGTAAACCCACACCAGCAAGGGGCCAGCGAGTAGCCAACTGGGGTGAAGGACCAATCGTGGTGCATGCATCACTTTTCATCATAGCAGGTCGGTTGATTTATGATTTGGGATTTTGGATTTCATCAGAATCAGTCCAAAGTCCTCGATCTCCAATTCAAAACCAATTCCGCTTGCTGACGATTGACAGCCTGCGGTAGCGCGTTCTGTTTCTATGCTATGGTATAGGTGATATGCTGGATCGAGAGGAAAGCTGATGGAGCGCGAGACGAATCAAACTTGTGCGATCTGTGGACAAGCGGTAGGCCATCAAGGGCGCCGCTTGAAGGGGCGGTGGTTCTGCCCGGCTCACTTGGATAAACCAGCCAGTTATCGCGTCGGGGTGTGGTGGGCCGGATTGGCCCAGTTAGGCGCTCTCCTCGCCTTGGTGCTCTTTTTGGAAGTGTTCCTGGCATTTATCCCGGTGCGCCTGGAGGGAAGCTGGTTAATCGTCGCTGGGATCCTTCTGGCATTAATCCCGGCTCTGCTATGGTTAGGCTTCTTCTACCAGCAAGACCGCCTGGAGCCGGAACCCAAGGGGTATGTGCTGGGCGTCTTCGTCCTGGGAGCGTTGCTGGCAGCAGCGGTGGGGTTGCCATTGGTACGAGATGTCTTTCGCGTGGGCGACTGGTTCGGTCAGGGCGCCCTCACCACCTTGGCCGGATCGATCCTGGTAATCGGCTTTTCCCAGGAGTTCCTGAAGTACGCCGCCGTTCGTTACAGCGTTTTTAACCTGGCCGAGTTCGACGAGCGAACCGACGGCATCGTCTATAGTACGGCAGCGGGACTCGGCTTCGCCACCATTTTAAACCTTGATTTTATCTTGAACAGCGGTGGACTAAACCTGGACGTCGGCCTCATCGCGGTGGTGGTAACCGCTCTCGCCCAAGCCTGCTTTGCCGGAATCAGCGGATATTTCCTGGGCCGGGCCAAATTCGAGCGACGCTCTTGGTGGTGGTTGCCGCTTGGCCTAACCTTAGCCGCTGTAGGAAACGGCATTTTCACCTTCTTGCGCGGCGAGGTTGGCCGCAGCGCGATCAGTCTGGAGGGAGGAGGCGGCTTCAGCCCTTGGCCTGGCCTGCTCTTGGCCACAGCCGTCACCTTGGTGGTCTTTCTGCTGTTGAATTGGTTGATCCGCCGGGACATCGCCGTGACCTTAAAGGAGACCGCCCACTGATGAAACGCGCAGCGGGACAGAGGCTGGCTGATGGTCTGGTGATCCTTTTAGTGATCCTCGCCCTGGGGGGAGGATGGGCACTGAAAACCTCCGCCCAGAGCCAGACAGTGCCCTATCTCTTGGATGGATTGCGCTTTAACCTGCCTTCCGGGCGCATCGCCGAGATGGAAAATGGCATACGATCGGTCGAACTGGCTGGCTCCTTCGGCGCTACTCGCTTTGAGGTCCGAAATCAGCCCTTGCAGGGGGTCGAATCGATCCCCCAGGCCTTGCTTGCCGCCTCCGATGCCTTGACCCTTGAACGAGCCCGCACCTACACCGCTTATCGTACGCTGGAGATCGATGAGACGCCACTGTTGGGAGAAGTCGGGTTGCTTGTTTCTTACACCTTCGTGGAGGAGAACCCTAATGCGCTTAGCCAACAGTTGCCGGTGGTGATGCGAGGGGAGGATCGCCTCTGCTTGCTGGATGGTCATCTTCTGGTTTTTACCGTGCAGGCTGAAGGGTCGCGTTTCACCGCGGCTCAAAGGCAATTTCGGGCTTTGTGCAATTCATCACAGCTTGAAGGAGGTCAGTAAGTGGCCTCGCGGAAAGGTCTCATTTGGCTCGTTTCCCTTTGCCTGAGTTCGGTTCTTCTTTTGTCAGCCATCATCCCGGCAATCGCCTTGGATCGAAAGGTGCGGTTAGCTATTATGAAGAGTGTGGTGCAGATCGGCCCCGTTCTGGAGCGCGGGGAGGGTAGCCAAGCTGAGTTGGTTCCGATCCCCTGGGGATCGGGGACGATCCTTTCCAAGGACGGCCTGATCCTCACCAATCAGCATGTGGTAGACAGCAGCGATCTGGAGCAGGATCTCCCCGAGGGAACACGGATCATGCCCGACACCATGGCTATCTATTTAACCCAGCGTTCCGACCGCCCCCCTGTGCTCTCCTACCTTGCAACCATTGTCGCCCAGTCCAGCCAGCGCGACCTGGCTGTGATTCAGGTAGACCGCAACCTGAAGGGAGAGCAAATCGACAGGAGTAATCTGAATCTGCCCGCCTTGGGGCTTGGCGACTCCGATTTGCTGGAACCAGGCGACAGCCTCTACATCTTCGGCTTCCCGGGGATCGGCGGGGATACGATTACCTTCACTGCTGGAGTGGTCAGCGGATTCACCTACCAACGAAATCTGGGCTATCGCGCCTGGATCAAAACAGACACCACCATCGCCGGGGGGAACAGCGGGGGCACCGCGGTCAGCGATGATGGCCTTTTGGTTGGAGTGCCCACCGAATTTGGACGGGGTGGACTAGCTGGCGTGGTGGAGTATGTCGATGCCAGACCCCTGGCCGACACCAATGGGGATGGGGTGCTGGACGAAAAGGACATCGCCGTTCCGATGGGAGGATTTATCAACGCCCTGCGACCGACAGCCATTGCCCGCTCTCTCATCGAAGAGGCTGGGGGGGGATACCTGTGGCAGCAGAACTCGGCCCGCAGCGTGCAGGTCACCGGGAAACTGGTGGACGCAGCCAGTGGTTCGCCCCTGGCCGGCGTGCTCTACGCACTTACGCCTGGTGTGAGCTCACAACAATGGATCGACGCGCAGTACCCCGACAGCATGGTCTACTCCTACGCCTTGACCGACGCCCAGGGGAACTTCACGCTGCCCCAGACTTTGGAGCGAGGTTCCAGCTATACCCTGATCGCAGCCGCTGATGGCTATGCACCGGTGATCCAGGATAGCATGGCGGTAGACGAGAATACGCAAGCAGTGGTGGAGATGACTCTCCGCCTGCAGAAATACTGAGGAAACCATGGGGACTGACGATGCTTTTGGGACAGATTCGGAATCTGTCCCTAAATCTGCGAAATTCGTCCCCAAAGCTTGCAGCTTGAAGTCAAAGAGACGCGGCTTCACCCTCATTGAGTTGATCATCGTCATCGCCATCATTGGAATCCTGTCTGCCATCGCCATCCCCACTTATATCAATTACCAGGACCGACTTCGCATGCAGACCTTGCTTAGCCAGGTGGAAGCCGATCTGCGCAACGCCCAGCAGAAAGCCAAGGCTACGGGGAGTCAATATGAAGCGATCTTCAATCCCAACCTCCCTACGCTCTACCGGATCCTGGATCATCCAAGCAGCGCGGTTGCCAAGATGGTTTCCGAAATCCAGCTTCCATCTGGATTCACCATTCAGTCAAATAGCCAATCAACAGCCAATCCGGCGTTTGCCATCATCTACTACCCCGCTTTTCAAGACAAAGAGACGGATGGAGGGACAATCAAGTTTCGCTCCCCTCGCGGACTCACCGGGACCGTTACCATTGCCATGATCACCGGCAGGATCAGCACCGAGATCAATTAGCAGGGGCGCTGCAGGAGGCGTCACCCTACTGCCAAATCCTTTCCAAAAAGACCATTCCTTTAGGCGCTGCAAGGCGCAGTTGGCGTACAATGTGAGGATGCCGTCCATTTGCGAGGAGAAGGCGATCGCATGAAGATACGCAGTTGGCAGGATTTTCGTGCCCTGGTCCACACCGGCATCCACAGCGTGCCCTTCCCCATTCTCTTCCAGAGTCTCCAGGCCAAGCTGGCGATTCCCTATCAAGAAGCCCGCTTCCTCGACCGTCTTGGGGCAGTTCAGACAAAGCCACGCGCCTTCCCTTTGGCGCTGGGTGATCTCCTTTTCCCGCCCAAGCGCGAAATCCCTCTCCCGCAACCGTTCGGGGCTCCTTATAGCTGCAAGGTGCAAGAAAGCTGCCTGGAGGCAACGAGTGAAGGTGGACGAATGCGCCTTGAGTTCTTGGCAGAGGATTTGTTGCGCCTTCGCGTGACTAGATCTCCTGTCTTCCCCGAGCCCTTCTCCTATGCGGTGGAGAAGACAGTGTGGCCTCCCGTTGCCGTCTCCTGGAACGAAGGGAAAGATCATTGGCGTTTTGCCTCGAACCGGGTGCTCTGCCTTTTGGCCAAGAGCGATGGCTCCCTTTCCCTCTTCCGCGATGGTCGCCCTCTCCTCCAGCAAACAGGGTCTCTCTGCTGGCAGGAAGAAGCGTGCCGAATCCAGCTCGCTTTGCCCCAAGGCGCGGAGATCTATGGCCTCGGTGAGCGAGCGGGATGGCTGCCGCGACGCGGACGGCGTTGGATCTTTTGGAATCATGACCCGGTCAACTACGACCTGGGCGATGACCCGCTTTACAGCGGCATCCCCTTCTGGTTGCAAATGCAAGGCGGGCAAGCCTGCGGTTTCTTCCTGGACAATGCCTGCCGCAGTGAGCTGGACATTGGTCAAGCAGACCCGGATTCCCTAAAGATCTTTCTGGAGGGGGGCGAGTTCCGCCTCTATGTGCTGGCTGCCCCCACGCCGAGAGAGATCCTGGCACGCTACGCCGAACTGACCGGGCGCATGCCTCTTCCTCCACTATGGGCATTAGGCTTCCACCAAAGCCGCTGGAGCTACGATTCGGCTGCCGAGGTGCAGCGCATTGCCGAAGAGTTTCGCCGGCGAGAGATCCCTTGTGATGCCATCCACCTGGACATCGACGCCATGGATGGCTGGCGCTGTTTCACCTGGAACCGAAAGCGCTTCCCCGACCCCCCCGGCTTGCTCGCCGACCTGACCAAGGAGGGCTTCCACGCCGTTTCCGTCATTGATCCTGGCATTAAAGCGGAACGGGGCTATGCGGTCGATGACCAGGGGGTCGCCAAAGGATATTTCTGTCGCCTCCCCGACGGTTCCCTTTACCGACGACCAAGCTGGCCCGGTTGGAGTCATTTCCCCGACTTCACCAATCCAGCTGTCCGTGATTGGTGGGGCGAGCTCTACCGCGAAATGCTGGACGCTGGGGTAGCCGGTTTTGAGAATGACATGAACGAACCGTCTGATTTGGCCAACGGCGACCCGCCACCTTTTCTCCATCATGACCGCGAGGGAGAGCCTTCCGATCATCGCGCCTGCCACAACATCTACGGGCTGCAGATGGCTCGCGCCACCTTCGAGGGGTTGCAGCGTTTGCGCCTCAACCAGCGGCCCTTTCTTCTGGTGCGATCCACTTCTGCCGGGGGGCAACGCTATGGCGCCACCTGGACCGGGGACAACCAGAGCAGCTTCCAGCACCTGCGGCTGAGCTTGGCGATGGTCCTCAGCCTGGGGCTATCCGGTTTCTCCTTCGCCGGCTGCGATGTCGGCGGGTTCTCACGAAGCTGCTGGGGTGAGTTACTGGCACGCTGGACCCAGTTGGCTGCTTTCTTCCCCTTCTTCCGCAACCATTGCGCCAAAGGCAATCCGTCCCAAGAACCCTGGGCCTTCGGGGAGCCTTACCTGGCGATCTGCCGTCAGGCCATCGAGCTCCGCTACCAGCTTCTCCCAACCCTCTACACGGCGTTCTATCACTGCAGCCGAAGCGGGTTGCCAGTCCTACGCCCACTCTTCTTCGACTGGCCGGAAGTAGCGAAAATCGAAGAAGAGTCATCGCAATTCCTCTTCGGCGATTCCTTAATGGTGGCTCCGGTCCTGGAGGAGGGGGCGACCGAGCGCCAGGTCTATTTGCCGCCCGGGGTTTGGTACGACTACTGGACCGGCAACCCATTGTCGGGGGAGCAACGCCTGACAGTGCCTACGCCGTTGGAAGCAATTCCCCTCTACGCCCGGGCAGGGTCGGCGATCCCCTGTTGGCCTCTCCAGCAGTACATCGGGGAGACCCACCCGCAGGAGCTCCGGTTCCAAGTATACGCCGGGACCGGGGATTCTCTCCACTATGAGGATGACGGTTGCAGCTTGGGATACCAAACTGGGCAATACCGCTTAACACGGATCGCTCAGAGGCGAGAGGGGCGCTCTCTTTGTCTGGTGTTTTCCCCGGAAGGAAGCTACCGTTCCCAGGCGAACAACTGGGACTTCACCATTTTCGGCCTGACTGACGCTCCTAGGAGGGTACGAAATGAAGATGGGCCTCTCCAGGAGTGGGCTTTTTCCAAGGGCCTGCTACGTTTGCGCTGTGAGCCATTGACCAAACTGGAGATCTCCTGGTAACGAGGGGTCGTTTTCCCTAGGCCAGCCACCCGCTGATTTTGCGCAAATACTCGTCCAGTAGTTTCTGCGCCCGCTCCGGGTCATCCCCCTCGGCGTTGATGTGCAGCAATGGACGATCTTTGTCGGGAAGGACGAAGACCCAGCCCCAGTCGAAAAAGATCTTCGTGCCATCGATATTGATGGTCCGCCTGCCCTTGCTCTCCTCGATCAAACGGCGCATCACCGTCCCCTTCATCTCCCAGGGGCAGGGGATATGTTCGCGCAGCATCACCTTCGGCTTGATGTGTGACGCCACTTCTTTCAGGGTAGTACACTGACGAGCCAGCATCTCCAAGACCTTGGCCAACGCAAACATGCCATCGAAGGCTGGTTGGAAGGCAGGGAAGATGAAACCGCCCTTCAGGTCTCCAACAAACTGCACTTCCTTGCGCTTGGCCTCTTCCATCATCGAGCGGTTGGAGGTCTTGGTATAGATCACCTTTCCCCGGTACTCGGCGGCCATCTCCTCAAAGACGGAGGAGGCGGCGATCGGCACAGCGATAGTCGCCCCCCGGCAGGTGGAGAATACCAGGTTCGCCAGACAAGCCAGGGCTTGGTCGCCGGAGAGGATCTTTCCGGTCTCGTCCACCAGGTGCAATCGCTGGGCGCCTACTTCCAGGAGGAATCCGGCGTTGGCTTTCAGGGAAACAACGATGTCTGACAAGGTTTCCATCGAGGCCAGGTACTCGTCCCGCGTCTTGGTAAGCCGTCTTTCGTCAAGGTAGGCGTTGAGCGAGACGACACTGACCCCCATCTTTCCGAAGATACCGGGCAGGGTAGTGGCCGAGTTGCCGAAGCAATAATCCATGACGATTCGGAATCCACATTTCCGCAGCACTTCAAGGTCGAGGGCATGGAGGAAACCTTCCTCATAGTACTCCAAGATGCGCGAGGGGAAGGAGATCAACCCTACCTCTTCGGGAAGCACACGGTGAAATTCCTCGCGGAAATAAGAACCTTCGATAGCCTTCTCCTTGACCGGCGGCAGATCCAGTCCATCATCATCGAAGAAGCGGATATCCAAAATAGCGGGATCATAGGGGGAGATGCTGCAATGAACTCCGCCCTCCGCTTCCAGTGAACGAATGGCGTGGCGAGCCACCGGCACCGCCACCCGCCCTAAGTCGTAGACATTGATCCCCGCTGAGAGCAGACCCGACATGACCGAGCGGTGGATCAGGCGGGAGGCGCGGTGACCGTCATAGGAAGAGAGAAAGTTGCAGCCAGGCTTCAGGATCGTGCCGAAGGCGGAACCTACTTTGGCAGAGAATTCAGGAGTGATCTCAGTGTTCACCAGTCCGGTGATGCCGTAATGGCCGAAGAGCATCTTGGCCCAGCGTTCACCCCATATCAGGCTGCTGGTGACGGTTGAACCGCCTTCCACTTCTTTCTTGGGCCAAATTCGAACCCCTGTGGCAATGGTAGCGCCTCGGCCGATCTCCGCTTGCTCTGCGATGACCACTCCTTCCTGCACCATGACTAAAGAGCCAATCTGCGCTCCGCTGCACACCACCGCCTTGTTGAAAGTGCTTTGGGCGCCGACCTTGACACGATCCCAGAGCACGCTTTGCTCGATCTCAGCCTCTTCATGGATTCGGCAACCAGGGCCAATCACGCAATTGGAAAGGAGCACATCAGACTGTATCTCAGAGCCTTCCCCCAGAATCACCGTACCGCGCAAGCGCGCTTTGGGGTGCAGTTCGACATTGCCGGCCACCCAGACATCCTTGCCGATGCGCGACAGGCGCTCGCCCGGGACGCTGATGTTGACTTCGCCTTGCAGCACATCCATGTTGGCCTGCAAGTAGTCATTGATGTTACCAATATCCTTCCAGTAGCCTGGCGCGATGGCGCCGAAAAGAGGAGCTTGTTCGCGCAGCAGCAGGGGGAAGAGGTTTCTCGAGAAATCGAAATCCCGGTCCAGGGGAACTCGCTCCAAGGCGCTTGGTTCCAAGATATAAATGCCCGAGTTAACGGTATCCGAGAAGACTTCCCCCCAGGTCGGCTTCTCCAAGAAAGAGACGATGTGTCCGTCCTCGGCGGTAATGACGATGCCGTAGGAAAGTGGGTTTTTCACCCGGGTCAAAACCAACGTGGCCAGGGAGCCTTTCTGTTTATGTTCATCAACCGCAGCCTGGAGATTAAAGTCGGTGAGTACATCGGCGGAGATTACCAGGAAAGTTTCGTTCAAGTACTTCAGGGCTCGTTTCACGCTCCCGGCCGTGCCGTAGTCAGCATCGGGGCGATCATAGGTGATCTTCACCCCCCACTTTTCGCCCGAGCCGAAATAATTTTGGATAGCTTCCGCCTGAAAGTAGAGCAACACGATCAGTTCGTTGAAACCGTGGCTCTTGAGAAGCTCCACTACATGCTCCATCACCGGCCGGTTGACAATGGGGACCATCGGCTTGGGAATGTTTAAGGTGAGCGGCCGCAGCCTGGTGCCAAAACCCCCCGCCATAATGACTGCCTTCATATTTCCACCCCGGCTTTCTTTGAGATTTTTCGTTGCAAGGATACCCCTCGCCTGCCCAAAGCGAAGGGAAAGCGAGGCCTCTGGTACAACATTAGCCACGCCCCCAGTGGCCTGTCAAGACATTGTTTTTCGCTTTCACGTTGACAGGAGAAAAAGCCGGCCCGTATGATCGAGGCATGAGGATCGCCTTCATCGCAGCCGAGGCCTCGCCCTTCATCAAAGTGGGAGGGCTTGGCGATGTCATTGGGTCTCTACCCCCTGCTCTCCAGCAACTGGGGCATCAATCATTCGTCCTGGTCCCTGCGTGCAATTCAATCCCTGGTTTGGCCGAGATGGTAGTGGTAGGTGAAGTTCGTGTCCCTTGGCCCGGCGGGGAAGAATCGGTGCGGATTCTCAAGGCCATCCATTGCGGGGTTCCATACTACTTCCTGGAGAACAGTCGTTACCTCTCTCGCGAGCGCGTCTACGGCTACCTTGACGATGCGGAACGTTTTGCCTTCTTTTCCCGGGCAGCACTGGAATCTCTCCCCATGGTGAACGCCGGATTTCCGGATGTGCTGCATGTTCACGATTGGCACGCCAGCCCTGCACTGCTCTACCTGGAGACGCCTCCCTACTGTGAAGACCCAGCTTACACCCGGATCGCCACTGCGCTAACGATCCACAATCTCTCCTTCCAGGGAGTTGCTGACCCTGACCTTCTTCCCAAGGTCGGACTGGCTCTTTCGCCGAAAAACGCCTTGATTGAGTTCTATGGGCGGATCAACCTCTTGAAGGGGGGGATCATGATCGCGGATGCAGTGGGAACGGTCAGCCCCACCTATGCCCGCGAGATCCTCACGCCCGAGATGGGTTGCGGCTTGGAGACTGCCTTGAACAGCCGGCGTCAGGCGCTTTTCGGAATCCTCAACGGCATCGACACGGAAGAGTTCGCCCCTCCCGTTCAACCCAAGCGGCAAACAAAAGCACAGTTGCAAACCAGCCTGGGTCTCCCCGTACGGGAAAAAGTCCCCCTTCTGGCGGTGGTTTCCCGCCTCTCCGAACAAAAAGGCTTCGATCTCTTCCCTCCCATTCTGGATTCGCTCCTGGCCGAGGAGGTGCAACTAGTCGTGCTGGGAACCGGTGACGAACGGTACGAGCGACTTTTCCGGGAAACGATGGAACGATATGGTCCCCGGCAGGGTTTCCAGGCCAAGGTCTCAGCCAATGGAGGCTTCAACGCGCCTTTGGCCAAACAGATCTATGAAGGAGCGGATCTCTTCCTGATGCCCTCCCGCTTCGAACCCTGCGGTTTGGGTCAGATGATCGCCCTCCGTTATGGCACAGTCCCCGTTGTGCGCCGAACCGGCGGGCTGGCCGATACGGTTTTCGAGTACAGTGAGGAAAATAGGGATGGCAACGGCTTTCTTTTTGTGCCTTATGATCCCTCTGCCTTCCTTGCGGCGATCCGTCGCGCCCTCTCTTTCTATCAGCAAGAAACTCATTGGGAGAGGATCGTCTCCAACGGCTTGGCCGGCGACTACTCATGGGCATCTTCCTCGCCTCGCTACATCGAGGCCTACCAAAACAGCCTGCAGCTGCAGCATTATGGGGAAAGATTTCAAATCTGTCCGCATAACAGTTCGTAAAAAACTTCCAAATCTATGGGAATTCGCTGCCCCATCCCATACAATGGAGAAAGTAAACCAACTCATCGTGGAAGAGGTAGTGGACCATGGCAGAAGTCAGACTGGTAAACTTGTCCAAGGCATTTGGTCCGGTCCAGATCCTGAAAGGGATCGATTTGACCATTCCGGACGGGGAGTTCGTCGTCCTCCTCGGGCCTTCCGGATGCGGCAAGACGACCACCTTGAGGCTCATTGCCGGCCTTGAGGAGGCGACCGATGGCGAGATCTTCATCGGCGATCGCAAGGTGAACGATCTTCCCCCCAAGGAACGGGACATCGCCATGGTGTTCCAATCTTATGCCCTCTACCCGCACATGACTGTTTTCGACAATATGGCCTTCGGTCTGCGCCTGCACGGCGTGCGCCGCGAAGAGGTCGATCAGCGTGTCAGGGAAGCGGCTGAAATGCTGGAGCTGACGCCTCTGCTGGCACGAAAACCGCGGGCTCTCTCCGGTGGGCAACGGCAACGAGTCGCCGTAGGCCGGGCCATCGTACGCAACCCCAAGGTCTTCCTGATGGACGAACCGCTCTCCAACCTGGACGCCAAGCTGCGCGTCCAGACGCGCGTGGAGCTGTCCAAGCTGCACATGAAACTTGGGGTCACTACCATCTATGTCACCCATGACCAGATGGAGGCGATGACCCTGGGCAATCTGGTCGTGATCATGAACCAAGGGATCATTCAGCAGATGGGAACCCCTTCCGATGTCTACGACCGGCCAGCCAACAAGTTTGTGGCCGGCTTCGTCGGCTCCCCCCCGATGAACTTCTTCCCCGCTTTCGTCGAGGGGGAGGGGGAGCTCTTTTTCCAGATGCCCTCTTTCCGCCTGCCTGTCTTGCCCGAGCATCGTGCTGCTTTGGCGCCCTACCGGGGCAAAGAGGTGGTTTTCGGCATCCGCCCGGAGGACATCAACATGGGTGGCGGAGACGGGGCGGTGCATATCCCGGTCACCGCCAAGGTCGATGTGCTGGAATTGTTGGGGGCGGAGATCTTCCTCTATCTCTCCTCCCCGGAAGGAACCTTTGTCGCTTCCAGCGCCTCGCAGAAGCTCCTCTCCGAAAAATTCCTGAAGTTGAAGGCAACTGCCGTTTCCTTTATCGCTCGCGTCGATCCCTCCACGCCTGCCAAAGAAGGGGATTCCGTACAGGTTGTCTTCAACCTGGGCCGCAGCCATGCTTTCGACACCGACGGCGAACGGGCCATCTACTAGGAGCCTGCCATGAACATTGCAGCGACGTCTATCCCCAAGGAAGCAAAGCAGCCCCAGCGTTATCGCGACCCCCGGCCTTTCTCGGTGCGCTTCCGCGAGCACATGCGGCGCAACCGCCTGGCTTATCTCTTGCTGATTCCGGCATTCGTAGTGATCTGCGCCACCGTCATCTACCCGTTCGTCTACGCCTTCAACTTGGCTGCCACCGACACCAACATGTACAACATCAACAGCCCCACCAAACAACCACAGTTCATTGGCCTGGGCAACTTCGTCGAGATCTTCAGCAACCCCGAGTTCTACACCGTCCTCGGGAGGACGATCCTCTGGACAGTGGTGAATGTGATATGCCATGTCGCCTTCGGCCTCTGGTTGGCGGTGTTGCTAAACCGCAACCTGAAGATGCGGGGCTTGTACCGGACCCTCCTGGTGCTGCCATGGGCAATCCCCCAGTTGATCGTGGCAATGATGTGGAAAAACGAGTTCAATACCCAGTACGGATCAATCAACCTGATCCTGCAGTCCATCGGTCTGCCGGCCATTCCCTGGCTGACAGACCCGTTTTGGGCTTTTATCGCGGTCTGCATCACCAACATCTGGCTGGGGATTCCCTTCATGATGGTGATCATCCTGGGAGGCTTGCAGAGCATCTCCCCAGAGTATTATGAGGCTGCCCAAATCGACGGGGCCACAGGTTGGCAGCAATTCCGCAACATTACCATCCCCTTCCTGAAACCGGTGCTCACCCCAGCCATCATCCTGGGGACCGTGTGGACCTTCAACAACCTCAACATCATCTACCTGATCACAAAAGGAGGTCCCAACAACGGCACCCAGATCCTGGTGACTTATGTCTACCGGGCCGCCTTCGATTTCTACCGCTATGGCTATGCGGCGGCCTTTTCAGTGGTGATCTTCCTGATCTTGCTGATCTTCTGTCTTTTCTACATTCGGGCCACCCGTGGGGCCCAGGAGGTGTAACGTGGCCGGCACATTCTTCAAGCGAGCTAAAGGGGACAGCTCCTTCAAACGTCTCCTGATCAACCTGATCCTGATCGTCGCCTGCGCTGCAGCCCTCTACCCGGTGCTGCGGGTGATCACCGTCTCCCTGCGCCCCAGCGGCACCGTTTTTTCCATGAATCTCTCCCTCATTCCGCCCGACGCCACCCTGGCTTCCTACCAATCGATCCTCTTTGACCCCAAGGTGGGGTTCTGGACCTGGATCGGCAACAGCCTCATGGTCTCGGTCATCACCGCTGTGGTGGCCTTAATCCTGGCCGCTCCGGCAGCCTACGCTTTTTCTCGCTTCAAGTTCGTGGGGAAGCAACCTAGCCTCATTTTCCTCCTGGTGACCCAATTTTTTCCTGCCACCATGCTGCTCCTTCCCCTCTACATGATGTTGATTCAGCTGAGCTTGATCAGCAACTTCTGGGGATTGATCCTCTGCTACATGTCCATCGCCTTGCCTTTCTCGATCTGGATCCTGAAGGGGTATTTCGACACCATCCCCAACGATCTGGAGGAAGCGGCTTATATTGACGGCACGACACCCCTGGGCGCTTTCTTCCGGGTGATCCTCCCTCTTTCTACGCCAGCTCTCTCCATCACCGCCCTCTTCTCCTTCATGACCGCCTGGAGCGAGTTCATCATCGCCCGCGTGGTCTTGCAGAAGCAGGCTCTCTTCACCTGGCCGTTGGGCACGGTAACCCTGCAGGGAGCCTATTACACCAACTGGGGGCCTTTCTCGGCAGCTGCCGTGCTGATCTCCATACCGGTAGTGATACTCTTTCTTTTGACCTCCAAGTTCCTCGTCTCGGGCCTCACCTTGGGAGCCGTAAAAGGGTAGAACGCTTTTGCGTAGGGGGCAGGTTAAACCTACCCCACCGAGGAAACGCATGCTGCCGTGAATGGAGTCCGCAGGCAAAAGAGAAAAGGCTCGATCAGGGTTCAGGAGGCAGTGAGAGAAGATAGGAGACCGAATGATGAAAAAGGAAGATAGCCCCCGGCAACTTGATAGCCCCCGGCAGGGTGCTTTGGAGCATTGGGCCCGAGGAGTCCGGAGTGGCAAGAAAAGCCTTTCTTGCTTGACAACCCCCAGCAAGTTGACGGCCCCCAGCAGGGCGTTCTGTCTATTGCTTGCTGGGATCCTGCTCTTTACCATCGTCGGGCTTCCTTTGCCACCCGCTCAAGCCGGGACGGCCGGAGGTCCCCAACAGAACCTCGAGCTCTGGCTGGACAAGGCGGAGATCGTTATCAATGGAGTCAACCAGCCGATCGATGCCGCCCCCTTTCAACAGGAGGACCAGGTCTTGCTGCCGATCCGCGTCATCGCCGAAGCTTTGGGAGCGCACGTTCAGTGGATCCAAGCCGAGCAACAAGTCGTGATCCGTTTTGCTGACCATACCATCGCGCTGGCTATTGGCTCTCTCCAGGCTACCGTCGATGACCAGGAGAAAAAGATGGATAGTGCCCCTCTTCTGGCCGGCTTCCGGACCTTCGTCCCCCTTGCTTTTCTTTCCCAGGAAGTAGGGGCAACGGTGGAGTGGGATCCGATCGAAGGGAAGGTCACTATCTCGGGGGCCTTCTCCCCCTTCGTGGCGCCGCCCCTCAACCTGGCCATCATCTGGCACCAGCACCAGCCGCTCTATTACAAGGATCCCGCCACCGGCCTCTACACCAAGCCCTGGGTACGCTTGCACGCCACCAAAGACTACCTCAACATGCTGGCCATCCTGGAGCAATACCCGAAAATCCGCGCCACCTTCAACCTCACCCCCTCTCTTCTCAAACAGTTGGATGATCTGGCCGCTGGAGCCGAGGACATCGCCTACTCCCTCTCCGCCAAGGAGACCGCCTCGCTGACCGTGGAGGAGAAGTCCTATCTCCTGCGGCGCTTCTTTGACGCCAACTGGAACCAGGTCATCCCTACCTTCCCCCGCTACCTGGAATTATTGGACAAACGAGGGCGCGATGTCTCCGATGCCTCCATCGCCAAGGCCGTAGCCTCCTTCAGTGAGCAGGATCTGCGAGATTTGGCAGTCCTCTTCAACCTGGCTTGGATTGCCCCCCAATACCGGGCCAAAGCGCCTCTGGAAGCCTTGGAGAAAAAGGGGAAGAACTTCAATGAGGCGGACAAGGCGGTAGTGCTGGAGGAGGGGATGAAGCTCCTCCGCCAGGTAGTGCCGGCGCACAAGAAAGCCCAGGATAGCGGGCAAATTGAGATCACCATGACCCCCTACACCCACCCCATCCTGCCGCTCCTCTACGACAGCAACCTGGCCAAGGTGGCCATGCCGGACACTCAACTGCCATCCCGCTTCTCCTACCCGCTCGACGCCATCGCCCAGATCCAGGAGGGAGTGCGCTTCTACCAGGAGCACTTCGGTCGCAAGCCGGTAGGGATGTGGCCGGCGGAGGGATCGGTCGCCCAGGAGATCGTTAAGATGGTCTACGATGGGGGAATTCGTTGGATGGCCTCCGACGAGGAAGTTTTGGCCAAGTCGATTGGATTGGGCAGCTTCGATCGCGACGCCACGGACCTGGTGACCCGGCCCGAGTTGCTTTATCGGCCCTGGAAAGTCAGCTACGCTGAGGATTCCATCTATATGCTCTTCCGCGACCGCACCATCTCCGACCTGGTCGGTTTTCGCTACTCCGGCACCCCCGGCAAGGAGGCTGTCCAGGATCTCTTGAATCGCCTGCATGCCATTCGCCAGGCCGCTCTCGACGCTAACCCCACTACCCCCCACCTGGTGACCGTGCTCCTGGATGGGGAGAATGCCTGGGAGTACTACCCGAACAACGGCGAGGAGTTCCTGCACAGCCTTTACCAGTTGCTCAGCGAGGATCCCCAGATCGTCACCACCACCCCGGCTGATTACCTGCGCCTCGGCTCTTCTTCTTCAGGGGACAGCCCCCCAGCCCCCGCCGCCAAGCCGCTGTGGGCCGGCTCCTGGATCAATGCCGACTTCTCCACCTGGATCGGCGAGGAAGAGGAGAACCGCGCCTGGGAATGCCTGCTTCAGGCGCGTCAGGCTGTCGACGCAGCCATCGCCAAAGGCGGTTTGGATGAGAAGAAACAAGCTGAGATCATGGAGAAGGTGTACGCTGCCGAGGGCTCGGACTGGTTCTGGTGGTACGGTTCGGACCAGGATTCGGGCGACGACGCCTCATTCGACCTGGCCTTCCGCAACTACCTGGGCGACATCTACGCTCTCTTGGGACAACCCAAGCCGGACTTCGTCTACGTGCCGATCGTCGCGCAATCAATCGCCCCCCCTACCCGGCAATTCTCCGGCAATCTGACCCCTACCCTGGACGGGAAAGTGGAGGAGAAGGAATGGACCACGGCCGGCCTCTACGATGATCCACAGGGGACAGGCCCCTTTCAGTCTCTATTTTACGGGTTGGATGCCAAGAACCTTTATGTGGCCACGAAGATGCGCCAGCCCTTTTCAGAATCAGGGCAAGACCTCTCCCTGGTCTTCTACTTCTCGGCGCCCAACCTCAAGGGCGGGATCCCTTTCAGCCGGAACGGGGCAACTGGGGAGAAGCGCAATTTCCTGGGCTTCTACGCCGCCTATGAGCTCCTCGTCGAGCGCAGCGGCAGCGCTTGGGGAAGCACGCTCTCGGTGGCCGGCACTGATGGTAAATGGGCGCCCACCGGGAAACAAGCCGAGGTAGTGGCGGGAAGTCAAAGCTTGGAACTGAAACTGCCTTTCGACTTGCTGGCTTCGCCCCAAGACCTGACCAACGGGGTCTTCGCCCCCCTGGAGATGGGGGACAAGATTCTTGGACGCGCCGTCGCCTCAGCGGGGGGAAAAGATCTGGGCAATTTCCCGGCATCCCCCTTCCAGATCATCGTGCCGGATACGGGAACCACCCAGACCGTGCTGAGCGTGGACGACCCCCTGGGAGATGACCATGGGCCTGGTTCCTACGTTTACCCCAGTGACGCCGTCTTCACCAGCGGATGCTTCGACCTGGCCAACTTCACGGTAGCCCAGGACAGCAACAATGTCATTTTCAAAGTCAAATTGGCCGGAGAGATCACCAACCCTTGGAACTCGCCGATCGGTCTCTCTTTACAAACCATCGACATCTACATCCGCCAGCCGGAGCTTTCCCGCGCTGGCGCCACCCAGCTCCTGCCGGGGCGCAACGCCAGGTTTCCTTCCGAAAAGCCATGGCATTGGGCAATCTGGGTGGAAGGCTGGCAGCAAGGACTCTACATGGGGACCGACGGCGCCCCGCCGCAGAAAGTGGCCGCTGACCTGAAAGTAGTCGTCGATGGCCCCTCACGTACGGTGACTGTCAAAGTTCCCAAGAAGTCCCTTGGTGACAACCCAGCCGGCTGGGAGTACGCTTGCACAGTCTGTTCTCAGGAAGGATATCCTGCCCCGGGCGTTTGGCGCGTGCGGGAGGTCAGCGCTACCGCACAGCAATGGCGCATCGGAGGGGGCATTGACGGCTGGACCGACCCGGCGATCCTCGATCTGGTCTGGCCTGCCGGCAACAAGCCCACGCAGGAGGAGATGCTTGGCAGTTATGCGCCGCAAGAAGGGCCGTTGGCTTCCGCGGATCCTTCCAGCTTTGCCCTGATTGAGTGGGTGAAACCCTAGAAAGGAGAGTAAACACTATCAATGATTGATCTGATTAGAAGCGGGTTGCCGCTTCAGTTTGATGAGGAAAGCCGCGTGATGAACTTCATCGGCTCGCTTGTGCCGGTAGAACCGGACGTACGCCGACTTTCACGCTCGCGCGATTTTTACCGCGATCCTTGGGCAGTCGGGCCGGAGGAGCTCTACTTCATGTACCGCGGGATCTCTCAGCTCTGGGACATCCCTCTCTTCGAAGGACAGGAACTGCGCTACGATGTCACTGTCGTCTTCCCCGGCAAGATCGGGCAGGAGTGCCTGCGTACGATCGGGCACTATCACCCGGCTTGCCCGGCCTCCCAGCGAGGACTTACCTTCCCCGAGGTTTACGAGGTGCTGGCTGGCGTGGCGACGTACTACCTGCAGCGGATGGCTCCAGACGGATCGGTAGCAGATGTGGCGATCATGGAAGCCCATCCCGGAGAGAAATGCCTGATCCCCCCTGGCTACGGGCACATCACCATTAACGCCCGCCGCGAGGTCCTGGTGATGGCCAACCTGATCGAGCGTAATTTTGCCTCGCGCTACCAGGACTTCCAAGAAAAACGCGGCCCTGCCTACTACGGTGAGTACAGCACAAAAGGGGTTCGCTTCGTTACCAATGTCAATTACGGAGTAGTGCCACCTCTTCGCAGAATCCAGCCCAGCGAGGATCAGGCCGCCGGGATTAGCTTCAGGGCTCCTCTCTACGAAGCTTTCCTGCGCTCCCCAGATACCTTCCGATACTTGGTCAACCCGGATCAATACCCGCAGGATTGGAAAGAGGTCCTGGCCAACCCCTAACTCTGGAGTGCTGTTTTTTGGTTTATGATTTTAGATTGATCTATATGCAATCTGTAGTCTAAATTCTCAAATAAATCATAGCATTCGTGGGCTTGATAGCCCCCATTAGCACACCGAATCATCCATGTCCTCGTAGGGGCGGGTTTCAAACCCGCCCTTTCCTAAAGTAGCGTAACTGAAGCCAAGAAAATAGGTCTCCCATTTCTTCGGGGTCGAAAGAAAAAGGTTCTCCCCGACGAAATAGTCGGCCCATGCTTCCTGCAAACGAGTCAGTTCTTGCGGGCCCGTGGGGTTCTTAGGGTTAGCTACCGGCAGCTTCAATAGCTCAAGCGCCCGCTCGAAGGCCTCCCAATTGTAGTCCGGGCGATCCTTTTCTTTCCATCTTACCGCCTGGATCACCTCACTGCCGACGTGGGCGAGTTACTCCACCAGGGAGAAGTGCCGCCAACGGCCTTGAGCTAGGGTTTTGTGGCGATGTTTCATAGCTTGCGGCAGTTCTCCTCCAGGAATGCTTCCAGCTGTCGTGCGGCCTTTTCGGCGTTGGCCTGGGCAACCGGCGAGAGGGAATCGCGGAAGTCAAAGTCATATCCGCGTACCGAAAGCAGCCATGCCTGCGGTTCTTTTCCGTAGATCAGCCAAACATAATGCAACAGCTTTTCTGGGGGAAGGTGGTGGGAGAGGGGCGAGCTGACATCGCGGCGCTGCAGCGGACGAAGTTGAACTGCTTCTCCCTCGATGGAGGCGTCGATGAAAACCACCAACTGATAGTCACAGATAGTCTCGGCCTGCTCCAGGGTCAACTCGTAGAGAGCGACCTTCTCGCAGGGATATTTGACTTGGCGAAGAATGTATTGCCCCAACCCGTCATCACCGCGGTATTCGTTGCCATACGCTACCAACAGTGTCTTTGGCGGGGTCACATCTTCAGATGACATATTTTTTAAATAATGACATCTGAAGATGTGACCCCATTGCTCATATCCGGCTTAATCCCGGCGCAAGGTCTCTACCAAGGCGCCGTCCTTGCTGTAAAGGTCGATGAGCAGGGGCATCTTGCCGATCGCGTGCGTGGAACAGGAAAGACAGGGGTCGTAACAGCGAATGGCGCCTTCGACCCGGTTCAGCATCCCTTCCTTGAGGTGCTTGCCGTCCACATAACACTTGGCCACAGCGTCGACCGCCTTGCTCATGGCCCAGTTGTTATGGCCGGTGGCGACGATCAGGTTGCATCTCACCATCGCTCCGTGCTCATCCACATAGTAATCATGAAAAAGAGTGCCGCGCGGCGCTTCGATGACCCCTACGCCCCGGCCATGCTTGGGTATGCTGTAGGTGAAGATATCTTTGGAGAGGGTCTGGGGATCCTCCAGGATCTCCCGCGCCCGCTCCAGTGCGTAAATGTCTTCGATTAAACGGGCGTAGTGGTAGAAGAGGGAACCCTCCACCGGCTTCCCATTATTGGTAGCCCGGAACTTGAGGAACTCTTCTTGGGCCCGAGGGGTGTTGATCTTGTCAGCGGCGTTCAAGCGGGCCAGCGGTCCCACCCGGTAGATGCCATCCGGCCAACCGAGCGGCTTGTAGAAGGGAAATTTGAGGTAGGTCCAATCCTCCACCCGCTCGCCGATGTACTTATTGTAATCGCAGGCGGGGAACTCCTTCAGGATCTTTCCCTGGGAGTCAATCAAACGGAGTTCGCCATCATAGAGCTGGAGGGAACCGTCCTTCCCGACCAGGCTCATGTAGCCGGAAGAGAAAGCAGCGAACTCCACGCATTGAACAAGGTTCTTCTCGACATAATCCAAGGCCAGACTGATCCCCTCCCGGACATGGCCGATCATCGCGTCGATGTCTTTCAGCATCTCGTCACGACGCGCCACATCAAGAGCAGCATTCACACCGCCGGGAACAGCAAAGGTGGGGTGGATGCGACGGCCAGCCACCAACTCGATAATCCGCTGGCCGCACTTGCGCAGGGCGATCGCCTTGAGAGCCAGTTGGGGGTTGGCCTCGATCAACCCGACCACATTGCGGATGGCCGGGTCAGCATCCCATCCCAACAGCAGGTCGGGGCCGGCCAGCTCGAAGAAGTGCATGGAATGGGACTGGATGATCTGCCCCATGTGAATCAGCTCGCGCAGCAGTTTGGCAGCAGGTGGAAGGTCCACCCCGACGATGATGTCGCAAGCCTTGGCTGCGGCCAGGTGATGGCTTACCGGACAAATCCCGCAGATACGGGGGGTTATGATGGGCATCTCGAAGAACATTCGACCTTCGGTATACTTCTCGAAGCCGCGGAATTGGTCGACGTGGAAGATCGTCTTCTCCACGCTGCCGTCATCCCCAAGAAAAATAGAGACGCGGGCATGGCCTTCAATCCGCGTAACAGGGTTGATCGTAATTTTCTCGGCCATGGTTCCTCCTACTCGTAGCTCAAGAGCTGGCCCTCAAGCTTGGGGGTCTTCCCCTCCAAGATATCCTTGAGGACTTGATAAATGGCATCCGCGGAAGGTGGACAGCCGGGGATGAAGAAATCCACTTTTACAACCTCGTTGAGGGCCATGCAGCGGGGCAGATGCGTTCCGATACCGGGACCCCTGGGGATTTTCCCATCGACAGTAGTCTCGGTAGTTACATAACCGCGCCGCAGCAGCTCTTCGATGGGGATCCAGTTGCGCATGGCGTTGATGCCGCCGAAAACAGCGCAATCGCCCAACGCCACCAGGATCTTGCAGCGCTCCCGGTACAGTTTGGCAACCTCCAACTGATGATCTGTGGCCACCGCTCCTTCGATCACCCCCAGGTCGGTGCCGAAGGCGGGGATTTTCAAGTCGGTGATGGGAGTAGCGGTCAGGACCAAGCCCATCTGGACCAACTCGACGATCCGCTCATCCATGTCCAGCAGTGACATGTGGCAACCTGCGCAGCCTTCCAGCCAATCGCTTGCCAAGGTGACGCGCTGCTGCAGGCTGATTTTTTTATTCATTGCAATCCTCCTTTACTTTCGCTGCGCTACGACTGATTGCAGACGCTGCGCTTCCACGAGAGCGACCCAAGCCGACACCGAACGCACGCCCTCGCCAGGCTCCAGGATCCTTTCCTTGCGGAGCAATTCTCCATCCATCGAGATGAAAGACCCCTCGCTCTCGAACACTGCGGGAATCGGCACGATCAGGTCGGCAGCTTTGACCTCATCGGTTTCAAAAGAGGTGAGAGCGATCAAAGTTGCTCCGCGGACCCAGCCTTTCAGATCGCGTAGGTTTTCTCCAACGAAAAAGACCGTTCTGGAGGTCAGGCTGCCAGAACCGATGCCCGCCTTCGCCAAGCCCAGGGTATTGCTCTCGTAAGGAAGGAAGAGAGTCAGAAAGCGGCTTTCACTCTTCAGCGCTTCCGCGATATTATCCCGAAGGCGAGAGTAGATGAGAACCGTCTTCCGGCCTTTGCGGGCTTCGGCCAAAGCGCTGTCTAAGTCCTTCAAGGAGAAGACGAAATCGGTGGAGGCAGCCAGAGAATTGAACCCGTCGTCCACCACGATCAGCTTTGCCATACCAGGAATGGTTCGTCGCTTGATCAGCGAGCCGACCGTGCCGAATTCCTTATTTAGATCAACACCCGCCACCAAATAGGTATCGGCGTCTGCCAGGTCTTGCAGTTTAGCCGTTGCTGGCAAAGGCGGGGCGACCTGCTGGAGGGAGAAGAGGCGCTCGCCAAAGAGGCCCTTCAAGGCAGCTAGATCCTCGTTGCTGAGGGAACCCTCTACCACAACTTCAGCATCATCGAGATGATCAGCCATCCACTGAGCAGTCTTCTCAGCACTGGTGGGGGTCCAAACTCCGGCTTCTTTCAATTTCGGGGCAGTCAGGCGGGGACGCTCGTCGTAGAGGGGAACATACCTGCCAAGCCTGCAGGTCACACCGCCGTTGGTGGGGCAGTTCCAGTCCCCGTAGATCTTCAGGATGTAGTTACTGCGCCGGTATACCTCCAAGCCGCAGCCAACCGGGCAGCGGTCACAGCGGGAGAGGATCATCTCAGCCTGGTCTTTGCGCCCCAGGTAAGAAGCGCGCTTGTCCACCAGGGCGCCGGTAGGGCAGACCTGTACGCAAAGTCCGCAGGAAGTGCAGCTTGAATCGTTGAAAGGAGCGTCCATGTCGATGTCAATCAACGACTCGTAACCGCGGTTCTTCACTCCCAGCACCCAGTGGCCGCCTAAATCGGCGCACGCTCGCACGCAGCGCCGGCAGAGGATGCAGCGGTTTTGGTCGACAAGGATGGTGGGATGGGTGACATCTTCGGGGAAGCGCCTCTCATAGGGGAAGAACTCAAAATGGTCCAGTCCCAGCTTGTAGCCGAGATCCTGAAGTTCACACTGGCCGGTCGACTCACAGACCATGCAGAAGTGATTGCGCTCGCCAAAGAGCAACTGCAGGACCATCATCCGCGCTTCATTGATCTCACTGGAGTCGGTGACGACTTCCATGTTGGGAGCAATCGGGGTAGCGCAAGCCGGCTTGAGCGCTCCCGGTCCTGCCTGCACCACACACATGCGGCACCCGCCGAAGGGGAGCAACGCTGCGTGGTTGCACAGTGTTGGGATATCGATGCCATTCTCCTGGGCGACTTGGAGGATGGTCTTCCCTTCCTCCGCCTCCAGTTCCCTTCCGTCGATCTTAATTTTTACCAGAGCCATGTGGCTACCTCCTGCGGAGTCCCCGGTGAATCGTGCCCTCGAACATTGTTATGGGTGCTGTCGAAGCATTCATCGGGATTCATCATTGAACCTTTGCTAAGAAATCATCTGGGAAATTCTCAATGGCACTCTTCACCGGCATGATCAGAGATTGACCAAGCGGACAAAGAGAGCTGGAATAGAGGACCTCAGAGATTTTGATCATTCGCTCGAGATCCTCGCGAGTGCCTTGATCGGCGCGCACTTTCTTGATCAAATCAAAGAGCGCCTTGGTTCCGGCACGGCAGGGGACGCACTGCCCGCAGGATTCATGTTCGAAAAACCGCAGGACGGCGTAGAGCGACTCCACAACCGAGGCTTCCTCGCTCATCACCATCACGGCGCCCGAGCCGAGCACCGCTGCGTACTCCTTCAAGCTGTCAAAGTCCATCCTGGCAGGCAAGGTGGTATCGGAAACATAGATCCCCGCCGCTCCTCCCAGGAGGGCTGCTTTGAATTTTCCCCCCCCCTTGATCCCGCCGCCGTAGCCGAAGATGATCTCGGCCATGGAAGTCCCCATCGGCACCTCCACCAATCCGGGGTACTGAACATCGCCGAGAATGGTGAAGACTTTGGTGCCGGGCGATTTCTCAGTGCCGATGGTGCGAAACCAATCCGCCCCTTTGGCGATAATCGGGGGCACATTGGCCAGGGTTTCCACATTATTGATCACTGTGGGCTTGCCGAAGAGACCCACCACCGTCGGGTAGGGAGGTTTGATGCGGGGCTCTCCCCGCTTTCCCTCCAAGGAATCCATCAGGGCGGTCTCGTCGCCGCAGACGTATGCGCCTGCCCCTTCCTTGATCTCCAATTCGAAAGAGAAGGCGGAATCCAGAATTGCCACGCCGAGCAGGCCATAACGGTAGGCATCATCGATAGCCTTGCGCATGCGATGGATGGAGAGCGTGTACTCGCCGCGAATATAGAGATAGCCCTTGCTGGCGCCGCTGGCGTAGGCGCCCAGGAGAATGCCCTCGATCAATTTGTGGGGGTCTCCTTCCAGGATCAGGCGATCCTTGAAGGTTCCGGGCTCTCCCTCGTCGGCGTTGCAGATGATGTAGCGCTGATCAGAAGGAACGCTGGCGGCACTCTCCCACTTCAATCCGGTCGGGAACCCGGCGCCGCCGCGCCCTCGCAAGCCGGAGCGCTTCACTTCAGCAGCCACCTGGGCCGGAGTCATGCTGGTCAGCGCTTTCTCCAGGGCGGTGTAGCCGTTGCGACCGATGTACTCATCGATATTTTCCGGATCGATCACACCTGAATTGGCCAGCACTACGCGAGTTTGTTCGCGCGCAGGACCGATCCGCTCCATCCGCACTTCCTGGGGAATCCTGCCCGGCTTCATCAAGCGTTTTACCGGCCGGCCTTTCAGGAGATGTTCCTCCACGAGAAGGGTAACATCCAAAGGGTAGACATGCTCATAGATAACCTGTTCGGGGTATACCACCATCGACACCCCTGCCCCAGTCCCCCCAATGGTTCCTGTCTCCAGAACCTTGATCTCCTCAGTCAGGCCATGTTTGGCGATCTCATCCTTGAGACGGCGGATCACCTCCAAAGCGCCGCCCTGGGAACCCTCCATATCCATGGAGACCAGGATGTGGGTGCGCGCTAGCTTCATTTCTCCCTCCGCTTGTCAATAAATATGGCCCTCACGCGCTCGGGGGTGAGGTTGCCGTATACTTCTTCGTTGACTGTCATCGCTGGCGCCACTCCGCAGACACCAAAGCATTCCGAGGTCTCCAGGGTGAAGAGCCCATCCGGTGTGGTCTCTCCCACCTCCACCCCCAAGGCGCGCGACACTTCCTCGATCAAATCGCTGGAACCCATCTGGTGGCAGGGTGGGGACTGGCAGATGCGGATGATATATTGTCCGCGAGGTTTCAACGAAAACATCGAGTAAAACGTTGCCACTCCATGGACAAAACTCGGCGGGAGGGAAAGATACTGCGCTGTGGTCTCCAGGTCTTCCGCCGTCAAGTAGTTCTGTTTATTGTCCTTCTGCAAGGCATGCAGAAGGAGGAGCAGGTTCTCCTGTTTTGGTTCAAATTTCTTCAGGATCCGAATGCGTTCCATTCCGTCACCCTCTCAAAGTAAATTGACTGCCGTCTGGTATGTGGGGCCCCCGGTGAATCGCCGTTCTGCGGGGTGGAACTTCATGCCCTGGCAGACACCTGCCCGGCATTTGTGTTCTATGATGTGCTCGCTGTATTCCTCGCGAAAATATGCCAGAGTGGAGAGCACTGGGTTCGGCGCGGTCTGCCCAAGGTTGCATAGAGCTGACTTCTTGATTTGTGTTCCTATGGTTTCCAATAGCTCAAGGTCTTCTTCTTTCCCTTCTCCTTTCGTGATTCGTTCCAGGATGTTGTACATTTGCTTCAGTCCAGCGCGGCATGGGACGCATTTGCCGCAAGACTCGCTGACATTGAAGTCCAGGAAATACTTGGCGATATTGACCATGCAGTTGTCCTCGTCCAGGACGATCATACCGCCGGAGCCCATGATGGCGCCTACCTGCTGGAGGGACTCATAGTCCACCGGCAGGTCAAGGCATTGCGCAGGAATGCATCCCCCGGAAGGGCCCCCGGTTTGGACAGCCTTGAAGGCTTTCCCATCCGCTATGCCGCCGCCGATGTCGAAGATGATCTCGCGCAAGGTGATACCCATCGGAACCTCGATCAGGCCGGTATTGGCGACCTTCCCGGAGAGGGCGAACATCTTGGTGCCGGCGCTCTTGGGAGTCCCCAGCGAGGCGAACCAGCTGGCTCCCCGAAGTATGATGTGGCGCAGGTGAGCCAGTGTCTCCACATTGTTGATATTGGTGGGATGTCCCCACAGCCCGCTCTGCGCCGGGAATGGAGGCTTGGAGCGGGGTTCTCCGCGTCGCCCTTCGATGGAAGCCATCAGTGCCGTTTCCTCGCCGCAGACGAAGGCGCCTGCGCCAATGCGGATTTCGACATCGAAATCGAAACCGAAGTGGAAGATGTCCTTCCCAAGCAAACCAAGTTTGCGTGCTTGGGTCAAAGCCAGGCTCAACCGGCGAACCGCCAACGGGTACTCCGCTCGCACATAGACGAAACCCTGACTAGCCCCGATGGCATACCCACCCAGCATCATCCCTTCGATGACGGCATGCGGGTCTCCCTCCAGGAGGGCGCGGTTCATGAAAGCGCCGGGATCGCCTTCATCAGCATTGCAGATCATATACTTCGTGCTTCCCGGGGTTTGGCGGGCCAGTTTCCACTTTAAGCCAGTGGGGAAACCGGCGCCTCCACGACCGCGCAAGCCGGACCGGCTGATCTCCTCGATCACTCCCTCCGGGGTCATTTCGGAAAGAGCCGTGGCGATCGCTTGGTAGCCACCGGTGGCGATGTATTCCTCGATGTTCTCGGGGTCAATCTCGCCGCAATTGGAGAGAACAACCTTCTGCTGTTTCTCGAAGAAAGGCGCCTGCCGACCTTCCTCGACGATCTTGTTTGCCTCCGGCGTGGTCCAAGTGAATCGCTTCACCGGCCGGCCCTTGAGGAAATGTTCCTCAACGATCTCCCGGATCATCTCCGGCTTCAGCTTGATGTAGAAGTGGCTGTCAGGGTAGACCACCGCCATTGGGCCGAGTTGGCAGGGCCCCATGCACCCGGTCTCGACGATGCGAATCTCCCCGGCGAGGCCCAGCCGGTCAATCTGCACCTTCAACTGGTCCCGCACTTCCTGGCTGTTGGAAGATTGGCAGGCGGCGCCGCTGCACACCAGCACGTCTAATCGTTTGGCCATCTCTATCGCTCGCTTCTTCTCACCGCTCTACTCCACCGAGATCACCGCATCAGAAATGGGTACGCCATTGATGATGTGCTCTACAAGGATTCGCCGAGCCAATGCAGGGGTCACTTCACCGTAACTGATTCGCGGCTTCCCTTCCTCTTCGATTAAAACCACCGGTTCTTTGGAGGAAAATCCCTTCTCGCCCGTCTGAGTTACGATGACATCGGAGAGACCGCGCTTCTCGATCTCATCAAGGAAGGCTTTCAGCGTCTCCCGCGCTCCAGCAGCGATGCCGGAGGTGCCCATGCCAATGATGATGCGCACGCGCGCTTGTCCGTCGCGCAAGCTCATCTCGCTTTGAACCTTTTCCCGAATCTTGCGTAGTTCTTCCAGCTTCATTTCCTAGCTCCTTTACGAGGACCCCATTATTTCCGGTCGCTCTGTGTCGTTCGAACCAAAGGTCTCCTGCACATATTGTTTTAGAAAGGTGATTACTGCAGGGTGGGTCAGCGATAAACCCTCCAGCGCATCTTGGATCTCCCGGCTCTCCATGGTCTTTATCAGGCCATCGCGCTCGTAGTGAAGCTCCAAGCTCGCTTCGCCGGCCATCACCAGCAGGGCGAGGGCTGAATCGGGAAGGTTGCCCAGAGGGGGGCGATCAAGATGGCTCTTGCCGAAAGAAGCGGTGATTTGCGTCCCCACGCCCAGCTCGCTGCCCAAGGAGAAGCTTCCCCCCGTAGCTTCTGCGGTTTGTTTGAAAAGGGGGAGGCCCAAACCTACCCGCTTCCCGTTCTTGGAGGTGAAGAAGGGATCCTGCGCATTCCTTCGCGTCTCCTGGTCCATTCCCTTGCCATCATCCACTACGGAGATTTCCACCCGGTCGCACGCCGAATCCTCACGAATCACTACGACGATTCGACCAGCGCCCGCAGCCAGCGAATTCTCCACCAAGTCGATGACATGAAGCAAGAGCTCATCCATCTTCCGCGCGCCTTCTACCTTTCCTCCGCGTCTTTCTCCCGGATCTCCCGGATTACTTGCACGGCTTTCTCCCCGGTCAGTTTTCCAAAGACATCCTCCCCTACCATCATCACCGGCGCCAAGCCGCAACAACCGAAACAGCGGGCGGTGGAGAGGGTGAACATCTTGTCCTCAGTGGTTCCTCCCGCCCTTACGCCCAGCTCTTTTGCCAGCGCTGTAAGCAAATCCTCGGCGCCTTTAACGTGACAGGCGGTGCCGGTGCAGATATTGATCAGATGCTTCGCCACTGCTTCTGTGCGGAAGTAGTTGTAGAAAGTGACCACACCGTGGACCTGCGAGAGCGGGATGTGCAAATGCTGGGCGACGAAGCGCTGCACCTCGGGGGGAAGATAGCCAAAGATCTCCTGCGCCCTGTGCAATCCCTCAATGAGAGGGCTCTTCCTTTTCCGCAACGCTTTCAAAGCGATGGCCAGCGCTTCGTACTGGGGATTATTGGTCGTGCAGGCAGCGGTGGTTTCTTCCTTCAAGACGAGCATCTGGGTCTCCTTTCAATGGAGAGAATTTTCCGGCGGGCAAGTCCCCGAAGGGCCAGCTTCAGCTCTTCGATGGTTGGCTGCTCCATCTGGAAGAGGGTAGTGGCTCGCCCGATCTCGCCGGGGTAATGAGCATCCGAAAAGGAGACCAGGGGCAAATCAGCGTATCGCTCCTCGCATGGCCAAGGTATGGGGCTATTGTAGGAGATCTCTACTGCGAATAGCGGCGGTTGGGGAGGGATAAATCCCAATTGGGAGACCAACGAGAAAGTTGGACTATCTACGTGTGCGGGAATCGCCAGGCCTCGGTGCTTCTCCACCAGATTCAACAAATCGGAGAATCCGATCTGGCTGGAGTTGATCAACAAACGCTCCTCGATGCAGCGGATGTTATCCTCTCGATCTACTACCACCTGATCTCCGAAGAAATCCGGACGATTAGGCGCATTGGGCAGTTTGTCGTAAACCACTTGCCAGGTTTGCTCCAAGTCCTGATAGCGGGCAAAGAGGGTGAGGACGTGAACCTCTTCCTCGGTTTGCACCTCCATCCCGCAGAACGCATGAATCCCTTGCTCTTCGGCCAGTGATTGCAGATCCAGGCAATTCTGACAGGCGTTGTGATCGGTGATGGCAATCAGGTTGATCCCCTCCGCAAAGGCTCGTTCAACGATCCGGCGTGGCGACATCTCCAAGCTGCCGCAGGGAGAAAGAGCGGAATGGATGTGCAAATCAGCCATCCAACGCATCCGTCGGGCGCCTCAAGGCCTGAAACAACCTGCCGCTTGCCCGGAAAGGATCCTCTTTCGTTCCCAGGAGCCAGATTCCTTCCTCCGCAGCCTTCTTTCTGACCTCAGCCTCCGGCTCGAGACCATGAGCGATCAGAATCGCCGGAATCTCCATCAAGCTGGCCACAGCAATAATGTTGAGATGCCGTTGTACAGTGATCCAGACCGACCCGCGCGGTGCGTGTGCCATTACCAGCGAGAGGAGATCACCGGCATAACCGGTCTCCACCATTTCCGCCCGCCCTGGGATGAGAATCCTCCAACCCAGGAATTCAATCAGTTCATCGATCTTCTTTGACATCGATACGCCTCACTCTTTACCCTTATGCATTCTCTGCCGTTTCCGAGCGATTGGGCTTCGCTAGTATAAATTTCCAGCCTTCTTTTGTTAAGAAGACACAATCCTCCGGGTTCGCTTCCCCCTTGGCAATATCCTCAGCCAAAGCGCGGCAGGTGGGCGCCCCACAGGAGCCGCAATCAATGTGCGGAAGCTGCGCATAGATTTCGTCGATCCTCCGCATCATGCGGGCTGCCACGGTCAGATTCTCCGAGAGGAAGTATTGCGGCCGTGGGTGGATCACTTCATGCAGGTAGAGAAAATCACCCTCTACCGCAGAAGTGTCAAAATCCGGGGAGAATTCCGGACGGCGTTTCATCTCGTACTCAAGGCGGTAGTTGGCGATATAAGGGTCCTGTTCCGGCAGAAGCACGCCCCCCACACAACCCACCGGACATGCCCGAGCCTCCACATAATCGAAGGGGGGAGTTTTGCCTTCTTCCAGCCTTTCCAGGAAGCCGCGGACATTATTCATCCCATCGATGGAGATGACCCGTTGTCCCGGAAGGGCCTCCTTCTCGCCGCCCAAGTGCCCGAAGGCAATCCCCAGCCTCCCTGCGCGGATAAAGGTTCCTTCTCCACCCGCCGGCGCGCTGTGAATGCGGTTGAAGAGGTTGCGAACAGCGATCACTCCGTCATAGGGCGCCTGGTGAAGGCCTTGCGGATTCCGTGTAGCGGTGACTTTGGCTGGGCAGGGGGAAAGGTAGAATAGACCGATCCCGGGGAGTTCGGCGCGTTCTCGGCGGATCAGGCTGCCGAGGATATCTTTGGGGGCATTGAGGGAGCCGAGGTTTCCCAACAAACCGGGGAAGCGGACTTGAAGCAAGCGGAGGACGGCGGGGCAGATGGTGCTCAGCATCGGCCGTCTGGTCGTCTCGTCCAGCAAAACCTCCCTGTTTTTCCGCAGGAAGATCTCGTTGCCGACCCCCTCTTCCCATACTTCTCGAAAACCCAGCGAGAAAAGGCGGCTTACGGCTTCAAGGTAGGTCAATCCACGAAGTGCGATCGTTTGGAAGACGGAAGGAATCACCAGAATGGGATAGGCAAAACGCTCCACTTTGGTCAGATCATCGGTTACCACCTCGCTGGCATGGTACGGGCAAACGCGCACGCAATCACCACAATCGATGCATTTCAAATCCTTGATGACTGCCGTTCCCTGCCGTACTCGAATGGCATCGGTGGGGCAGATGCGCAGGCAGTGAGTACAGCCTTTGCAGGCACGCTCTTTGATTCGCAGGGAATGGAAAAGGAGATTGAAGTTCACAGGGCTTCCCCTAAATCGATCTCGAACTCCAATGTCGTACACTCTCCCATCTTCGAGTGAATCTCCAGGCGATCTGCGTTTTTTTGAATGTTCGGCAAGCCCATTCCCGCGCCAAAGCCCATCTCGCGGATTTCCGGGGCGGCTGTGGAATACCCTTCCTTCATGGCCAGGCTGATGTCTTCGATCCCCGGTCCACAGTCACCGGCTACTACGCGGATTTTCTCCGGATACACCTCCAACAGAATTGTCCCCCCCGAGGAGTGTACTACCAGGTTCATTTCCGCTTCATAGGAGGCCACAGCAATCCGTTTGACGATTGAGGAGGGGATCCCCAGACGTTTCACCGTTTCCTTGATCTGGGAGCTGGCTTCCCCACCATGTTCGAAATCCCGGCTGGTAATTTCGAATTGTTTATAGAAAAGAACCTCGCTCAAGGCTTGTCCAGAATCCTGGCTCCCTGGATGCCGGCTTCATAAAGCAAGCCGCACACCAGAAAGACGATGAAGGTAGTACGAATGATCACGATGCCCCGCTTCTCCGCCAGTTTTACTGTGTCCGCAGGGACCGGCTTCCCCCTGGCTACCACCACCATTGGGATGTCCAGCATTTCAGCAGTTCGAATAATCTGGGGATTGGTAACCCCGCTGATCAGAACCACATCGCGATTGCGGCAATCTACCAAGGCAAGGACATCGCTCATCAGATCCGCTGCGAAAGCGCGGGTCACCTCAACTTGGTCAATCACGGCAGATCCGGCTAGAACTTCAGCCTGCAGCAGGGCAAGGATTTCTTTCGCTCTCATTTGATCAGTGTCTTTCCGGGGGAGGTTATTCCGCCAGCCTGGGGTGAGGACCTCAGATTTCACAGAAAGTCCCTTGAGTTTGTATGACATATCATAGGAAAAAAGGCTTCGCTCGACAAGGGAAGACGGCGGCAGTCCTGCCGCTACGCTGCTGCCGGTTCAGTCATTGATCAGCAGCTATTTATGAAGTAACGATCTTGCTTATCTTCTGACGCGCCCAATGGTCCGCTGCCAGGATCTCTTCCAGGCAACCGGCAGCAGAGAATGGATTTCGCGCATGACTCTCCTCATACGCTGACAAGACCTGTTCCACCAAGGGAATAATCTCCAGAAAACCGATCCTCTTATTCAGGAACAGTTGCACTGCCGCCTCGTCGGCGGCCGAGAGGATGGCCGGCGCGGCGCCTCCCCGCTCAAGCGCCGTGTAGGCCAATCGCACTGCGGGGAACCGCTCCAGATCGGGTGGACCAAAATCGAGACTTCCGATCCTTGTCAGATCCAACGGCGCCACCAGCGAGGGAAGCCGCTGCGGGTAGAGCAAGGCATACTGAATGGGAAGGCGCATATCGGGTAAAGAAAGTTGTGCCAGAAGCGCCCCGTCCTGGAATTCCACCAGCGAGTGAACCATGCTCTGTGGATGGATGACGATTTCGATCTGCTCCGGGGGAAGGTCGAAGAGGTAGTGCGCCTCGATCACCTCCAACCCTTTGTTCAGGAGAGTGGCGGAATCAACGGTGATCTTCGGCCCCATCCTCCAGGTGGGATGAGCCAAGGCTTGCTCAACGGTGACCTTCTCCAGCTGATCCTCGGTCCAGCCACGGAAAGGGCCTCCCGAGGCGGTCAAGAGGATGCGGCGCAGGGAACGCTTCTCTTGCCCCTGCAAACACTGGAAGATAGCGGAGTGCTCCGAATCGACCGGGATCAACTGCCCGCCCCCCTCTTCCAAGGCTTTCAAGATGAGCGGGCCGGCTGCCACCAACGCTTCCTTGGTGGCCAGGGCGACGGTCTTCCCTCCCTTCAGGGCGGTCAGGGTGGGCTGCAGGCCGGCGATCCCCACCACTGCCACCAAGAACAGGTCGATGTCCTCCCGTTGGGTCAGCCAAAGCAGGGATCCCTCGCCCACTTGCAAATCCAGTTGGGGAAAAAGGGCATGGACGGTTTCCCCCGTATCCAGAGAGCCGGTCAAGGCCAGAGCGGTTGGGTGGAGCCGGCGGATCAAGCTCACTAGGCGCTCACTCGTGGAACGAGCGGAGATCGCCACTACTTCCAGTTGGTCAGCGTGTTGCAGGCATACCTCAACTGCGGCCAAGCCGACTGACCCGGTTGCTCCGAGGATCGCCACCCGCTTCTTCCGCCCCACCTTGGCTTCTTGTCTCGTTTGGTTCTTGTCCATCCTGCTGCGATCTTAGCAGATCCCCAAGGAGGCGGGGGCCGCGCGGAGGATGAAAATGGGGGTACAATAGAGCTGTTCTTAAGCGAAAATCTGTCGAGCGAAGAGGGGCCGCAAAATGCGTTGTCGAGTCATTGGGGTACTCTTGATTTGTCTCTTGCTTCTTCCTTCCGGCGCTTTCCTTCCAGCAATCGCCCACACTCCCTTGGAAGGCGCGTCTTCTTTCAATGTGCTCCTTCACCCCGGCTGGAACTTGCTTTCCTCTCCTCTAGAAGCGGCAAAAAGCGCCGCGGAACTCTTCGCCGCCCTGGATCCCAGCTACCTGTTGTTTGCCTACTGCCCCATCACGGGTGGATACCTGGGGAAAGGACAGATCTCAATGCTGGAGGCGGGCCGGGGCTATTGGCTGAAGCTCAGCGCCACCCCCAGCTCCGTCTCCCTGATCGGGGAAGCGTGGAAAGCGCATGAGGTGCATCTTCTGGAGGGATGGAACATGATCGGTTCTCCCGACACCCAGCCCGTCGCCTGGGAGGATCTTCAGGTGCGGAATCGATCCACCAGTGAAGTGGTTTCCCTCTCCAAAGGCATCTCCACCATTGCCGGCTACGCTTGGCTGCGGAGCAGCTTTTTCGCCTACGATGGGGATCGCTACCAGGACATCCAGGGTCAGGATTTAACCCCGGGGGTCGGCTACTGGGTGAAGGTGAACCCGGGTTTCGATCTGGACCTCATCTTCCCTGTGCGCCAGGCCATCGTGGGAGGGACAATTCGAGCCTTCGGCCAGCCATTGGCCGGCGCCACCCTTACCCTTCGCGCCGGCAGCCAGCTTCTTGCCTCTGCCACCAGCGGATCCGACGGGAGCTACCAGGCCACCGTACCCCTCAGCGAACCGGCACTCCTTACCATCGCCTTGTCCTGCCAACTGCCTGTCTCCCCGGAAACCATCTGGGAGGAGGAACGCGCGGTGACCGCCGAACCCGGCTTGACCTACCAGGTAGACTTCAACTCCCGCCACGTCCAGGTCGAAGGGCAGGTCAGCGCTTTCAGTCAACCGGCGCCCGGAGGGATGGTCTCCTTGCGATGGGGCGCCATTTCCCTGGGATCAGCGATCATCGACAACAATGGACACTTCAGCGCCGTTTTCTGGTTGGAGGAACCCTCTCCCATCACCGTCTCACTCGACACGACGACCCTCACCGACCCTCCCATTCACTGGTTGGAGGAAAAGGAAATAGCTTGCCAACCTGGCCATTGTTACACCCTCTCTTTCCTTCCGCCCTACGCCATCGCCCAAGGGTCGGCCACCTTCGATGGTGTACCGGCTGTCGGCGCTTCAGTCACCATTTTCCGCGGTGAGGTTCTCGTCGCCACAACAGCGGTTCAAGCGGATGGCCGTTACCGCTGCGCCATTCCCCTCCCCCAAGCGGCCTTATTGCGCTATCGACTGGAATACCCTGCCGCCCCCTGGGTGCAGGAATGGCTGGTAGACACATCGCCCAACGAGATCCGCCAAGTCGACTTCTCGGCTTTGCTGGTCAGCCTCCAGGGCTACCTGTCCTACTGTGGAGAACCGGCCATTGGGGCGAGGCTGGAGTTTTTCGAGGAGGGAAATTTCCTTTCCGCAGTCACAACTGGGCCGGATGGCCGCTATCGCTGCTCCTTTGAGCTGGCCCACCAGGCCACTTTAACTGCTTCCCTCACTTATTCCCCATCCAGTCCCTCCTCTGTTTGGCACGAGGAGCGGACCCTCAGCGCTACCCCAGCAGGCAGTTATTCCATGGATTTCTCCGCCCCCTTCGCTTCCGTGAAAGGGAGTGTCTCCTTCTTCCTGGAACCGGCGGTGGAGGCGCAACTGCAGATCATGAAAGAAGGGGAACTCCTGGCAACCGCCCAGACCGGCGAGGACGGCAAATACCGTTGCATTGTACCTCTAACGACCCCTACCACCCTCTCAGTCTCCCTTTCCTACCTGGCCCCTACCGATCCGCCCCTTCTGTGGGAGACGCAAAATTCGCTCTCCCTGGTGCCAAATACAAATATTACCCTGGACTTCCCCTCCTCCTTCGTGCGGGTGGAGGGATTCGCTGGCTTCTTCGATCAGCCTGCCTCCGGCGCCTCGGTACGGATCCTTGAGGATTCCACCCAGCTCGCAGCAGCAACCACCAGCCCTGATGGTCGTTACACCTGTACCTTCATCCTGGAAGAGAGCAAGACACTCACCGTCGACTTGACCTACGCCACCCCCACCTCGCCTCCCTACACCAAGCACCGCCAACAATCACTCCAAGCCAGTCCAGGGACATTCATCGTGGACTTCCCCTCCAATTTTATCATCGTGGAGGGGACGATAACCTATAGCGAGGCTCCAGCCGCCGGAACGGAATTGGGCTTCTACCTGGATGGCCACACGATCGGATCGGCCACGGCGGATGCGGCTGGTTTCTATCGTCGAGTTTTCGAGCTGGACCAAGATGGCGTGCTGGCAGTAGAGATGATCTACACGATCCCCAGCCCCCCGGGGATGCCGCCCATCTTTTGGAGTGAGACGAAGAACGTGGATGTGTTCAGAAATAATGTCTACACGGTGAACTTCAGCCACAGCTAATGAAGGAAGAAGCGCTTGGAGGGATGATAGTGGCGCTCAAAGAATAGGAAAAAGGGAGCCCCTCATCTTCTGGGCTCCCTTTTTGGGTTCAATAGGAAGCGGTTCTTTAGGGAGGAGGCAGCACCAGGGTGCAGCTCATCTCCACCTGCAACCAATAGCCGTACCCAACTGGGAGCGGCGCATCCCAAAGGTTGGCGTAGGCGCTGCCAGCGTACTGCCAGAGCTTGTTCTTGATCCAACCGGCAGTCACTGCCTCACCCATCGTCTTGGAGAGGCTATCCTTCTCCACGCGCAAGGCTGGCCACGCCATGGGGGTGGGCCAAGAGGCGCCGATCATATTCCACCCCGGGGCGAGGCTCACCCGAATGGCTGTATCGATCGGAATGCCGGTAATGGAGAAAGGCAGGGGGCTCGTACCGGGAAGCTTCAGCCAATAGCCGCTCCCAACCATTACCTGAGGAATTCGTGCTTTTGGCAGATAAACCTGACTGACTGCGTCCCAGGAAAAGATCTGCCAGCCGGCAGGCAAGGAGGCAAAGAGTTCATCCGGGGAGAAGCCGGTGATGACCGGGACCGAGATCAGGTTCCAGCCGGGCATGAGTGGCAATATGACCGTGACCGTGTGCGGCTTCACCAGAATGGCGTTGCTGCTGCCGGAGGCGCTTCCGTTTTGAGCTGTTACGATGACCCCGGCTCCTGGTTCATTGACAGCGAGGGTTCCAATCCATGCGCCAGCCGTAAAGCTTCCACTGGCAGCAGGTATGACGCCACCGTTCGAGGCGCTGAGATCCACTGTTCCCAAGAAACTGGTCTGTTGGTTGTTGTATTGATCCATCGCAGTTATCGTAACCGTGAAAGAAAGGGTGGCGATCTGAGGGGAAGGGATGGTAGTGAAAGTAAAGTGGTCGAGGACAGCGGGGTTGACCTGCAAGAGGGCGGTGGCACTCTTGGTGGCGTAGCTTCCGGTGATGGTGTGGGGGCCAGCCAGGGAGACGGAGGCAACGTTGCCGGAGAAGGAGCCGTCGGGAGAGATGCTGAAGGCGGTCAGGGCAGTGACATCCCAGCTGTTGCCATAGGCGTCGTAGGCGGTGGATGTGTAGGTCTGGGTGGTCCCGGCAACGATGGTGGCGGTGGCGGGGGCAAGGGAGAGGTGGTCGACGGAAGCGGAGTGGGTGACGGTGAAGGTGTTGCTGTCATTGGAGGCGGAGCCGGAGAGGGTCAGCTTGCTGGTCATGGCTTTGGTGATGGTGACGTTGGGGGTGGCGATGCCGCTGCTGAAGGGGATGGAAGTGGGAGCCACGGCGCCATCGAAGCCGGAGAGGGTGGCGGGGCCGCTGTAGTCGGTCTTGATGTTGTTGTACAGGTCATAGGCGGTGAGGGAGAGCGGGAAAGGGACGCCGGCGGTCTGGTTGGAGATGGTGGCGAAGGTGAAGTGATCGAGGGCAGCGGGGTTGACAGTGAAGGTGTTGCTATTGTTGGAGATCGAGGCGGAGGTGATAGTCAGGAAACCGCTCATCGCCTTGGTGATGGTGAGGGTCGGGTTGGCGATGCCGTTGGTGAAAGGGATGGAAGTGGGGTTGACGGAGTTGGCGAAGCCGGAGAGGGTGGCAGGACCGCTGTAGTCGGTCTTGATGTTGTTGAAAGAGTCATAGGCGGTGATGGTGGCGGGGAAAGAGGCGCCCGCTGTTTGGTTGGGGATGGTGGAGAAAGTGAAGTGGTGGGGGGCGCCAGGCGTCACCTGCAAGAGGGCGGTGGCACTCTTGGTGGCGTAGCTTCCGGTGATGGTGTGGGGGCCAGCCAGGGAGACGGAGGCAACGTTGCCGGAGAAGGAGCCGTCGGGAGAGATGCTGAAGGCGGTCAGGG
>Ga0247842_10000997_pt1 | contig 51874 bp, 63 predicted proteins | sample LaCruzMarch2015__3_FD_192411 | JGI IMG/M metagenome (GOLD analysis project Ga0247842, IMG submission 192411) | Freshwater microbial communities from meromictic Lake La Cruz, Castile-La Mancha, Spain - LaCruzMarch2015_19m | ecosystem: Environmental > Aquatic > Freshwater > Lake | place: Spain... | reverse complement strand
ACAACTACATCTTTAGTGTAGTTTGATGAATTTGACACCTCATTTTAAAAATGGAAAAAAGTGATATATTTTTAATTATATATACTTACAAATCAAAAAAGTTTTTTGTAAAAGATGCTAAAATCATTTAAATACAGGATATATCCTAATCAGGAACAGAAAGATATGATGTCCCATATTTTCGGACAGGTTAGATTTGTCTATAACCTTGGTTTAGAAACAAAGATTTCAGCATATATAGGAAACAAAAAAAATTATACCTGTATTGATTTAGCAAACCAAGTTAAAGAACTTAAAGATACTGATGCTCCTTGGTTGAAAGAAAGTCCATCACAGGCATTACAAATGAGTTTAAGAAATTTAGATAATGCCTATACAAACTTTTTTAGAGGTGGTGGTTTTCCAAAGTTTAAAAGAAAATTCGGAAAGCAGGCATTTCAATTACCTCAAGGTGTATATTTAGAAAATAACAATCAAATCTTCATACCTAAACTCAAACTGGTTGGTATTGATTTACATAGAGAATTTAAAGGTTTAATTAAAACCGTAACCGTAAGTAAATCAATAACAAACAAATACTATGTATCCATACTGGTTGATACTGGTGAATTAAAACCTGATAAAAAACCTATAATGGATCAAACAACGGTTGGTTTAGATTTAGGTATAAAAGATTTTTGTATAACCTCAGATGGAAAGAAATTCGAGAACAAAGATTTCTTTAAATCTGCTATGAGTAAATTAAGGATTGAGCAGCGATCCTTAACAAGAAAAACCAAAGGATCAAATCATTATCAAAAACAAAAAATGGTTGTTGCCTTGCTACACGAACATATCCGTAATCAAAGACAGGATTATTTACATAAAATAAGTAAATACCTTGTTGATAATTATGATACTATTTGTGTAGAAGATTTAGCCATATCAAATATGGTTAAAAACCATAAATTGGCGAGAGCAATAAGTGATATGGGATGGAGCGAATTTAAATCTATGATTGAATATAAATGTGATTGGTATGGAAAAAATTTAAGTGTAATTGGAAGATTTGAACCATCCAGTAAAACTTGTTCTAAATGTGGATCAATCAATAAGGATTTAACTTTAAAAGATAGAGAATGGATTTGTCCTAAATGTAATGAAAAACACGATAGGGATGTAAATGCTGCTATAAATATAAAGAAAATAGGGTTGAGGAACCAACCCAGCGTCACTCAAAGTGAATGGATACATTGTGCTTGTGGCGTAGAAACTACTACATCTTTAGTGTAGTAGTAGTTCATATGGTCAAACAGAGTAAATAGAAACATATCAAAACGAATTGAGATATCAGAGAGTAGATCAAAAGCAGGGAAAACAAGTGCAGAAAAGCGTAAAAATTCAACAAATGTTGAACAAATGTTAACGGGTGTTGAACAAACGTCAACAAAGGAAAGGAGAGAAAAGGAAATTAAAGTAAAAGAAAGTAAAGGGGAAATAGATGGTGTTCCACCATCTACAACTTCTTTTGATAAAAGTGTTGTAGGGACACTTGCAAGAAGAAAATTAGAAACTTCTCCTTCTACTAGAGAAATTTTAGCTGAACAAGAAAGAAGATATAGAGCTAGTCCATTGGCAGAACTCGACCCTATTGATTAAAATAAAATTCATTATATTTATATTCTATTTCGTAAAGTAATATGACCGAAACACTTAATCCCCGATTTCTGGAAGAACTGCTGAGGCTTTGTTTTTTGAAAAAGAGCATAGTAGAACGACTCCAACAAAACCTCAAATTTCAGTACCTACCATCACAAGAATTAAAAACCATCTACAAAGGAATCACAGATCACTATTCTCTAACAAGTGTTATCCCAACTTTTGGTACTATCTTTGAACAGAATAAGAATGATGATAAAGTTATTACTGTTCTAAAAAGAATCAAGGAAACAGAAATTTGCGACCCTGATCCTTTACTTCGACAACTTGAATCCTATATAAAGGATGTTAGATTCCAACTTCTATGGCAAGAAGTAGTTGATACTCATTCCAAAGGAGAAAGTGAGAAAGCAATGAGAATGATGTCTCAGGGTAGTCAAGAGATTGTAGAGTTCTCTATGTTCAAGGATAATGGTAACTTTCTAAGAGTGTTTCAGGACTTTCAAAAGATGTCATTGGAGAAACAAATTAAAAAGGAGGAACACAGAAATGGGAAAGAGAAGATACCGTTTGGTATACTACCATGTGATATTATATCTGATGGAGGATCTGATCGCAAGGATACAATACTTTGGATAATGCGTTCAGGTGTAGGGAAGTCTACTGTATTGAAGCATCATGGTATGCATATTTGTAAATTAGGTTACAATGTCTTACATATTCAGTTGGAGGGTAGTACTGAAGAAGTGTTCGATAAATATACTCAGAACTGGGCTGCATTAGATTATTCTACAGTGAAGTCGGGTAATGTTGAAACAGATGACTATGAAAGATTATTAGAGATAGCTAATACGATGGTTGTTATGAAACATGACATCTGTATTAAGTCATTTGAACAGTTTGATGAAGCCTCTATGACTGATATAAGAGACACAGTGGTGGAGTATATTAAAGAAAGAGGTAGTGCTCCAGATGTTCTTTTGTTGGATAGTATTGATCTTTGTCACCCTGGAGATGGGTTGAAGTATAATGTTGATACACAGAGCATCAAAATGAAGCTTCAAAATTGTTCGAGAAAACTGAAGAATCTTGCAAACGAGTTCGATATGAGATGTATTACAGCTACTCAGACGAGTGATGTTAAGGCAGATGTTTGGGATGATCCAGATAGAGTTATTACAAGATCTGATTCAATGGGTGATAAGAATATTGCTAACAGTTTTTCGTGGGTGTTTACAGGGAATCAATGCCGAGATGAGGAGAAGAACAAGACAATGAGAATTTATATGGATAAGTGCCGATATTATAATACAAAAAGTAGAATCTACCCTATCTGTACAAATTATTCACAAGGTAGATTTTTTGATGCTGCTCGTACTAGAAAACTATTCAAAGAAGTTTATGATGAATAGACTGTATAATGAAGATAATCTGACTACAATAGATCGTTTCCCAGATGAGAGTATCGATTTAGTGATCACTTCACCCCCTTATAATGTCAAGTTGGGTGGTAGAAGTGATGAGAGTCGATCGTATGATGTATATGTAGATGATAAAGAGTATAGTGTGTATATTAGTTGGTTACGAGTGATTTTTAGTAAGATCTTTAGTAAGTTAACTTTTGGTGGTAGAGTGGTGATAAATATCGGGGATGGGAAGAATGGCGCGATCCCAACTTCTTCAGATATTATTCAATTTATGAAAGATATCAGATATTTGACACTGACGCATATTATTTGGAATAAAAATCAAACTTCACCAAGAACTGCCTGGGGGAGTTGGTTATCACCTAAGCAGCCTTCATTTCCGACCCCATTTGAACATATACTAGTTTTTTGCAAAGGTAGTTTGAATTTAAGTAGAAAGGGAGTCACAGACTTAACAAAAGAAGAATTTATTAATTATTCATTGGCTATGTGGACTTTTCCAGGTGTAAGTAAGAAAAAATCTCAGCATCCGGCTGCTTTTCCAGAAGAACTCCCATATAGATGCATTAAGATGTTCAGTTATATTGATGATATAATTTATGATCCATTTGCAGGCGTAGGCACAACTCTACTTGTTGCTGAAAAGTTAAGAAGAAATTGTATTGGTAGTGAGATAAGTGAACAATATTGTAAAATTTATGAATCAAGAAAAGATAATCTCTGAACTAAGACTGAAACCATTTGGTAGTAAGGGGTGGCAGCGAGGCCAACTTTCTTGCCCAGAGTGTAATAGGTCGGATAAGTTCGCTGTTTTATTCTCAGATAGAGGTGGTGTGTGTCATTGTTTTTATTGCTCTCTATCACTACCATTATTCAAAGTACTGAGAGATATTGGGAGAACCGATTTACTAGATAGTGACTATGAATTTAAGGGTAAGATTGAACTTCAGCCATTGAAAAAAGAAAAGAAACAAGAAGAAGAGAAACAGACACAACTTCCACTAGGGTTTGTGAGGATAGATAGTGATCAGTATTTAGAAGATAGAGACTTCACACCCTATCAGTATGAACAGTTTAAAGTAGGGGTGGCAGAACTTGATCCCAGAACCTGTGATAAACTTGTATTTCAGATCTATCAACATGGTAAGTTATCAGGGTGGATAGCACGATCAAGAAAGAGTAAAGAGTGGCATCATGAGAATCTTAAACGATATAAAGAACTTGGTGAACCGTTGGTACTAAGATACAGAAATTCAGAAAACGATTTCTCAAAGATGCTTGGGGGACTAGATGAAATTACACACCATACACATACTCTAATACTAGTTGAGGGATTGTTTGATAAAGCCAATATTGATCGATTGATGAATCTTAATGATCAAGAGGAGATAAAGTGCTGTTTTACTTTTGGTAGTGATCTAAACGTTGCACAAGCTGATTTGATACCTTCAACTGTTGAGAAAGTTATATTGATGTATGATGCTGAAACAATCAGTAATACTAGAGAGGCTGGTATGAGACTCTTATCCCTATTTGATGTTAAGGTGGCTTTGATTACTGACCCAAATGTTGACCCAGGGAATATAACAGAACATGCACTATGTAATTTGTTTTTAAATATGAAAGATTTCCTTTATTTTTACAGGTCGATACACCTTCCTAAAGTTTCTTAACATGGAGATAGTAACTAAATCGAGAGATCTTTCACTTACAGATTTCTATTCTATTCTACAACGTGAGTATATTTCATACTTTATTCGTTCCCAAATCTACCCACCAGAGTATGCTAAAAAGTATACTAACTATTGTATCTGTAAAAAAGATAAGATTGAGAAGATTGGTATAAAGAACTGTCTTCCCTCTATCTTCAACATGTGTACTTTGAAAGAGAGATACGTTGATAGTTTCTTCAATGAATATGGACTCCCTAATTTTGAGTATAGAGATGAGAATAGTGTCAAGATAATGGGAAGATACGATAAAGAGTATTTCTTTTCGGAGGGAACTAGTATCAAGGTTAAAACTGATAAAGGAGTAGAAATCACTGTGGTCTTAAAGAATCTATTTAACATCAATAAGGTGATTACAGAGATCAATGGGGAGACACGTCAATACAACTATGAGTTCATTTCAAGGATCATTTCTGAAAGTCTAATTAATTTTTGAAAAAACATAACTTTTATATTTTTCGTATCGATATTTTTATTATTTTTACTTCATGAATTTAAAAATTTAAAACAATGACGGACAAGAAAATGGAGAAGATAAGTAAACAGATGTGTAAACTTATCCACAGTGAACCAGAAGAAGAATGGGCCGATATCACTTTATTCATTACTGTTGAGGCTGTTATCACTGGAGCAAGAGATACTTTTCAAGGCGTAGGCATTCTAGATGTGGCTAAGAAGCAGTATCTTGACCTTGCTGTACAAGTAGCAGAAGAAGAAACATATGGTCCAGACCCTGATAGAAGTTAAGATATGCAACTAATCACAAGAAAGTTCGAATTTGATGCAGGACATCGTGTAATGAATGAGAGAGTTAAGTGTTTCTCAAATCATGGACATAGATACTATGGTGATTTAGTTTTCGAGTTCACTACTACTGAAGAGATTGGTTACAATATTGACTTTAAAGAGATTAAGAGAGTGGGATGTCAATGGATTGATGATTATTGGGATCATGGTACATTACTTAATCCACATGACACAAAACTTATCGATGTATTGAGAGAAATCAATACTAAAGTATGGCTAATGTCTCTTAATGGAGAGGGAAATTATTGTAACCCTACTGTTGAGAATCTTTCGAGGGAACTATTTCTTGCACAACAGTTATTGTTTCAATCTGTTAAGGGTCTATCATTACATCAGATTCGGATGTATGAAACCCCTAATTGTTGGACTGATTGTTTCAATGAATCTATTTCAGATAGTGAACGTATCAATTTTCTAGACGTACATAAGTCTGAGTTAGTACATTATGGTATTGATAAGGGAGTGTTTGAATATGATGATCGTAAGTTATAAACTAAATCTACACAATATATGTTTACAGATTTTGATAAAGTAAGACAAATTATTGACCTCCATACCTGCATACAGGGTGAAGGTAAGTTTACTGGAGTACCACATCTATTAATAAGACTGAGTGGGTGTAATCTTGGGTGCATGTTCTCTGAGTGGTTATGTGATACTGCTTATGCTTCTTGGAAACCAGAGTCGGGGAAGTATAATCTCAATGATGTTTTAAAACTCATTTCTGATAATACACAGATTAATCATACATTTATTACAGGTGGTGAACCTACTATTCACCCTGTAATACTGAGAGAAATTGTAAATATATTGAAGGCTAATGGCCATTTTGTTGCAATTGAAACTAATGGTACTAGTTACGTTGATTGTAATATTGATTTTGTTACAATGAGCCCTAAGTTAAGTAATTCAATCCCAATCCCTGGTACTATGATCAAGAATGATATAGTTGATCGATTAGCAACTATTGAAGATCGTGATAAACAGAGCAATGGACGATATAGACCAGATTCACTTTTATTGTGGATGGAACATAAAGATTACCAGTTTAAGTTTGTTTGTACTACTGATGAACAACTTAATGAAATTGAACAGATTAAAACTAGACTTAACATCCCTAAAGATCATATATACTTAATGCCTGAGGGAGTGACAGCTGAACAATTACAGAGACGTAGACCTTGGTTAATTGAGAAGTGTATAGAACGTGGATACAATTATACCGATCGTCTTCATATAGTGGCTTATGATAATAAAAGAATAGCATGATAACAAACCAGAAACTAAAGTCAGCTGAACTAGCTTATGCTAGATTTATGGATGTAATACTCCCTGGCTGGAGAACAGACCCAAACTCAATGGATACACCCAAGAGAGTGGCTAAGATGTATCTGAAAGAACTTTTTTCTGGCATTCATGAAGAGAAACCTAGAATAACAGTCTTTGAGAATGTCGATGTCTACGATGGTATGGTTTTTCAAGGCAATATCGAAATTAAGTCAGTGTGCAGTCACCACCATGCATCTATTTATGGAGTCTGTCATGCAGCTTACTTACCAGGTCCATCTAATCGTATTATAGGTCTTTCAAAACTGAATCGAATCGTTGAGTACTATTCTCGTAGACCTCAGGTTCAGGAGAATCTTACTATGCAGATACATAACGCGCTGAGAGATATTTTCGAAGATAGTTTAGGTATTGCTATTGTGATTGAAGCTAAGCACTTATGTGTATCACATCGTGGTATTAGACAGAATTCAACAATGAAGACATCAAAACTAAGTGGGTGCTTTATTGATGACAATAGTAAGTCAAGAGATGAGTTTTATAGGTTTGTAAGTGACTTAAAAAAGTAATTATGGATTTCAACGAATATAGTATTAAGTCTGGTAAAGTTCTTCTCTACCCAAAGGCAATAGCACCTCTCTATCTAGCACTTGGTGTTAATGGTGAAGCTGGTGAGGTTGGTGAAAAAGTAAAGAAGGTGTATCGTGACAAAGAAGGTATCTTTAGTAGTCAATCTACAGAAGAGATCAAGAAGGAGATTGGAGATGTGTTGTGGTACTTGAACAGACTGAGTGTTGAATTGGGATTCACGTTGGAAGAAGCTGCTATATTGAATCTTCTTAAGATTGAAGATCGAATTAATCGTGAAGTAGTACAAAGTAAGGGTGATAACCGCTAAAAACTGATATATGATCGTAAAATTTCAACCATTAGATGTACTCTTTACACTCCCTGAGAAGAGTTTTGAATCAGATGCTTGTTTTGATATTAAAGCAAGACGTATTGAATATAAAGACAACCTTGTAATCTGTTATCTTGGGTTCAAGACTGAAATACCAGAGGGATGGAAGGGTGTTATTATTCCAAGAAGCAGTATCACAAAGACTGATTGGGTTATCCAAAACTCACCTGGAACTGTTGATAGCCACTATCGTGGGGAGTGGCAAGTACGCTTTAAATATATTGGTGATTCTAGTTGTATGTGTCTTTTTCCATATAATGTTGGAGACAGGGTTGCACAGATTTATTTTGAAAAAGTACAAGAAGTAATTTTTGAAATTGTTGGAGAACTAGAAGAGACACAGAGAGGACAAGGTGGCTTTGGTTCAACTGGTAAGTAGTTCTATTACATTTCTTATTTATAATCACTATAAATTAAGTCTTTTTTCAAAAATAGTCGGTAAAAAAATTAGGTTTGAGACGACTAATGTATTAATTTTACCACTTGATACAACAAACAAAAGTTCAACAACTTAAAAACGACAAAATGAAAACACAGATTGAATTACAGGGAATGACTTCCAAAGAACTTCATAACGAAGCACAGACTTTGAAAGTGAAGAATTACAGTAAAATGGGTAAGGCAGTATTGGTTACTGCTATCTTAGAAGCACAGAATCTTCTTGAGAATCCTATCACAGACTACACTGATCTTAATGAACAAGTGATTGAGGTTGGTAATACTGTTGATGTACGTATTGGTGCAAAACACTTTATAGGTGTTATTACAAGTCTTAAGACTGTTGAGACTGATCAGTATGCATTTGTTCTTCTTAATGGCTTAGACAAGTCAAAGATGTTTCATACTGGTGATATAAAGTTGAGTCCAAGTACCACTGAAAAAACAGAAAAAGTGATCAAAACAAGACCTGGTGGCCACACCACTTATATTGCCCCTGAAGTATCAGGTGAGAAAGAAGAAAAGACTGAAGTTGAGATCAAAACTCCGAAACCAGTCGCAGTAAAACCAGTTACGGTGTCCAAGAGGGTTATCACACCATTCACCCCTGAACAACAGGAGGTGGTTAACACCGAAATTAAGAGATATCAGGACAGTGTAATCTCGAAGAAGGAGTTGGTTGTAACTCTGATGGAGAATGGGATTGCAAAACAACAGATTGATCGTTATGTAGACCCCAAGATTCTGAACTGGAGTTATGTATATGACATCTATCGTGCACATGGCAAATAATTTCGAAATCGGTCAGAAGGTGAGCTGGTCTGTTGGTCAGCTCACCCTTAAGGGTATCTTCTACGATGAACTTGACTCTGAGTACTCCACAGTACAGTGTACAGAGAGAAATAACAGTCCTTATATTTGTAAGTTGAAGGTTTTATCTAGTTTACTCCTACCTTGTGCAAACAGTTGAAAATTTTCTCGAAGTACATAAGCCACTAGAAAGTGACTATAGTACCTTTAAGGAGAACTATATTAATCAGAATAGACTCCACAATCACACACTTGAGAATCTCTTTCTTTACTTCTCACTAGAAGATCATATCAAGAAGGGAAGAACACACTTTTATTATTCTATGGTGTTTATCAACGATCGTAGAAGATTCAAGTGGTTTATCAATCAATCAGATTTGGACATTGATCATATTTTTGATTTCTCATTACTTCCTATTGAGGTGAAGAACAAGATGTCATTTTATTCAGATTCAGAACTGATTAGTGAACAGTTGGTGAAGTCAAAGTTTAAAGAGACTGTCTATGATCTAGAGAAAGTATTTGATCCCAATACTTACCGTGAGAAATATAAGAGTGAGTCTGGGTTAGTGATTCGTAAGAAAATCTATAATCGAATTGAGTACCCGTTTAAGTATCTATTGAGACCTGAGTTGGAGTTTAGAGTGGTAGAGATCACTCCCATACTACTATCTTCAATTGAACAGTTACATAAAGATTGGTGTGAATATAAACTTGCTGATCCGAAGACCTTTAAGATGATGTTTTCATCGAATCGTTATTATCGCTGTTTAGTTCAATCATTCACATCTGAGTTTTTAAACAAATCAAATTGGTATCGTAAAGCATTTTATCTTGGAGATAAATTGGTGGCTGTTCGACAGTGTCTGATTCAAGATGATACTTCATATGATATTGGGTTCTTTTCCCGTTTCTGGGATGCTCCAAGTAATATTGTAAACTACATCAACACCTATTGTATGAAAGATCTTCAGAATTTAGGTGTGAAGTATCATAATTGTGGTGCGGAAATGGATAAGAATCTTGGTGTTTTCAAGAATCATTTTCCGAATGAACCTCGTTATGGATTCAAGTACAATTTCAAAAAATGAAAAAGATATCACATGAAGTTCCAATTAGTCTTCTAGAAGAGAGTCGATCGTTCAATCATTATGAATACTGTCTCTGTCACCTACTAGAAAGTTACCCACAGTATTCTCAGTTCTTTAGAGACTCACTAAAAATGGGTCGTGAAGTAGTGCTCGACAATAGTATCTTTGAATTAGGGGTTTCTTTTGATGCAGAAAAGTTTGCATCTATCGTTTCTGATCTTCAACCAACCTACTATATCATCCCTGATGTACTTGAAGATTGTGAAGGTACTGTTAAGAATCTTCGTAGTTGGGTTACAAAATATAGTGATCTTCCAGGCAAGAAGATTGGAGTAGTACAAGGGAAGACATATGAAGAACTTGTATATTGTTATGAAGAGGTGGATAAGTTCTGTGATATGATTGCAATCAGTTTTGACTATTCTTGTTATGAAAAACTATCTCCGAGTAAGAGTAAATTTGTAAGTTGGATGTATGGGAGACAGAAGCTCCTATCACGACTGTTATCTGATGGAGTGATCAATGAACATAAGCAACATCATCTTCTAGGTTGTGCTTCAATAAATGAATATAAAGCTTACAAATCGAAGTATTATAACTTCATCTATTCACTGGATACAAGTAATCCAATTGTTTATGGTTTATTAGGTATGAAATATAGTGAAGAGAACTTGTTTTTAAAGCCTAAAATTAAATTATGTGACTTGATTGAAGCCAATCCATCACCTGAACAAAGAGAATCGATCCTACATAATGTAAACCTGTTTAAAACGTATGTTAATGCATAAAAAGATCTTATTAACAGGCTCTCATAGTACTGGGAAATCAACTCTTCTCAGAAATCTACAGAATCTGAAGCAATTTCAAGACTTTAAATTCATTGGTGGTGTGACAAGAGAGGCACATTCATATGGTCTTGATATCAATGAAAAGGGAGACAGTCTCACACAACTTTATTGTATGTGTAAGGACTTTTTGAATATTGTACAGAACCAAAATAGTAGTGTTGTTTTTGATCGTTCAATATTGGATACATACATTTATTCTCAGTATCTGAATAAGAACTTGGAACCATGGGTATTGACTACTATGACTGAAGTTTGTAGTATGTTGATTGGAGAATTTGATTTAATTTTATGGTTAAGACCTGAACTACCTATCACAGATGACAGAGTTAGAAGTCTGAATGTAGAGTTTCAGTTGGGAGTTGATCAGATGTTTGAAACTTATTTTAAGTATCACTCCACACTACCAGTTTATCATTTAAAGGGAAATATTCGTCAACGTATTTTACAAGTTAAAGAGCTATTAAAATGAGTGATCTTAAATTAGGCAAACCAACTGAGTATAAGTTTGAGTATGACCCGACATTACTTGATGTATTCCCAAGACTACAGGGTCGTAGAGACTTTCCAACCACTAAGATGTCTGGTGTTGATGTTTGGACTTGTTACGAATTTTCATTTTTATTCCCAAGTGGGAAGCCCTATTCAGGTGTGATTCGTATTATAAACCCAGTAGATTCAGAAAGTATATTTGAATCAAAGTCACTTAAACTGTACTTGAACTCGTTTAACAATACTGTTTTTGAAGATGTTAGACAGGCACTGGAGGTGATTAGAATTGATCTGAGTAATAGAGTGGTTGGGAAGATAAAAGTACAGGAGATAACACATATCAGTAAATCTCGTGTTTCACCACGTCAAAGTCTTGACAATCTTAATATTCAGACTGATATTTATGATTACACACCTGATTTATTAAAGGGAGTGGGAGTGAATAAACTTACAACGCAAGTCTTTTATTCTGACTTATTGAGGTCCAACTGTCCTCGCACACACCAACCGGACTGGGCGCGTGTAACTATTATTCAGAGTTCATTTTCAAAACTCGATAAAAAATCACTATTGAAGTATATCATATCATTCCGTAATCATCAGGGATTTCATGAAATTGTTTGTGAACAGATCTATAATGATCTGTTTCAGAGACTCTATCAATTGTATACTTTGGTTGTATTATGTCAGTATACACGTAGGGGTGGGATTGATATAAATCCGTATCGGTCTAATAATGATTATGTCAATTATTCAATGTTCACTAAACTCTTACAACAATGATAAGTAACGAGAATTCACTGAGTAAAGTTATTGACTTTATTGATGCCTCAAATGAGGCTACAGTTATCATATCACATCTAATTCATAGAGATATAAGTGGCTGTTTTGAAACTTGTGGTGGCTGTTGTAAGAGAGTCACATTGGATTATTTTGAGAAATCAGAACGTTGGGAACGATTTAAAGAACTCTTCCCTGAAAAAGTAAAAGATTTTACAGAATCTATTATAGGGGCTGGTACCTTCTTCTCTAACCCACAGACACAAAATAATACAGGGTTCTGTCAGTATCTAGATATGAAGACAGGTCTCTGTACTATCCACACAGCACGACCAATGTTATGTGAACCAACTCCACTAAAGTTTAAGATGAACCCTACACGTAATAGAGTTATACTAACTTCTGAGACTTATGGTCGTAAACATGCCTTTAAACGTGTTGATGGTTGTAAGGGTGCGAAGTGTAAGATGACAGAACCTACTGAAAAGAGAAAGTTAGAAGATATTGGTCTATTAGAGGAATTAAAGGCTATTGGGAATGTATTTCAACTACCTACTAAACGTCTAGGTACCATTATTGAAATTCTTAAGAATCGTGAACTTAATTCAGAATCAACTTCAATTTTTTAGATATGAAATATGCAATGTTGTCACTTTCAGGAGGGATGGATTCTACTTCTCTTCTTTTACATTTACTAGCTAATGATTATCAAGTAAGAGCAATTGGGTATGATTATGGTCAGAGACACAAGATTGAACTCTCTCGAGCATTAAATAATGTGAGATATTTACAGAGTCGTGGACTAAGTGTCTCTTTACAGATAATTAATCTTAAAGATGTATTTTCTGATTCACAATCTGCCTTAACATCAAATACTGATGTACCTGAAGGACACTACCAACAATCAAACATGTCTGTGACTGTAGTTGAAAACAGAAATATGATCTTTGCAAGTATTATCTTAGGTAAGTCACAGTCCTGGGCTAACCAATTGAAAGAAGAGGTGAAAGTATGTTTGGCAATTCATAGCGGAGACCATTTTGTCTACAAAGATTGTAGGCAAGAATCAAGAGATGCTGTGGAACACGCCTTTAAAGTCAGTAATGATAACTCAGAACTAGTTAACTACTACTCACCCTACTTGAATGGGAATAAGACAACTATTCTTGAAGATGCTATAAAAAACTGTCACAAGTTAGAACTTGACTTCAGTAAGGTTTTCAGTAATACTAATACCTGTTACAACCCAGATACAGTTGGGAGTAGTTGTGGGAAATGTGGGAGTTGTATAGAGAGAATTGAAGCCTTTGTTAATATTGGTCGTAGAGATCCTATTTTTTATGTTAATGGTTGGCAAGTCGTAAAAGAAAATGCATTGAAAGTATTGGGACTACAGTAAAAATCATTAAATTTAGATTATGAACAATAACGAATTTCTTGAGTATCATAAACAATGTTGTGAGAAGTTACACCAGATTGTAACTAAAAAGAATCATGACTATGCTGGTTTCGATCAACAAGATGCTTTTGCTAATTTCTCAGTAGTTGAGAAGGCTGGAATTACTTCGGTAGAAATCGGTTTCTTAACGAGGATGATGGATAAGATATCTCGAGTTAATTCCTTTGTTATACAAGGTGTAACACGCGTAGAGGATGAAAAAATCGAGGATACATTACTTGATCTTGCAAATTACTCAATTTTAATGGCTGGGTACATTAAATCTAAGAAAAAGTGCAACAGTTAGAACTATATTTACAGTCACAGAAGATAGATTACAAAGTATTGTTTGAGTCAGTTGTTGAGATTGACGGACATACTTATGAACTAGTGAAACCAACTGATGGGAAGTTATTTGATGAGAACTTTCATCTTCTTGCAGACTCTACAGAGAGTGATCACTACATCTTCAGTTTTGGTGGACAATGGTATTCTACACCCAGAGGGATTGAGAAGAAACCAAAACTAAATAGAGTTCGATTCTTAGGTAAGACTACTGATGGACTTCAAACTAGTTCATTTTTAGGTGTAAGAGGTGTCTATGAAGTACTGAATGGGTCTGGACAGTACTCAGAGTGGGTTCAGAAAGCTAAGTTTCTAGGTGTCGAAGTCCTTGGGATATGTGAAAGAAACTCGTTGGCTGGAGTCCTGAAGTTTCAGATAGAGTGTTTACAGAATAGTATTCGACCCATTATTGGAGCCACCTACACAGTATATCGTAAGAACGAAGATTATCGATATGACATAAAGTGTTATGTAAAAAATGAGAAAGGGTGGATTAACCTACTACTGATTAATAAAGAGGTGAATGTTGTCAATAACAAGTTTATTGAAGAAGAGAAGTTGTTTGAACTCACAAATGGATTATCCATAGTACTTGACCCTAAGTCAATTTCTTACGATAAGTTATTCCCAATTGATCTTAGAGATGTAGAACTATTCTATCAACTGGACACTGTTGTGTATGATCAAGAAGATCGTGATAAAGAATATCTTCTAAATCTTAAGAAGTTTGTCTGTAGTGGGTTACAACCTATATCAATCACAGATGCTTTCTACCTTAATGTGGAAGATGCATTTATTAAAACAAAATTAAATCAAATTTCAAACATATTTGAACATAAGTCATCAAATCAATATTTTAAGAGTAAAGAAGAGTACTTTGAAGAACTTGATAATGTGTTTAAGAATGAAGATCGTTCTTTTCTCTTTTTTCAACGTTCAATATCTAATGAACTAAAACTTGTTAATGAATGTCGATTTCAGATCCCTCAAAAGGGGAAGTATCTTCCTGTATATAAGATGACAGAAGAGGAGAGTAAAAAATTTGAGACAAATCAAGACTTATTCTGGGATCTAATTATGAAGGGACTAGATAAGAAAGTCCCAAAACACAAACATATAGGATATCTTGAACGTATTAATACTGAGGTTGAAGTTATTGAACTTGGCCACTTAGTTGATTATTTTTTGATTCTTTGGGATATTGTAAAGTGGAGTAATGAACACGGAATATTAACAGGAGTTGGCAGAGGTTCCGCGGGAGGGAGTCTTGTTTCGTACACACTTAATTTAACACATATAGACCCTATTGAATTTGGTTTACTATTTGAACGATTTTTGAATAAGGGAAGAGTAGAAGGCGGATCAATGCCGGACGTGGATTTGGATTTTTCTGGTGAAAGAAGAGATGAAGTAAAGAGATATATGGAGGAGAGATATGGTATTCATCAAGTATTTTCTGTTGGTACCTATAACACTTTGAAACTAAAGTCTGCTATTAAGGATCTTGCAAAACTTTATAATCTGGAGATTCAAGCAACCAACTATATTACAAGTATAATAGGTGAAGATTTTGAAGACATATCTTCAGGAACAGATATAGTATCAATATTTCAGACTGCCTGTAAGACAAAACAGATTATGTCTTTTATTCAAGACAATTCGGAACTTGTTAATGATTTGGTTTCAGTTCTGAATCTCCCTAAGACACAGTCTATTCATGCCTGTGCAACTATTATACTCCCCGACGAAAGAGATGTATTCCACTGGGTACCTGTTAAGAATATGTTGACAAAGAGTGGTGAAACATGTCTAGTATCTGAATGGGAAGGTGGTGAGTTAGAATCTATAGGACTATTGAAAGAAGATATTTTGGGTATTCAGCAACTTGACAAGTTTCAATTTATTCTCAATCTTATTAAGAAGAATCAGGGAATTGATATCGATATCTATAATCTTGACTATACAGATGAAGTAGTATATAAGTACTTTCGTAAGGGGTGGAATCAGGATGTGTTTCACTTTGGGGCTAAGGGATTAACACAGTATTGTAAGTTAAGTAAGCCAGAGACCCTGGGTGATCTAATAGCAGTGATTTCACTTTTTCGGCCTGGCCCTATTGAATCAAATCTTCATAATGAGTATGTTCTCCGTAAAGAGGGACAAAAAGAAACTGAGTATCTTTGGGGGACAGAAGAAATTACAAAAGATACATGTGGAATCTTAGTTTATCAGGAACAGATTATGAAGGTCTGTGTTGATGTAGGTGGATTTTCACTTGTAGAGGCTGATGATATTCGTAAGGCTCTTGGTAAGATGAAGACAAAATATTCAGACCCTCAAAAGGTGAAGTTTATTGAAGGGGCCGTATCGAGAGGATGTCCACAATCAGAGGCTGAAAATATTTGGACTGTGATGGAGCGGTTTGCAAAGTATGGATTTAACGCCTGTATAAGTGGAAGTGAAAGATTTTATAGAACTTCACAAACTAAATCAGGCAAATCTACTTACTGTCCTACTATTGAGGAAATGTATCGTATAAAGAATGACTATTTGTATGCAAAATCTGTAGGGAAAATCCCACTATATAATCGTTATCGTGATTCTTATGGGAACTCATTTTCACTAAATGAAAGTGGAAAACTTATTAAGAACCAGATAGTTGATATTAGATTTGTAGGGGTTAGATCTGTATATAAATTAACACTAGTAAATGGAGTATCAATTAAAGTTACACAAAATCATAAGTTCCCAACGGATAATGGGGAGAAGAAATTAGAAAATCTAGTTATTGGTATTGATAAGATCTATTATAATTTAGGACACAAATCTGAATTAACGGGGTTTAATTTTACTGATAAGGGAATATCATGTACTAAGTATCATCCAACAGCAAAAGTTGAGAAGTTTGTATTAAATTCACAGGGTGGACATGAGGGTTTTGTTAAGAAAGGTGATACAAATTTTAAGACACTTTATGATTATGAATTGAACTATAAGAAAGACTATTGTGAAAGTGAAACATGTACTGGGATAAGTAAGCGACTGGAAGTACATCATAAAGATCAAGATAATAGTAATAGTAACCACTCAAACTTAATTACTCTCTGTGCTTCTTGTCATAAAAAAGAACACTATCGACTAGGTCGTACAAAGATGGGAATGAAGGGTCTTGAAACAGAGTTGGTTGATATTCGTGATATCATTTATGATGGTGAAGAAAATGTCTATGATGTTGAGATGTTAGACCCATATCATACCTTCACAACAAGAGATGGGATAGTGACTAGTAACAGTCACGGGGCTGCCTATACTATTACTGGCTATATTTGTCAGTGGCTAAAAGTACATTATCCACTTGAGTTTTGGACATCGGCTTTTGAATATATTGATGAGTCAAAACGTGAAGAACGTACATCACAGTTTATTTCAGAGATTAGTAAGACAGGTAAGATTAAGATAGTCCCAGCCGATATAAATTATTCAGAGATAGATGTTCGTTCAGATCATGATTCAAATTCAATTTATTGGTCTTTATCATCTGTTAAACAGGTAGGTGGAGTGGCTATTGAACAGATTATGGGAGAAAGAGAGAAGAATGGGAAGTACTTTAGTTTTGATGAATTCTTGGATCGTCACACATTTACAGGCAGTAAGATTAATAAATCGCATATTGAGAACTTAGTTTATGCTGGTGCTTTTGATAAGATCGAGAATATTAACTCATCACTGGAACGTATTAAGTTAATTACACACTATAGAACTAAGAGAAAGATTGTAGTTGATAAGTTGAAAGATAATTTTGTGATGGCTGGAGATACTATTTATGAGGACTATTGGTGGGATCTACAACAAAAACGATTATCAGGTATTGCATTCTTTGATTATAGATCAATGGTTGAGAAATATATCAAAGGAGATTCACAGTACATAGATCAAGATCAGTTTCAGTCATCTAACTTTACAAATCGTTATCTATCAACAGGTGGTTATATTGTAGAGTGTATTGAGAGGACTTCTTCTAAGAAGGGGAAATATTGTTCTTTATTAGTAGAGAGTAATTACGAGTTTTTGTTTGTATCAATCTTCCCAGACCACTATCAACAGTTATTAGAGAAGGGTATGGACTTTGTAAATTCTAAGGGAAAGATTCTTCTACTTTCGGGACTAATTAAGACTGACGACTTTAAAAAACAACAGGTTATGAAGGTATGGGATAATTCAGAGATTGTGATATTGGACTAGTGAACTATATCTATAGTCATTATAAATTAAAGTCTTTTCAAATTGGTATCAGTATAATTCTTATATTTACATAAATTAACCCACTATGATAAAGGTAGTTGTACCTGTTGGCGATAAATCAGTAGTTCTAAAGTTTAATGACTTTGAGTCTGAGATAGATGTTGATGAGTTAACCAAGGTTGACTATTCTAATTTATTTGGTGAGATTGTTACTGTATCAGCACTGTTGAATCGTATTGGGTTATTGAAGTCAGAGGCTGAGGCCATACTTGCACATAAAACATTGGAGTGTGATATCTACAGAGCTGGTTTAGAGAGACAGTATCGTAGAGAGGCCAATATTAATTCAGGAAAGTTTACATTGGTTGATAATGGCCAACAGATGATGATTAAGTTGACTGAAGACTCCTTAAGTTCAGCTATATTATTAGATCTTGCTTTTCAGAATAAACGTAAGGGAGTTATTAATGCCAAGAAGGATCTTTCAAATCTTGACTCACTATATTGGTCTATTCAGAGTAAAGACAGAAAATTGTCTGTTTTAATGAAACAAGTAACACCAGAAGAGTTTTTTAATGAACTTATTGAAGGAGTTGTAAATGGTATCATGATTACTAAACCTGAAGATAGATGGACGAAGAAATAGATATACATGAAGTAATGGATGCTGTAAGAAGTTCTTTAGATGGTGCTAGAGTGTTTCATCTAGAGGTAGAAGTAATGGCATATGCATTAAAATATCTGAAAGAAAATCCAAGTCTATCAATCAGTCAAGCTATAGGTTGTGGATATTTTGAATGGGTAAAATAAACAAAAATAAGTTGTCAACACAATTAAACAAATCACAAACATTTAAAACAAGTAAAAATGGCAGAATTCAATCGTAGTAGATTTAAAGGGGCGACCCTTAGTTCAATTAAAGAAGAACAGGGAAGAGCTGAAAAAGCACTCCCTAAGAACGATGGTTTCAATCGTGCGGGATTTCATACAGTAGAAGATGGTAAAAACTGGAGGCGTATAGCACCAGCTCATAAACCTACTGAACCCGCTTATCGTGCAAAGAGTACAGTTATTCTTGAATGTGAAGTCCCAGAAGTTGATGGAGACGGGAAAGAGACAGGTAAGAAGGAGATCAAGAAGAAGAATATCTTCATTGCCACTCAACATTCATTGACACTGAAAGAAGATCCCATCTTAATGTACATCTCATTTGTACAGCAGAGGGCCAATGATGAGATTCAAGATAAGGATGCTCGTTCAAAGTTTCTAGCCCCTATTAATGGTTGGAGAAGTAGAGATGGAAAGTGGAACTGGGGTATCAAACCTTCCGCCGATTATATATGTTACTGTTGGGATGATAAAGGTGTTCTTGGTAGGGAACAGTTATTTTCCTTTATGTTGGATCAGATGAAAAAGATCTCCATCGAACGTACAGATGATAATGTAGAAATTGTTCCCGATATCTTCTCTGACCCTGATGAGGGATACCCATTGATCATTTCCAAACTGAAGAATGACAAAGGTAAGTATGAAACAACATGTAGTTGTGATCTACCCAACAAAAAAGAAACCTGGGTAGAGTTTTTTCAACGTACTCGTGTCACTGATGAACAGTTGGCTGATTTGGTATCGAAAGAAAGTTTACGTGAACTGTATGAAGATGTATATACATCTAGAGACTTTAATATGGCTGTTGATGGTTTACGTAGATTTGATGAACTTCATAAGTATCAGATCTTTGAGAATGAAGAGTTCATTGAGAAATTGACAACATTGAAAAAACTTGTCCCTGAATACACACCAAAAGAAGAGAGTGGTATTTTTGAGGACTCCAAAGAGATCAAAAAGGAGAAAGAGATCAAGGCTCACGTTGATACACCAAAAGAATCAAAACAGGTAAGTGAACCGATTACACTTAGTACCCCTATTCCAGCAATGAAAAGAGTTCTCAGAGAATATATTAAAGAGAACTATGGTGATGACTATACATTACCTGAACTTGAAAAAGAGGAGTTAACAAAGTGGTATACTCTTGCTCAACAGGGTGAAGAACTTCCCTTTGATACTATGGAGACAAAATCTGAACAGGTACATGAAGAAGTAAAACCTGAAAAAAGAGAAGAACCACCTGTAACATCAGCAGCACCTATTTCTGAAGTGGATCCTGCATTGGCTGAACAGATTGCAGCCTTACGTAGAAAGCGTACTGTTAAGTAATATATTTCGTAAATCTAGAGAGTGGGAGTAACCAATCTTCCCTCTCTTAATTATTCCGATATGGTAAAGAAGAAAGAGACTACTACAGATAAAAAACCAATCACTATTCTATCCACTGATTGGCATCTCAAAGAAAGTAATATTGAACAGATCAAGGGTCTTATAACTCAAAAATGTGAACTTGCTAAGTCACTAGATATTGATACTGTATTCTGTCTTGGAGATATTTTTGATTCACGAGCAGGACAGAAGGTGAGTATACTTGTAGCCTTTAGTGAGATATTGGAGATATTCTCCAATTACCAGATTAAGTTATGGGCGATACCCGGGAACCACGATAAGCAGGGGTACCTGGGGTTTGAGAGTTTCGTAGACCCATTTAAGTACCATCCTAATTTTAAATATATCAATAGGGCTGGCGGGGTACCTATTGGTAATATTATGTTTCAACTACTCCCCTATTTTAAAGAAACTATGTGGTTGGAGAGATTCAGAGAACTTGAAGAGTATGTTGGAGAGTTTGGTACAGACGATTTTCCTGGTAAGAAACACGTTCTTTTATCACATATAGCTTTGAATGGTTCTACAAATAATGATGGAACCAAGGTAAATTGTAATATTTCAGTGAGTGACTTTAAGAATTGGGATCTAGTTCTTCTAGGCCACTATCATGATCAACAGCAAGTTGGTGTAAATGTATTTCATATACCTTCTATTCAACAGAACAATTTCGGAGAAAATGATCAGAAGGGTTTTACAGTTGTATATGATGATTGCAGTTTTGAACTTCATAAATCATCTTTCAAAGAGTATAAGAAGGTAGTTATCGACTTTGATAACACTACAAAGAAACAGTTGGAGACAATCTTGAAAGATCAACAGTGTGTAGATAAGTTTGTTCGATTGGAGTTTGTTGGTTCATCTGATAGACTGAAAGCTCTGAATAAAGAAGAATTACAATCTCTTGGGTTTAATATCACAGTAAAGGTAAAGGAGATCGAAGACACAATTGAGTTTGCTGAAGAAGAGATCAAGGAACACACCAAAGAGTCTATTGTAGAAGAGTTTAAACAATTCTGTACAGAGAAATCAAAGGACTATGAAATAGGGATTATACATCTTAATAAAAAACTTGAAAAATAATTTTTATTTTGATACAGAATTTATTAATTTTACTTTTTATTCCAGGAGGACAGGGGATGCAACCCTTTCTAAAACTTCCAGCAGTTTTAGATTACTCCTTGGATTTATTTCGGCTGGACGTTATAAATTCACCTATCATGGCAGCTTCAAAATTTTACTTTGTTTACAAAACAACCTGTATCCTAACTGGGTTAATTTATGTTGGTGCTCATAGGACTAATAAATTAGAGGATGGCTATATTGGTCATGGAATTTATAGATCTATAAAAGATAGTGAGAATGTAATCAATGGACTTTCACTGGCTGTTAAAACTTACAATTATGTAAATTTTAAAAGAGAAATTTTAGAGTTCTGTAGTTCACTCGAAGAGATGCAAGAACGCGAAGTCTACTGGCAGAGAAAACTAGATTGTACTAATCCCTTAGTTGGTTATAATCTTAAGATAAGTAAGGCGGGTGGTCATAAAGAAGATTTTAAACATTCTGAAGAAGTAATAGAAAAGCAAAGAGAGTTTATGAAGGGAAGAGTAGTTGGTGAAAAGAACCCATTTTATAAAAAGAAACATTCAGATAAAACAATAAAATATTTACATGATATTAATATCGGTAAAAAGCACTCTAATGAAACAAAAGAGAAATATAAACTAAGACGTGGTGAGAAAAATGGTATGTTTGGTAAGTTAGGGAAAGATAGCCCTAATTATGGACAGACTAGGTCTAAAGAAACTAAATTAAAGATGAGAGAGTCTGCAATAAATAGACCACTAATTGAATGTCCTCATTGTAATTATCAAAGTCCGCACAAAGGACTTATGATTATTAAGCACTTTGACAATTGTCCTCAGAACCCTAATTACGTTCCAAAAGAAGATACTAGACCTTTATTGACTTGTACTCACTGTGGGTATCAGTGTAAAAATAAAGGTAGTATGATGGCTAGTCACTTTGATAAATGTAGATATAGGTAACCATATAAATTTGTACTATGAACGAAAATAAACAGAAAACTATTAGTGATGCTATTTTATCAATTGAAAAACGTTTTGGCAGAGGGTCGATACTAGATTTTGAAACAGGCATTAAAGATGTTGAGTTTATCTCTTCAGGGTCTATTGGATTGGATTATGCATTAGGTGGTGGATTCCCAAGGGGGAGAATTATTGAGGTCTATGGACCGGAATCATCAGGTAAGTGCTTAACAGAGGACTCTTATATACAAACTAGTAGAGGGTTTAAGTCAGTACAGGAAATTTTTGAAGAAACAGAAAATGATCTTACTATTTCACAAAAAGAAGTTGAGTATCAATATTCTTCACTAGTAAATCGTTTAGGGCAACTAGAGGATACATCACATCTAGTATATAATGGACGACAACCTATTTATAAAATAAGAACTCAGACTGGTTTTCTATTAAAACGTACATATAAACACCCATTACTAGTAGTATCCAAAAATGGAAATTTTATATGGAAGTATTCAGGGGTGATACAAGAAGGTGATTACTTAGTAAATCATAGAAGTAGATTTTTTGGTATAGGAGAAAGAGATCTTGATACTTGTTATTCAATTGGTTTATTACTTGCTGATGGGTACTTAGGTGGGACTATAAGTATAAGTAATGATGATCCCTGTATTAAACAATTTATAGAGACAAAAATGTCTCAGTCACTAGATTTTAGTAGATGTGATAAGTCACCAAGTGATAGTATAAGTGGACAGTCATTTGGGTATGATTTTAGATTAAATTTAAAAGGTCAGAGATCAAATAAAACAATTCAGAAACATTTTTATGAAAAATTTGATCTTAAAGTAGGGGTTGCAAAAACTAAGTACTTCCCTAAGTGGATTAGAGAACTTAATGAAGAGTGTATGTCTGCTGTTATACGTGGTTATATGGATTGTGAGAGTTATATTTGTGAAACAGGTTTAGAGGTATGTAGTGCTAGTTACACACTATTATATCAACTTAAATTAATGCTTTCACAGTTTGGGATTGTATCATTTTTTGGAAATTCAGGTAAGGTTAAGGGTTATGAACAGAATGACTACTATAATCTCTATATTTATGGTGAAGATTTCCAACTATATATAGATAAAATTGGGACAGATTCACTTTATAGACGTAATCAAATACAGCAGTATGTAGATACTAGAAGTAGTGTAGTACAAATTCAGACAAATTATAAACACATACCTTTTATTGAAGAACTAGTTAAAGATTTATATTATCAACAAGAAAATCGAGGTGGATTATTAAGAGAGTTACTTGAAGATATATTTTCTAGTTTTTGTAAAGTTACTTTTACTAGACTGAAGAAGATTCTAGAACTCTGTGAAGAAAGTAGACTAAAAACTCAGTTAAGTGAATTATTAGACTATTCATTTGAGAGAGTTGTACATGTAGAGAAAGTTGAAGAAACAATAAGAACTTTTGATTTTATAATGTCTAAAACTAGTTCTTTTACTGCTGATGGGTGTATTAATCATAACTCAACTCTAGGCCTACATGCTATTGCTGAAGCCCAAAAAGAAGGTGGTGTAGCTGCTTATTTGGATAGTGAACACGCTTTCGATTCTACTTATGCAAAGAACTTAGGTGTTGATCTTTCAAAAGAGACACTTTTATTTTCACAACCCGATAATGGTGAACAGGCTTTGGAGATTGCTGAGATACTTATAAGAACAGGAAAGATTGACATTATTGTAATTGATTCAGTAGCAGCATTAATTCCTGCTGCTGAGCTGGCTGGAGACATGGGTGATTCCAAGATGGGTCTACATGCAAGACTTATGTCACAGGCTCTTCGTAAGATTTGTGGTGCTGTGAGTAAGTCAAATACCATTGTAATTTTCATCAACCAGTTACGTGATAAGATAGGAATTCAATTCGGTTCTTCTGAAACAACTACTGGTGGAAATGCACTTAAATTCTATGCTTCACAGAGGTTGGACATACGTAAGACAGCGATGAATAAAGATGGGGAAGAGGCTGTATCAAACACTGTTAAGGTGAAGGTTGTGAAGAATAAAGTAGCTCCACCTGCCAGATTCACATCATTTGATATTGTTTATGGTAAGGGTATCAATAAGATAGCTGAAATTGTATCTCTTGGTGTTGAACTGGGAATCATAAAGAAGAGCGGGTCGTGGTTTTCGTATGGTGAAACCAAGTTGGGACAAGGGAGTAAGGCTGTTGAAGATATCTTAAACGACAACCCTGAACTACAGGATGAATTGACAGCATTAATCAGACACAAACTTAAAAGTTAGATAATATGCATTTCGTACATCTTAGAGCCAAGAATTTTCAGTCATTCAAAGAACTCTACTATGAATATCGTAATGGTATCCCTGTACTGATTCTTGGAGAGAATCTTACAGATGATGATCAGGAGTCAAACGGGAGTGGCAAGTCGGTGTTAATGAGTGGACCCGAATACTGTATTCTTCACACTATGTCTAAGAAAGTCAATGATAAGGATCTTGTTTACTGGTGGGATGGGTCGGATACTGGAGAGATTGAACTCTCTATTCATTGTCCTCTTCGTAAGGAGACTTTGTTGATTGAACGTAAAATATCAATTAAGAATGGTGGATCATCACAACTCTCTATTAACGGAATTGTTAAGTATGCCTTTGTAGACAAGATGGTTGGGGAGATTGATAAGTTCATTATTGAGTGGATTGGGATTTCAAAAGAGGACTTACAAAACTATTTCATTATCTCCAAGTTTCGTTATATATCATTCTTCAATGCCTCTAATACTAGTCTTAATCAACTGATTGGGAGATTCTCCAATACAAGTATCATCTCAGGAATAGATAAAGATATCCTATTAGAATCAGAAAAAATAGAGAGTGACAGGTTAGTACTAACTGAGAAAAAGAATCGATTCTACGGCATGATTGACGTATACAAATCGAATCTAGAGACTGAACAGAAGATCGATAAAGAGAAATTGATTGAAGAACGACTTGATGCAATCGATAATGAGATAATCACTGAAGGTGAAAAAACTCTTTCAGCACAGACTCAGATTGGTATTGAAAACGACAAGATCGTCTCCTATAAAGAGGAACTGACTACACAACTTGAGAAGGTCAATCAGGCCAACAGTCAACTTAGATCAATCAATGAAAAGGAGTCTAAGTTTGACAAACTCTACAGTAAGGTTGATTTGGAGATGGATTCTGTCAAGAAGAGTCGTGAATCGGTACTTGAGAAGTCAAATGAATTAAGTAAGAACAAGAACGAACTCTGGCTGACTATTCAAGAGATTGAGAGAAACATAAAGGGATCAGTTAAGTGTCCCAAATGTGATTTTGAGTTTTTGGTTGGCCACACAGATATAAGTATTGAAGAAGAGAAGAACTCACTACTGGAGGCTAATAAGATTGTCTCTACTCTGGATAAGTCGATTGAAGATATTAAAGTAACTCTATCAGAATTTGATCCCAAGATAAGAGACATTAAAAGAGATCGATTGACAATTGAGGCAGAAGAGAGTGAACTTCGTACAATGAAACGTAACATCAGTAATAGTATCTCCACAATTGAATCCAATAAGAACACTATCAATAACAACATTCTAGTTTGTGAAGGTAAGATTCAGAGATATCGTAGTGATATACAATTAAGTACAGACAGGTCCAAACAACTACTTGCTTCAAAATCAGAAATAACTGTAGACACATTTGACAACTCAGAGAAGATTAAGGCTATCAATGAAGAGATCGAGAATTGTAACAATCAAATCACTTCTATTGAAGAACTAGATAAGGCCTATAGTGATAAGATTTTTGATATCAAACAATGGGCCTTTACGTTTAAAGAGTTCCAACAATATCTATCCACCAAGACGATCAAAGTGTTACAGGGGTATGCCAACAAAACATTAAGTGATATTAAGTCTGATCTTAGAATACAGTTGGAGGGCTACCGCATGAAAACAGACGGAACTTTGTCTGACAAGATCACGGCCTACATAGTGAGAGATAGCGAGATTAAAGAATTCGGTAATTTCTCAGGTGGAGAAAAAGCAAGACTGGAGTCAGCAATGATTATCGCAGTACAGACAGCAGTCAATTCTACTAATAAATATGGCGGACTGAACTTTCTGAGTATGGATGAAGTGCAAGAATCAATCGACGGACTTGGGATAACTACACTTGTAAACTCTTTCATACCACTTAATCGTACAATTTTATTGACTACACATATAGCACATAGAAATTATGATTGTGAGGTACTTAAAGTAATTAAAGAAGATAAAATAAGTCGACTGTCTTAAATAAATTTTTATTCTAGTATAAAGTTTATTAATTTTACAGTGCAGTTCAGTTATATGAAAAATCTAAACCCTCATTCGTTCACATTGCCTAATGATCAATCTTGATCGACTGGACTGCCTTTGTGTTCGGATGGGGTGTTTTTTATGGCAACTTCAAAATTTTACTTCATCTACAAAACAACCTGCATTCCAACTGGATTAATCTACGTTGGTGCTCATCGAACTAATGATCTCAATGATGGTTACATTGGACAAGGGATCTATTATTAAGAATCACTTTGACAACTGTAAATTAAACCCAAATAAACTATGAATATATTATCAATTGATCAAGCATCAAATTGTGGCTGGGCCATATCCAATGAGATATATGGTGTATGGGATCTAACCACTCGTAAAGATGAATCACAAGGTATGAAACTCTTACGATTCAAATCTAAATTAAGAGAAGTTTGTGAAAGAGAACATATTGAGTTGATAGTATATGAACGCGTGGCTGGTTTACACAAAGCATCTATTATACATGCTGCAAAGTTAGTTGCAATCATCGAATCATACTGTGAAGAAGTTGGGATCCAATATCGATCTTATTCTGCTAATGAAATTAAGAAGTTTGCTACTGGGAAGGGAAATTGTGGTAAGCCATTAATGATATCTTCTGCAAAAACTAGACTTAGTTATGATGGTAATAATGATAATGAGGCTGACGCTCTATGGATGCTGAATCTGTGTAAACATGATCTAAATATCTTCTAATGGCAACATTTATATGTGACTGTAGGTATTCAATTACTCAATCAAAAGTCAAATTTACTAGTAATAGTGGTAATCTGATACCAGATAACCCACCTATCTGTCCAATATGTAAAACAGTCATGACACTAGAACTCTACTCTACAACTATAGGTGAAGTGTCATTCACTCCTAATAAATTTGATTCACTAAATGAGTTAGGTAAGAAAGAGATGATACATAAGAGAGCCAAGAAACACTATGAACGTTTTGCAAAGGCAGATGTTGAAAGAAAACGTAATGAAACAATTTCGAACATAAAACAGAAGTTTGAGGAGGGAACCAAATTATGATTATTAACAGAGAATCTTTATTGTACATCTCAACTGTTACTGGCAAACCAGTAGTGGCTGTATTCAACGATTGTGAAGAGAAATGGTACTTCTATCTATCTGATGAGTTCAAACCCGCCAATCCTGGAAATCATGTCTATGACAATTTTCTATCTGGACGTGATCTATCTGGGTTACTTACATCACTGGGCGGTTATAGTCATGGATTTGAAACATCTAATGACATATCTGTACTAACAAAAATTAATGAAATCCCTCTACAGAAGTTTACTTTCAACAGATTCAAATGGATTAAATTGCAAACATAGTCTTTTCTGTTGTTTTATGTTATTGTGTGATTCTTAATAGTTTAAAGGCTGTTTTTATTTATAATCATTATAAATTAAGTCTTTTTCTTAAAATAGTTGCTGAAATATTAGGTTTGTAACATCTATTATATTAATTTTACTCCATGTTACACATTTAAAAACGAAAGAAAATGTCACACAATTTAGCCATCGATACAAAAACAGGCGAAGCCTCGTTGTATCTTCTGAAAGAAAAAGCTTGGCACGGATTAGGTCAGGTCGTGGAAAGTGCAAAAACTTCAGATGAAGTTATCAAAATCGCTCATCTGGATTGGGAAGTCGAAAAGATTCCAAACAAGATTGAACTCCCAAACAAAGGTTTAACTGATTCAGGTTCCTTTTCTGTTGTTCGTAAAGACACAGAAGCCATTCTCCACTCTACAGCATTAGCCAAATATACACCAGTACAGAATCAGGAGGCTTTCAAATTTATGGATAGCCTTGTAAGATTTGCTGGTGATATTACTTATGAAACAGCTGGTGCTCTTGGACAGGGTGAAGAGGTGTTTGTAACAACCAAACTACCTGGTTATATTCGTATTGCTGGTTCAGATGATGTGATTGAAAAATACCTGATCTGGACCAACTCACATGCAGGTAAGGTGTTGGGACTCTATTTTTCAGATGTAAGAGTTGTATGTGCTAACACACTTTCAGCCTCAATGAAAGATCTCAAAAGTGGTGTATCCCTAAAACATACAGCCAATGTAATGAACCGTATTAATGAAGCCGCACAATTACTTGGTCTTATCAAAACCTATAACGATGAATTTGGTCTAATGCTCAATAAGTTGGCTAAGTTCAGAGTTGATGAAAAAATTGAACGTAATTTTGTTAACAGTCTTCTTTTGACCCCTGAGGAATTGAAACTTGTTGGGACTTCTGATGGGATCTCAATACGTAAACAGAACACCATCAATGAAGTAATTAGTGCCATTCATTCAGCACCAGGTCAGGACATGCATCAGATGACAGCCTTCTGGTTATATAATGGTATCACATCCTATTTTCAAAATGTCAAGTCGTACAAGTCAGTTGATCGTAAAATGACGGGTATCAATCTTGGTGGAGAAGAATCCTACCTTACACAAAGAGCTTTTGATTCGTTGGTTTCGTTAATGTCGTAACTGTAGAGGAGCGGGTAACCAATCCCGCTCTTTCTTTTTCGTAGTTATTAATCTTAAACCAACATTCAAATGACAACTCTAGAATTTCAAGTAGAAGACTTAGTAAATCAATACGAAGAGATCACTATCTGTGATATCGTAAAGAAAATCAGTTCTGATTCGAAAGATCTTGTTCGATCAGTAATTTCACATCTTGTGATTAAAAATGGTTGGAGAATCAAACACGAGTGTGGTAAACTATTTATCCACAAACTTCCCTGTGAAAAGATAAGTTGTGTAAATCATCGTGACAGTAGACATGTTGAATTGAAAGCAAAAACTTTACCAGATCATGGTGACTGGGTAGTAACCTGTACCAAAAGTAGTTCTTCTAGACTATTCTTTGATAGAGTGTTTACTATGGATGAAGTCAGGTGTGCCTACACTAAGATTGAGAAAGTGAACCATAGTGACACACGTGTCAAGAGGTACAAGAAAATAAAGCCAATTAAGACAATGTCAAACTTTTAAGCCATGAACGAAGATTTCGAAAAGACCACTCAGATCATAGATGAACTAGTTGGTGAGATACAGTATCTGAATGATATGTATAGAGTAGGTGACCCTCAGGTGTCGGATCTGGAATATGATCAGATGTTGGTGAGGCTCAATGAACTGGATCCAACCCACCCACTATTACATAAGGGAGTGATTGAATCAGAACCTACTACACGTAAACGTAAACTCCCTATCAAGATGATGTCACTGAACAAAGAGAAGTCTGTTGATGATATCATTAAGTGGTTGAAGAAGGTGGGAAACAGTGAAACTGAGATAGTTGTCATTACACCTAAATATAATGGTATCTCTCTTCTGGTTAATCATTCTACAGGTGAAACCAATACTCGTGGAGATGGTGAATATGGAAGAGATTGTGACAAACATATTCAGATAATAAATTCTGATGTAAAAATGAACTTCAACCATCTTTGTTCAGGTGAAGCCATCATAAGCCGTTATAATTGGGATACTTATTTTAGGGGTAAGTTATCACCTTCAGGTCAGCCCTATAAACTCAATAATGCAACAGTGGCTGGGTTACTAAACTGTGATGAACCAACAGAGGAACTGAAGTATGTTGATTTTGTAAAGTATGGCATTCATAATAGTGACATGTATAAAATCGGTCAGTTACAACTTATCAATGAGAGTAGTGATATGAGAACTGATTTTCTGGCAGTACCTATATCATCTCTTACAGAATCAATATTAGATCAGTTCTACTATGAAATAAATAAGATCTACCCTATTGACGGATTGGTTATTGAACTGAATGATGTAAAGAAACGTAAACAGTTAGACACTGAATCTAATGGGAACCCAGCATATGCAAGAGCCTTGAAACTTGATAAGTGGGTTGAAGAGTTTGACACCACCATCACCGGCTACATTATTAACATATCAAAACAGGGAAAGATAAAGGGAGTGGTAACTTTTAACCCTGTAATGATTAATGGTACAGAAGTGAAACAGGCAACATTTTACAATATGCAGTTTCTGAGTAACTTCAATCTCTGTCCTGGGGTTCATATTACAGTAAAAAAGAGTGGGGAGATTATCCCTAAAATTACAGCAGTTGAAGGTATTCACATCCCTATCTTATCTGAGTTTAAGAAACAGTCAGAATATGATCAGGCATATGAGGTGGCTACTGGTCTAGTTGATAAGATTATTGCTGAAAGATATGAGAAAGAAGAACTTGACTTCGACTGGAACTATTTCAATGATTGTCCTATTTGTAACAACCCTCTATCATGGGATGAAAACAGAGTAGAACTTATCTGTACTAGTAATGATTGTTCAGGGAGATTGATCAGTAAAATTGAACACTTCTTTCTGTCTATAGGTGTTGAGGAGTTTGGGAGACCAACCATAGAATCTCTGTATAAAGATGGTTATAATACAGTTGAGAGAATCTTGAACATTACAAAGTCTGAACTCATTCTACTAGAGGGGTTTGGAGATACTTCAGCTGATATAATTCTGGAGCAGTTTAATAGAGTGAAACAAGAGGGAGTATCACAGGCCCAGTTGATGTATGCCTGGGATGTATTTGATGGGAAGATCGGTGAAAAGACAGCACAGTTGATACTCGATAATATTCAGAAAAAGTTTTCTATTGAAGAGATGGTGAAGATTAAGGGTGTTTCTGAGATAACAGCCAAGTGTTTCCTGAAGGGACTAGAAACGTTTATAACACTTCCAAGTGTCTTAAAGGTAAAGTATATCAGTTCACCAAAGAAAATCGTTTCTAATGAGTCTTACATAGGTTTCTCAGTATGTTTCTCAGGTGTACGAGATAAAGAACTTGAAAAGAAGATAGAAGATGGTGGAGGGGTGATAGCAAGTGGTGTTTCAAAGACGACTTCTCATCTTGTTGTGTCTGATGTAAATCAATCAACATCAAAGATGGTTAAAGCAAGAGAATTGAACATACCTATCTTAACAATTGAACAATTTAAACAGTTATAATATGAAACCAATCACCTACGAAGAAGCAGCAAAGAGAGCATACAACCCGACCGCCTACAAGGACGGCTACAACACAGCCGTTGAACTGGCAAACAGGGAAATTGAATCAGCCTATTCTGATGGATTTAACTCAATGGTAGAATGTGCTAAAGAGCAAATTATAGACCTCACCGCAGACCGGGATTACTGGAAAGGGTTGTGTACTGTGATAGCATCAGACAAGGAAGCTGAAATTCAACGCCTAAAAGACCTGATGAAATGCAAGGCAGCTGTATCCAAACCTGACCTCACTGATGACGTTACACTCATTCAAGGATTGATTAAGCGGATTGAAAGGCTGGAACAGCAGATTAAGGTTGACGAACAGGCACAAGACACCCTATACAAAGACATCAAAGATTTGAGGCGCAAAATCAAGAAATCCAAATCAAATAGCTGGACGCAGACAGTTGATAACGCTATTCATGACCTGATGCCAGTCTTGTCGGAAACAATATGTGAACTGAAATTAAAGGTTGAATCACTTGAAAAACAGGTAGAGATACTCTGTGATAACGCTGAAACTGATAGTCAGCGGATTGAGAAGCTGGAAGCATATATTGATTCACTAATGTCAGAACATAATAAGAGAGTTGTAATTAATCTTTCTGATAAAAGTGAATTGTTAGGAATGATTGAGAAATTGGAATCAGAATCACATGACGAAACAACCAGATACCTTGCTTTGCTACAAAAAGTTGAGAAGCTGGAACAGGGTGCGGTTATGGATGGGGAAAGAATAGGTATTGGTGGATTTGGACACACAAAAATCACTAAAATCAAATAACAAGTGAAAAAACAACTACTTATTTCCTTTTCGGGTGGCAGAACAAGTGCCTACATGACGAAGATACTTTTAGAAAACTATTCAGATGTATATGAAATGATGGTTGTGTTTGCTAACACAGGGAAGGAGAGAGAAGAAACGCTCGAATTTGTTGAGAAATGTGATAAATATTTTCGGTTTAACTGTATTTGGGTTGAAGCAATAACAAATCCAACACACGGGAAAGGAGTAACGGCAAGGGTGGTTGATTTTAATACTGCTTCAAGAAACGGCGAACCATTTGAGCAGATGATTAAAAAACACGGCATTCCATCTGTTGCGTCACCACATTGCACAAGGGAATTAAAAAAATACACAATCATGTCTTACGCTAAATCAATCGGATGGAAGAAATATTATACCGCTATTGGAATACGGGTTGATGAAATCGACAGGGTTTCTCCAACTGCCGAAAAGCAAAGATATATTTATCCACTTGTTTCTTATCAGCACGGAGTTAGACTGCAAGATATAAATAAGTTTTGGATTCAGCAATCATTTGATTTAGAATTGAGTTCATACGAGGGAAATTGCGACCTGTGTTTTAAAAAGTCATTCAGGAAATTAATGACCATTGTGAATGAAACACCTTCTGTTATCGAATGGTGGGATATGATTGAGCAGAAATACAAAGACTTCATACCTCCTACAAAGAGTCACAATCCACTACTAACTACACCTATTTATCCATTTCGTCAGAATACAAGTATCCGTAAAATAGTTGAAATAGCGAAAAAACCATTTAAACCATCCGGAAATGACGCTACGAAACTTGATATGATTACAAATCAGCTTGAGTTATTTGACCTTGACTTTAGCAACGGATGTACGGAATCATGCGAAGTTTTTTAATCATTAAAACCAAGTAAGCCATGAAAAAAGAATTTACAAAAGAATTTATCCTCAGCGAAAGAGGTTGTTATTCAAGAGAACAAGTTAACGCATTGTCGTTTATTAACAACGAAATAATTACACTGAAAGATATGCTTACATCTGAACTGCCTTTAAAAGACAAGTTTTGGTGGCTTTGCAAAAAGTGTGAGTTGACAAAAGATGAAAATGTACTGATTGCGATTAAGTGTGCAAGGGTTGTATTGCATCTTTTCGAGGATAAATACCCGAATGACGACAGACCACGAAAAGCAATTTTAGCTGCTGAAAAATATTTAGAAACACACAATGCTGCTGCTGCTGCTTATGCTGCTGCTAATGCTTATGCTGCTGCTGCTTATGCTGCTGATGCTGCTAATGCTGCTGCTGCTGATGCTGCTGCTGCTGATGCTGCTGCTGCTGCTGCTGCTGATGCTGCTTATGCTGCTGATGCTTATACTGCTTATGCTGCTGATGCTTATACTGCTGCTGCTTATGCTGCTGCTGCTGCTAATGCTTATGCTGCTGCTGCTGATGCTGCTGCTGAAAAAGACACGTTAAACCTTGCCCTTGAACAGATACTTACTAAATACTATTAAGCCATGACTAAAGAAGAACAAATCGTAAAAGACATTCGAGAATTGGTTGATAAATACTGGTCATTCGATAACAATCAAATTCATACCCATTCGTGGCACGACAAACAGGATTGTCTTGAACAGATTGACCTCTACCTTGCCTCACATTCCACTGAGCAGGAAAATAGTATGGAAAGAATGTGATGGGTTATTTTATTTTGAGAAACAACCTAAATAGAAACGAGTATGAAAGCCTGTAACATTAGGAAGACAACCGAAGGATTGATAAACTACATGAAAAAGCATGGATATACTGGATTAGTATGGCCCGGTGAATGTGGATGCTCGATTGATGATATTGCGCCCTGTGGATGCCCGATAAAAGAGGTTGACTGTCGATTAGGGTATGAGATTCCAAGTGACAACCCTGAATATGATTTTATGGTAACGATATTTAAACCTAAACCAGAACCAAAATGAACACCGCAGACAAAATCCTAAAGAAACACGAAAGTTATGACCATAAAAACACAACAGACAAAACGTATTGAACAACAGAACGAATATAAAGAGAGAATGAATATAAAAAAATAAATTTATGGAAAAAATAGAGTCAGGACGTGGATGTACAGGTATATGGATTCCATTGGAAATTTGGGATGATAAAAACTTATCAAGAATAGAGAGAGATGCACTAGCAGAAATTATGCACTTTAATAAAAGAGGTGGTCAGTGTTATGCATCAAATGCTTATCTAGGACAGATACTAGGAGTTACTAATGGACGTGTAAGTCAGATTATCAAGAAACTAAAAGACGATAGTTATATTACTGTCTCATACTCCTACAAAAATAATTATACAAGAGAAGTTGATAAACGTTATTTAAAGATAAATTATTCTAAAATCTATGTTGAAGGTAAGGAAGAATATGATAAACAGTTGGAGGACTTTCTATCCACTCGAACCTCCGCAAAGGCTATTTAATAAATTAAAAGCGGTATTTAGAATATTAAATCGGGTATTTAATAAATTAAAAGAGGTATTTAATAAATTAACTAAGTATTATTATATATATGGTATATTAGTATATAGGTTATTAATATAAGTTATTAAAATAGAACGTCACGAAAATGTGACGACCCAACTTCTCATAAAAGACTTCACAATGAAAAAGACATCAACTCACCCTACTATGAAATACAAAGTGACAGCTCACTGTAATCTATTCGAAGTAAACCAATCTGGACTCTCTACAGAGAAAGTAAAACAAGTTCTCTACCTAATCAGAAAAATGAAACGATTCTGTTGCTCTACAAAACATCTTCGTAAACGTAACGGTACTCATTATTGGGAAAGTCGATTGGATCAGAACCTGTGCAACAATTCACCTTTATCAATCACTATTGAAAGAATCAATTGATATGTTGGGAACATATGAAATAAAAAATGAACGTATCTACTTTAAGACAAAGTATGATGCTGATTTCGTAACTGAGGTTAAAGAAATCGTTGGGAGAAAGTATGACCCAGAAACTAAGTCTTGGGATTGTCCTTTGAATTTTGCTACATCTGTACCTATTCAGAACCTGATTAACAAGTTTAAACTCGAAGATCTCAATTCTAACAGTGTTTCACCCTCAGATGATATAATCCATCAGTTCGATATAGAGAATTCAGTACAACGCATCATTCCTAGTGTAAAACAGAAAATTCAAGGTATGAAATTACCTTGGAAGGTGAGAGACTATCAGGTTCATGGTATTTCGTATCAATTGGCATCCAAGAGATGTATAAATGCTTCAGCACCTGGTACAGGAAAAACAATGATGGCTATCTTAGCTGTTGAGATAGAAAACTTATTTCCATGTGTGGTGGTGGTTCCAGCTTCTGTTAAGTATAACTGGCAGAGACAGTGGAATATAATGAACCCAAAGAGAACAACATCTGTGATTAACAATAAAGAAGATAATTTTGGTGCAGATGTATTGATCTTAACATATGATAGTGTAGGTAAGAAAGAAGTTATTTCAAAAGAGGGAGAAGATGAAAAAATAAAGGTGAATCTGAAATATGAACAGTTGGAGAAACTTTCTATCAAAAGTGTTATATGCGATGAATCACATGCTATTAAAACTGGTAAAGCCATTCGTACCAAAGGAGTGAAGAGATTGACCAAAGGGGTAGAATATATTTTTATGTTAACTGGTACTCCTGTTATGAATCGTCCAGCTGAAATTATCTCACCTTTGAGTATATTGGGACAATTTGATCAGATGTTTGGAAACTGGAGAGATTTTGTGTATAAGTATTGTGGAGCCTATGAGACTCGTTTTGGACTTGACTATACTAGTGCAACCAACACAAGAGAGTTAAATGAGAAAATGAGAAAGATATGTTATTATAGAGTAGAAAAGAGAGATGTACTAAAAGATCTCCCACCTGTTCAAGAAACACTCTACTTGGTTGATATAGACAACCGTAAGGAATATAACAGAGCCTCCAATGATCTAATAACCTATCTGAAAGAAAACTATGGACAATTGAAAGCCGATAATGCTCTCTATGCACAATCATTAGTTCTTATTAGTACGCTATCCCAGTTATCAACAAAGGGAAAGATAGAGGGAATATGTGAATGGTTGGATAGTTTTATTGAATCATCTGATGAGAAGATAGTTGTATTTGGGATACATGTAGAGTTTCTCAAGTCACTATCTAAGAAATATAAGTGTGATGTGATTATAGGTGAAGTAGATCACAAGAAACGACAGTTGATAATTGATAACTTCCAGAAGAATGAGAACAGAATATTGTTTATGAATATTGCTGTTGGATCAATTGGGATTGATGGGTTACAGAATGTTTGTTCAACTGTATTGTTCTATGAGTTACCTTGGAAATCTACTGATTTGGAACAGGCAATTTCACGTGTAGAGAGATCAGGACAGAAGAACAATATTGAAGTCTTCTACCTACTTGGTAAAGACACTATTGATGAAGATATGTGGGAATTGATTTTGAGTAAACAGATGGTAACTGACTCTATAAATATTGGTATTGATGTTGAGTCTCAACAGTATATGAGCCAATTTATCAAGAAAATGATTCAGAAGTAGTTTATATTCGTTATAAATTAAGGTGAAAATTTTGTTTATATGAAAAAGATTATTAATTTTAGAATGTTAAACGTAGGAAAGTAAGAAAATGAAAACGACAAATAAAATTTTTCTATTGGGTTTTGTTGCTCAAGATCCAATAGATCATGATTTTGAGAATGGGACAAAATGTACAAATCTTGTACTTAAAACGTTAGACCACTATGGTCCATCTGGTGAGAAGAAAATCGATAAGAACTTCCACAACCTAATTATGTGGAATGGTAAGTGTGAGATGGCTTCTGTATTATTGAAAAAGGGAGACTTGGTGTATGTTGAAGGGTCACTGAAGAATAAGAGAACAGAGGGAAAGAATGGGTCTAAAGCAACCTTCAAAGTGGAGGTCGTGGTCAACGAATGGACCAAGATCCCTATTGTTGAACAAGAAGAAGAAAAAGAGTGATTCATATTTTTGTAGATGGATCCGCGTATTATAAATCGGGTCTAGGGGGCATTGGTGTCTATATTATTGATTCAGATAAAGAATATTTCATATCAAAAGGGTTTAGATCAACTACAATAAGTCGGATGGAGCAAATAGCACTTTTACTCGCATTACAAAGTCTAGATCGAACAATCCCAATTCAGGCAGTTATTTATTCAGACTCACAGTACGTGACTAAGTCATTCACAGAACATCGATTAGAGAGATGGGAGAAGATGAATTGGGTAGGTGTAGCCAATATTGATCTTTGGAAACTAATACTTGAGGAGATAAAGAACCACCCACTATTGAACTTTAGAATAGTTCATATAAGAGGACATCAAGAAGACGTCTCTTGTTTTAAAGCCTTTGGAAATGCTGTAGCCGATATTTTTGCTAATTTCAAAATTCATAAAATTTATCATGCGGATTACTTATAATAAGGAACATGAAGCTAAGAGAAAGAGATCTTGGCAGAAGACTGTTAAGGATATGTTCTTCAAAGAAGACAAGAAAAAGTCTGAACATCAAAAACTTGTAAACCAAAAGAAATAATGAAAATAGTGTTATTTATTCTACTTCTTTCATTATCTTCTTCTACACTAGCACAAAAGATTTATATAACACAGTATCGATCTGAGGCTAATCTTATAGTTTATGAGACTCAGTATAAGTCAGAAGCAACACAAATAGTTTATGAAACTCCGTACAAGGCAGAGGCATTAAAGGGATCTGGTTGTTGGTATTATACTCAGTATTCAGGAGAAGCAGACTATAAAGTCTTCTATACCAAGAATCGTTCAGAATCAAATTGTATAATCTATATCACTAAATATAAATCAGAAGCTAAATTTATAAGATAATGACAAAAGAGATAATTTTTGATTCCGAAGCAAGAGAGAAACTAAGAACAGGTGTAAATAAGATTTCAAAGGCTGTTGCAGCAACACTTGGAGCAAAAGGACGTAATATCATTTTAGACAATGGGTTCAGTTCACCAAACATAACAAAGGACGGTGTTTCCGTAGCCAGATCTATTGAACTTGAAGACCCTATTGAGAATATGGGTGCGATGCTGGTGCGAGATGTTGCTCATAAGACAAACAGTGAAGCAGGTGACGGAACAACTACTGCAACAGTTTTGACTCAGTCCATCTTTAATCTCGGACTGAAGAATATAACAGCTGGGGCTAACCCAATGGATCTGAAAAAGGGAATTGATAAAGCCACAAAGGCAGTTGTATTAAAATTGAAAGAGATTTCACGTCCGATTGGTGATTTTGAAAACATAAGACGTATAGCAACAATATCAGCCAATGGAGATGAAGTGATTGGTCAGAATATTTCTGATGCTATTAAGATGGTTTCAAAAGACGGTGTAATCACTATATCAGAATCATCATCAGCTGAGACATCTGTTGAAGTAACCGAAGGGATGCAGTTTAGTAAAGGGTACTTATCACCTTATTTTGTAACTGATCCCGCCAAGATGGAAGTTGTGTTTAATAACCCCCTGATTCTTCTAACAACTAAGAAGATTTCGTTTGCACAGGAGTTGTTAACCGTATTGGAACTTTCAGTAGAGAAGAAACGTCCCTTACTTATTATTACTGATGAATTGGAGACTCAGGCCTTACAGATTCTGATTGTAAATAAGATGCAGGGAACTATTCAGGTAGCTGCAGTCAAGGCTCCTAGTTATGGGGCCATCCGTAAGGACATGATGCAGGATATTGCTATCTTAACAGGTGGCTATGTAGTGGATGAGAATGTAGGGTTGAAACTAGATCAGATAACTATTGATCAGTTGGGATCAGCCGATAGAGTTATTATTACATCCAACGATACTACAATCATTGGTGGGAAGGGTGAAAAATCAGAAATAGAAGAAAGAGTGGAACTAATAAGAGAACAGATCAAGAATGCCTTTAGTGAGTTTGATGGAGAAAAGATAAAAGAAAGATTGGCCAAGATGGCAGGTGGTGTTGCTATTATATCTGTTGGTGGTGGTTCAGAAGTTGAAATGAGAGAACGTAAAGATCGATTTGAGGACTCACTGAATGCAACCAGGGCAGCTATTGAAGAAGGTATTGTGCCAGGAGGAGGCATCGCATTATTGAGATGTATAGGAGTAGTTGATACAGTTCAGTATAAAAATCAGGATGAAGGTATAGGTGGATCAATTATTATGAAAGCCATACAGGAACCATTTAGAGTGATCATGGGGAATGCTGGACTACCTATTGATGTTATCTATAACAACATTATTGATCCACCAAATAAGGAGATGATCACTGATTATGGTTATAATGTTGATAATGATAAGTATGAATTGTTTTTTGATTCAGGTGTTATCGACCCTACAAAAGTAACAAGAGTGGCTCTAGAGAATGCATCATCTGTGGCAGGGTTATTATTGACCACTGAAGCTGTTGTTTATAATGTTAAGAAAGAGGAGAAGAGAGATGTATAGATATTTTATAAAGAATCAACGAGGCTCTGATATTGATATAAGTAAGGATGAGTTCATGAAAGAGTTTTGTCTTTCAAAAGAAGACATTGTGGAACATCTTCAGGCACAGTTACTATATCTTAGAGATGGACATAAGAACTATAAAATTCAACCTGTGGTGATTGGTGTAACAGTTGACAAGTTTGCTTCTATTGTAAACCACCTTTGTGAAACCTATAAAGGGTTTCTGCCTCTGAGTCTTTTCAATAAGAACTTAATTTCGATTAAATTACAGCCTAAGGGTAGCGAAATCATACGAATCGTTAATAGTGAGGCTATAAATACACAAGAATGACTAAAGAGGAACTGTTACCAGGTTGTATAGAATATTTTAATGGAGACAAATCAAGTGCTAGTATTTGGTTGGATAAATATGCACTCAAGGATAAATTTGGGTGTATCTATGAGAAGACTCCTGAAGATATGCATCATCGACTAGCCAAGGAGTTTGCAAGAATAGAGAAGAAATATCCCAACCCCACATCAGAAGAGAAGATTTTTGAATTATTTGATAAGTTTAAGTATTTAGTTCCTCAAGGGAGTCCGATGTTTGGGATAGGGAACGATTTTTCTATCACATCATTAAGTAATTGTTTTGTGATTGGTAATGGTGGAGACTCATACGGGTCTATAATGCGATCAGATGAGGAACAGATTCAGTTGATGAAAAGAAGAGGGGGAGTAGGACACGATCTATCACATTTACGTCCTGGTGGGTCTTTGGCTAACAATTCTGCACTAAATGATATGGCTGGGTCTGTATTATATGCACAGAGATTCTCCAATTCAACTAAAGAAGTAAGACAGGGTGACAGAAGGGGCGCACTTATGTTGAGTATGTCCATCAACCACCCGGATGCAGAGAGATTTATTGATTCAAAATTGGTGGATGGGGTAATAACAGATGCTAATATCTCTCTACGTATCACTGATAAATTTATGGATGCTGTGGTGAATGATTCAGATTTCATTCAAACCTTCCCTATTGATAAACATGTGTATGTAGGTCCAACTGACTTAATGGAGTATGATAAATTGTATACATATGAGTCTGGTGTTTACGTTAAAAAAGTAAGAGCAAAGAAGTTGTGGGATAAGATTATTTTTAATGCCTGGAAGTCAGCTGAACCAGGAGTATTGTTTTGGAATAAGATTATTGAAGAGAGTCCAGCAGATTGTTATGATGGATTTGAAACAATTGGGGTTAATCCATGTGCTGAATTGCCCCTACCGGATGGAGATTCATGTAGATTGTTGGTTCTTAACTTATATTCATATGTAAGAAACCCATTTACTCCAAATGCAGTATTCGATACTGATATGTTTGAATCAGATGTTAGAACAGCTCAACGATTGATGGATGATCTAGTGGATCTTGAAATAGAGAAGATAGATAAGATCATCTCTAAAGTAAAAAAAGACCCTGAATCAAAGGACATCAGAAAAGTAGAGTTGGAACTCTGGGAAAGAATTCATTATAAAGTATCAAAAGGTCGTAGAACAGGTTTAGGTATCACAGCAGAGGGCGATATGTTGGCAGCCTTAGGTCTGACATATGGGTCAGCAGAAGCTACAGAATGTGCAGTAAGAGTTCATAAGACATTGGCCACACATAGTTACATCTCATCTATGTTTCTGGCATCTGAACGTGGATCTTTTACAGGTTGGTCACAAGAACTAGAAAAAGATAACCCATTTATCAAGAGAATATTAGAAGAGATTAAAAATCATTACCCAGAACTTCTACCTTTATATAGTCAGTATGGAAGAAGAAACATTGCCAATCTTACTATAGCACCTGCTGGGACTACATCTCTAATGACTCAGACAACATCAGGGGTAGAACCCTGTTTTGCTGTTACTTATAAACGTCGTAGAAGAACTATTGATAAGTCCAAGGCTGTCTTCACAGATGATCAGGGAGAGATGTTTGAAGAGTTCTCAGTATTCCATCATAAGTTTATTGAGTGGTATGATTTGAACTGGTTCAAGTTGGATTCAAAAATGTTTGATATAGACTTCAAAAAACCACTAGAGGACTATAGTAAAGAACAATTAGAATCGATTATCTCCCTCTCACCCTACCATAAGGCTACCGCAGGGGATATTAATTGGGTAAACAAGATAAATATGCAGGGTCAGATCCAGAGATGGGTAGACCACTCTATATCGTCAACAACTAACGTTCCCAAGAATACACCAGTGGAGGTAGTTGATCAGATATATCGTAGAGCATATGCATCTGGGTGTAAGGGTACTACTATCTATAGAGAGGGGTCGAGATCAGGAATTCTACTTACTGAAGATAAGTTTACTTACATTGATGCTATAAAGAGACCTGAGACATTGGAGTGTGATATCTACCACAAGACGGCTCTGAAACAGGAGTGGATGATATTAGTTGGTAAGTTTGAAAATAAACCCTATGAGATATTTGCCTTTCCTGAACTACCAAATCACATTTTCCCAACTAAGATAACAAAGGGATTGATAAAAAAGATAAAGAGTTGTGTGTATCAATTATCAGGGATAGATGAATTTGGTAAAAGCTATCATCTACCCAATATTATTGATTTGTTGGATAATGGAGATAAGGTAAGTACCAGAAAGTTCTCTATTATGTTGAGACATCATATTGATCCTAAGTGGATTGTTAAAGATATAGAAGCATATACTATTGTGACTTCCTTTGATAAAGTTATTCAACGTGTATTACGTAATTATGTAGAGAATGATAAAAATTATTGTGAACATTGTGGAGGAGAACTAGTGAGTGAAGATGGTTGTTGGAAATGTCTTGGCTGTAATTGGAGTAAGTGTAGTTAATGTAATTAATTGATACAGAATGGGGAACAATGAAATTGGCGCAAGAAAACAGGCTTTTGATGCTAAGGTGTCAGCACAGAGAAATCTGGAGAAAATAAGAGAAAGAGAAAAGAAAATGAATAAGGAAGTAGTATTTGAAGAATTGAATGGGAAGATAGTAGTTCGTGAACGTTTCACCAGTAAAACAAAATAGAATGGAACACTCTGTTATTGACATTCCTCACGGTAAACAGGCCCTGATTGATTTACCAGTAGACATTACAGCAATGAACTTTGTTTTCAAATACTATGATGAAGACTTAAAAGAAGAGAGAGAATCACATATTGACCATTGGATGGTGGATGAAACTGAAACAACTCCAAAGAATTTTAAGGTACCAGCAAAAGAGTTTCGTAAACTACACACAGCCATTAATTATGCTCGGTGCATCTATGTCAAGTATCTAAAGAGTGAAGTAAGAAGAGTGAAGGGTTGTGATGAAGATATGTAGTTCATAATCATTATAAATTAGAGTTAAAATTTGTTTTATTGAACAATTTAGATTATATTTAGTATCGAATTTCAAAGAGAAGAGAATGAATAATTAGAGTCAAGAGAATCTTATAAGACTTGTATATATTGTTTTTTGTGTAATGGCAGTAATTGTAACATTGATAACTATATTTAAGATGTAAGAATGACAACTCAAGAAGAGAATATTCGTTTCGGTATTCACAAGAAGACAGGTGTGGATATAGAGAAGAAAGAGAGACCAACAAAGGGAAAGTTGGTTTATATGCATGGTAGTGAAGAAAGAGTACTATTCCATGATGAACCATTTGGTTTTCTTCAATCAATGAAACAGAAACTAGTGAGAGAGGGTAACGATCCGCGTACACTAAAAATCAAATACTAGATACTAATGAAGAAATGTCTAGTAAATGCAGAAGGTGAACATTGTGACAGACCAGTTGTTGGTGGAGGTAGATGTGACTTACATCAAGTAAAGAAACATTATGGTAAGAAAGGTGAAAGAGAAATGAAGATTCATAAACCTAAAAGCAGAAAGAAATGAGTAAGAACTATGTAGACCCAAAAGAATTGAGAGTAGGGAATTCAGTATATGTTAACTGGAATGATGCTGGACGTAAAGAAGAAATAAACTATGGTGTGTTTAATTTACCGGCTGGCTGTATGTCTGGTTGGGAAAATTCAACTGGGTGGAGAATGAATACGGCCCCTAATGGGTATGCTGTTCATATTGAGATGGTTAATCCAATTATTCTAACAAGTGAATGGTTAACTAGACTAGGGTTTGTTTGTGAAAAAGTAAATGAATTTCAAGAATATTGGTCAAGAGAAGATGACGAGGGAATGAAACTTGATTGGCTTACATTAAGTAGACACGACCCAGCTTCTTTTTATGTTTTAGGTAGAGTGACAGGAGATTATTTTTTATCATTCACTGAAAGGAGTGTCTATATATTTTATGTCCACCAATTACAAAATCTATATTACTCTCTAACAGGTGAAGAGTTATTAATTCAAGAAAAGAAGTAATCTATGAACTGGAAGTATTGGGTACCTGGTATACACTTCTTTCTAAGTCCCGAAGAAATATTATTGATGACATATAGTTGTAGAATGTATCACGCCACTATAAATATTACTATTTTAGTTGGACTGATGTATTATGTTGTGACGATTTAATGAAAGAGGAAGAGAGAATAAGACAACTTGAGATCTTGGTTAAGGGAACAGATGCAGAAAAATTTCTTGAAAAACCAAAATTCTCCCTATCTGAGAATCAGCATCAAAAGATGTCAAAGAAAGCCTCAAAAAGAGCCACTTGTAAACATTGCGGACTGGAATCAAACCATCACAATATCAGACAGCATCACAACGATAACTGTAAAATAAAAGGGAAAAGAGGGGATTTGGAACTAATTAAATTTCGAGAAGAACAGAGAAAGAAGAAAAAGAGGAAGAAAACATAATGGAAACACCATCAAAAGATATCGGAATAGAAGATTTAACAGAACTTGAGATCCTACCAGTGGGCACTGTTGTGGTACCGCCAGAGTTAGAAGATGCTCCGGAAGACATCCGTGAGGCCTATGTTCAGTGGATCAGTTGGGGGATGGATTCAACACGCAATGTTAGACGTTATTTTTCTTTTATAAACACCGTCACCTCTGAGGTTGAACAGGTTGATGCATTGGGACTCAACGGTCAGGCAGTAAAGAAAGCAAAAGATAAGAATATTTCATTGGAGGATCTTAAGAGACTACGTGATCTATGTGATGAGATGGAGTTATCAAAGAAACAAAAGAGTAGACTAAAGATGAAGTGGTTGAAATATGTAAGACCCCGAATGGGTTCTTCTGTATTTGATTGGCGTAAGGCTTTTATTATTGATATGTTTGCCAAATATGTATCCTTTGAAGAAGTGAAAAAGAATTTAGAGGATCTAGGATACATGGTAGCTATAGTAGATGTGCATAAGTTCTTCTTAAACAACAAAGATATAATAGAGAAGAAGAGAACCGACTTTCTGAGGTCAGCAAGAGATCATTATTTGGCCACAGACGCCGGTAGAATGGAGACGTTGGCTATCCTTCATACACGGTTCATGAATCTGTTCAATCAAGCCTATTCTGCTACCAATCAGAACAAACCTGAACTAAGAGCTTTATCACAAGAGATAAGGGCTATCATAGAACAGGCAAGAAAAGAAATAAAGGGAGAAGAGATAAAATTAACGGTGGATGGAAAGATAGATATCAACGCAAGTCTCCAAGCAGCAGCAACCATTCAAGATATCAGTAAAAAGCTACCAATTAATATCATCCCTATCTATCTGGTGGCAGTAAAACAGGGCATCAATCCTAACAATATTCTAGCCTCGTTGGTTGGATCTTTCTATAGAGATTTCAATGGTTTCAATCGTATGAATTCAAGAGGAGTGGCACCAACAACTATGGATCTTATTCGTAATTATGATTGGAATGAGATCCGCCAGTATCAGGAAAATAAGAAAGAGAAAGTAGAAGAGGTGGTAGACTATGAAGAGATACCATTTATAGAGGCCGAGAAGATAAAGAGTAAGAGAGAGAGATTGTTGGAAATGATAAATCGTCAGGTAGACCAAAAACCAGAGTAACTATAGTGTTATCAATGGTTTGACAGATCTAGTTATTTATAGTCATTATAAATTAGAGTTTTTCTTAAAAATAGTTGCAGAAAAATTAGGAGTCTGTTGGTAAAATTAATACTTTTACCATCTGTTACAAACAAATAAAAAGGAGGGTATATGGCAGAAGAATTATTCGAAATGTTTGGTCAGGCTTTCCAACCATCTTCAACAAAAGAAATAAAGTGGATAAAGACCAGAATCAGTAAGGGATCAATACTGGTGGAGTTAGGGACGGATCTTACCATCAACTATGTAAGAGTGACACACATGATATATACATGTAGAGGTACTGAAATACTTCGTACTGATGAGGTTACAGAAGATTACACAGTGGATATGTTTTTGGACCTGGTGGAACATTATCGTAAAATATTTGGTGGAAAATGAAAGATCTAGAACAACCCCTAAAAATAGTACCAGATACTCAGTTGGTTGCTGAGTTTCAGAAAGAGTATACTTTGAAAGCTAAAATGGTAGTTCAGAGAGGGTTAATTTTATATGGAATGGATCTGGAACAGATGAAAGCAACCAAGGTGAATATCACAAAGAATGTGATGGTAGGAGTAGATGGTAAACCTATAAAAGAGAATCGAGCACAGTTTGAACCTAATGTCATCTATGTCTGGGCCACTAACGAATACAATGCAATGAGAAAGGTACAGAGAGACCTGGAGAAGTTCATAAGAAATAACAAAGAGAAAGAGATTAGAGACAACAAGGTGTTGGACGGGCATCAAATGTGAGAAAGATTTAGTTGGGAAGATCGTTTAACGGTAGGACGTTCGGCCTGAAACCAGATTGAGATTGATTTAGTTTGGGGGTGCTGATCATATAGGTTCGAATCCCTCCAGGTCCACATTCTTATAACTTATACCAATGGAAAACAAAGAGAAAGAAAAAGCCTATTATAAGGTATTGAAGACTATAGAAAGTTGTACTAACTCACTACAACTGTCTTCTGCAAGAAAGTTCATAGATCAATATCAGATAGTATATCTTGTACCGTCAGATGAACTGTTTCATTTGAATTTGATGTTGGAAAAGAAGATAGAAGAACTATCAAATATAGAATAGGTTATGAAATCATTTCTACAATCATTTATCTTACTTCTACAAGTGGTTCTTCTGGGGGTAATACTATTACTCATCTTGGTATTTTGGATGAGTCCTAACGCATTAGGACGCAGATGTGCTGAATTCAAATCTACCTATGATTCTGTATTAATAGTTCATAGTCACTTCTACCAAGAGTAAAAATTAATTTTTTTTTTAATCAATTCCTTTATAATTTTATAACTTGATAAGTAAAGTTATAATTTTGTCTTTATGAAAACAACAAATTAATGGAAACGATCCTCAAATCAGATCTTGAGAAATCAGTAAAACTAGGTGAAGTAGAAGTATTTACAGCCGAACAGATTAAACAGTTTGCTACGGATGCATATGAAGAGATTCAGAAATCAGTAGACGGACAAGATAAGATGTATGCTGAGGTTGCTTCTGAAGTAAAGAGTTTCAAACCAATTAAGGTATGGGATGATAAGACTCTGGAGAAGTCTATTATGTTTATACGTCCAGCACAGATCAGATGGGATGAACCAGTTGGTGATGATATTTGTAAGTCACGTAGTGGTACCTATCTGAATACCCCTGAGAACCGTAAACTGGGTAGGGTTGGGAAGAAGTATGGAGTTGAAGTAACTGAAAAACCTGAGGAAGCAGATAACTATAGAGCACCTGGAGCCGTTTATACAAATAAACAACTCAATAGAATGGCAGCTGAACAAGAAGTTACAGAAAGTGGAATAAATGATCTTAAAACAGTTTTATCAAAGAGATTTAAGGACCCAGAGAGTCAAGAGTATCATGATAAAGTTCAAGAATTAGTTAAGAGGTATCTTAAAAAGTATACCCCAAAGTCTAAACATAAGATGATTGATGAACAGTCATGGATGGAGGATGAAATGTTTGGTGGGGGTGAACACAAAAATGTAAAAGAGACTATCAACTATCTTAATGAACTTATTCAAGATATTACTAGTGAGAAAGACTAATTTCGACAATAATATAAACACCCTATAACAATGAAACAGTACGTTTTTAGTCCCATAGATAACTCCTACAAGATCAGTTATCTCACAAATGGGATAGTTGATAATGATCGTTTATTTATCAACGAAATTAAGTCAGAGAAGGCTGGAGTGGTAACAACTGGTCTTATAACAGAGGCAAAGGCTTTACATTTTCCTCATGATTATGTAGAGACAACAGAAAAGATTCTGTATGCTTTTGCAGTAGCCAATGGTTTGAACCTGGAAGTGTATGAAGACCGTCACGCAATGGTGAATCTCAATGAGACACTTAGTAATTTCTTAACATTCTCAGTAGACCATCAGTCTGGTGCCGCTGTTATTGACCACACAGCCAAGACAATTGCTATCAATGTGGCTAATGGATCAACAGTGACCGATTTGAAGTCAACATTTACTGTCACCAACGGAGCAACTGTTAAGATTGGTGCAACAGCACAGGTAAGTGGTACTACAGAGAATGATTTTACAGGTGCTGTTACATATATTGTAACCAGTCACGATACTACTGCACATATTGACTATGTAGTTACAGTAACTGTTCTTTAATCATCTCATCTATTCCGAAAATGTTTATAAAGCAAAGAAGGAGTAATGGGAAACTATCAAGATGTCAAGAGGGTTGATGAAGATATTGCAAAGTTGACTATTGAGAAGAGTTTACTTCTTGAGAAACAACTACAGTCTAATGATGTTGATTCAATTTACAAAGCTCAGTCATACCTCCAAGAACTAGATAAGAACAAAAAGAAGAAGGATATTCGTTCGTTTCTGTTTGATCCATTTGATGCCTACTATACAACAGGTGGATATAAACAACAACGTAAACGGGTATCCTTCGATGTTTTAAAGAAGGTAGGCGATACACCTATTGTTGGTTCTATTATTAATACAAGGGTTTTTCAGATTCAGAACTTTCTTCGATTCACTGACAACGATAAAGAGGAGGGTTATATTATTCGTAAGAAGAGATCATTGTTTGAACCAAAGAAAAAGGGTGAAGAAATAAAGAAGGAAGACCAACAGAAGATTGAGTATATTGTAAACTTTTTGGAGAATGGTGGATTAAGGGGGAAGTGGGACATCAATGATGATCTTCACGACTTTGTTAGAAAGACGATGAGGGACTCACTATCTTATGATCAGTTGTGTGCAGAGTGTGAAAGAAACCGTAGATTTGAATTAATTGGGTTTACAGCTGTTGATGGTTCTACTATTAGGATATTGGAAACAGTAGACCCAAGATTCAAGGTACAATCTGAACAGAAGTATAAAACGGTGTTTGGTCAGTTACCACGATATGCTCAGGTGTATCAGAGTAATGTGATGAAGAATGAATTCACCAAAGAAGAGATTATCTATTACCCATGGGAGTTGATGTATGCACAACGTAACAAGACATCACAGATAGATAAGAATGGGTATGGGACATCAGAAATTGAAGTACTGCTCGATATCATAACCTGGTCACTCTGGGGCATGCAGTATAATGGGAATTTCTTTAAACAGGGATCAAATCCTAAAGGTTTTATCAACCTAAAGGATGGTGGTGCCAATATGGATATTGTTAATGATTTCCGACAGACCTGGAGACAGATGATAGCGGGAGTTTCGAATTCTCATAAAATCCCTGTTTTCAGCGGTATTGACTTGGAGTGGATTGATTTACAGAGTAATAATAAAGATATGGAATTCCAACAATGGATGGAGTTCTTAATTGTTATGCTTTGTTCAGTTTACACTATCGATCCATCAGAACTGGGTTATCAGTTTCAGAAGGGAGCACAAATCTTTGGACAACAGGGACAGAAAGAAAGAGTTCAACATTCTAAGAAAAAAGGATTAAAGCCATTATTGATATTTTTAGAGAAGGTGTTGACCAAATGGATTGTGTCCGAGATTGATAATGATTATGAACTCAAGTTCACAGGCATTGATAATGAAGACGAGGCAGAAGTAGTAGATATAACGAAAAAGAAGTTGGATGCAGGTATTGTATCTTTTGAATCAGAATTTGAAAAAGAGATGGGAAGACCTTATAATCCAAAAACTGATACTATATTAAATAGTACTTTTCAACAGGCTCAACAGATGAAGATGTATGGTGGAGAAGGTAGTAACGGAGCAGTTGATGAGATGACAGGTGAACCAGAAACAGGACAACAGAACCCATTTGAAGAATATAGTCCAGATCAGAATCCTATTGGTGGAGGGAAACCTGGTCCACAGATGATGAAGTCATTACAGTCCGACCCTATATTGAGTCAGGCTATGAAATATATCGATGAAAATTTAAATGTAGACTAAAATGAATATTGAAGATAAGATCAATCAGAAACGTAAAGAAGAAGAAAACTTCATCCAGAAGTCACTACCTGTAACATTTGGTGAGATGAAAGAAGATATCATTAAAGCCAAGAAGGCCGAGATAGGTACTATATCAACTCATGGTGGTGTTAAAATGCGTAAGGAAGCAAATGGGTGGGTTCCTGTAAAAGAGGGTAGTGGAGAAAAGAAAACGCAAGATAACGAAGAGAAACCGGGTGTAACACCAGAAGAATTAGCTGAACATGCTACAAAGGTATCAGAGGCTGCCTTAATGAATGCAACCAAACAATCTACTGATCCATCGGTACGTCAGGCAGCTCATAAGGAACTCCAACGTAGGAAGAACGAGGAGGCACAGGAGACATTTAAGGCACCTGAGGGTGAGAAAAAGAAAGATGAAGAACCCGATATGAAAGATATGATGAAGAGGGGTCTTCATGCAGCCGATAATAAGAAGAAAGAGACTGAGTCTGGTGGATCTAAGAAACCCCCAGTTGAACCACCTAAAGTAGATGAGAAGGCCAGTGAAGATGAAAAGTCTAAGAAGAAAGAAGAACCAAAAAAAGAGGGAAAAGAAGGGTTAGGTAAAACTAAGAGTGGTAAAGAGATAAGTATCACCCAGAATGCCAAACTGGAAGCAACCTACACTCCTCAGGATCATATGGATGCTGCTTACACACTATTAGATGGTTTGAAGAAGATGAAACCAGAAGATGCAAAGAAAGCAAATGATAGAATTGCTGATGCATTTGATAGGCATATAGCTTCAGCCAAACATAAGGCTTTACAGAATATTGTAGAGAAAGAAAAGAAGAATAGAGAATCTAAGAAAGATTAAGTTTTTTTATTGGTACTCTATTTATTAATTTTATATACAATTATAGAAAATGTTGTATAAAAAATGAAAACTTATCAAATAAGATTATTTCCATCAAAAGACCAGATAAATCAATTACAGGAACTATCCGATATAAGAAAAAATATATGGAATAGATT
>Ga0247842_10000996_pt1 | contig 51893 bp, 44 predicted proteins | sample LaCruzMarch2015__3_FD_192411 | JGI IMG/M metagenome (GOLD analysis project Ga0247842, IMG submission 192411) | Freshwater microbial communities from meromictic Lake La Cruz, Castile-La Mancha, Spain - LaCruzMarch2015_19m | ecosystem: Environmental > Aquatic > Freshwater > Lake | place: Spain... | reverse complement strand
CCGGTAAAATACCCTTTTTAATGTAATCCGGCAGGAACCCGCCGATATCGTCTCTTGAGAAACCAAAGCCCATCTGAGTCATGTCATTGGTTCCAAAGGAGAAGAATTGGGCGACAGTTGCCAGTTTATCCGCGACAAAGGCAGCGCGCGGAATCTCAATCATTGTCCCAAAAAGATGCTTGATTTTCTTTAGTCCGTATTTTGCCAGTACTTCCTTGTATATCTGTTTTGCGATAGCCAGCTGGTCTTCAAGCTCTTTTACATCGCAGACAACCGGGATCATGATTTCCGGGTATGGATGTTTTCCTTCTTTAACCAATTCAGCAGCTGCTTCAAGGATGGCGCGGATCTGCATAGAGCTTACCTCTGGGTATGTAACTCCCAGGCGCACGCCTCGATGGCCCATCATTGGGTTGGATTCATGCAAGGCCTCTGCCCTATTGGATAATTCTTGCATGCTGATATTTAGATCCTTGGCTATTTGCTCAAGTTTTGCCTGTTCGCGCGGTACGAATTCATGTAATGGCGGGTCCAGTAGTCGGATAACAACCGGAAAGCCATCCATGGCATCAATTGTACCTTTGATATCTTTCTTTACAAACGGGAACAATTCGTCCAATGCCTTCTGTCTTTCTTCGATAGTATTAGAAACAATCATTTTGCGTAGCAGAAATAATGGTTGATCAGCACTTTTTCCGTAGAACATATGTTCAGTGCGGAAAAGTCCGATACCTTCTGCCCCGAATTGGCGCGCTTTTTGGGCATCAGCCGGGGTATCCGCATTGGTGCGTACACCTAATTTTCTTACAGCGTCGCACATTTTAAGGAATTCTGAAAGAATGGTATTTTCCTCGGAGGCATCCATCATCGGAAGCCTGCCTTCGTAAACATTACCTTTAGTGCCGTTTAAGGTGATCCAATCGCCTTCTTTAAGCGTTTTATCCGCTACATGCACTAATTTCTTCTCAATCTCCACGTGCATCGCGCTGCATCCGACGATACAGCATTTGCCCCAGCCGCGGGCAACTAATGCCGCGTGTGAAGTCATTCCGCCGCGGGCTGTAAGGATTGCCTGGGCAACGCGCATGCCTTCAACATCTTCCGGGTTAGTTTCTTCGCGTACCAGGATTACTTGTTTACCTGTTTTTGCCCACTCTACAGCATCGTTTGAGGAGAAGACAATCTGTCCGCAAGCGCCGCCTGGGCCAGCCGGTAAACCCTTGGCAAAGGGTTTTACGCCCAATTCTGTTTTCGGGTCAATAATCGGATGAAGTAATTCATCAAGCTGTGATGGCGTAACCCGCATCACTGCTTGTTCTTTTTTAATCATTTTTTCTTTAACCATATCTACAGCCATGCGTACTGCTGCCGGTCCGTTACGTTTTCCGATCCTGCATTGCAACATAAAGAGCTTGCCCTTTTCAATGGTAAATTCAATATCCTGCATATCATGGTAATGTTTTTCCAGACGGTTTTGGATAGAGTAAAGCTCTTTATATATCTTTGGCATTGCTTTCTCTAAGGTAAGTAATTCTTTATTGTGGCTGCTGGTGGAATATTCATTGATTGGAGCTGGCGTGCGGATACCGGCAACTACGTCTTCACCCTGGGCGTTGATCAGGTATTCGCCGTAGAAATTATTTTCGCCGTTGCCCGGGTTACGCGTAAAGGCTACGCCGGTTGCCGAGTCATTACCCATATTTCCAAAGACCATGGTCTGTACGTTGACTGCTGTGCCCCAGGCATCCGGAATATTCTCGATCCTGCGGTAGCTGATCGCGCGTTTTCCATTCCAGGAAGAAAACACTGCGCCAATCCCGCCCCAGAGCTGCTCCATGGGTTCATCCGGGAATTCCTTGCCTAAAACTTCTTTAATTTTAATTTTGAATTGCGCGCAGAGCTTTTTTAAATCATCGACATTTAAATCTGTGTCGCTGGCGTAGTTCTTGGACTGTTTTAATTCCGCCATAACTTTTTCTAACTGTTTACGGATACCCTCTTCGCCTTTTGGTTCAATGCCGGCGGCCTTTTCCATAACTACGTCGGAATACATCATGATCAGGCGGCGGTAGGCATCGTAGACAAAACGGCCGTTACCACCACTTTGTTTAATTAAGCCGGGAATGGTTTTTTCGGTCAGGCCCACATTTAAAACCGTCTCCATCATCCCTGGCATGGATTTTCTGGCGCCGCTGCGCACGGAAAATAATAACGGGTTGTTGGCGTCGCCAAATTTTCTATCCATTAATTTCTCTACTTTTTCCAGGGCTTTTTCTACCTGGGTTTTTAATTCTTTAGGGTATTTCTTTTTATTCTGATAATAATATGTGCAGACCTCTGTGGTACAGGTAAATCCCGGAGGCACCGGAAGCATCAAATTTTTATTTCCGGCCATCTCAGCCAGGTTTGCCCCTTTCCCGCCTAAGAGGTTCTTCATGCTTTCGTTGCCATCTGCCTTGCCGCCGCCGAAACTGTAAATATATTTCTTTGCCATTACTTTTTAAACCCTTCCTTTCTTAGCTCAGTTGTTTGGTTAAATAATCCTTTAATTTATCTATTGAAATTCTTTCCTGTAGCATGGTGTCCCTGCTGCGCACAGTTACTTGTTTGTCTTCCAATGTTTGTACATCCACGGTTACGCAATAAAGCGTGCCTACCTCATCCTGCCTGCGGTAAAGTTTGCCGATAGAGCCGGTATCATCATAAACCGCAACCATGGATTTTTTTAAATCCCGGGAGATTTGATTGGCCAGTTCTGTAATCTCCGGACGATTGCGTAAAAGCGGCAGCACTGCCACTTTAGTAGGCGCTAGGTCCTTGTGAATTTTTAAGACCACGCGTTTATCGTCCTTGACCTTTTCTTCATGATAAGCGTCAACTAAAAATGCCAGGACTGCCCGGTCAACTCCTCCCGAAGGCTCTATGATATATGGATAAAGTCTTTCTTTTACTGTCTCATCAAAATATTGCAGGTCTTTCCCGCTGTACTGGGCGTGTTGTTTTAAATCGAAATCTGCTCGATTAGCAACTCCCTCTAACTCGCTCCAGCCGAAAGGAAAATTATACTCCACGTCCATACAGGCGTGGGCGTAGTGGGCCAATTCGTCCTTACCGTGTTGGCGCTTTCTTAAATTTTCGCTTTTTATTCCGAGTGTTAAATACCAATTGAAGCGGTAATCTATCCATTCGCTAAGCGCCCTGTCCGCATCGCTGGGCCTGACGAAATATTCAATCTCCATCTGTTCAAATTCACGGGTGCGGAAGGTAAAATTTCCCGGAGTTATTTCATTGCGGAATGATTTTCCAATTTGCGCCAGGCCAAAAGGAAGCTTGGGGTGGCGCGAATCAAGGATATTCAAGAAATTAACGAACATCCCCTGGGCTGTTTCCGGGCGCATATAAATTACATTTGAGGCATCTTCAACCGGCCCCTGATGAGTTTTAAACATCAGGTTAAAGGGGCGGGATTCGGTAAGCTCCCCGGAGCATTCCGGGCAATGGTTCTTATCTTTTAAATCGGCGCTCTTAAAACGCCGTTTGCAGTTTTTGCAGTCGCTCTTTAGGTCAAAGAAATTCTGCACATGACCGCTTGCCTCCCAGGTCATAGGGTGCATAAGTATTGCTGAATCCATGCCCATGATATCATTGCGTTCATAGACATTGGATTTCCACCATGCGCGCTTAAGGTTATTCTTGAGCTCAACTCCGTAGGGGCCGTAATCCCATGTATTAGCCAGGCCCCCATAAATTTCGCTGCTCTGAAAAATAAACCCTCTGCGTTTACATAAGGAAACAACCTTGTCCATTAAATTTTCTGTCATAGTTCTATATTTTTAGCACAGTATAACTTAAAGAGCAAGAAGATTTTAGTATTAGTCTATTGGTTTTAATGTTGATATTATCGCAAATACCTTGTTTAAATCCAAACGGGCGCCGGTATCTTTTATATATACCTTAAAGAAATTCCCCTGAGGGTCAAGCACATTACAGTCAAAGTAATTATTCGGCCTGGCCATACTGTAGTTGATAAAGCCTCTTTTATCCCCCAGTTCAAATTTGATCATCCGGCAAATGCATTGTTGGCCTATATCCGGAGTAAATACGCTTTTCATGATAATAAAGAATGCATCAGTGACATTGTTTATTTTACTGAGGTTGGCGTACATCAGCCGGCGCATAAATTCATAGTTATCTTTTATCCCCTGTTTTTGTACATCCGGGTAAAGCTTGATAAAAGCATACGGCTCCTGGCGTAAAAGGTAAATGACGGCGTTATTTTCCGGGTGCCTTTTCTTGTAGTATCTTCTTTTGATCAATTCTTGCACTAAATTAAAACCTTTGGGGATGGAGATAGACATTTTTGGGAATTTTTGCGGGATCAAAGTGTCTATGTATTCTTTATTAAGCTCGGGAGCCAACGTTTTTTCATCCGGTTGCATGCACAAAATAGGAATGGTTTTGCAGTCGCCGATCCCGTAGGAGATATATTGCCTTAAGATATTCGGCCCGGCAAATTTGATAACGAATACCAGGCAGAGAATGAATATAGTTGCGCTAGTTAGAAATTTCAGGAATCGATTAACTGCCATTTAGCTTCTTAAACTCCTCTTCTTTAATGCTGAAAGAATGTTGCTCAGTGGGAAATTTTTCTTGAATAACCTCGTTTTTAAAATCTTCCACTGCTTTAGAAATCAACGGTGAAAGGTTGGCGTATTTCTTGACAAATTTCGGGGTGTAGCGTGTAAAAAGCCCGAGCATATCATGGATAACCAGCACCTGGCCATCACAATGGACTCCTGCACCGATGCCTATGGTGGGGATTTTTATTTTACTGCTAATTAGTCCGGAGATTTTATCCGGCACGCATTCTAAGACTATGGCAAAACACCCTGCCTTCTCTAATCCTATTGCCTGTTCAATCAGGCGTTGGGCGGCTTCTGCGTCTTTGCCTTGAACTTTAAAACCCCCGATTTTATCTACAGTCTGCGGAGTTAATCCAATATGCCCCATTACAGGTATTCCCGCTTTAATAATCTGCTGCGTTACCTCTAAGCAGCGCTCAAACCATTCCAGTTTTATTGCCTGGCAGCCTGCTTCAGCGATGAACCTTTGTGCATTTTTAACGCATTCTTCAGGATGAACTTGATAAGAGCTGTAAGGCATATCTCCGATAAGCAGGGCATTTTTAACTGCCCTTCTTACAGCTTTGGCATGATGCAGCATTTCTGGCATGCCGACTTTAGTAGTTGAATCAAGTCCTAAGACCACATTAGCCAATGAATCTCCGACTAGGATCATGTCTACCCCCGCTTTATCAACTAATTCGGCTATAGGGTAATCATAAGCGGTTAACATAGTGATCTTGCGTTTGCCTTTTAAATTTTTTATTTCATTTATATTCATTGTTATAGCTTATTGTATAAGAGCGGTAAAAAATAAAATCAGCGATAAAATAATCATTATTAAAATTATTGATATGGTGCAGAAATTATAAAATTTGGAGTTAGTGTATTTGCCCATCAGCCTTTTGTTGTTTACCAATAGCAACATGAATATTAATACAAAAGGAAGCAAAATTCCGTTTGTTGCCTGAGAGACAAGCATGATCGGCACAAGTTTTACGCCGGGGATTAATATAATTGCTGCTCCGATGGCAATTATGGCAGTGTATAAACTGTAAAATTGCGGCGCTTCTTTAAATGTGCGATTTACTCCGATTTCCCAGCCCATGCCTTCGCATACTGAATATGCCGTTGAGAGCGGTAAAATACAGGCGGAAAAAACCGAGGCATTCAAAAGGCCAAAAGCAAAAAGATAGAAACAGTATTGTCCGGCCAGCGGTTTTAGTGCAAGGGCCGCGTCTTTTGCCGTTTCAATCCTGATGCCGTGAACAAAAAGGGTGTTGGCGCATACTATGACAATAAAGATTGCGATAATATTAACTACGAAGGCCCCGATAATTACATCCAGGCGGCTGTATTTGTAATTTTCGATGCGGATCCCCTTCTCGACTACTGAGGATTGTTGATAAAACTGCATCCAGGGCGCAATTGTGGTCCCCACGACGCCGATAAGCATAAAAATATAAGCCTTATCAAAATGGAAACTTGGTGAGATTGAGCTTGAGGCAACTGTTTTCCAATCGGGTTTAGATAAGAATCCTGAGACGATGTAGCAAACATAGAATAAGCAAGCGACCAAAAATACTTTCTCAACTGATTTATAAGTTCCCTTTACAATCAACCACCAGACAAATAACGCACAGACAGGTACTAACAGGTATTTACTGATCCCGAAAAGTTCGGCACTGGCTGCAATACCGGCAAACTCTGAGATAGTGTTGAATATATTAGAGAAAACCAGGACGGTCATGGCATAGAAAGTTACCCGGACGCCAAATTCTTCGCGGATTAAATCTGCCAGGCCTTTTCCGGTAACTACTGCCATACGGCTGCACATCTCCTGGATAATTACCAGGGCGATGATAATCGGAATAAATGACCATATCAGGGCATAGCCGAAGTGCGCGCCGGCAGCTGAATAGGTAGTAATTCCTCCGGCGTCATTATCCACATTGGCGGTGATAATTCCCGGCCCCATTACCGAAAGAAAAATTAATGTTTTAGCCCAGAAACTTTTTAGATTCTTCATGCCTTCTGAATAATTTTTATTTTCTTTAACCTGCGCCAGGCAAAAGCAACCAGCTGGCTCAGAATATCATCAACGGTTATGATTCCCTGTAAAACATTTTCTTCATTTACAACCGGTATAGCAAAATATTTGTATTTTTCCATCAAGTACGCAACCTCTTTGACGCTGGAATCCAAATGTACAAAATATGTCTTAGGGAAAGCAGAATTTAAAATGGTTTCCTGGGGGGTAGCCAGGATAAGCCTGCGGAAATTAGTTGCACTGATGAGATGGTATGTTTCATCAATTATATAGATAAACTGTGCGGGCTCGGATTTAAATTTAAGTTCCCGTATCTGGCTTAGGGCTTCCTGCACGGTCGTCTCTTTTGTGAAAGCAATATATTCAGTGGTCATCAGGCCTCCGGCAGAATCTCCGGAATATCCTAAAAGTTGCGAGAGCCGCTTGGAGTATTTGTTTTCAATTAAGCTTAGGATATGTTTAGTTTTTTCCCGCGGTAATTTCTCCAGAAAGTCCGTAGCTTCATCCGATGGGATATTATTAAGCAGCTCAGATAATTCAAGATCATTCATTTCGTTTAGGATTGAACGTTGAGTTTTAAAATCAATATTGGTAAAGATCTTGGTTTTGTTAGCCAGGTTTAAGGACTTAAAAAGAGCGATTTGATGGTTAACGTTTAAATCCAGGAAGATATCCCCTAAGTCTGCTGCGGGGATATTGGCCAGGTTTTTTTGCGGCACATCAATCTTTATGGTCATGCTTGCCGGGTTAATCGTAAGGGGCTGGATATACTTCCAGGAGATTAGCCGTTCGTCGGAGAGATATCTTGCTTTAGGATTAAAAAGTTTTACGATCAAATCAATGCTTTTTTCAAAACCCAGCCTCCTGAAAAGCCCGCGGGTTCCGATATCAACGTGGGCGATCATTAATGCCTGCTCAACTGTTAAGAGCTGTATATCGTTTACGCGGATAACTTTATGATTGTGAGTATCTACTACCTGTTGATCTAATATATCGCGCCTCAAGGTAAGCTCTTTTTTTTCGTCGTGTATTTCGCCGAAATTTATCCGGGATTTATCAATCTTTAGCCTTGCCTCATTCTTATCTAATCTTTCAATATCCTGCCAATCTACCAGGGCATATTTTCGGTTGGGAAAACCTTTACGGATAATCAACCCGTGTGAAAGCGGGTATACCTGGGAAGGTTTTACTACAATATCATAAATCTCGCCGACATCCCTGCCCTCACTATCAAAGACAGGTTTATCCATTAATTGCGAAAAGAAAACAAACATCTTTGCGGCAGAAATATTTTTTTGAAATGTTTGATTAAATATGTTCATCAGAATATTTTTGTTGTTGCTTGAGGAAATTTTTTCAACAACTCCTCGCCTTTTCCCTTACCAAGAACAAATATCGCCGTAGATAAAGCATCAGCCTCAAGTCCTGAATCCGTAATCACTGTCGCGGAAGAAATCCCGCTGGTAACAGGATAGCCGGTTTTAGGGTCTATAATATGGCTGTAACGTTTGCCGTTTTTTAAAAAGAACTGTTCGTAGTCTCCGCTGGTAGATGCGGATTTATCCTTTAATTCCAATATCCCTGTGATTTCTGGTTTACGCGGGTTTTGGATGGCGACCTTCCAGGGGGATCCAGATCTTTCCCCTAAAGCGTAAATCTGCCCGCCGGCATTAATCAAACAGCTGTTGATATTTTTTTCTTTTAATTTTGAAACCGCGCAATCCAGGGCAAATCCTTTGGCTATTGCCCCCAGGTCAATCTTCATACCGGAAAGCTTAAATTCTACCACATTATCTTTTTCATGCAAAATAATTTTATCGCAACCAACTAGCTTCAAAGCAGCTTTGATTTTATCATCACTAGGCACTATGTGTTCTTGGTTGGTAAACCCCCAAAGATCAACTAATGGCGCAATGGTAATGTCAAAAGCCCCAGCGCTTGCCTGACAAAATTCTTTTGATTTTTTAATGATATAAAAAGTTTCCGGGCTTACCTTTAATTTACCAGCGCGATTAAGCTGGGAGACTTCACTGTCTTCCTGGTATTTACTGAGCAGGTTTTCGATGCGCTTGGCTTCAGTAAAAACGATCGAGCTGGCTTCTTTATCCGGGGAGGTTACCTCCCAAAATGTCCCCATTAGAAGGCGGTTATTTCGATAAAGCTGGGTAGTTTCTTTCCGTGGGTGGTTTGGTTTTTTGGAGCGCAAGGCAAAATAGCTTAAGCTGATCACCCAGCCGATGATTAAAATGATAACCAGATATCTGCGTATTTTTGGACTAAAAGCCATCAGATTAGATTTTAGACATTAAGCCTTAATTTATAGCTTGATTCAATCGTTTTTACCAAGTCAACCAATAATTTGTTAGTCGGTACAGCAATACCTAATTCTTGGCCAAGGCGCACGATCACTCCGTTAATAAAATCAATCTCCGTACGTTTCTTTCTTAATACATCCTGGAGCATTGAAGAAATATTGGCGGATGTGCTTTCGCAAACCGCCTCAACTTTTGCCAATGGGTCATCATAAATTAATTTTATACGTTTTCTCTTGGCAATGCGGGTTGCCTCGGTAACTGCGTCCCTTAAAATTCTTTTTGTGCCTTCAAATTCAGTTAGTTTGCCATTGGGTAGGCGGGTGATAGCGGTTAAGGCGTTAATTCCTACGTTAATAATTAATTTTGACCAAGCCAGCCCTTTTATGTCGCGGGACATCTTAGTTTGTAAGCCGACCTTGTTGAATACTTCGCGGATACTGCGCATTTCAACCGGTACCTTGCCGTCGAGAGTGCCGATAATAGTCTCTCCGTGCCCGGCATGATGGATTCTTCCTGTATCGATTAAAGTTGCTCCTTCGTTGGTTATCCCGCCGATCACTTTATCTTCTCCCGCCAGCTCAGCGATAATTTCAAAATTTCCGATTCCGTTTTGTAAGGTCATTATCTTGGTATTTTGCTGTAAGAGAGGCTTAATCTGTTCAATCGCCTGTTTGGTATGGAATGATTTCACACAGATAAGTATAAGATCGGTCTTGCCGATATCCTGCACATTGGCCGTGGCTTTTGGTTTTGCCTGCCAGCTGCCGGATACGCCTTCTAAGGAAATCCCGACTTCATTTATTTTTGCGGCATTCTCCTTGTTTTTATCCAACAACCAGACTTCTTCTTTTGATTTTGATAAAAAAGCGGCAAAAAGGCACCCCATTGCTCCCGGTCCGACAATGACTATCTTCATACTGCCACCTCCAGTTTATTGAGCAACCTTTGGCTTTTTAGCTCTTTTCCTAAATGGAAATTTAAAAACGCGTTTAGGATTAAGTCCAGCTCCTTTTTTATCTGGGGGTTCATTCCCAGGTTAAGGCTGGCGGCAAAACAATTTCTTTCAATATGCAGGACGGTAGCGATTGTCCCGCGGAATATCGAGCGACTGGTGGGATCTTTCTGCATGCAGCGCGGGCAAAGCAGTCCTCCTAAAGAAAGGCTAAATCTCGCCTGTCCGCTAATTATATCGCTGCATGAAACGCAGGAATCAAAGTGGGGCTTAAACCCTGAAAGGTTAAGCATCTTTATTTTAAATATAGTTGCGATTCTAGCCGGGTTATAATTGGTCTCCAGTTCCTTAAGGCTTATCAAGGCCAGGTTAAAGATCTCTTCATTTTTATCCTCGGACTGCATTATGGAATTAATTAGCTCCATCATGAATCCGGCCTGGGTTGTTTTATCAATGCTGGAGCGTATCGGGGTGAAATTATCCAGCTTATCCGCCTGGCTTACCAGGTGCAGGCTTGAATGGGTCTTTCTGTAGAAGATAATCTCATTTAGCGAAAAAAGCTCTAAATTAGAGGCGAATTTTTCCGGCTCACTGCGTATCCCCTTAAGCAACCCGCTGAGTTTTCCGAACTCCTTGCTGTAAAAATCTATGATTATTGAGGTCTCACGGATATCCCGTTTGTTTAAAATCAGGGCCTGGGTTTTATCTATCGACATATTCTTTTTCCTTTTTACGCATTAATTGTATTTCGGCCTTAGTGTGGTCATTAAATCCTAATATATGCAGTATGCCGTGAGTAACGTAAAGCTGTAATTCATCTGCCGGCGTAGTCTTGAAGCTCCGGGCGTTGCTTATCGCACTGTCGGTAGAAATTGCGATGTCGGCCAGAACAGAACGGTCAGTTTTTTTATCGTTTAGATTAAAAGCTATTACATCGGTTGCGCTATTAGCTCTTAGGAACCTGGTATTAAGTTTCTTAATCAGGATATTATTCGTAAAGCAGATATTAATATATCCGGATTTGTTAATTCCCTCCCCTTTAAGAATCCTAAGAATCAGGTCTTTTATGCGTATCTTGGAGATGGGTAGTTTTTTTTGCAGGTTGCTTATAGTTATATTCAGCATATCTGAAAAATGGATTGGCGAAAGGCGCGTTAATCTTCTCTTAGGAGTAGTTTACCCGGCTATGATATATGCCGCTTAGTATTTTGGTAAAGACGCTGGAAATTTTTTCTATATCTTTTAAGGTAAGTTCGCATTCATCAAGCTGGCCGTCAATGAACTTATTGTTTATTACCTTGTGCACTACCTCTTCGATTTTTGCCGGGGTGGGATCCTTAAGGGTGCGCGTGGCTGCCTCAACAGAATCTGCCAATAGGACAACGGCTGTTTCTTTGGTATTTGGTTTTGGCCCGGGATAACGGAATCCCTCCTCTGTTACTTCCTGATCTTCCTCTCTGCCTTCCAGGGCCCTGCGGTAGAAATAATAAACCAAGCTATTGCCATGATGCTGCTGGATAAAATCCCAAAGTACCGGGCTTAAGGAATATTTTTTAGCCAGATCCACCCCTTCCTTTATATGGTTCATGATAATCAGCTTACTCATTGTAGGAGAAAGCGTATCATGCAAGTTCTTTTTTATCTGCTGGTTTTCAATAAAATACTCCGGCTTTTGCAGCTTGCCGATATCATGATAATATGCCCCAATCCTGGCCAAGAGGCCGTTGGCCCCTATAGTTGTGCAGGCAGTATCTGAGAGGTTGCCGACAATAAGGCTATGGTGGTATGTCCCCGGAGCTTCAAGAATCATGCGCTGTAAGATTGGATGGTGGGTGTCTGCTAGTTCCAACAGGCTGATATTAGTTACTGTCTGCAGGAGGTATTCGAATACGGGCAGGACACCTAAGACAATAACTCCTGAAATCAGGCTGTTAATCATGATTATTAAATACCTTTCAGGCTGCATGATCCAGAAGTGCTCAAGAAGGATAAGGCTTATTAATTGTATCAAGCCGGCTATAAACCCTGCTTGAATAACCGCGGTTCGTTTATGCGCTTTATTTACCAGTAGTATTGCGCATGAACAAAAGGTCATGAAAATAACCCAGGCTTTAAATGGCTCGGCGGTCAAAGAGGCCAGCGATAAAGAAGTTCCTAGCGATAAAAAGTAGGCTACCTCAAGATTATTGAATAATAATACGCTAAGCATAGGGATAATCGCAATGGGGATAAAGTAGAAAGATAGCCCATGTTTAAGTAGTGCATGCCCGATGGAGAAAGAAACCAGGAAAAGGAAACTTAAATTGGCTAAATTAGCGTTTTTTATTTTGGTAAACTTATTGTAAAAACAAAGGTAAAGAACGATTAGAAACAACGGGATAGCCAGGTTCATATGTATGATATGTCCAAAGATGAAAATGAAAACGCATAGTCCGGCAAGGAGAAAATTGTTTTTAACGAACAGTTTTTTCATAAGCCTCAATTATTCTCTGGACCAAGGCGTGCCTGACCACGTCAGAGCCGCTAAAATAAATAAATTTTATTCCATCAATTTCTTTAAGTATATCTTGCGCCTGAAGCAGGCCTATGGGTTTGGCGTTTGGAAGGTCGCTTTGAGTCATGTCACCGGTGATTACTGCTTTGGAATCAAACCCCAGGCGGGTTAAAAACATTTTCATCTGTTCGGCAGTGCAATTCTGCGCTTCATCAAGGATGATAAAGGCGTCGTTAAGGGTCCTGCCTCTCATATAAGCCAGCGGGGCGACTTCTATTATTCCGGTTTCTATGTATTTCTCAATACGCTCAGGCTCCATCATATCGTATAGGGCATCGTAAAGCGGCCTAAGGTAAGGAGAGATTTTCGCCTGCATATCTCCGGGTAGAAACCCCAGGGATTCACCTGCCTCGATAGCCGGGCGGGTCAAAATAATACGCCGGACTTCCTGTTTTTTTAGCGCCTCTACTGCGCAGGCCATAGCCAGGTAAGTTTTTCCTGTACCCGCAGGCCCGACCCCGAAAACGATATCGTGTTTCTTTATTGCTTCAACGTATTCATTCTGGCCGGCAGTTTTCGGCCCGATTTGTTTCCCCGCCGAGGATTGTGTAATTCCCGTATCTAATCCTGCCAGTTGTTGTTTTTTCCCGCCTTTTTTAAAATTAGATATTAAATAAGAAAGATCGTTTTTGCCTACCTCCTCGTTTCCCGAACGCAGGCCTTCCAGCAGGTATTCTACCAACTGGCTTGCCTTTTTGATATTGCTAGCTGTGCCGCTTATTTTTAAGTAATCGCCGCGCAAGGTAAGCTTAACCTTAAGCTCTTTCTCAATGTTTCTTGTATTGATATCATGCGCCCCAAAAAACCCCTGCGCTTCCTTTTGGGATTCAAACTTTATTATTTTATCCACTATTTAAGGTTTTCTTTTGGTTCCGCCATCTCTGCGGGCTCAGCTTTTAATTCCGGGCTAGATGGTATTTTTAAAGTTTGGCCGGCATAAAGCTTATCCGGTGAACGTAAAACATCTTTGTTTGCTTCATAGATCTTCGGCCATTTTTTGGTGGTACCGTAAAATTTCTTGGAGATTTTTTGTAATGTGTCATTTTTCCCTACGGTATAGCTTTCAAAGTTTTGATCCAGTGTATTTTCAGTTTGCGCCTCTTGAGTTATCACGGGTTCTTCCGCGCCGCTTGTCATCGGTATAATAGTCGGGCATTTAGCTTGCGACGGTTTGGCAAGCCCCAGCTCTATCTCAAAAACTCTGGTGGTGCGTGTAGTTTTTCTTTCCGCTGGCTCAGCGGGAGCTGTCCCCATAATATAGCCCCGGTTACCTGATGTTGCGGAAATATCCTGATCGATCCTGTCGCGGGTTAAATTATATGTCCTGGCTACGCAACCTGATAAAGCCAGGGATGAAGTCAATACACAAATTCCAGCTAACTTAACTTTGTTCATTTTGCTTCCTCCTTTTAATAGTTATACCTAATTCTGTTAGTTGTTTATCTTCAACATCTGAGGGTGCGCTGGTTAAGGGGCAGAAAGCAGCCGAAGTCTTTGGAAAAGTAATAACTTCGCGTATACTGTTTTCTCCGGAAAGAATAGTCAGCAACCTGTCTAATCCAAAAGCGACTCCTCCGTGCGGAGGCGCACCGAATTGAAAAGCTTCAAGAAGAAAACCAAAACGCTTAGTGGCTTCTTCTTCAGCTATTCCAATAATATTAAAAATCTTCTGCTGGAGTTCCCTGCGATGGATCCTTACTGAACCGCTTCCCAGTTCCATGCCGTTTAAAACTAAGTCGTAAGAACGGGATTTAACTTTTCCCGGGTCTTTCTCCAGGTTTTCCAGGTCAACTTCAGCCGGTGCGGTAAAGGGGTGGTGTTCACTGTCCCAGCGTTTTTCCTCATCATTGTATTTAAAAAGAGGGAAATTTACCACCCAGCAAAAGGCAAAATCGTTTTTTAACTCAGGCCTCAAATCCGGTTTATCCGATTTATATTTTTCCATCGCATCAGAATAGCTTATGCGCGGAAAAGGTATCTGGATATCGATATTTTTTAATTCTTTAAGTATTAATTTCATCAATCCTTCGGTTAAGCTGAAGATATCTTCTTCGTTAATAAAAGACATCTCAATATCCAGTTGGGTAAATTCCGGCTGGCGGTCAGCGCGCAGGTCTTCATCGCGGAAACATTTGGCGATTTGGTAATATCTCTCTATTCCGGCGACCATAAGGATTTGCTTGAATAATTGCGGAGATTGAGGTAAGGCAAAAAATTGGCCGATATTTACCCGCGAAGGAACAAGATAATCCCGGGCTCCCTCCGGGGTGGATTTTGTAAGTATGGGAGTTTCACATTCAATAAAGTTATTACTTCCTAAGTAATTACGGATAACCTTGTACAGGTTGCTTCTCAGGACAAGGTTGTTAAAAACTCTTTTGCGCCTTAAATCAAGATAGCGGTACTTAAGCCGCATCTCTTCGGTTATCTCTGCCTCTTCTTCAATTGCAAAAGGAGGATTTAAACTTGGGTTCAGGATCTCTAATTCTTTTGCTAAAATTTCTATTTCGCCGGTTGCTAACTTTTCGTTGACAGTGCCTTTTGGCCGTTTATTTACGTTGCCGCTTAATTTGATTACAAATTCATTCCTTAAATCTTGCGCTAGTTTGTAAGCTTCCCCTGATTCTTTAGGGATAAAAACTATTTGCGTAAATCCGGTACGGTCACGGATATCAATAAAGATCAATTTACCGTGGTCTCTCCTGCGGGCGACCCAGCCGCAGAGCGTAACTTGTTTTGCCTCATCCGATCCGCTAAGTTCTCCGCAAGTATGCGTTCTTAACATTTTAATTCCTTGGTTAGGTCTGGTATATTAATTTCTCTTTGAGTACTATTTGACATGTCTTTGAGGGAAATCACATTCTTTTTTAATTCATCTTCACCTAAAATTAAAACATACCTTGCGCCTGTGTCATTTGCAGCGCGCATCGCCGCTTTTAGCGAACGGTTCAGATAGTCCATATCGCTAGGTATATCGGAGCAGCGCAGCTGGTTTAATATTTTTACGCCTTCGGCTTTAGCAGCTTCTCCAAGGGTAATTAGATAGACCAGCTTATTTAGCGGTTTTTCCACGGATATTTTTGATGCTAAAAGCAACCTTTCAACACCGAAAGCAAACCCTATGCCTCCTATGTCCGGCCCGCCTAACTCCTTAATCAAATTATTGTAACGGCCCCCTGCCCCGATAGCATCCTGGCTGCCTAGGCTAGAATGCGTAAATTCAAATACCGTGCGGTTATAATAGTCCAACCCGCGCACAAGAAATGGATCTACCTCAAAAGGAATGCCAAGGTTGCTTAAGCCATTTTCCACTTCTTTAAAATGGTTCAGGCAATCCGGGCAAAGATGTGTATTTTTAAGAGCAAGCGCCCTGACTATTTTTTGACAGGTTTCGTTTTTGCAGTCCAATATCCTTAATATATTATTTTCCAGTCTTATCTGGCAGTCAGGGCAGAGTCTTTGTTTTTCTTTCTGCAGCCCCTGTTTTAAATTCAAGCTCAGTGTTTGTTTGTCTTTAGGGCATCCTAGGCTATTAATTTTAATTTTATATTCTGTGATCGCAAAACTTTTAAGCAGTTGACCGGCCAGGCTGATCACTTCCACATCAAGTATTGCTTCCTGCGAGCCGATTACTTCGCAGCCAATATGGTGAAATTGGCGCAGCCTGCCTTTTTGCGGACGCTCAAGGCGGAACATTGGGCCAATATAATATAATTTTGTGAATGGGCTGGTTTTATCCAGGTTATTTTCCAGGTAGCTGCGCGCAATTGAGGCAGTGCCTTCAGGACGTAAGACGTACACATCCTCCTGGTTGTGAATAAGGAACATCTGTTTTTGTACTATTTCGGCGGTAATGCCAAGAGTACGGTTAAAGAGCGCTGCCTCTTCAATTATAGGGGTACGGATTTCACGGTAATTATAAAGAGAAAATATATTGCGCGCTGCCGCTTCAATTGTTTGCCAATGACCTGCTTCATCAGGCAGGATATCTTTAGTGCCGGGGACCCTTTTGAACATGAGTTATTTTCGGTTTTTTAAAAAAGGTTTATACGGGATTACCTAATTTTTTGTTTCATTTCCAAGCCAGCTTTAAAAACCACTACCTTTCTGGGCGGGACAGGGATAACCTGGTTGGTACGCGGGTTTCTGCCTGTGCGGCTTTTCCTTTGTTTTATCTTAAAAACGCCAAAGTTACGTAATTCAATCCTCTCTCCCCTAACCAAGGCATCAATAATACAATCAAACGTCCTTTGTACGACTTTTTTGACATCTATCTGTTTTAGGTTTGTTTCGTCAGATACTTTTAAGACAATATCCTTCTTGGTCATTTTTTCTCCTCCTAGCCCATAAGGGCACACCCGCGCAATACTTTATAAGCGCAAGGTGTATTGCTAAACATAATAACAGCAAAAAGTTACAGTGTCAAGTATTATAGCACTAGAGAAAGCCGGTCTTCTCCTAGCAACTCGTCAAGGTCCTGGATCAACTTTTCAGAAGGTAAAACATAAAGGTTTTCTCCTACTACCATTTGTATCCGTGATTTTGCGGGAGTATCCAGGCGTAAATATATGGGCACATTGCCCTTATGTTCAGAAAGCAGGGTTTTTAGGGACTCAAATATGTTTTCCTTAATTCCTGAAAGATTTATGCTCATTGCTGTAATCAGCTTGTAAATTTCCTCAAAAGGAAAAAGGTCTTCCACAATTATCTTCGGGGTATCTTCTGTTAAATTTAACGTGCCGCGGATATGGGCTATTGTGTTAGGCATAATGTAACGGCTTACCTTAGCAAAGGCACGGGGAAACACCAGTAATTCTACGGCGCCATCCAGGTCTTCTAGCTTTAATATTGCCATTTTCTCTTGTTTGGCGCGCGTAAGTGTTTGTTTAATTTTTGCGATTAAGCCGACAATTTTTATAGTATCCTGGTCTTTATGTTCATGTAAGCTGGCAGTTGAGCAGGATACAAAACGTTTGAGTTGTTTGGCGTAACGCGCCAAAGGGTGGCCGCTGACGTAGAAACCGAGCATGTCTTTTTCAAATGAAAGCAGCTGTGGTTCCGGCCATTCCTTGCATTCGACTAAAACCTCGGTAGTTTTTCCAAAACCGTTACTAGTAATGGTTTGATCAAAAAAGGAAAGCTGACCGCTGGATTTTTCTTTTTGATTCTTTTGCGACCTTTCCAGTATTGTATCAAGGCTTGCGAACATTTTAGCCCTTGCAGCGCCAAAACAATCCAGGGCTCCGCATTTGATCAGACTTTCCAGGACCTTACGATTTGCCAGCCTTAAATCAATTTGGCCGCAGAGCTCTTCTAATGATTTAAACTTTGTTTTCTCCCTGGCGCTTACAATGGATTCAGATGCCCCCTTACCTACATTTTTTATCGCCAGCAGCCCAAAACGAATAGTAGATTCATCTTCAACCTTAAAAAGCACTTCGCTTTCATTTATATCCGGAGGTTGTACCTTTAAGCCCATTTGCTGGGCTTCGTTTACATATGTTACGATTTTGTCGGTATTGTCGCGTTCTGAAGTAAGCAGCGCGGTCATGAATTCTACGGGATAATTTGCTTTTAAATAAGCAGTGCGGTAAGAAATTAACGCATAGGCAGTTGAATGTGATTTATTAAAGCCATATCCGGAGAAATATTCTATTAAATCAAAGATCTTTGTCGCGGTTAATTCTTTTATCCCGTTTTTAAGGCAGCCACGGACAAAGTTGCTCCTTTGTTTTTCCATGACTTCGGGTATTTTTTTGCCCATGGCCTTACGTAGAATATCTGCCTGGGCAAGCGAAAATCCCGCCAAGGTTGAAGCGATCTGCATGATTTGTTCCTGATAAACCATGATCCCGTAAGTTTCTTTAAGCACGGGCTCTAATTTGGGATGTTCATATCTGATGGGGATTAACCCATGTTTACGTTTCATAAAATCATCAAGCATGCCTGAACCAATCGGCCCCGGACGGTAAAGCGCCAGAAGAGCAATCAAGTCTTCAAAACGTTCGGGTACGAGCTTTTTAAGTAAATCCCGCATACCCGAACTTTCTACCTGGAAGACTCCGATCGTATGGCTTGAAGCTAATAGCTTATATGTGTTTGCATCATCTAACGGCAGATTATTAATATTAATTTCTATGCCGCGGGTTTTTTTGATAAGTTTTAGAGTTTCATCAATTACCGTAAGGGTTTTTAGGCCAAGGAAATCAACTTTAAGCAGCCCGATTTTTTCCAGTGTGCTCATACTGTATCCGGTAGTAACCTGATCATCGCTGGTTTTAAATATGGGCATATAATTATTCAACGGTTTATCCGCGATGATTACGCCTGCGGCATGCACAGAGGCATGACGGTTTAGTCCTTCCAGAGATAAAGCCGTATTGATCAGTTTGGTTATTACCGGATCATTCCGGTAAAGATTGCTCAACTCCGGTTCGCTTTCCATGGCTTTTTTAAGAGTCATATCAAGTTCAGCTGGAATCATTTTGGCAATACGGTCCACATCCGCGTAGGGAATTGCCATAACCCGGCCGACATCCCTGATTACCGCGCGCGCCTGCATAGTTCCGAAAGTAATTATCTGTGCGACATTCTCTCTGCCGTATTTTTTAGTTACATAGTCAATGACTTCTTGCCTGCGTTCGTAGCAAAAGTCAATATCAATATCCGGCAGACCCATGCGTTCGGGGTTTAAGAACCGTTCGAATAGTAATCCGTATTTTAAAGGATTAAGATCGGTAATGCCTAAAAGAAAACTTACCAGGCTCCCTGCGGCTGAGCCTCTTCCCGGTCCGACCGGGATACCCTGGGCCTTAGCATAGGAGATGAAATCCCAGACAATAAGAAAATAGCTGATAAAACCCATATGTTTAATGATCTTTAATTCATGTTCAAGGCGCGTCCGCACTTCGGGATTGTCTTTAAGGCCTTTATCTCGTTGTCCTTTTTCGCAAAGTTCAAGCAAAAATGCTTCTTTGTCTTTTCCTTCCGGAGGGGTATATTTAGGCAAATGCATCTGGGTGAAGTCTAGCTCTAAATTGCAGCGCTGGGCAATCTCTATGGTATTTTTTATTGCCTCCGGGCAATGCCGGAATATCTCTTTCATCTCCTCGGGTGTACGGAAATAAAATTCATTAGTCTGAAAACGCATATGTTTGGGGTCATCAAGAGTGGCTTGCGTTTGGATGCACAATAAAGCTTCGTGCGCCTCGGCTTTATCTTTGGTAGGGTAATGTACATCATTGGTTGCCACTAATGGTATATTCAGTTCTTTGGAGATCTTGATCAGCGCGTCATTTACAATTTTTTGTTCGGGGATAGAGTTGGCCTGTAACTCCAGGTAAAAATTTCCCTTACCGAATATATTCTGATAGGCTTCGGCGGCTTTTAAAGCGTCGTTAAAACGCTTCTGTTGGATAAGCCAGGCAACCTCTCCTTTTAAGCAGGCGGATAAACCGATTAAGCCTTGGGCGTGTTGAGAAAGGACCTCCTTGTCAACACGGGGCCGGTAATAAAAACCTTCCAAATAACCAATAGAGACCAGTTTGATTAAATTGTGGTATCCGGATTCATCACGCGCCAGCAGGATTAAGTGATTTGCCGCATCTTCAATACCGCTTCCGCCTTTATCCAACCTGCTTTTTGGGGCGACATAAACTTCGCAGCCGATAATAGGTTTTATTCCCGCTTTTTGCGCTTCCAGGTAGAAATCAATTGCTCCGAACATGTTGCCATGGTCGGTTATGGCGAGTGAATCCATCTTGTAACTTTTGGCGATGGCGAGAATTTCAGGAATACGGCAGGCTCCGTCAAGAAGGCTATACTGCGTGTGCAGGTGGAGATGAATAAAATCAGAGTGAGGCATGTATTAGTTGTTCAGCAGCAGGTTTATCGGTAGCTTATTCCCACTCAATGGTTGCTGGAGGCTTGGAGCTTATATCGTAAACCACCCGATTAATACCTCTAACTTCATTGATAATACGATTGGAGATTTTTTCCATAACTTCATAAGGGAGTTTTACCCAGTCAGCTGTCATGCCATCAAAGCTGGACACGCAACGAAGGGCCACGACATTTTCATAGGTGCGTTCATCACCCATGATCCCTACACTTTTTATGGGAAGTAAAATGGCAAATGACTGCCAGATTTGTTCGTATAGGCCTGCTTTTGAGATCTCTTCAATTACGCGCTTATCTGCTTCGCGCAAAAGTTCCAGGCGCTCCATGGTGATTTCTCCGATAATTCTAACTGCAAGGCCCGGACCCGGGAAAGGCTGGCGTTGTATGATATTATCCGGCAGATTCAATTGCCTGCCGATCTCTCGCGCCTCATCCTTAAATAATTCTCTTAGCGGCTCAATAAGTTTTAGGTGCATCTGCGCAGGCAGTCCCCCGACATTATGATGGCTTTTTATTTTCCTGCTTGGACCACCAGTGGGTGAAATTGATTCTATAACATCAGGGTAAAGTGTCCCCTGCCCCAGGAATTTTGCCCCTTTTGTTTTTTTTGCCTCTTCCTCAAATACCTTTACAAATTCACCCCCGATTATTTTCCGTTTTTCCTCAGGGTCAACTACTCCTTTTAAACGCTCAAGGAATCTTTTACTTCTGTCTACATAGCTTAAATTTAAATGGTACATATCCTTAAAAACGCTTTTTACCTGTTCCGCTTCGCCTTTTCTTAATAAACCGTTATCAATAAAAATACAGCGTAGATTTTTTCCAATTGATTTATGGATTAATAAGGCGGCTACGGAAGAATCCACTCCGCCGCTTAAGCCCAACACTACCTTATCTTTTCCAATAGTCTTCTTGATATTATCAATAGATTCTTTAATAAATGATTGCATGGTCCATCTGCTTAGAGATCCGCAGATTTTAAATAAGAAGTTGCTTAAAATCTGGTTGCCTTTTTCGGTATGTGTTACTTCCGGGTGGAATTGCACGGCAAATATTTTTCTTTTTTGGTTGGATATGGCGGCAATCGGAGTGTTAGCGGTATGCGCGCTGGTATGAAATCCCGCGGGTATCTTGGTTACATAATCTCCATGGCTGGCCCAGCAGGTAAAATTACCCGGCATATGGCTAAAAAGGTCACGATTATCGTCAATAAATAATTCGGTTTTTCCGAATTCCCGCTCGCGGGTGTGTTTTACTTTGCCCCCCAGCATCTCGCAGATAACCTGCATCCCGTAACAAACGCCAAGTATGGGTATGCCTAATTTAAATATACCTTTATCGGGATAGGGTGATTTTTTATCAACTACCGAGGCAGGGCCGCCGGAAAGTATCAGGCCCTTGGGGTTTAGTACGGCAATCTCTTTAGCCGGGGTATTATAAGGGATGATCTTTGAGAAAACTTTGCTCTCTCGCACCCTGCGGGCGATTAATTGCGTATATTGCGAACCAAAGTCTAAAATAAGTATTGTTTGTCTATTCATGGTCCTCCCTTAAGTACTATCTATTTTAGGCCTATTTGCCCATACCTACTCTTTGGCCTACCTGAAAGATTTTACCTTCAGTTTGAATTGAGGGGGCTATAATAATCTCCACATCATGCATCTGTTTTAAAGTAGATGCGCCTAGAGAACCCATGGAAGTTTTTAATGCCCCTAAAAGGTTTTGTGATCCGTCATCTACTTTTGCCGGGCCCAGTAAAATATCCTTTAACGTTCCGGTTGAGCCAACTTGAATGCGTGTGCCGCGAGGAAGGTTGACATGTGAAGTAGCCATGCCCCAATGGAATCCTCTTCCTGGTGCTTCTTTAGCTCTAGCAAAACTCGAGCCGATCATAACCGCATCAGCCCCGCAGGCAAAAGCTTTACAGATATCTCCGCCGCGGTTCATTCCGCCGTCGGTAATAATGGAAACGTATTTTCCGGTGCGCTTAAAATAAAAATCTCGCGCTCCTGCGGCATCGACAGTCGCAGTAACCTGAGGTACCCCGATGCCTAAAACCCCGCGCGTGGTACATGCCGCTCCCGGTCCGACTCCAATAAGTAATCCGCTGGCTCCTGTATCCATGAGCTCCAGGGTTGTTTCATAGGTTACGCAATTACCCAGGATAACCGGAATTTTTAAGGATTTGCAGAATTTTATCAGATCAAGCGTCTTATATTGCGTAGAAAGGTGTCTAATGGTGGTAACTGTGGATTGAATAACGAAGATGTCGGCTCCTGCGGCAATAGCTAATTTTGAAAATCTTTCTGCGTTAGCCGGGATACAGCTGACTACTGCCATGGCTTTTGCTTTTTTGATCTCGGCAATTCTTTTGGTAATCAGTTTTTCTTTAATCGGCGTGGTATAAACTGCCTGTATGAGCTCGGTAGCTTTTTGAGGAGTAGCTTTTGCTATATCCTCCAGTACTTCATCGGGATTCTCATAACGGGTTTGAATTCCATCCAGGTTTAAAACCGCCAGGCCTCCCAAACGTGACATTTCTATGGCGAACTTGACATTAACAACACCGTCCATAGCCGCGGCAAGGATAGGTATTTTAAATTTTTTACCCATAAATTCAAAGCTGGTATCAACTTCATTTGGGTTTACGGTCTGCGCCCCCGGAACTAAGGCAATCTCATCAAAACCATAACACCTTCTTGCGCGTCTTCCTATACCTATCCATTCCGCCATTTTAGAAATCTCCTTGAATTAACTTGTTGTTTTATAATAGGTTACGATAATTTGGCCTTATTAAGGGAAAAAATCTGAAAAGGATAGTAAATTCTATACCTGAATGACTAGTTTGTCAATATTTATTTTGGGGATAGTGTTTTAATAAAAACGGCTGACCTTTTGCAGGATCAGCCGTTTTTATTTGCTGTTATAACCTATTTTAAGGTTTAATACATTCCTCCACCCATGCCACCCATTCCGCCCATTCCACCACCGGGCATTGGCGGCATTTTATCGTCTTTTTCCGGTTTATCCGCAATTAGGGTCTCAGTTGTAAGTAATAGCGCGGCAATACTGGAAGCATTCTGGAGCGCTGAACGGGTTACTTTTGTAGGGTCAATTACGCCAGCTTCAATCATATCCACATAAGAATCCTGGCTTACATCATAACCTATATTAGTTTTCTCCTGCTTGATTCTTTGTACAACCACTGAGCCTTCAAGGCCTGCGTTCTGAACTATCTGCCTTAATGGTTCCTCAATGGCGCGTTTTACTATATTAGCACCGATCTTTTCGTCGCCTTCAAGTTTTAGTTTATCTAAAGCAGCGATGGTACGGATTAACGCTACTCCGCCTCCCGGGACAATACCTTCCTGGGTAGCTGCGCGGGTCGCATGTAGCGCATCTTCTACGCGTGCTTTCTTTTCCTTCATTTCAGATTCTGTAGCTGCGCCTACGTTAATTACGGCAACGCCACCGGCTAATTTAGCCAGGCGTTCCTGCAGTTTCTCTTTATCGTAATCCGAATCAGTATCTTCGATCTGTTTTTTAAGCTGGGCAATCCGGGCGTTAATCGCCTGGTTCTTTCCCGCGCCTTCGACAATAGTAGAATTTTCTTTGTCAATTTTTACTTTCTTTGCCCGGCCAAGGTCTTCGATATCAACATTTTCAAGCTTTATACCTAAATCTTCGGTTAAAGCCTTACCGCCGGTAAGAATAGCAATATCCTCAAGCATGGCTTTACGTCTGTCGCCATAGCCCGGAGCTTTTACTGCACAAGCAACAAAGGTGCCGCGGATCTTGTTAACTACTAAAGTTGCCAAAGCCTCTCCCTCAACCTCTTCGGCGATAATCAATAGGGGCTTACCTACGCGGGCAATCTTCTCTAATAGAGGAAGAATATCTTTGATTGAAGATATTTTTTTCTCATAGATAAGAATATATGGATCTTCCAAGAGCACTTCCATTCTTTCGGCATCAGTTACGAAGTAGGGAGATAAATAACCCTGATCAAACTGCATACCTTCGACAACATCTAAAGTAGTAGCGGTAGATTTTGCCTCTTCAACTGTGATTACCCCGTCTTTGCCTACTTTATCCATTGCTTCGGCAATTAATTCTCCGATAGTGGTGTCTGAATTAGCAGCAATACTGGCTACCTGAGCAATTTCCTTCTTGTCTTTAATAGGAGTAGAAAGCTTTCCTAACTCCTCAACTATTTTTGTCACCGCTTTTTCAATCCCGCGTTTTAATTCCATAGGGTTTGATCCGGCAGTTACATTCTTTAATCCTTCGCGGTAAATTGCTTCAGCTAGGACTGTAGCGGTCGTAGTTCCATCGCCGGCAATCTCTGAGGTTTTCTCGGCGACCTCTTTGACCATTTGCGCGCCCATGTTTTCAAAAGCATCTTCCAAATCAATCTCTTTAGCTACTGTTACACCATCCTTGGTTATGGTAGGCGAGCCGAATTTCTTGTCAATGACTACATTACGCCCCTTAGGCCCCAAGGTTACCTTTACTGCAGCGGCCAGCTGCTCTACCCCGCTTAAAATCTTGCGGCGGGCATCATCACTATATAACAATTGCTTTGCCATGAATTTCCTCCTTGATGTTTTATTAAGAAAAATCCTGATGAGCGAAAGCGAATCAGGGCCTCCACCCCCCCCGGTTTTCTTAATTATTTAATAATAGCTAAAATATCCTCTTCGCGTAAGATGAGTAACTCTTCGCCTTCTTTGGTAGTAATTTCGTTACCGGTATATTTTCCGTATAATACCTTATCCCCGACTTTTACTTCCGGAGCTTGCACAGTCCCGTTCTCTAATACCTTGCCTTTTCCTACGGCAACGACTTTGGCCTCTTGCGGCTTTTCCTTGGCCGTATCCGGCAGGACAATTCCACCCTTAGACTTATTCTCTGCTTCTAAAGGTTTAACTACTATGCGATCTCCCAATGGTTTAATCTCCATCTTGTCACCTCCTCGCCCAGATGGGCACACCCGCACAATACCTTATAAGCGCGGGGTGTTACTGTTATCAATAAAACTTAGCACTCGTTTCTCTAGAGTGCTAATTATAAGCAAAAAAAAATTCTTGTCAAGGGTTTTTTATCTATATTCTATTTAACAGCCAGTCTTTACGGGCTTTATTGGAAATTTCATTTACGATGCCCTCCATTCTAGTATCGCTGCTTACCAGGATAAAATCCCCATCTTTATACGCAAAATCAAGTGTGTAGAAATTTGTAACCGTGTAGTAATATAATTTTGTGTCACTAATATTAGGATGGTGATATTTCTCAGCGTAAAGCAACTCTTTTATTACTACTACAGCTTTGTAGGGTGAAGTCATGGAATCGGTCTTAATTACGTTACTATCGGTTACGCTATATTCATATCCTCTTAAATAATAATCAAAACGAACAGGGGTGATCAAGTAAGTCCGCGCTTGTTTATCCCAGTTTTGTTCAATGAATGTGCCTAGTTCATTATACCTGCTATTTTCAGCTGAGCTAATCCAGGCCTCCGTTGCCTGACCCAAATAAAAATTAAGCTGAGCTGTTAAATCCTTCTGTTCGCTCTGTTTTTGCGTTTCGTAATTCTTAAGTGCCTGCTCAATAACTGTTTTTGCGCCGTTATCAATCTTAGGAGTTTCCGGTTTTTGTCCAAAAGAAACCTCCGGCAAGGCAGACAAAAGACAGATAGTTACTGCGACAATTATAAAATTAAATGCGTTTTTTGATTTCATGCCTATAAATAAGATTAATTCCTTTTAAGGTTAAATCCTTATCAATTTTCATATGAACCTTGGAGTATTCTTTAATCAGGCAGATATTTCCTCCTGTTCCGATAACCAAAGCATCTTTGTCGAATCGCTGCCTGATTCTTTTAATTATCCCGTCAGATAAATCCGCTACGCCAAAAACAATACCGCTTAAGATGCTGTTTTTAGTATCTTTACCGATAAGCATTTTCGGCCTGGCTAACTTTACCTCTGGAAGCAAGGCAGTTTTTTCTTTTAACGCCTTAAGGCAAATATCCATACCCGGGACAATTAAACCTCCTAAGTATTCCTTATTTTTAGAAATTACGTCAAAGGTGATGGCGGTGCCTGAATCTATAACAATCAGTGGAGCCCGGTAAAATATGCTTGCTGCATAAGCATTCACCAGCCGGTCTTGGCCTACTTGTTTTGGCTTGTGGTAAAGGTTTTTTATGGGAACTGTTAAGTCCTTACCTATTATATAGGGTAGTTTGCCGGTTAGGGATATCAGGTTATGTAAAATAACTTTTGTTTTTTCCGGCACAACACTGCAGACTATACTGGCGGATATCTTAGGGGTATTTTTAAGCTTTTCAATAAATCTTGTTTTAAAACAGGCTTTTGTGGGGATATCAAACTGTTTGATTAATCTTGGCCCTTTAAATATACCGCAGGATATATTTGTGTTGCCAATATCAATTGCCAGTAGCATGTTTTAGCTCCTTAACCTTGTCTCTTAAGCTGGCCGCCTTTTCAAATAACAGGTTGCGCGCTGCCAGCTCCATTTCATATTCTAACTCAGAAATATATTTATGCAACTGGTATTGCTCCCTGGGTTCTCCGGTCAGTTCACGTACAAATTCATCGGTCTGCTCAAGGACTTCAATCCCTTCCTTGATGGATTTTTGGATCGAACGCGGAGTAATCTCATTTTTCCGGTTGAATTCAAGCTGGAGTTTTCTTCTGCGCCTGCTTTCACCGATTGCCTTTTTCATGGAGCCGGTAATGGTATCGGCGTACATAATTACCGTCCCGTTAATATTGCGCGCGGCCCGGCCCCCTACTTGTATAAGGCTTGTGGCTGAACGCAAGAATCCCTCTTTATCCGCATCCAGGATTGCTACTAATGAAACTTCAGGCAAATCCAGGCCTTCGCGAAGCAGGTTAATTCCCACCAGGCAGTCAAATTTCCCCTCTCTTAATTCTTTCAGTATCCTGGAACGCTCTATAGTTTTTATTTCGGAGTGCAGGTATTTTACCTTTACTCCTTTTTCTGAAAGGTAATTAGCTAAATCCTCGGACATCCTTTTAGTAAGCGTAGTTACCAATACCCTTTCTTTGTTTTTTGCGCGTAGCTTAATCTGGCTGATTAAATCCTCGATCTGCCCGGTTGTGGGCTTAACTATTATTTCCGGGTCGAGCAGGCCGGTAGGCCGGATAATCTGTTCAGCAACTTTATGGTTACTTAATTTTAGCTCATATTCATCAGGCGTAGCTGAGACAAAAATTGTGCTGCCGGTAAGCTGGTTAAACTCGGTGAATTTTAGCGGCCGGTTATCCAGGCAGGACGGGAGCCTAAACCCATATTCAACAAGAGTTTCTTTTCTTGCCTTGTCCCCGGCATACATGCCTCTTATTTGCGGTATGGTCGCGTGAGATTCATCGATAATGGTTAAAAAGTCCCCTTTAAAATAATCAATCATTGAATACGGCCGGCTGCCCGCTGGCCTACCGCTTAAATGCCGGGAATAGTTTTCTATTCCGTGGCAGTATCCTATTTCCTTAAGCATTTCTAAATCATAATTTGTGCGTGATTCCAGGCGCTGGGCTTCTAATAACTTATTTCTTTGCTTTAAGTTTTTTAGTTGGATAGCTAATTCCTCCCTGATTGAGGCGATTGCCCCGTTAACTTTATCTCCGGAGACAATAAAATGTTTTGCCGGATAGATAGCGATTCTGTCGATATTGCTTAAAACTTCCGCGGATACCGGTTCAAATACGGAAATCTTATTTATAAAATCTCCGTTTAATTCTATGCGCAGCGCCTTTTCGCTGTATGAGGGGAATATCTCAACGATTTCTCCGCGAACCCTGATTTTGCCACGTTTAAATTCATAATCATTGCGTTCGTATTGGATTTGGATTAACCTGGAGATCAATTCTTCGCGCCCCAGTTGTTCGCCTTTATTAAGGATTAACAGGTGGTTTTGGTATTCTTCAGGAGAACCCAGGTTGTAAATACAGGAAACCGAAGCGACAACAATTACGTCCTGGCGGCTCATTAATGAGGTTGTCGCAGAGAGCCTTAAACGGTCCAGGCGTTCATTTATCGATGAATCTTTTTCAATATAGGTGTCCGTGGATGGGATGTATGCTTCCGGTTGATAGTAGTCATAGTAACTTACAAAATACTCAACCGCGTTCTGCGGAAAGAATTCTTTAAATTCAGAGTATAGCTGGGCGGCTAATGTTTTATTGTGTGAGATGATTAAGGTTGGTTTGTTTAGCCTGGCAATTAGATTAGCCAGGGTAAAGGTTTTTCCGCTGCCGGTAACCCCCAGGAGCGTGGTATAGCGGTTTTTGGCGAGTATGGATTTGCTGAGATCTTGTATTGCCTTGGGCTGGTCGCCGCAGGGCTTAAAATTAGCAACAAGTTTAAATCTCATAAATCATCAAATAACATCCAGGCTGATATCAACGGATTTCACGGAATCAGTCAGTTCTCCGACTGAGATTATATCTACGCCTGTTGAGGCATAATCTTTTATATTATCAAGGTATATACCTCCGCTGGCTTCAAGTTTGCTGGGCAGGTGGTGGCTTTTAAATTCCGTATTGTTCCTGATCTTTACCGCCTTTCGGATATCTTCAATTTTCATATTATCAAGCATGATCACATCGGGTTTAAAATATAGCGCATGTTTAAATTCTTCCAGGTTCTGTACTTCTATCTCAATTTTATAACCCTTTGGTACGCTGGGCAGTTTGATGTAGCCGTCAGTAACTTTGATATGGTTATCTTTGATCAGGATCATTTCATCGAGGCGGATCCGGTGGTTGTGTCCGCCTCCTATTCTGACGGCGTATTTTTGCAATTCTCTTAAACCAGGCATGGTTTTACGGGTATCGGTAATCTTTGTTTTGTAGGGTTCGATTTCTTTGACAAATTCGCGGGTTTTAGTGGCAATGCCGGAAAGCAGCGATAATAAATTCAAAGCCACGCGTTCTGCGGTAAGTATACTGCTGGCCTTGCCGGAAATAATCGCGATTGTCTTTTTGGCCTTGGTTATTCTGCCTTCTTTTATTTTTTGGATAAAATCGATCGAAGGATCCACGGATTTGAATACCTTTTCCGCTACAATCATTCCGCAAACCAGGAAATCTTCCTTGGCGATGATCTTAGCTTTAATGATTTTATCTTTAGGGATAGTCAACTGGGTGGTAATATCTCCCCGGCCGATATCCTCAATCAGGGCGTGCCTGACTATTGTTTCAAGTTTCTCCGGGTTAATTTCAGGTTTTTTCTCCGACAGGAAGTATTTATCGCAAACCATTTTTTATCACCTCTAGCTTGATTACCTGCTCGTGCATATCTTTTAATTTTGTTTTTTCCGTATCGATGATTTCTTTGGGGGCACGGCCGAGGAAATTTTTATTAGCAAGCATGGCCTCTTTATTTTTAATTTCAGACCTTAGCTTATCGATTTTTAACTGGTTTTTTTTGATTTGTTCCGCTACATTTACTATTCCCTTAAGCGGCATCACAATATTTATATCTTTAAGCACGCAGGCAAATTCGTTTTCCTGGGGCAGGTATGTTTCGGTTATCTTTAAAGTTTCTACCTTGGCCAGGTTCTGGATATAGATTATTAACGGCGCGGTTGTTTTTTCCATGGATTTATCCGAAAAACTTAATTTGATCTCGATGCGGCTGTTTAAGCCTACCTCCATCTCCGCGCGCATGTTTCTTATGGTATTAATAATATCAAAAGCCAGCTGCATTTGCTTTTCATCATCGTTGCTGATTAAGTCCTGCTGCAGGTGCGGACATTTCTGCTGCATAATTGAATCTTTTGCCCCTGGGAGACGCTGCCATATTTCTTCGGATATAAAAGGCATAAAAGGATGAATTAGCCTAAGATATTTCTCCAGGATTTTATACATAATTAGTTGAGTTTGTTTTTCGCCTATTTGCGGCTTGATTAATTCCAGGTACCAGTCGCAAAACTCATGCCAGAAAAATGAATACAAACCGTTAGCCGCTTCATTAAACCTGTAAGCAGCCAGATCCTCATCTGTTTTTTTAAGGGTAGAATAAAAACGGCTGATTATCCAGCGGTTGGCAATATCCAGCTTTTCATTTTTAAAGAAAACGCATAAATCTGCGTTTGCATTTTCTGGTTTAAGGTTCATCAAAATAAACCTTGAGGCATTCCAGATTTTATTGGCAAAGTTCCGGCCTTGTTCAAATCTCTCCTTGGATAGGTAAACATCCTGACCCTGAGCGGTGATGGAAATCAGGCTGAAACGCAGGGCATCCGTGCCGTATTCGGCAATAACTTCTAGGGGGTCAATAACATTGCCTAGAGATTTAGACATTTTCTTTCCTTCTATATCGCGTACAGTCCCGTGGATATAAACATCTTTAAAAGGGATATTTTTTCTGAATTCCAGGCCGGACATAATCATACGCGCTACCCAGAAAAAAATAATTTCCGGGGCAGTGACCAGAGTTGCGGTAGGGTAAAAATATTTCAGGTCGGCGTTTTCTTTTGGCCAGTAAAATGTGGCAAATGGCCACAGCCAACTGGAAAACCAGGTATCTAAAACATCCTTTTCCTGGAATATATCGGTTGAGGCGCACTTTGGGCATTTTTCCGGTTCTGTTTTGGATACGATAATGCCCTTGGTCGGATTCTTGGATTGGCAACTTTTACAATAATAAACCGGTATGCGGTGGCCCCACCAGATTTGCCGGGATATACACCAATCCTGGATATTTTCCATCCAGTTAAGATAAACTTTTGTCCAGCGTTGGGGGTAAAATTTAATTTTTCCTTTTTTTACTACTTTAATTGCCGGTCTGGCTAATGGGCGCATCTTAACAAACCATTGCTTTGACAGGTATGGTTCGACAATTGTGTGGCAGCGGTAACAATGCCCGACAGAAAGTTTATGCTCCTGGATTTTCTCTAATAAGCCTGTTGTTTTTAATTCTTCCAGTATCGCTTCTCTTGCTTTAAAACGGTCAAGCCCGGAGAACTTGCCGGCCAATGAATTCATTTTGCCATCAGGGGCCATTACGTTAATGAATTCCAGGTTGTGTTTTTTACCCATGCGGTAATCATTAGGATCATGCGCAGGGGTGACTTTTACCGCGCCCGTTCCAAATTCCATGTCTACTATACTATCTGCGATAATTTTAATCTCGCGGTTTACCAGGGGAAGAATTAAAGTTTTTCCTATATATTCTTTATAACGGGTATCTTTGGGGTTTACTGCTACTGCAGTATCTCCAAGCATGGTTTCCGGCCGGGTGGTAGCAACACTGATAAATTCATTCGGGTTATTTTTCAACGGGTATTTCAGGTAGTAAAGGTTACCCTGTAATTCTACGTGGCTGGCCTCTTCGTCGCTTAATGCTGTTTGACAGCGAGGGCACCAGTTAATAATGTAGTAACCCTGATAGATAAGTTTTTTTTTGTAAAGCCAGATAAAGGCCTCAGCTACGCTTTCTGAATAGGCCGCATCCATTGTAAAGCGGGTGCGTGACCAATCGCAGGAAGCGCCTAATTTCTTTAGCTGGGTAATAATAGTTGAGCCATTGCGTTCTTTCCATTCCCAGACTTTAGAAATAAATTTATCGACACCTAAATCCTGGCGTTTTAATCCTTCTTTTGCCAGGGATCTCTCGACCACGTTTTGGGTGGCAATTCCCGCATGGTCGGTTCCCGGCATCCATAAGCTGTTAAATCCCTTCATCCGGTGATAACGGATCAGGATATCCTGGATGGTATTGTTTAGGGCGTGTCCCATATGCAGTATTCCGGTGACATTCGGCGGAGGGATAACTATGCAATAGGATGGCTTACCGGGGGATGCTTTAGCGGAAAAAAGATTATTCTTTTCCCAAATCTTATACCACTTCTCTTCTGTTTCTTTGGGATTGTATTGTTTGGATAGTTCTTCAGCCATTACTGTTTACCCTTGCTGTTGATCCTTAAGGAGCTTATATTCTACGCTGTCAACCAGGGCCTGCCAGCTAGCTTCAATTATATTTTCATGTACTCCGATGGTATCCCAAATATCTTTTTCATCCTGGGATTGGATTAACACGCGCACTTTTGCGGCAGTGCCTGCTTTTTCATCCAAGACGCGTACTTTAAAATCAGCTAGATGCATTTTAGCTAAAGTCGGATAAAAATCCTTTAAGGCCTTGCGCAGGGCATTGTCTAATGCGTTAATTGGGCCATCGCCTTCAGCGGCAGTATGCTCTTTAACTCCTCTTACCTTTAGCTTAATCACTGCTTCAGAAGTGATCTTATTATTTGAATGCTTCTCGATAACTACCTTGAACCCTTCCAGTTCAAAAAACTTTTTATATTTTCTTAATGATCTTTTCATTAATATCTGAAAGGATGCCTCGGCAGCCTCAAACTGGAATCCTTTATGTTCTAGAGATTGCACTAATTTCAGGATCTTTTTAGTTTGAGGGTCTTCTTTACTTAGATCATAGCTTAAATCTTTAGCCCTTAAGAGAATTCCGGTCTTTCCTCCCAGTTCGGAAACTAAAATGCGGCGATGATTACCTACCAGTAAAGGATTAACATGTTCATAAGTTAGAGGGTTTTTCATTATAGCATTGATATGCATCCCTCCTTTATGCGCGAATGCCGAGTCCCCCACAAAAGGCTGTTCGCTCTTTACTCGCATATTGCTGATCTCGCTGACAAAATGCGAAAGGTGCGAAAGCTGTTTTAAATTTTCATCCGAAATACAGTCAACTTTTAATTTAATCTTTAGGTTGGCGATAACCGGGATCAAGTCTGCGTTTCCGCAGCGCTCACCATAGCCGTTAATTGTTCCCTGGACAATATTTGCCCCTGCTTCTACGGCGGCCAGAGAATTGGCAACCGCAACGCCTGCGTCATTATGGCAATGGATGCCCAGATCTATCTCCGTGTCAGCGATTTTATTTTTTATCTCTGTTGTTATGCCATATATCTGGCTGGTTAAAAACCCGCCGTTCGTGTCACATAGGCAAATTGCTTTTGCCCCTCCGGAGCATGCGGCATCAAGGGTTTTTAAGGCATAGTCCTTATTTGCTTGATAGGCATCAAAAAAATGCTCGGCATCGTAGAAAACCAAAAAACCTTTTCTTACCAGAAAATCAACTGTATCTTCGATCATCGCCAGATTCTCATCCAGCGAAGCCTTTAAGACTTCAGTTACATGGAAATCCCAGGTTTTCCCGACAATAGTAATTATCTGAGCGTTGGATTTTAAAAGCGCTTTTAAATTTGAGTCTTCAGAGGCTGAAATATTCGGTCTACGGGTCATACTAAAGGCGGCAATCTTGGAATTTTTGAGCTTGCTGCGGCTGATTTTTAAAAAAAACTCCCGGTCTTTCGGGTTTGAACCCGGCCAGCCGCCTTCGATGAAATGAATACCAACTTTATCCAGCTCCTCCGCTATGCGGATTTTATCCATTACCGAGTAAGAAACTCCTTCTGCCTGTGAGCCGTCGCGTAACGTGGTATCATATAATTTTACATTTCTCATGCTTAGCCTCGTTTATTTAGACCAAATTCTTCATGTAATTTCTTAACCGCGGTTTCAGCGAATTTCTTCTTTATGATACAGGATATGCTGATATCAGAAGTCGAGATCATTTCAATATTAATATTATTGTCGGACATTATCCCGAACATCTTTGCCGCAACGCCATGATGGGATTTCATCCCTACCCCTACGATAGAGACCCGGGCAATATCCTCATCAAGCAGGACATCGCTTGAGCCTATTTTTTTGGCTACTGCTTTGGTAATTTTACTGGCCTTGGCGCTATCGGCCTTAGCAATAGTAAAAGATATATCGGTTAAGCGGGTATGGCTTACATTCTGTACGATCATATCTACGCTTACCCCGGCAACAGCCAGATCCTGAAATAACCTGACTGCTACTCCTGGTTTATCGGAAACTCCGCAGAGGGTAATTTTAGCCTGGTTCTTATTTAAAGTTATGCCGCTTACGACCACTTCTTCCATCATCTTTACCTCCTTAATAATCATTGTTCCGGTCTTAGTTGAGAATGATGAACGCACATGTAAAGGTACATCAAATTTTTTGGCAACCTCAATTGAGCGGGCCTGCATCACCTGGGCGCCAAGGGAGGCCATTTCGAGCATCTCATCATAAGTAATCTCTTTAATTTTTTTGGCTTTTGGCTCAATGCGCGGGTCAGTAGTATAAATACCTTCAACATCGGTGTAAATCTCGCAGGATCCGGCAGCAAGTTCTTTCGCCAGGGCAACTGCGGTTAAATCCGATCCGCCCCTGCCCAAAGTAGTGATATCCTGATTTAAGGTTACGCCTTGAAAACCGGCGACTATAACTATTTTTCCTTTCTTTAGCTCTTCTTTAATTTTATCCGCGTTAATTTTAATAATCCTGGCGCGGGTATGGCTGGTGTCGGTAATAATACCAACCTGGGCTCCGGTAAATGAAATCGCCTGAGCCCCTAATTTATGGATAGCCATTGCCAGTAGGGCTACGGAAATCTGCTCTCCGGTTGAAAGCAGCATATCCATTTCTCTTTCTGAGGGTTCAGAATTAATTTTATCTGCTAACTCGACTAACTCATCAGTAGTGTCTCCTAATGCGGAAACTACAACTACCAGCTGATAACCTTTTTTCTGATAGCCTACCACTCTTTCTGCAACCTTTTGAATACGTTCTACGTTTGCAACGGAAGAACCCCCGTATTTTTGTACAACTAACCCCTTATACATTGTCTGTTCTCCTTGCCCAGAAGGGCACACCCGCGCAATTGCGCTACATAGCGCACACCGACGCAATACCTATTAGCGTCGGGTGATTGTTAACGGCGGGGTGTTTAGTATAAGATACTCCATAAGCTGGTATCCATTTTCAAAATACAATTCAGATTTCTGCGCTTCCTTCTCGTTATAAGCAAGAAAATCCTTTTTAGGTATATCTTTGCCGTAGATCGCAAATGGTATCGCATCGGAGATATGGGTTTTTAGAGAAATCGGAGTAGCGTGATCCGGCAATACCAAAATACGGAAATCTTCCCTATTTTCACAATATTTCAGGAAAGGGCCTACTATTAATTGGTCAAAACGTTCAATCGCCGTAAGTTTCTCCCTCAAGTCTCCATTATGCCCGGCTTCATCAGGGGCCTCCACGTGTACAAAAACGAAATCATTCTTGTCTAAAGATTTAATTCCCGCTTTGGCTTTGCCTGCATAATTAGTATCATAATAACCTGTAGCTCCAGGTACATTGATGACATTTAAACCAAGGATGCGGCCTAATCCTTTAATCAGGTCAACCGCCGAGATCACGCTTCCCGTAAGGCCAAACTTATCTATAAATTTAGGTATATTTGGTTTCTTGCCTTGCCCCCAAAGCCAGATCATGTTTGCCGGGTTTTCTTTCAAATCCAGGCGCACGTGGTTAATTTCATGGCCGGAGAGAATTTCCCGTGAATCCCGCATAAGTTTTATAATTATATCCGCATTTTCACCTTTAGGCAGATTTTTGTTTATGTTTTGCCCTGAAATATCATGCGGCGCACGGCATTTCAGATTTTCAAGTTTTAACTCTGACCCGCGCTTGACTAAAAGCAGGTGCCTGTAACTTACCCCGGAAAAAAAGCGCATTTTATTGGTACCCAGCTTTTGATCAAGGAATTTAATCAGCTTCTCGGCTTCCCTGGATTTAATGTGCCCAGCGCTGTAATCGAGCAAGGTATCGCTTCCTGCGGTGATTAAGTTGCAGCGGAAGGCAACATCATCTTCCTCTAATTCAACGCCCAGATTCGCAGCCTCCAGGGGCCCCCTGCCCGAATAATATTTTTTTGGATCATATCCTAAAATAGAAAGATTGGCCACGTCGGATGCCGGGGTCATTTTTTCAGGTATGGTTTTGGCCTGGCCAAGTTGACCGTTTTTGGCAATAAAATCCATATTCGGTGTACGCGCCGCCTCCAAAGGCGTACGCATACCCAGCTCCTCTATGGGGTAATCCGCCATGCCATCTCCCACCAAAACAATATATTTTGCCATACTAGAACTCCATAACTATTTTTGATAAATAATCCGCCATTGTTGATTTACTCAAAAAAGGCCCGTATTTATCCGTACCATCTGATATGTAAGCCTGATAAGCCTTATTCGTATTAGAATTGGCAACTACTAAATCCAGATTTGCCTGTTTAAGCAGCCTATTGCCTTTTTCAATCAGCATCTTCTTTCCTGCGTCGGGCTCAAATTTGAAACCCACGGTAATTAATCCGGTATCGTAATCCTTTAAGTTGTTTATCAATTTCTTCGCAGGAACCAAATTGATTTTCCAATTATCAAGCCGCGAACTAACTTTGTGATGCATTGTTTTTTCGGGTAGATAATCTGCAACTGCTGCGGCATGAATAACCGCTTTGTATTTTCTTTTTTTTAGCTCATCTTTCAAAAGTTGTTCGAGCTCTGAAAAATACTTAAAGTTGATTATTCTTACGCCTGAAATCCTCGATGCGCAAAAATCACCCGGGCCAAGCAATAATGTAACCTTGGCGCCAATCCTTTTAAATTTATTCGCCAGTATAAATCCGGTCTGGCCGCTTGCGATATTACTGATTACTCTGACCTTATCAATAGGCACCCAGGTAGAACCGGCAGTAATCAGGATATTATTTTTAGTAACCAATTTCTTCAATTATTGATTTTAAATTTGCGGCCATAACTTTAGGCGGCTTTACTGTTTTAATCGCCCTCTCCGGGTCTTTTAGCCCATGCCCGGTTAATATACACACAATCCTGCATTTTTTATTCTTGAAATAACCCTTTTTGATTAATTTCAACAGGCCGGCAATAGAAGCTGCTGAAGCCGGTTCCGCAAAAACACCTTCTTTAAGTGCTAGAATTTTATAAGCCTGTAAAATCTCTGTATCCGAAACCATATCAATTAAGCCTTTTGATTCATCGCGTGCTTCTACCGCTGTTTTCCAACTTGCCGGGTTACCGATACGTATGGCAGTGGCGATAGTCTCAGGATTTTTAACCGGTTTATTCCTTACAATAGGGGCAGCTCCTTTTGCCTGGAAGCCTAACATAACCGGAAGTTTCCCGCTTAACCCTAAAGCTTTATATTGTTTATACCCTTTCCAATAGGCGGTAATATTGCCCGCGTTTCCTACCGGCATGCACTGAAAATCCGGGGCATCCCCAAGATAGCCGCAGATTTCAAAGCTTGCTGTTTTCTGGCCTTCAATACGGTAAGGATTCAGCGAATTCACCAGTTTTACAGGATAATGCTGAGCGATCTCTTTGACTAAATCCAGGGCATCGTCAAAGTTTCCTTTAATCGCCAATACTTTTGCGCCATGAATTAATGCCTGGCTGAGTTTTCCTAATGCAATTGCTCCACTGGGAATGAGCACAATGCATTTTATTCCGGCACGTGCCGCATAAGCAGCGGCAGAAGCCGAAGTATTCCCGGTAGAAGCGCAGATGACCGCGCTAGCTTTTTCTTCGCAGGCCTTGGATATTGCTAAAGTCATCCCCCTGTCTTTAAAAGAACCAGTAGGGTTAAGCCCTTCGTATTTTAAATAAACTTCCGCTTTCCTGCCAACTAGTTTACTTAGGTAACCGGCATAAATTAATGGAGTATTGCCTTCATTTAAAGTTATCACCGGAGTTTTCTCGGTGACAGGCAGTAGTTTTCTGTATCTTTGTATTATCCCTTTATATGCTTTTTCGCTCACTAAACACCTTCTATTCTTATGGCTACGGATTTTTCTTTAATATCTTTTATTTTATCAATCATCTTTAAGGCACCGCGCAGATTTTTTTCTTTTACTTCATGCGTCACCATGACTACCGGGACAACCTGGGATTTTAATCTTTCCTTTTGGGTGACGGAAGCAATGCTGATACCAAACTTTGCTAGGATTCCGGCTATTTTAGCTAATACGCCGGGTTTATCAACCGCCATAATCCGAATATAGTATTTGTTTTCAAATTCACTGATTTGGCGTAATCCCTTGATTGAGGTATCTTCAATGGAGTTTAGCGTCGGTCTAAACAGCCCAGCCTTGATATCCTGGGTCAGGTCAACGATATCCGAGACAACTGCCGAGGCAGCGGATAACTGCCCTGCTCCTGGTCCGTAAAACATCAGGTCTCCAGCCAAGTCGCTTGAGACATATATAGCATTGAAAACTCCGTCGACTGAAGAAAGCAGGTGTTCAGAAGGCAAGAAAGTAGGATGCACGCGCACCTCTAATTCATCAGCCTCCTTTTTAACGATAGCCAATAATTTTATTTTGTATCCTAAATCTTTGGCATAAGCAATATCGGAAGCGGATATTTGTGAAATGCCTTCAATAAAAATGTCCTTTAAGCTGACGATCTTGCCGAATGCCAGATAAGTAAGTAATACCAGCTTGTGCGCGGAGTCAATGCCTTCAATATCAAAGGTGGGGTCTTTTTCGGCAAATCCCTTTTCTTTAGCTGCCTTGATTGCAGAAGCCAAAGAACAATTATCTTTAGACATCCGGGTAAGCACATAATTCGAGGTTCCGTTTACGATACCGAAAATAGAGGTGAATTTGTTTGCGACTAAACCCTCTTTTATTGATTTTATAATAGGGATCCCCGCTCCCACAGAAGCCTCAAAATAAATATTTTTCCCCCGTTCATTGGCAACCGCGAATAGCTCGTTGCCATGCTCGGCAAGCAAGGCTTTATTGGCAGTAACCACATGTTTGCCTTTTTTTAAAGCCGCTAAAATAAATTCTTTAGCCGGGTTGATACCACCTATTAACTCTACGATGATGTCAATTTGAGGGTCATTGATAATTTCGTTGACATCGCGGCTAAGGCAGTTTTTATCTACGGAAACATCCCTCTTTAGTGTTAAATCCTTATCGCATATTCTTTTAATCACGATTTCAATACCAATCTTCTGAGCAAGTAAAGATCTCCTCTGCTGCAGGATTTTAACCACTCCGCAACCAATATTGCCAAAACCAATAAGCCCGACATTAATCTTTCTCATAAATTACCCTTTCTTGCTCTTTATGTAATAGCCTACCGTATCACCAATTACCCTGCGATGCCTTTCGTCGATCGCCAAAAAAACCAGCCGCGTGTCATAAATTACATCTTTACTAATCTCTTTTGATTCCAGTACCTTGCCAATAAGCATAATTGAATTAGGGTCAAAAGGCAGGCGGATCTCAAGAGCTAAATTAGTACCAGGCGTAAAAGGACAGTTAGTGGTAAGCAGCATTCCGCCTAAGCTTAAGTTTTTAGTTTGCGTTATATCATTATTGCCATTATTCTCCATGACTCTATAGGAAACAATAAAGCGACCATCCGCGCGGGGATTTTTTCTTTTTTCCGGGCCTGAGTAGCTCATTTACGCATCCTCCTTTTTAGGTCTATCTGGATCATTCTTAATAAGCCATTCAACGTAATCGCAAAGTAACTTGCTCTCTTCATCCTTTAGGTCAATAAATTCCACACGGGTAAGGAATGTTCCGGTTGCGGTTTCCAAGTTTGCCAATTTTAACGCGCTGGATTCTATAACCCTGCCGCGGATACGCAGAGGCTCATAAGGATGCGAAGGCAATTTTATCATAAAATCAATTTTATCCGCGCAGGCATAGCTGGAAGTAAAAACCATTCCCGTTTTACTAAGATTTCTGACCGTAGTAATATCCCATTTTTCTACTACGCCGAGATAGTTTTGTATGCCATAACTGACTATTAGACTTTTATATATACGTTCTGCTTTTCTCTTATCATTATTCGAAGATACCGGGTTCCCGGAAGATTTTTGGCTTAAGAACCAGGTAACATAATCTCTTATGAGATTTATCTGCGCATCGCTAATAGAAGTAAACTTTAAGCGTGTTAAAAAAGTTTTGCCTATATAGGGGCGCGAATCAACCACGCTGCCCTTGGTTTCCATCCAATTGTACGGATCAAGAGGAATTTTAAACATTAGCAGTATAATTTCACCTGTCTGGAATTGCTTATTTGTGTCAAACGATATCCCTGATTCGCTTACATCCTTAATAAAAGAAACATTCCAGTTATCTTTACTGCCTATCTCCGGAGAATACCTGACCGTCAGGGGTTTTACTATGCGTACGGATTTTCTTTTCTCTTCCATAGCCTGCTCTCCAGTTTAATCCTTGCTCGCAAGGATTAAATTCGACCAAAGACTTATGTCGCTGTCGTTCCGTAAGTCGTGGTCTCATTTAAGTCGGGGCGACAGGACTTGAACCTGTGACCTCAGCGTCCCGAACGCTGCGCTCTACCAAACTGAGCCACGCCCCGTATTACCAACTACTCTTCTTTACTTTTTCTCGTCATTAAATCTTTTACCACCTGACGAGGGGATTTATTTAAATAAATCAACCGATATACCTCTCTTGTTATTGGCATATCTACTTTATATTTCAAGCTTAAAGCATGAGCGGATTTTGCGGTAGAAATCCCTTCCGCAACCATCTGCATATTTCTGCAAATTTGTTTTAAGGTCTTACCTTTACCAATCTGTTCTCCCACGAATCGATTACGGCTTTGCCTGCTTATACAGGTTGTAACCAGGTCTCCTAATCCGCTGATTCCGCTAAAAGTTTCTAATTTCGCCCCCATAGCTTTTCCCAGCCTTGATATCTCTGCAAGCCCGCGGGACAGGATAGCCGCTTTAGTATTGGTACCAAACCCTAACCCATCAGATACGCCGCAGGCAATGGCAATTACGTTTTTTAGGCTGCCTCCCAATTCCACTCCTATAACATCAGGATTAGTATACACCCTGAATCTTTCAGTACTAAATACTTCCTGTATGGTTTTACGTATCCTTATATCGTCTGATGCGGCCACTATAGTAGTAGGTATGCCTTTAGCTACCTCTTGAGCAATGGTCGGACCGGATAATACAGCAAATCTTACCGGACCAAGTGTTGCGTGAATAATTTCAGAGATCCTCTTGGAAGAACCCATCTCTATTCCCTTGGTGACGCTTAGAAAGACAGTTTTTTCGGAGAAACTACCTTTAATTTTTTTTAATACTCCTCTTGTATATTGAGCAGGAATAGCTAAAACTACTATCTCTTTATCGGTAACCGCAGTTTTGATATTGCTGGTTATCTGAATATCTTTTGGAATCTTGATCCCCGGCAAGAATTTGGGATTAAGCCGGGTTTTAACCATTAGTTTAGTATAATTTTCAAAAGCGCCCCAAAGCGTAACCGGATAACCTTTAGTAGAAAGCAGGACTGCCAGAGTTGTGCCCCAACCGCCATCGCCTAATACCGCTATACGCAATTTATTCATGATTAGCCTTAAAGTCCCTTTCAAAGAAATAAGTCTGAGGATAAATGTTACCGAAATTTTTTTCCTCTCTCGTTATAAACCTTACTCCAATGTTATAGGTCCCGACCTCCTCCGGCTCAACCCTGGTAACATTTCCGATTATCCCATTTTGATAAATAAGCACTCGTTTCTCCAGCTCTCTGCAAAAATCCAATGTGGCGCGGTCGAAAGAAAGCCATAACACATCATCCGGGCTTACCTTTTCACGAATGCTGCAGGATATCCCGGACTGGCTGATATTTACGGAGTATCCGGCACAAAGCTTAGAAATAGTCTCTTTATTGCAAATCTTAAAACCCAAAGGCGCGGAATATTCTAATCGCGTAAATGAGCGCCGTTCATCTTGAGCGTAGTTATTATCCATTTATTTTATAACCAAATTATTTTTGTTTGTTCTTAACTTTGCCAGGTCCCAGGCGTAATCATAAAGATGCAGCCCCTTGCTTACCGCTATGATCTCTCCGTCTTCTACGCCAATCTCCTCCGCCATATACTGTTTTACCAACTGTAATCCTCCCAGGTTTGAGGGAAAACCTCCCCAAAGATCCCAGGATCGGAAATAAAGAATAAAATGTAATTTTCCATAACGCAGCCGCGTGTCAATCAACCTCAAGCAGGGTGGATCAACTAATTTTATATCGGAAGGCATACCGATTTCCATGACCGCCTGGTTAGTTCCCGGCCCCTTTTCCCTGTACATCTTAATTACTTCTTCTATTTGATTAACGTTTAACGGCATTTCACAGGTTAAGTCTTTGCCATTTATGTTTTGCTTGATTCTAACCTTTGGATCAACCAACCTTTCTCCATAGGTGTAATCTTCGGTTTCTGTCTTTGCCCCGGTAAGCAGGTAGCTTAAATAACCCTGTATATAATCCATATCCGTTGGAGCTGGTATACTCATTCCTTCCGGTATAATCGGTATTATCTGATGGGCCGGCTTACGTACTCTTACTGTAACAAAATCAAACTCCAGGCGCTTCTGGCCTTCATAACTGCCGCGGGTAATTGTATACGCATGGCCTTTATCCAGTATTGCCGACAGACACTGGAACCAGGCATCGTCCAGGTCAAAGGCATCTATATGTACAGGTTTTAAGAATTCTTCGCTCATTCTACAGGTTCTTCCCCGTTTTTAGCATTTTTTGTGAATTGTTTAAAAGTGGTTATAATCTGTGCCACGGGCATATTTTTTCCAATATATCCGGAACATCCAAATTCCTTTGACTTGCTTATCAGGTCTTCATTGTAACCAAAACCGGTAATCATAATTACCGGAAGGCTTTTATTGCTATCCCGGATATTTTTAAGCACCTCTAACCCGCTTATCCCGGGAAGTTTAATATCCAGAAGCACGACATCAAAGGTATCTTTTTTAAACTGCTCCAGAGCTTCTTCACCTGTGCTGCAAATAGACACCTTACAATCCTCTCTTTTTAGTAAATCATTTAAGAGGTCTCTTACCGGTGCTTCATCATCAACTACTAAGACTTTATAAAGCATATGCACTCCTCTTTTTTAAATAAAAGGTAGCTTAATAGTAAACGTCGAACCCTTGCCAACCTGGCTTTCTAATTCTATTGAGCCGTTATGGTTTTTAATAATATTATGGCAAATTGATAATCCCAGCCCCTTGCCGTCATTTTTAGTCGAGAAAAATGGCATAAAAACATCTTTTAGGCAATCTGCAGGTATGCCCATTCCGGTATCTTTAATCTGGATAAGCGCAAAAAGATTCCCAAAGCTGCTTGTGGTAATTTTAATTACTCCGCCTTCAGGCATGGATTGATAAGCATTTATTATCAGGTTCAAGAATACCTCCTGCAATTGATGCAGGTCTCCTTTTACCGGCCGCATATCCTTTTCAAAATTCTTTTTTATCTCTACTTTAACATCAGGCAAATTATTATATTGGGCAAACGGCAGAATAAATTCGATGGCTTCATTTACAACTACCGGACCAAAAGCAGGTTTTGTTTTTTGAGAAAATTTCAAGATCCTGTCTACCAATTTTTGAATACGTTCAGCCTGGGAATTAATCAGATCGAGGTCATTTTTAACCTTCTGGCTGAGCCTTTCCTTTTTTAATAAAGCTGAGCGGCCGGAAATAACCAAAAGAGGATTATTAATCTCATGGGCCATACCCGCCGAGAGAAGGCCAAGGGCTGATAATTTCTCAACCTGGAACGCCTGGTATTCAAGTTTTTTTCTTTCCGTGATATCTTTTGCGATAAAAATATAGCCTGAATGTTTGCCTTCTGAATCTAAAAACTTATTCGCAGTTAAAATAACCGGGATAGCTTCGCCGGTTTTGGTAATTAATGTTGTCTCTTTCTCGTATTTTCCAAATAAGCGCACTTGTTCTAAAACAAAATTCAAATTATTGCCGGTATCTCCGGCATTATGCAGAATATTGACGTGCTTAAAGATAATATCCTTTTTATTCCAGCCGAGCATAATTTCTGAACCCATGCCAAAATAAGTTATGTTGCCCTCTAGATTAATTACGTATAGGGCATATTCTTTAAGGCTAGAGAGGATATTTTTAAGTGTTTGATCAATGCTTTTCGCAGAGTTACCCGCTTCTCTGATTTTTGTAATATCATGCCCGATTAATATGCTGCCTCCGGCTTGATTACCTTCAATCATTATAGGAGTAAGGTTCCAGGAAATAAGCCGTTCGCTCTTTTCGCTATCTAAAATCACTCCTTCAAAATCCTTTTCTCTCTTATGCCTCGTGCATTCATCTAAGACTGCTTTAAACATATCCTGCTTAATATTATTATTACCGTGGAATAAAACTTTTAGCCAATTAGCACCAATAATATCTCCATGCTTAAGGCCGGTGATTTTTTCGGTTTTCTTATTACAAAAAACAATATTTTCGTTAACGTCCAAATAAATTATTATTACCCCGGCATTATCCAGGAGATTATGTAATATCTCTTTGGTTTCTTTAATAGCCAAGACCATAAATTAAGATTATGTTTAATTTTAGCGGGAGAGGGGAATCGAACCCCCATATATAGCTTGGAAGGCTATTGTTCTACCACTGAACTACTCCCGCGATGTAGCTTTATCTATATGCCCCCGCGGGAGTATCCCGCGCTACATAGCGCGCACCGACGCAATTCCTATTAGCGTCGGGTGCTGCGAAACTAAATGGTGGGCAGGAAAGGATTCGAACCTTTGAAGCACAGGTGCAACAGATTTACAGTCTGTCCCCTTTGGCCACTTGGGTACCTGCCCATCACAAAATAAAAGCCGGCGAGAGGAATTGAACCCCCGACCCATTGTTTACAAAACAATTGCTCTACCAACTGAGCTACGCCGGCATCAGCTACTTATTTTTAACGCATTAGGGATCTGATCAATAATATCGGATGCGATTAGCCCCATTTGTGTTTTTTCTTTTGCTGCTAAATCTCCGGCTAAGCCGTGAATATATGTTGCGTATTTGGCAGCCTTAAAACCATCTAACCCCTGAGCCAGAAATGCCCCTACAATTCCGCTTAGCACATCTCCGCTACCGGCAGTTGCCATTCCGGGGTTTCCTGAACGGTTAGTATAAAATCCTTTTAACCCATCGGTTACAATACTATTGTGCCCTTTAAGGATAATTATACTATTATAATGTTTTGCGTACTTTTTCGCAATCAATTTCCTATTATTCTTTACAACATCAATACTTATATCAAAGAGCCTGGAGATCTCTTTTTGGTGCGGTGTCAGGATAAGTTTCCCCTTATGCGCTTTAAGTATTTCCAAACAATTATTAAGAGCATTAAGCGCATCGGCGTCTACAACCTTTGGCTGATTTGTTTTACGCATAATCTTTTTCACTAACGCGTAAGTTGATTTATTCCTACCGAGTCCTGGACCGATAATTAAAACATCAATATTTTTAAATAAAACAGATATTTTAGCAAACGCCGCTAAACTCAAAGTCCCTTCTTTAGTTTCCGGCAAAGGAAAGGTAATCAACTCTTTTGGTTTGACTCTAATTAACGCCAAATTAATACTTTTGGGTATACCCAGTGTTACTAATCCGGCTCCCGAACGTAAAGCTGCCTCAGCGCAAAGCAAGGCTGCTCCAGAAAACCTGCTTGAGCCGGCTAAAATCAGTATCTGCCCGTAATCTCCCTTATGAGAATCAGCTTTTCTGTGTAATAACTGCGCTGGCAACCGCATAGGTTTTTACATGCGAGATTGAAATAAATACGTTAATATGTTTGCCCTTACCGTTTAGAAACGAACATACAGGTTTACCTGCAGAATCATTATTTATCTGAATATCCTGCCAGGAAAGAGAACTATCCCCTGCCGCTTTAAAAACCGCTTCTTTAGCGGCAAACCTGCCGGCTAAATGCTGATAAAAAGAATTCCTGGTCTTGGCGTTTTTAAGTTCGGAATCAGTAAAAACACGACGTAAAAAATCATCTCCCCACTTTTCTATCGCCGCGCGGATACGCCGTACCTCAGTTATATCTACTCCAGTTCCTATAAACATCATTTGATTAACTGGTACATTTCCCCAACCGCCTTATATAAGCCTACGTATAGCGCCTTACAAATAATGGAATAACCAATATTAAGTTCTTCTATGCCGTCAAGCGTAGCAATGGGCTTGACATTAGCATAATCAAGCCCATGTCCGGCATTGACGGCTAACCCTTGAAGCCTTGCGTAATTTACAGCACGCTGCAGTTCATTAAATGATTCCTTTTTTTGCTTAATGCTTTTAGCGTCAGCGTAACGGCCGGTATGCAGTTCAATGATCCCTGCGCCAATTTTACCGGCAGAATCAATTTGTTTTTTATCCGGATCAATAAACAAGCTTACCTTGATCCCTGATTTTTTTAACTTAAGCAGGCTTGCGGAAATTCTCTTTAAATTATCCGCAACGTTTAATCCTCCTTCAGTAGTCAACTCTTTCCTGCGTTCGGGTACCAATGTGGCCTGATAAGGTTTTATTTTACAGGCAATATTTACGATCTCTGGCGCGATCGACATTTCAAGATTAAGTTTGGTTTTGATATTCTCGCGCAGGCGTTTAATATCACCATCCTGAATATGCCTGCGGTCTTCTCTTAAATGCGCCACTATACTATCGGCACCCGCCTCTTCGCACAAGAATGCAGCATAAACAGGATCAGGCAGATTTCCCCGGCGTGCCTGTCGCAATGTCGCTACGTGGTCAATATTTACACCTAGTTTAGGCATATTTATATTTTAAACCTTTTCCCCTTTTACGTAAAACCAAAGCGCAATCGCCAAGACTAATGCAATAAGTTTTAGCCAAGGGTGAATGGTAATTAAACGCACCAGGCGTAAAAAAATATTTATTTTCTTCTTATTCATCTTTTTTTGTCTTAATTAACTCTTCTATTCTTGATTCTAACTCTGCCCCGCCTAAATCTTTATAAAATTTCTTGCGGTAGATAATGGATATATCACGCCTTTCCTCGGAAACTACAATTAGGATAGCGTCGGTTTCTTCACTCAAACTTAAAGCCGCGCGATGACGGGTTCCGAAAACCCGGTTTAGTTCCTGGTTTATGGCAAGCGGAAAAATACATCCTGCCGCAACGATCCTGCCATGATGAATAATCAAGCCGCCGTCATGAAGGGGATTATTAGGGGTAAAAATCGCTTGAATTAAATCCGCCGAAACACGTGAATCTATAGTCTCTCCGCTTTGGATATACGCTGCTAAAGAATCATTTTTTTCGATGGCAATTAATCCGCCAAGTTTGTTCGCCGCCAAGTTTTCACAACCCTCTACAATTTGTTTAACAAATGCATAGGGCTCTTCATCTTTCAGCATATTTCTAAAGATATTGCGTTTGCCTAACTGAGCCAATCCCTGCCTGATCTCCGGATGGAAAATAATCAATATTGCGATAACCGATATCCCGAAAAGCTTTTTAAGCAACCAATCCAAAACGATAAAATCAAATTTCTGGGAAATAAAAAAAACAAACAGGAGCATAATTATCCCGCGTAAAACCTGCAGGCTACGGGTGCCTTCAAAGAAAAGTATGATATGGTAGATAAAAAACCATAAGATAATGACTTCAGTTACGGGTTTCCAGTATAAAAATAGATTATGCATTAGTATTGTTCCTTATGGCAGCCGCCATTTTAAGGGCCTGGCTTACTTCCTTTACATCATGCACACGCACTATATTTGCCCCGCGTTCAACAGCCATTACACAGGTCGCCAGCGTGCCGATAGACCTTTCCTGGAGCCCTGTTTTTAAAACTTTGCCAATAAATGATTTCCGGCAAGGGCCTATAAGTATAGGTTTTCCTAAGATTTTAAAATCAGCCAGCCTTTTTATAATTTCAAGATTTTGTTCAGGTTTCTTGCCAAATCCAATTCCAGGATCCACAATTATTTTATCAGGGCTTATGCCGGAGAATTCAGCGGACTCAATAGCATTCTTTAACCAAGAAGATATATCGCCTATCAAAGATTTATAGGCTATCCTTTTCTGCATATTCACCGGCCTGCCGAGCATATGCATAATAACCACTACGGCCTTATGCTTAGCAACTACCTTAGCCATGCGTTTATCCCCTAAGCCGGAAATATCATTAACGATTTGCGCGCCGGATTCAAGGCAAACCTGGGCTACCTCTGCTTTAGTAGTATCAATAGAAATAGGCGCGGGTATATTCTTTGCCAGCTTTTTTAGTATCGGCAAGACACGCCGCAGCTCTTCCCTAATGCTGATATTTCTGGCGCCAGGCCGGCTGGATTCTCCTCCTAAATCAATTATATCTGCGCCGTCCTTTAGCATTTCTTCTGCCCTGTTTAAAGCCAAGCCGGGATAATCGTTGCTTTTAATGCTATACAGACCATCTCCACTGAATGAATCCGGGGTTAAATTCATAGCACCCATAATATAAGTTTTAGCGTTGAAATTTAAGAAACCTCTTCTCAGGGGCATAGTAAAATTACCTCTGGTGTATTTCTTGATATTTTTATCCAGTTCATCTGCCAGTTTTTGCAGGCCAAATGGCTGAAGTTTTAATTTATTAATAAGAGAAAAAAGTTGATTAGATTGGCCGATAATGAGGCAGTCGGTTTTCCTGGTTTTACCGGTAAGCGCCCCCCGGGCTACCGCAACATCACCACCTAAAGAAAGCATTTCTTGCTTTAAGATATTGGCGGCGATATTAGATATTGCGCTTAAGTGGATTAAGAAAGTAGCGGTCTTAGGCAGCATAATTTTGATCCCGCAGGGATCAACGCCAATATCACGCATAATCTTTTCTACTTCATTCTTACCGCTAAAACTAAAAATACGCATTTTTTTAGGCCAGATCGCTTTTCTGTATTCCTAATATCCGTTTTACATCTTCTCCGCTTAAAACCTCTTTTTCCAAGAGGGCATCAGAAAGAAGCTTGAGTTTATCCTGGCTGTTTCTTAACAGATTCAGCGCTTTATCATAAGCATCATCGGTAATTTTTTTTACCTCTTCATCAATAATCCTGGCAGTTTGTTCACTGTAGTTTCTCTCTTCCATAATATCACGGCCCAAGAATACGAGCCCTTCTCTTTTACCTAAAGTCATGTTACCCAACTTTTCGGACATGCCGAACTGAGTAACCATGCGCCTGGCCATGGACGTAGCTACCTCTAAATCGTTTTGCGCCCCGGTAGTTACTTCATTCAAGTTTATATCCTCCGAAGCCCTTCCTCCAAGCATCATGGTAATTTCCGCCAGCAGTTCTTTTTTGGTCCAATAATGCCGATCTTCTAAGGGCGGAGTAAAAGTATAGCCTCCAGCTAGGCCGCGCGGAATAATGGAAACTTTCTTTAAAGGATTAACTTCAGGTAGAAGTAAAGAAAGCAGGGCGTGCCCTGATTCATGTAAAGCAGTGATCTCCTTTTCTTTTTTTGACATAATATGGCTTTTCTTTTCCGGACCCATAAGTACCCTCTCTACCGATTTATCCAAGTCAATCTCTTCCACTGCCTCTTTATTATTACGCGCCGCCATAAGCGCCGCCTCATTGCAAAGATTAGCCAGGTCAGCTCCGGAAAATCCGGGAGTTTGGCTGGCCACGGATTTTAAATCTACCGTTGCGGCAAGTTTAATTTTACGAGTATGCACTTTAAGTATTTCTTCGCGCCCCTTGATATCCGGAAGATTCACAATAATGGTGCGGTCAAATCTTCCCGGGCGCATAAGCGCAGGATCCAAGGTATCCGGACGATTGGTAGCGGCAATAAGTATTAAACCTTGTTGGGCATCAAAACCATCCATTTCAACCAATAACTGGTTAAGGGTTTGTTCGCGTTCATCATTGCCTCCGCCGATACCGGAAAAACGCAGGCGTCCCACGGCATCAATTTCATCAATGAAGATTATCGCTCCCTTACCTTCGATTTTTCCGGCTTTACGGCCCTGCTCAAATAAATCCCTTACCCTGCTGGCCCCGACACCCACAAACATTTCTACAAAATTAGAGCCTGAGATACTAAAAAAAGGTACTCCTGCTTCTCCTGCTACTGCCCGGGCAATCAGTGTTTTACCGCATCCTGGTGGGCCGATTAAAAGCACCCCTTTGGGAATTTTTCCACCCAGTCTCTGAAATTTCTTAGGATCTTTGAGGAATTCAATTACTTCTTTTAATTCTTCTTTTGCTTCATCAACTCCGGCAACATCATTAAAGGTAGCTTTTTCATTTTCGCTTTGAATTTTAGATTTAACCTTCCCAAAACTCATAATCCTGCTGCCTAATTGCTCTCCTCGGGCCGCCATCATCCACCAGAAAAAAATCAACAGCAGTATCGGTCCTAAATTAAAAAGCAGTGAAACCCAGAATGTGCGCGCCGGCTTAACCTCAAAATTCTTAAGGTTTTGGCGCATAAGGGTAAGCATCTCCGGGTCATTTTCCGGAAGGTTAACGAAAAATTTTGAATTATCCGAAAATTCCCCCTGCAAAATAGTTTCAGTTTTAGTGGCCTGTTTTATGCTTTCGGGATTATCTCTTATGGTTCGGAAAAACTGGCTATACGTAATCTCTTTAGGAATCCCGGTTATAGGGATATTATTAATAGTATTGACCAGCATAATGAATAAAAAAATTAGGAGCAGCCAGCCAAAAGGTGAACGTTTGAATAGATTAATTTTGTTTGATTTAGGTTTATCTTGCATGGGCATTTAGTTCTCCAGTTTTGAATACAATCACCAGGGCGATTGACATACTTTCAGTATAATTACAGATTTTTTATTATATATTTAAAAAGGTGTAAAATCAAGTATTTTATGGATTTAGCGCCTGTAAAATCGCAGCGTATTGCGGGTTTTTTCTACCGAGATTCCTTTAGGCAAGTCAACAATTGAGCCGATTGGACGATTATTCAGTAAATCTTCCAATTCCTTAATGTGCTGGAAACCTATCCTACGCGTATCTCCCTGAATACAGGCTATGCTTTGCCTGATTTTAAGCCGTAAAATAGCCGGATGCAAACTCTTAATCTTCTTTAGATTAAGCCGCAGGTTGTTCCCCTTTGCCATTTTCCTGGCAACCTGATCCAGGTATTCATAATCATAGGAAATACTTTCCGCCAGATTAACCAAAACCTCTACGATATTTTGATTATATTTATTCCTAAGCAAAGGAATGAGATCATGGCGAATTTTATTCCTGAAGAATACTTCTTCTTTGTTGGTAGAATCAATACGCGGTTTTACATTTTTACGTTTTAAGAAACATTCTATCTCCTTACGGCTGGTTTCTAAAAGCGGCCGGATAAAAATCATATCCTTGATCTTACGTTTTGCGGATATTCCGGATAATCCGGATAATCCGGTTCCCCGTAAGATGCGCATTAATATAGTCTCTGCCTGATCATCAAGGTTGTGCCCTAATGCAATCTTATCTGCTTTGATTTTTTTGGCAATCCGGATAAAAAAATCCATTCTTGCCTGCCGGCATATCTCCTCCAAAGAACCCCTTTTTTCCTTAAGCTCAGGATTTAATCTTGCGACAGTTACGGGGATACCAAGTTTTTCTCCCCATCTTTCTACAAAAAGCGCATCTGCATGAGAATCCTTACGCAAACCATGATCCATATGCGCAACATGTAAAGT